>Ga0314816_1000004_pt1 | contig 26465 bp, 23 predicted proteins | sample MICome_6_FD_202353 | JGI IMG/M metagenome (GOLD analysis project Ga0314816, IMG submission 202353) | Metatranscriptome of soil surface biofilm microbial communities from soil inoculated with nitrogen-fixing consortium DG1, State College... ...
CTTATATCAGAAAAATATCAAACAGAAATTTCTAAAGCCTCATTATTATTTGAACTAGGTAATTTATTATTTACTACTAATGAATATGAAGTATCACTCATTCATTATGATAAAGTTATTAAGTTAAAATTTGATAACTACTCAACTTGGTACAAAAAAGGTGAGGCACTACGAAAATTAGGACGTTATGAAGAGGCAATTAAGAATTATGACGAAGTTATTGCCTTCAATCCTGATGATTATTGGGCTTGGTACCATCGTGGGCTATGTTGTAGCGAATTAGGTTGTTATGAGGAGGCAATTACCTCTTATGACCAAGCACTAAAAATTAATAATAAAGTTATTATAATTTGGGCAAATCGTGGTATGGCATTTTATTACTTAGGTAGATATGAACAAGCGATTGCCTGCTATGATAAAGCTATTGAAATTCAACCTGGGTGCTGCGCTGGAGTTTATTACTATAAGGCTTGCTGTTTCGCCAAGCAAAACATTATTGAATTTGCAATTGAAAATCTACAGAGTGCAATTACTATCAGTAATGACAAATATCAAGATAGAGCAAAAACCGACTCAGATTTTGATAGTATTCGGGAAGATAAACGCTTTCAAGCTTTATTTCAATAACCGCTATAAAGACTAAACTAATGTAGCGCAATCGCCAACAAAAAAAGCGAAAGCGTTGTTGCAATCATTCGTAATCTGAAATATTCAGCCAAGGAATCTCACGGTGTAGGAATATTATTCAGTATCATCCAAGCGAAATTTGTGGGGATTTTTCAGAATAAATATACCGTTAGACGTTTAAATTTTGGATTTTGAATCTTCAATCCAAAATCCCAAATTTAAAATCTAAAATACAATCGCTGTATTATCGTCGATATTCATCACCACAATCGCCGATTATCTGGTACAAATCCCGTGACTGACGAGACACAGCATTAATGCGATCGCGATCGTCATCATCTAAACTAAAACTGAAAACTTTAGCATTATCTTCGATATGTTCCGATACTCCAAGTCTGGCACCAACTATCACACCTCCCACAGTTGGTTTATCTAAAATGTAACGCACTGCCACATTAGCAATGCTTACCCCATGCTTATTAGCAATTTCTTTGAGGATAGCAAGCAACTCTTGAAATAATCGCCAACCACCCCAAGCATCAATCATATTTTTATATTTTTTCAAGCTAGCGGTAGTTAAATCAAATCCTCGTGGTTCTGGTTTCCCTAGATAGTTTTCTGATAACAAACCACCGCAAATTGTACCGTAAGTAAAAAGTTTGATATCGTGCTGTTGACAAAATTCAATCATCTGCACTTCCGGACGGCGATCGACGAGTGAAAATTGTACTTGGTTAGAAACAATTTTAATGCCTGCTTCAGTAATAATTTTTAAGTGTTCTGTATCAAAATTAGTCAAAGCTAAATGCTTAATTTTGCCCTCAGTTTGCAATTCTGCCATATATTTGAGGGCATCTAGATAATTTTTATCTCGATATTCCCACCAATGGAATTGCATCAAATCTAATGATTGCACATTCATCCTTCTCAGGGAAATATCAATATTTTCCTCGACGAATTTTTTAGTCATTTTCCCTGGACGAGGAACCCATTTTGTAAAGGCTTGGATTTGCGATAAAGCATCTTTACCACGGGTATCAACTAGTTGACAGCGAAACTCACCGATAAAATCTTCTGCGGGGCCATAATGGTCTGCTAAATCCCAAGTTGTGAAGCCTGTATCTAAATATTTGAACATACTATCAATGGCAACTTGGCTATTAATGCGTCCGTGTGCGCCAGAGACTTGCCACATCCCATTTAATATGCGGCAAATATTTAAATCAGAGGTGAATTGGAGACGACTAGCTGCGGGTAAGTTCATTTTCAAATTAGGAGTGAGGAGTGAGGAGTGAGGAGTGAGGAGTTAGGAGTTAGGAGTTAAGAGTTAGAATAGTTAATAATTAGTGAGTAGACAAGGGCTTTTAAAGTTTTTTAAGTTTTATACTTTCATTATGAATGATTTCGGACTCTTAGAGTTAATGAGTGGTAAAGTTTTAACTCCTAATTCTTAACTTTTAACTCCTAACTCTTAATTCCTCACTGCTAACTCCTAACTCCTAACTTCCAACTCCTAACTCTTAACTCCTAACTTTTTTTAACGCCAGCCTTTTTCAGCTTGTTCGAGAACATAAGCAGCAACATCTTGAATTTGCTGTTCACTTAAGCGGTCTTTGTAGGCTGACATATTACTTTTACCATTAGTAACTATCGATATAACTGCCTCCATTGAATCCATGCCATATTTTTTAAGGGTCTGATTTTTCAGGTTTTTACCTCGCCTGACTATGTTACCACCATTAATATGACAACCAGCACAATGAATGCTGAATATTTGTTGGCCATTGGCTATATCCGCTGCATTTGCTGGTAACGTCAGAGTATTTATCAATAATACAAAAGTTACTAATATCAATGTTAGGAGTTTTTTCACTCAACTGCTCCGGATTTTGAAATACTGGTTACAAAAATCAGTGTCATAAAAATGTTACAGAGATTCAAAGTCAGATGTGAATCCAGCAAAATGGGCACAATATTCTTGAAAAGCTTCAGCATCGCTAACATCGTCAATTTTATATGACATGATCCGGGTACCATCTGGCATTTTTTTGGAACTGATTAATTCACCTTGATATTTTTCAGCTATTGCTTTAAATTCAGTACCATATACCTTCCAAGCATCACCAGAACAACTAATATTTACTCGCCACATATTTTATTCTCAATTACTACCAGCAAGTATTCATCATCTCACAAATAGGTAACACTTCTTGGGGTATATGACTTTCTATCTAAAGGAAGTGCCAAGTGCGATCGCCCTACGCCATAATCGGTATGTAGAGCCATGTCTATAAATTTTTATCCCAATTAGTAAAATCTCCAGAGTAAAAAATGCCTAACAATATCAAACAACAAATTCAAGCAGATTTACAACAAGCTAAACAAACTGGACAATTAAGAACTGAAAGAATTAGAGAAATTGTCAAATCCGCAGTTTCTCAAGTTTCTTCGGAATTTAAACAAGGTTCTACTGAAATCCGCAGCTTAGTGAAAGATGCGGTTTCTGCTGTAATTGAAACTTTCCAAGAAAAAGGCAGCGAACTCAAAGATGAAGTAACAGCTTCCATTGAAGGCGCGTTGGAAGGAGTTAATAGTAAAAGACACGAAAATATTGTTAAAACTCAGGCAGATATCAAGCGGCTACAGGCTCAACTAGATGGTGAAGAAGAACAACTCCAGCAAGAAGTTGATGTGATTTTGGCAGAGATTGAAGAGACAAGTAAGCAAGAACCTGCTAGTACCAAAACTGCAATTGATTCTGCCATTAATACCATTAAAGATAGTGAAGAAGTGGCATTATTAAAGAAACGTTACGCACAACTACAAGCACAATTAGCCCTTGTTCGAGCTAATTTGGCTGCACGTTATGGCGGACGTTCTATGGAGGTTCAAGATTATCTAGACGAGGCCAAACACTGGTATGATAAGGCTCGTCCCCAGGCGGAATCTCTGGCTGCACAGGTAGGGCAAAAGCGATCGCTCTTAGAAGATAAACTAGGTGAAGCAGGTACATCTTTAGCAAGAAAAGAGTACCAAATTAAACAAACCTTGAGAGATTTACTGTTAACCGCGGCTGATTTGTTTAAAGATAAGGAACCTGCTGATAAAGAACGGGAAACTATCCACAAATAAATACAGCTGATTATAGCTTGGTGACATATAGGTTATCTTAGGGGCGAACTACCGTTCGCCCCTACTAATATCAAAAATATTTTAATTATTGTCTCCGCAGACTAATACCAATTTGAAAAAAGAATGCGACACATAGACAAGACACCTCCCCAACCCTTTGCTTGCTAAGATGCTGTAGAGACGTAGCAATGCTACGTCTCCACATCGGGTGGAATGACGAAAAATCCTTCAATGAGGCGTATCATCCCTGATTCGCCAGCTGTATCTTAGCAAGGGGAGGGTGTCGTCAGGCGGGTGGGGTATCTGTCGCAAACATTTTTTGAATCGGTATAACTTTCTCAACACCAAGGGTATTGAACTATAAGCTAATGTGGGCTGAAAAAGTATAACTATACTAGCGTGGAATTATGAACCGTTAACTGTCATCAGGTAGTTAGGATATTAACAAATGAAAAGGTGCGTTAGCTTTATGACATAACGCACCCTACTTCAGAGTTTTCAGATATTTTTACGTATTAGTAAATACGTCCTTCTCGGCTAAGTTGTTCATCATATTTGGCAATTACCCAAATTGCATGAATACTACCAGGAAGCCAACCAAGAAGGGTCAGCAAAATGTTGATAATCAATGTCGGGCCAACTCCAACTGTCAAGAAAACGCCTAAGGGAGGCACTAACAAACCTAGAAGATAACGAACTAATTTCATGATGTTGTTACTAGTGTGTAAATTTGTTTAATTACATTTTCTACAAAACACCAAATTATAAAATCCATCTCACGATTTATCTGAATTCGGTATTTTTGTTTAGAGTAGAGACGTGAGGTAATTAGCGCTTCTACTCCTACGAATGTTTATCTAGAAGGTAATTCACCTTGGCTTTTTACATTACCACCACTGGTTAAAAGATTTCTCTCAACAAAGTAGTTGTTAATCAAGGTATTAGCAAAAGATAGAATCACAGGCCCAAGAATAAAACCGATAAGTCCGTGAACTGAGAACCCAGGAACTAAAGCGGCTGATAACCAGAAGCAAAAACCGTTGATGATAAGGGAAAATGCTCCAAATGTTAAAAAGTTGAGTGGTAGAGAAAGTGTAGAAAGAACCGGCTTCACTGAACCGTTAATTAAACCGATTACGAAAGCAGCAATTAAAGCTGCGGGAAAATTAGCAATGTCAACATCTGGAACAACTAAATCAACAATTAATAAGCTTAAAGCTGTGGCTATGGCAGTTAAAAATGGTGTCAACATTGTATTTACCTAATAAAGATTTTTTCTTTCAAACTTCTTATTTCATCTTTAACTAGGCACTAGATTCTAACCTCTCTTGAAAGATAGAATTTGCTTCTATCTTGAGGTTGAACAAAAAAACTACAGTGGGATGCACAGCTGTGTGTCGTTACAGTGGCATGTTTTTTCAGTAATGTTACATTTCTTTAATTATTCAAAAAATTAATATTTATTTAAGATTTACAAGGTAATAATCATTCAGATTTTGCGGACTCAGGCTTATAGTAAAGGGCTGATTTGTATAAAACTTGTTCTTGATGGGTTTCTAAAGTGCAATCTGACAACGGATAAGTTACACAAGTAACAACATAACCAGCCTTTATTTCACCTGGATGCAGGAATTTTTGCTCGCTTTGATTGACTTCACCGCTGATAAGTTTGGCAATACAGGCGGAACATTCGCCTTGTTTGCACCCAGATGGTAAGCGGATATGAGCGTCTTCTGCTATATCCAAAATATATTGATTGTCTGGTACTTGAATGGTGGAATCTAATCCCAGGCTAGCGTTGATGAGTCGGACTTGATAAACTGCCATCTGTTATTTCTAATTTGAACGCCTATTTAGAGATCATTTATAAAGTAAATCTTAAGTAGTGGGGTGGCAAGGTTAAGATAATGCATTAGGAAACTCTTGTGGGGTGGGCATCCTGCCCGCCCGGACGGGTGAGGACACCCATCCCACAATAAAATCTATTGCAACATTTAAGGCTTGTCATGCTACTACATTAATTTTATTTTCACTTTATAAATAACCTCTTATAATTTGTAATTCATAATTTCAATAGGACTTACGCAAAAGTATGAATAAACTAACCGCAAAGAACGCAAAGGGCACGAAGTTATAAGAGTTTGAGAGAGTTCTTGCGTAAGTCCTATTCAATTAGGAATTATGCTGAAATTTACTGCTTAACTGCTTTCATCGACAAACTAATTCGCTTTAATTTCTCGTTAACTTCTAGTACTCGCACTTTCACAACTTGTCCCACCTTGACAATTTTCTTGGGATCGTCTATGAATCGGTCGGCCAGTTGGGAAATATGCACCAAACCGTCTTGATGTACGCCGATATCAACGAAAGCACCGAAGTTGGCAACATTGGTGATGATTCCCTCTAGTTCCATTCCTTCTTTTAAGTCGGTAATTTCCTTAATTCCTTCTTTAAAGGTGGCGTACTTAAACTCAGCACGGGGGTCTCTACCTGGTTTTTCGAGTTCGCTGAGGATATCGCGCAGTGTGGGTTCGCCGACGGTATCGCTTACGTATTTTTTCAGGTTAGTTTTTTTAAGTTTTTCGGCTATTTGCGTCACTTGGTTTAATGGCACATTTAAATCAGATGCCATAGCCTCGACTACAGCATAACTTTCTGGATGCACTGCTGTATTATCCAATGGGTTGTCACCACCGCGAATTCGCAGAAAACCGGCTGCTTGTTCAAAGGCTTTGGGCCCCAATTTTGCAACCTTCAACAGTTGGCGGCGATTTTTAAAGGCTCCATGTTGGTTGCGATGGGCGACAATATTATTCGCCACTGTTGGGGTAATTCCAGAGACGGAAGTTAAGAGTTCTTTAGAAGCGGTATTTAAGTCTACACCTACGTAGTTAACACAGCTTTCTACGGTTTCCTCCAATTTCTTTTTCAACAACTTTTGATCGACATCGTGCTGATATTGTCCCACACCAATGGATTTGGGATCGATTTTCACTAGTTCCGCCAAGGGGTCTTGCAAACGCCTGCCGATACTAATTGCTCCACGCACTGTAATATCTAAATCAGGAAATTCTTCCAACGCTACTTTACTAGCAGAATATATAGATGCACCAGATTCGTTGACTATGACTTTTACTGGTTTGCGTTCTATTTTTTGTAAGACTTCCGAGACAAACTCCTCTGTTTCGCGGGAAGCCGTACCATTACCAATGGCGATTAATTCAATTTTGTATTTTTCAATCAAATTTTTGAGTGTTTGTGCAGCTTTGAGTCTTTGTTCCGCTGCTTGGTGGGGAAATATCGCTTGGTATTCCAAAAATTTCCCTGTTTCGTCGAGGACTACAACTTTACACCCAGTTCTAAATCCAGGATCGATGGCTAGGGTTGGTTTCATTCCTGCTGGTGCAGACAACAACAACTCCCGCAGATTTGCTTCAAATGTCTTGATTGATTCTATATCTGCGTAGGTTTTTTTCTCAGAAATTACCTCTCCCATTAGAGAGATTTTCATCAAACGGTTAAATGCATCCTTTAACATCCCTTGATAAAAATCCCGAATTGCTCTGACTTTAGTTTTAATTTCTTGAGATTCCAGATAATAAAGTACCGTATCTTCATCAAAAGCAATTTCAAAGCTTAATACTTTCTCTGCTTCACCTCGACACAACGCCAGCATATTGTGGGGTGCAATATTTTTGACCTTGATTTGATAGTTTCGGTACATCTCAAACTTGGTTGTACCTTCGGGATAATCATCTTTGATGCGGGAGACAAACACGCCTTCTTCGAGGAAATAATCACGGATGTGTGCGCGTAATTCAGCTTTTTCTGCGACTTCTTCCGCTAAGATGTCAGATGCACCTTTGAGCGCTTCTGCTGCTGTTTTTACTTCCTTGGCTGCGGAAATATACTTAGCTGCTGCTTCCTCCAGGGAAGCGTTCATAGCATTTTTAACATTTAAAGATTTGATGAACTCCGCTAGGGGTTCGAGTCCTTTTTCCCTGGCGATGGTAGCGCGGGTGCGTCGCTTTGGTCGATAGGGTAAATATAGATCTTCAAGTTCTGTTTTTTGTAAACAAGACGTGATTTTCGTTTTGAGTTCGTCTGTAAGTTTACCTTGTTCGGCGATCGCATTGAGAATTACAGACTTACGTTCTTCCAGTTCTGTTAAATAAGTATATCTATCGGCCAGTTCTCGAAGTTGCACTTCATTCATCTCATCAGTGCGCTCTTTACGGTAACGCGCAATGAACGGAATGGTTGCACCTTCCGCCAAAAGTTCTAAGGCGTTTTGCACCTGATGGGGTTTGAGGTTTAATTCAGTTGCTAGTAATTGAGGAATGTTCAGCATCGAGTCTTTCAGTTGAAAATCCTACTCCTAAGGCTAATATGCTAAAACGTTTTCATCAAACCAGTCTAAAGTTTTAAGCTAATTTACCAGATAACTCCTTTGTTTGAGAAGCACCATCACCTCAGCCTATAACTGTCCATCGCCCTATGAAGTTGTAAAATAAGGAGTTGCATAATCTTGACTTTTGATAAGATTTATATCGATAGACTGTTGTGGCTAAAACCTTCTTGGATGTAAAATTAACCACAATTCCAAAAAAGGTTTCAATTTTTTATAAACACCACAATTTGTAGTCCATAGGTGATTGACAATGGCTTTGTTTTTCCTGATACCACTATGCACTGCTATAGCTACTGGCTACATAATTAAAAAAAGTACTGATGAAATCGCATATCTCGCGGGTGTTTTTGCAGTTATTAGCTTGATTTTAAGTTTAGTCTTAGCACCCTGGCAGATTCAGTTTGGATTGTTAATCATTGTTTTTATTATTACTAACAAGCTGTTGCAACAAAATGGCTTAAAATAGACTCCACTGACATAAAAAGTACCTGGAGAAACTAAACGACATAAGGCAACAGTAATTAAATTTTTGTCAAGTTTAAAATACTGCCAATTATTCAGACAGTTAATCAAATCAAGCCTCCAAGCGGGTTTTGTGCCGCTATTCATGGGTTTGATGACTTTGGACTTGCTTTTCAAATATGAAATTTTCTAACAAAGTAGCTCATTCTTCTCTCCATCATATTAACCTGATGATGGAGAAGTAGTATCTGTATTTTGAAACTTTAGTTAGAACAGTTGATAGTATCAAATTGCACTGGAAGATTGAGTCTTAAGTACGCTTTTCTAGTTCATTTTGTATATAAATTAACTATCTACTAATCTGAAATTGAAATATTTCAATTAGTGAATTGTTAAAATTAAAGACAAAACAATTCCATTAGTAATTTTTTTCTGTGTATTTATCCCTACAAACTAGTATCTTTTAATTCTATGTTTTAGCCATCACTTGGGCGATCGCTGGAATTGAAATTCTGCTTTAGTAAAATAAACTTTAGGCTTTATAATTAATTTATCTTTGAACATAACTTTTAATTTCTGCAAATGTATTACCGAAAAAGTATTTTATAAATAAACAGTTTTGAAGAAATAAAGATTTACATAGCAAATAGATCTAGGCAGTTTATTCTAAAGTTGATTATTTTGCTTTTTTCCCTAGCACTTTGACACAACTGTGCGATCTAGACTCACAAATCAAAATTTCTCTTGCTTCCAATGTGTCATGCACTATGGTTGATTTCAGGTAAATTCCTGATGTAACCCACTACCAATAGTCAAAAGGGTTTTTATCCTACTGCGTATTACATTCTTCAAGCTGCTCTAGTGTATAAAGTTTTTGTTTAGATAGATTTTGGCAAGGTAAATTTTTGATGTGGAATTGCCTTTTATACAAGTTTCGACAGTCAAAAGCCAAGAAATATACATAATTTAGCAAGTAAAAATTTATAAAGAATATACCGTCTATTTTATGAAGTTTCTGTTTAAGCAGATTTTCAGCAAGTAAATTTTTCATGAAGTATGGCGATAAATTTGCAACATTCTTTTCTCGTGGTATTCTAGTAAGTAATTACATGTAGCAAGAACTTTTGAGAAACAACTCTAGTTAAAACTATATGTAGTAATCGATAAAAATCAACTAAAATCCATCAAAGGCAATACTCACAATGTAAAAATACTCCCATCAATTTCAACATCTGTGAACTCAAATTATTTCCGCCGACCATAGTCTAGCTTTAGACTAACCTCTACTATCATCAAAGCTTGACTTAGGATATTAAGTAAAGTTGCGATAAAACTCTAAAGAAACCCATCTATTTTAAGATACTGCTCTAGAGCCTAAGAAATTTTGCTAGATATTCTATTAAATGTCCAAATAAAGCAAGTAAGCAAATTCAGCGAATTAGTTTCCAGCCTAACTCACAACTATATCTGTGAGTTTAAAGATACTTTATATAGATGAAGAAAAAATTAATAAACTCTCCACTAACAAGCAAATTGAAGACAATTATTAATTTAAGTAAGTTCTGAAATATAAAGTTAATCGGTTGACAATTTCAGTGGTGTATTCAACTAAATTTCTACAAGAAGATACCTACAACTGATGAAACTTAATCAATGGATTGATAAAAATTTTGGCAATCTGTGTTTACTGGTCTAAATGTTAAGAATGAGTATCCTCTCCAAGCTTAGCGATCGCCAATTGGTAAACTCAATCTAGGACAAACTTTTAGTGTGCTTCATATACTATGTGACCTTTGTCTAATAATAGTCCGGAAGTATAACTAGGTGGCTTGATACAGCAAGTGTCTGATATCCAAAGTCAACATTATTTGGTTTTAAACTTTTAAGACATGAACTTCAATGGTCATTTTGATCTCAGTCCCTTCATAACTCTCTAAATTCTATTTGCTATTTGCTGAAGTGAGAGTTCAAATTTTTGAGAAGGTGTGACCGAAATCCAAAATTTTTAAGTTCATACTTATTATTACCATTGAGGTAAATCTATTATGAAATCTATATTACAAAATTCTCGCTTTCAAATAACATCGTATATTATCTTACTTGTTAGCATTTTATTTAGTATTTCCGGGCAATTGCTGATGAAGCATACCATGACCAATAGCCATCAAGGACTATTAAATTGGGAATTTCTTCAACAATTAGCATTATCTATAACTGTCTATTGTTTAGCAATAGTCACTTGGATATTAGCTTTACGCAACGTCAAATTAAGTATTGCCTATCCCGTAACTAGCTTAAATTACGTCGGCATACTTTTAGGCTCGTATTATTTTTTTAATGAAGTAATTACAATAACTCGAATAATAGGAGTACTCACGATTTTTGCTGGTGTTCTTCTAGTGGTTATTCCTATAAAAAAATCCCAATAATCTTATAGTAATTTATCGAAATCAAGTATTAAAAAATGGACATCATTAACTCGCTAAATTTAATGCTTGTAGTTTTGTTTGGAACAGTGGCTAATGTATCGCTAAAGTACGGGCTTTACATAACCAACTCTAACAAAGAAGGAAGCGCATCCATCCGCAATTTGATATTTTCTCGCTATTTTGCAATTTGGTTCATTTGCTACGGTTTTATGACACTATTGTGGCTTTATGTATTGCGGACAGTTCCTTTGAGCCAAGCATTTCCAGTTTTGGGATTAATGTACGCACTTATACCTATTGCTTCTTACTATCTTCTCAGAGAGAAGGTCGTATTGAGCCAGTGGCTAGGAATTTCAATTATTATCACTGGTGTAATTCTTGTAGTACATTGATAGCTCAATTAGCTATGAAAGTGAACAACATTAAAAGATAAATTTGAACAACATTCCCTAGAAAAATTTAAGTTTATGAAAATAGGCATCATTGGCGGAGGAATAACTGGCCTAGTATTAGCCCAACGTCTTTCACACGAAGGAAATATAGTAACTGTTTTTGATAATAACAATCAACTTGGTGGACTTACCACCTATCATGATTACGGGTTATTTACCTGGGATCGTTTTTATCACGTTATTTTACCTTCTGATACTCATTTAATAAATTTTATTAGAGATATTGGTCTTGGAGATAAACTACGTTGGCATCGTAGTTTAACAGGATTTTATGATAATAAGAAATTTTATTCTATCAGTAACGCTATAGAATTTCTACGCTTCCCTTTGTTTGGGTTGATGGGAAAAATTAGATTAGCCTTTACTCTTTTATATGGCTCGCGCATCACTAATTGGCAGAGTTTAGAAAAGATTTTAGTTGAAGATTGGCTGTTAAAACTGGGTGGGAGAAATACATATGAAAAGCTTTGGAAACCTTTGCTTCTATCAAAATTAGGAGAGAATTATAAACGAATCTCAGCTGTTTTTATTTGGGCTTACATTAGAAGATTATTTTCAGCGCGGGATTCTTCATTGAGTAAAGAACAACTTGGTTATGTTTCTGGCGGTTATAAAACTGTAATAGACCGTTTAGAAAAATTAATTAAGGCGACTGGAGGTCAGATTTGTACAAGTACTGCGGTGGAGTATATTGCACCTGCTCAAGAAGGTGGAATCTGGGTAGAATCTCAAGGTAAAAAAGAACATTTTGATAAGGTCATATTTACTGGCCCAGTTAATGTCCTGCAACAGGTTGTTGCAAATGACCTAGTGAAAGTTTCCCAAACTCGTGAAACAGTAGAGTACCTTGGTGTAATTTGCATGACACTAATTACTCGCAAGCCTTTAATTCCTTATTATGTAGTTAATATTGCCGATAGAAATATTCCTTTTACTGGAGTTATCGGTATGAGTAACTTAGTTTCATTGCAAGAAACGGCAGGATATCACATGACATTCCTACCAAAATATATACTTTCTACCGATCCCTTGTTAAAACAGCCAGAAGAAGAATTGCGTCAATTATTTTTCCAAGGAATACGTTTGATGTTCCCAGAACTCAAACAAGATGACATCGTAGCAGCACACATAAATAGAGCGATTAAAGTACAGCCGCTACAAGTTTTAAACTACTCAAGTCTTGTTCCCAAAGTAAGCACAGAAAATGCTGATTTTTTTGTTGTGAATACATCACAGTTCGTGAATGATAGCGTCAACAACAACGCAGTGGTCAGACACGTTGATGAATTCCTCAAAAAATCAACATTACTAAATTCTTAAAATCTGAGTACTGGTATTTTCCAAATTACACGAGGCATTTATGAGTCTTTTTGTTCTTTTACCCGCATACAACGAAGAAGAATCAATTCCACCATTGTTCAAAAGATTTCAGGCATTGCAGGAAATCTCGAAGATGAACATCCAACTGATTTTAGTTGATGATGGCAGTAGCGATCGCACTGCTGACACTGCCATAGCAGAAGCTCAATCCTTGGGCATATCGCTGAAATTAGTACAACATTCCAAAAATGCTGGTTTAGGTCAAGCAATTAAAACAGGCTTCACAACTTTCTTAGAAATTTCTCAAGAAGGTGATTTTTTAGCAGCTATGGACTGTGATGATACTCAACCACCAGAATTGTTAATTAAAATGTATGATACCACCATCGCTGGTGGTTATGATATTGCCATCGCATCTAGATATCGCAAAGGCTCCAAAGTCATCGGCTTATCAAAATTTAGAGAGTTCATGAGCTACGGAGCAAGCTGGCTATTTAGAATTGCAGCCCGCGTACCAGGTGTTAGAGACTACACTTGTGGTTATAGACTGTATAACCGTACTTTGCTCAGTAGACTTGATGCCTATTATGGTGAAAATCTTTTCACAGAAAGCGGATTTGCTTGCATGATAGATTTACTACTCAAAGCTAAAGTATTCAAACCTAGAATAGTAGAAATTCCAATGGTTTTGAGATACGATCAAAAGCCCACTGCCAGTAAAATGAAAGTCCTGAAAACCATTGTTCGCACCCTCAATGTTTTGTTTAAAAACATATCTTCCACAAGACCAGCCCCCAATTTAGAACAAACTTTTGACGGTCAACAAACAGTGAAAATTCCTTTGAAAATCGCAAATCGTAAATAAACCTGACGAAGAGAATCTGGATTCAATTAAACTTATCAGCAAAAAAAATTACATATTTTGTAGGAATTATAATTCCTAATTAGCAATTGTAACCTCATACCTGTTCGTATTTTTGTAGCTCTTTTGGTTAACAAAAGTTCAAATTAAATATAAATAAGTGCATCTCGTTTATTTGAACCATAATCTCCTCAAGGGGCGTACAAATGTATGTACGTCCCTTGATAGTTTCTTCTTTCTTTGTGTTCTACCCTGCCTTAAGCCAATACGGTTCTTCTAATACCGATTCAAAAAATGTTTGCGACAGATACCCCACCCGCCTGACGGCACCCTCCCCTTGCCAAGGGGAGGGTTGGGGAGGGGTCTTGTCTATGTGTTGCATTATTTTTTCAAATTGGTATAATACCAATTCTGTATGAAGATGCACAGAATATTAAACGAACCGCCAAGTACGCCAAGAGCGCCAAGAATAGAGAGTTACTCATTTAGTGCAGCTTTACATTAAATTGGTATAAGCAGTATGAACTTCCTTTGTGGTCTGGGAAAAGGTTAAGGGGTAAGGGGATTTGGATGTATTTGAAACCTTTTCCCTTTCTCCTTTAACCGAACCGTATTGTGCCTTAAGCCACTTCTCTACGAGAATGTCTATGCGCCCTTTGTGGTTCCTCGTATCATTTAAATGGAAATCCCTGAATAGGAGGGAAATCCACACTGCTTGACTGCCAACTGTGGCTTTCCCTCATTTGTTAGACTGAACACACCAGGATTTTTCAGTCTAACCTCTGAATTACGCCAGCAGACGAGGCTACCCATGCTTACAAGTACGCTACTTCTCTCGAATCAACTTCCCACTCTACAATATTCTTCCACCCCAGAGCGTTTCGATGAAACCTGGGAAGCCCCACTGGCTACCCTCCTGGGACTAGGACGCGCCGCTGGTGCTGACTTCATTGAATTCTTCTTAGAACGTCGTAACTACATTAGTTCTCTTGCAGAAGACGACGCCATCACCAGTATTTCACCGAGTTTGTCTACAGGCGCGGGAGTCAGAGTCTTTCGCGGTAAAGCTGACTGCTACGTCAGTACCAATAACCTTTCTTTTTCGGGTTTGAAAGCAGCCTTAGAAAAAGGTCTTTCGATTTTAGGGTTACACTTACCCGCACCTAGTTCCTTCATTCCAGAAATCAACCTCGAATTACTGAGAGATTACGCCAGCAAAAGAGGCAAAGATGCCTGGTTACCGGCGTGTAGTTCCATCCGCGAAATGGGAGAAGTCCTTTTAGATGGCACTGCTTACCTGAAACAAAAAGCCAGCCATGTGCAATCACGGCGTGCTAGTTATTTTCGAGATTGGCAAGAAGTTCTAGTGGCAGCCAGCGATGGTACTTTTGCCCGTGACATCCGCCTCACTCAATCAGTAGGCTTTAACCTATTGTGTGCCGATGGTGCTAATCGTACCTCAATTGGCGATCGCGCCGGCAACACCAGCGATGCCAACTTCCTCAGAACCTGGGATTATCAACAAGCTGCTGAAAAAATCGCAGAATCCGCTGGTAAAATGCTCTATGCAGATTACGTGGAATCAGGGACTTATCCTATTATTATGGCCAATCACTTTGGCGGCGTAATCTTCCACGAAGCCTGCGGACACCTCCTAGAAACCACTCAAATTGAACGCAATACCTCTCCCTTTGCTGATAAAAAAGGCGAAAAAATTGCCCACGAAAGTTTAACAGCTTGGGATGAAGGACGTTCTGATAATGCCTTCGGCACAATTGATATGGATGACGAAGGTATGCCCGCCCAAAGAACCCTATTAATTGAAAAAGGCGTTCTCAAAAACTTTTTAGCAGATAGAACAGGTTCCACACTCACCGGACACCCCAGAACGGGAAGCGGACGCCGCCAAAACTATACCTTTGCCGCCGCTAGCCGGATGCGTAACACTTATATTGATTCTGGCGACTACACCATTGAAGATATATTTGCCTCTATAGATAAAGGCATTTACTGTAAAAAAATGGGTGGCGGTAGTGTTGGTGCTACAGGTCAATTTAACTTTGGTGTTGATGAAGCTTATTTGATTGAAAATGGCAAAATTACCAAGCCATTAAAAGGAGCAATTCTGATTGGTGAAGCCACAGAAATTATGAATAAAATTTCCATGTGTTCCCAAGATTTAGAAATTGCCCCTGGTTTTTGTGGTTCCGTTAGCGGCAGTATTTACACCACAGTCGGACAACCACACATCAAAGTTGATTCTATTACTGTAGGCGGAAGATAAGAATTTGGAATTTTAGATTTTAATTTTGGATTTTAAATCAGCCAAAACTACATCTAATTCTGCATAATATTAAACTCTATCTTTCTTGTGGGGTGGGCATCTTGCCCGCCCAAACTATGAGAGTTTTATGTGCAATACCTTAAAATCCAAAATCCTAAATCTAATATTCAAAATTAAATCTCCGTCAATCTAAAATCTAAAATCCAAAATCTAAAATTGGTCATGCCAAATATCAATGAAATTGCAAATTACGCCAAGGAAAATGCTGATAAACTTGGCATCAAAAAATTTGACATCTACGGTTCAACAGTAGATGATACCAGCGTGCAAGTAGATAAAGGAGAGCCAAAACAAGTCAAAGCTTCAAATCGCTCTGGTGTTACCGTTCGTGTCTGGAATGAAGATAATACAATGGGTGTCACCAGCACCACAGACGTAGACCCCAAAGGATTAGAATTAGCTTTGAAAACTGCCTACGAAGCAAGCTTTTTTGGTGTTAAAGAAAATGTCCCTGATTTTAGCCCAGAAGCCACTATTCCTATTCCTGATAAACCTGAAAATAAAATACCCCAAGTACCCGTAGCTGAACTGATAGAAAAACTATTGGTAGCTGAAAAAGAATTATTGACAGCCCATCCAGCAATTAAAGGTGTACCGTATAATAGTTTAGCCCAAAGAGATATTGATAGATTTTATCTCAATAGCGACGGTGCCCTAAGAAAGGAATCTCATTCTTTAGCATCAATTTATCTTTACAGCAAAACAGAAGAAGAAGGGAAAAAACCTCGCAGTGCAGGTGCTTTTAGAATTGACCACAGTTTAGATAAACTAGACATCAATGGTTGCATCAAAGAAACCGCGGATAAAACTATTAGCCACTTAAATTATGAAAAAATTACCAGTGGTAAATATCGAGTAGTCTTCTCACCCGAAGCTTTTTTAAGTTTATTGGGGGCTTTTTCTAACTTATTTAATGCCCAAAGTATATTGGATAAACAAAGTTTATCTACTCCTGAAGATATAGGTAAGCAAATTGCTTCTCCTCTGCTTTCAGTTTATGACGATGCACTACATCCAGCTAACATAGGTGCAGAAAGTTTTGATGGTGAAGGTACTCCCACTCGTCAAACTTCGCTCATTGAAAATGGCATTTTGAAAAGCTTTCTCCATAGTGCCGGCACTGCCAAAAGGTTAAATGCTCAACCTACAGGTAACGCCAGCATTGGGGCAAAAGTCAGCGTCAGTCCGAATTTTTATCACGTTTTTACAACAGCAACCCCTGAGGAACAATTCAGCTTAGAAACTGCGGAAAACGTGATTTTGATTGATGATGTCCGCGCCCTCCATGCAGGAGTAAAATCTCTCCAAGGTTCGTTTTCTTTGCCGTTTGATGGTTGGTTAGTTAACAAAGGTGTGAAGACTAGTATTGAGTCAGCAACCGTAGCCGGCGATTTCTTGGAACTCTTGAAGTCAATTATTTACATAGAAAAAGAGGTGGAGTTAACACCAGCAGGAATTTGTCCCAGAATTTGGGTTAATGAACTAGCGATTACTGGGGAATAAATTTGAGAATTTAGATTTTGGATTTTGGATTGTATGGCCAGGGACTCGGTAAAAAGTCTTTGTATTAAAAAGTGACACTGCTATTACATACAAAATCCAAAATTTAAAAACATTTATCAAATAGAATTCAGGAGTCAGGAGTCAGAATGAATTTTGTACGACTAGCGTCTGAATTAATCGGCGTTTTTGCACCCCCACAAAATCCTATCCTAGATTTGATGGTATTCAAGACGCTCGATGACTCGAAGGAGCTACGCTATCAGTAGCGGGTCTGAATCCCTTATTGAAATATTGCTGAATTCTGAATTCTGTATTCTGTATTCTTCTTCAATTCGCAAAACCTAAAATCCAAAACTTTGATAAGCATCTGAGTCTATAGACAAACTCAATCCAAAATCCAAAATCCAAAATCCAAAATTGATTAATATTCTCCACCAACACTAATAGCAGTATTAAACACATCAGCACCGCTTAAATCGATGTTAGCCAAAACTGCACCATTTACGTCAGTATTATATAGACGCGAATTACTCAAATCAACGTTGGTGAGATTAGCATTATTTAAAACAGCATCGCTGATGAATGCTTGTTTGAGATTAGCAGAATTCAAATTAGCACCAGTTAAATCAGCACCTTCCAAATTCGCACCTTCTAAATTTGCATTCTTCAAGTTTGCGTTTCTCAAGTCAACCCCTATGAGATGAGCGCCTTTGAGATTTGCTCCTGTTAAATCGCATCCAAAACATTCTCTAGTTTCCAGCAAACGCCGGACAGGGGCGGAGTTTTCAGCTTTGACGGAAATAGGAGCAGCAAAAGATAGCGTAGTGAGTAAAGCTGCTGCCGTCAAAAATATTGGTTTCATATTTATTTACCTCCGACACTACTAAAAGTCATGCAATTCTTGACTTCTATACTTAAATTTTCCCAAAATGATATGGTTGCGTCTTCATGCGATGGGAATAATAGAAAATTTCTCTGAGATTATGTATTTTGTCCTAAAATAATCCTATGGGATTAAAATCAAAAGATTGTTATCAATAACTTTAGGCATATATAATCCAAAATAATTGGTGAAAATTAGGGTATCTAAACACCGTAAATTTTCGCAAAATCGTCAGTAGCCACTATTGCAATTCACTTTATGGTTACCACCTCATTGACATTAAACCTAGACACCGTTCACCTCACAGACGAACAGTTCTATCAGTTATGTCAAAATAACCGCCAGTTGCAATTTGAACGAACGGCTAAGGGAGAATTGATAATTATGCCGCCTGTTGGAGGAGAAAGTGGTAACCGTGAAGCCGACTTAATTATTGATTTGGGCATCTGGAATCGGCAAACTGCTCTCGGTTATACTTTTAGCTCCTCTACTATATTTAAATTACCCAATGGAGCAGACCGTTCTCCTGATGCCGCTTGGATTCAACGAGAACGTTGGGAAGCACTCACTCCCGAACAAAGACGTAAATTTCCCCCCATTGCACCGGATTTTGTCATTGAATTAAGGTCAGCAACAGATGATTTACAAATGCTGCGTCAGAAAATGCAAGAATATCTCGATGCAGGCGTCAAATTAGGATGGTTAATTAATCCTCAACAGCAGCAAGTAGAAATTTACTGCCAAGGACAAAACGTAGAAGTGCGAAATCTACCCACAGAATTATCGGGTGAAAATGTATTGCCAGGATTTAACTTGATTTTGTCTTGTTATTAAGCTTTACCACTACCCAACAAATACAGCAAGGCCATCCGAACAGCAACACCACTGGTAACCTGCGATTGAATGAGGCTAAATTCCGGGTCATCCATTAACTCAGAACTAATTTCCACACCACGGTTTACTGGCCCTGGATGCAAAACTTTAACATGAGGTTTACAAAGTTGCAGCTTTGTGCTTGTGATGCCAAATAGTTGATGATATTCTCGCAAACTCGGCAATAAATGAGCAGTCATCCGTTCCTTTTGCAAGCGCAAAGTCATGACAAAATCGGCATCCTGTAAAGCTGGTTCTAGTTGCCAATGAAGAAATAATTGGGAAGAAGACGCGGAGAGTGGGGGACGCGGGGACACGGAGAAATTTTCATTTTTATTCACCACGTTGTTGTATGCTTGTGTCTGTGTATCCTCTTCATTCCCCGTGTCCCCGCGTCCCCGTGTCCCCGCGTCCTCTTCCAAGATATATTCGGCGAATAACTTCGGTAAAAGCGTAGGTGGTGCAGCGAGGTGTACTTGGGCACCACTGGCGATGAAACTCCAGATATTCGATCGCGCCACACGAGAATGCAAAATATCCCCAACGATCGCAATTTTTTTACCCTGTAAAAGTTCCAGTCGCGGATGATTGGGGTCAATTAAACTACAAATGGTAAATAAATCTAGCAGTGCTTGGGAAGGATGTTCGTGTTGACCATCACCAGCATTCAGAACGCTAACTTTTACACCTAAACGATCCATTTCAGCAGCGATCGCATTTGGTACTCCCGCCTCCTTATGCCGGACTACCATAATATCAGTGCCCATAGCCAAATAAGTCTTGGCTGTGTCGAGAATTGTTTCTCCCTTAGTCATGGAAGACGTAGCTGCGGCAAAGTTCAATGTATCGGCACTCAAGCGTTTAGCAGCAAGTTCAAAACTGCTCCGGGTGCGGGTAGAAGGTTCAAAAAATAAATTTGCCACCACTTGTCCCTGCAAAGTTGGTACCTTCTTCGTCCGCCGCGATAGCACCTCTTGAAAAGATGCAGCAGTTTGCAAAACTGTATCGTATTCAGCCGGTTTGAAGTCAGCGAGGGAAAGAACGTGGTGACGATTCCAGGTTGTTGTAGGCATAGTTTGGGGCATGGGGGATGAAGGGGATGAGGGGGATGAGGGGGATGAGGGGGATGAGGGAGAATAACTCTTAACTCCCAACTCCTCACTCCTAACTCCTCACTCAGTACTTTTTAATCCCTTCATGTTGGTAATTTAAAAACGTTTAAAGCTACAGAAATTAGGCTCAGGAATGTTAAAAATCCAATTGTATCTAGCATTGTAGTCACTAATGGGCCGCTAACCAAGGCCGGATCGAGCTTCAAGCGTTTCAAGGCCATTGGTAGTAAAGTCCCAAGAGTCACGGCCACTATTGTATTTGTTGCCATAACTGTACCAGCAATTAAAGCCACCCATCGTTCTTGGGGTCGCGCCCAAATCAAAGAAAGCAGAATCATCGTTGTGGCTAAAGCGATGGCTGTACCTAAACCAGCGAAAATTTCCTTGCGGAGAATTTTCACAGTGTCTTTGGGTGTCACCTCTCCCACTCCCAAGCCCCGGATGGTCACGGTTAGTGCTTGGATTCCTACTGTACCACCAGTATTAGAAAAAATTGGCATGATCACTGCAAGCACCGGCACTGCGGAAATTACAGACTGAAAAGGAGCGATGGCGCTAGCTGCACCAATGTACAAAGCCATGATGCCCAACAGCCAAGGTAAGCGGTTGCGGATGGTGAGTAGAGGAGGGGACAAAGCTCCTTCATCACCACTGACAGCCGCCAATTTTTGAATATCTTGTGTGGCTTCTTCTTCTAAAATATCGATGACATCATCAATGGTGACAATACCCACCAATCGGTCTTCCCGGTCAACTACGGGAATGGCGATTAAGTCGTAGCGCTTCATGATTTGGGCGACTTCTTCTTGGGGGGTTTCGGTTCTCACCTTAATGACGCGATCGCTGGCAATATCTCTGATATAAACATCGGGAAAGGTAAACAACAGCTGGCGCAGTGAAACTACTCTCACTAATGTCCGGTTATCGTCTGTAACGTAGGCGTAGTAAATTGTTTCTTTGTCTTCGTCTTGACGGCGGATTTTACTGAGAGCTTCACCTACTGTTAATCCTTCTCGTAACCGGACATACTCAGTGGTCATTACTCGTCCAGCAGTGCCTTCTGGATAACCGAGAATTGTGGCTGTGGCTTGCCTTTGTTCTGGACTCAATTCCTTTAACAGCCGTTTAATTACTCCAGCAGGTAATTCATCAAATAATTCTGCTCGTTCATCAGGACTCATGGCTTCTACAAGTTGCGCCACTTGTACATCATGTAGGGAATTAATTAGTTCTTCCTGTACGTCTGTTGGCAGATATTCAAATACATCAATTGCCTGATTTTTGTTGAGTAACCGAAATGCGATCGCTCTTTGTTTTTCAGGCAATTGTGCAATATATTCCCCTACATCCACTGGTTGTAACCGATTCAAATCCCATTTCAACTGATTTAAATCGGTAGCATCAATCAGTGCATCCCGGAGTTCCTGTGTGAGCATAATACATACCTCCTAATATCTCCCCCGCGCTGGGAGACTGTCTCACCAGCTCAGAGGAGGTTGATACTGCCATCTTGGGAACTTTGGCCCATAAAATCTCAATAATTCAATATCGATATCCAATCAGGGCATCGCTAGTCATCATCCTAACCCGGAATCGCCATCTCCGGTAGATACTGGGTAATATTATCGAGAATTTGTGACGTTCTTCACCAGTAACCAACTTCAAGCCTTGATTTTCAGGTAATTTTCGCGTAACTTAAAGTAGATTTTACTACTCTTAGCATCTGTGTCAAGCTAATCAATATTTTTCCTAGTAAACTTGGTGAATTTAGATAATTCAGATAAATCAATTCAAACGTATAATAACAGTATGTTTTTCTAGTCTATCCTGCGGTTACCAAGATTTTTTCAAGCCATAAGCAAGAGGGAATGGCAAAAAAAACTGCCTGAATAATCGGACTTTTTGTTGCTAATTTGAATTATGGATAGGTCAAATTAACATTTAAAGCGGGGCTGGCTGGCCACGATATTTTAATATGTCCTTTTTAAAATTCCTTGATTTTAAAATTTGGCGTTTTCCTATTGCCTAAACCAAGGGCTTTTTGCAGAAAATTCAAAGCCTCTTGCATATAAAAAATGAAGAGGCTTGGACAGCTGTTTATCACAAAATAAAAAACTAGGTTTGCTTGAGGTAACAATGGAGATTTTCTAACTTTCACTTACCCAATAGAACGCTTAAGTGAACCATCAGCGTATAGCTCTAGTGGTACTAATTCAATTTTGCCATTAACTCTCACTTGGGAGTAAACTACTTTCACTAATTGAGCATGATTTTCGTTGTAACGCAGAGACATAATTAATCTCCTTAGGGAACTGCAAAAAATAAATTATTCTGGTTAAAGGGTTGACTGTTAACTGTGAACAGTCAACAAATAGCAATGGAATATTTTTTACTTTTTAATTTATCAAAAACAAAATAAATTAAGTATAAAAATATCTCAGTATCAATGAAGATTTGAATAAATTTTGTATTTGAGTCCGACTTCACTAAAATTCAGTACCTAGAGGGCTGTTAACGCGAGATAATAAGAAACTCACACCACCCTGGGCTGTTTCCCATCAACCATTACAAAACTTATTCCAAATTAGGTTTAGATTGTTCGCCTCACAGCCACAGCACCGAACTTTGCAAGCTCCTCTGCCAAACAAAATTATGAAAACATCTACCGAATTGCTAACTCGCCTAGAGTATTATTATCAACAAATAAAGACGATTATCCTCACTCGGCAAAATCCAATCACAGGTTTACTACCTGCGAGTACAGCAATTACAGCCCACGGCGATTATACTGATGCCTGGGTGCGAGACAATGTTTACAGTATTTTGGCAGTTTGGGGTTTAGCACTTGCATACCGCAAAATTGACGATCGCCAAGGACATAGTTACGAATTAGAACATAGTGTCATCAAGTTGATGCGCGGGTTACTGTTTGCAATGATGCGGCAAGCTCATAAAGTAGAGAAATTTAAACATACTCAATCTTTACTGGATGGACTGCACGCCAAATACAATACCAGCACAGGAGACATTGTTGTTGGTGATGATGAATGGGGGCATTTACAACTTGATGCCACATCTTTATTTTTACTGATGTTGGCGCAAATGACCGCCACGGGATTGCAAATTATTTATACGATTGATGAAGTTAATTTCGTTCAAAATTTGGTTTACTACATTGGACGAGCTTACCGCACACCAGACTATGGTATTTGGGAACGTGGTAATAAAATTAATCGTGGTAATGCTGAGTTAAATGCCAGTTCCGTAGGCATGGCAAAAGCAGCTTTAGAAGCGATGAATGGATTGGATTTGTTTGGCGTGCATGGTAGTCAAGCATCAGTAATTCATGTGCTACCAGATGAAATTGCCCGCGCTCGTATTACTCTAGAATCACTATTACCTAGAGAATCTGGTTCCAAAGAAATTGACGCGGCATTGTTGAGTATTATTAGTTATCCTGCCTTTGCAGTGGAAGACTTACAACTGCGTCAACGCACTTTAAACGATATTATCAACAAACTTGCAGGTAAATATGGCTGCAAACGTTTTCTACGTGATGGACACCAAACCGTTTTAGAAGACAGCCAACGCTTGCACTACGAACCTTGGGAACTAAAGCAATTCGAGCATATTGAATGCGAATGGCCGTTATTTTTTACTTATTTAGTTTTAGATGGATTATTTTGTGGCAACAAAGAACAAGTTACAAAATACCAAGAACTTTTATCAACATTACTCATCGAACAAAATAATTTATATTTACTGCCAGAACTTTATTATGTTCCAGGACAAAACGTAGAAGCAGAAAGAACAGCACCCCAAACTCAACCCCGTTTACCCAATGAAAATATCCCCTTAGTATGGGCACAAAGTTTATACTTCCTTGGTCAAATGTTGAGTGAAGGATTAATAGCAGTTGGTGATATCGATCCATTAGGCAGACATTTGTGTGTTGGCAAACAACGGGAAGTTTTGGTACAAATTGCTTTGCTAGCAGAAGATGAAGATTTACAAGCCAAATTAGAAGTGCATGGAATTGAAGCCCAAACACCAACCCAAATAGAACCAATCCAGGTGAGAAAAGCTGGCGAACTTTCAGCTATTTATACCCAAATTGGACGAAACACGAAACTTGGTTTAACTGGCCGTCCAGTGCGGCGGTTGCGGAGTTTAACAACATCGAGAATATTTCGGATTCGCAATCAAACAATTGTATTTTTGCCCTCATTTCTCGATTCTCGACAATTTTACTTAACCCTTGATTATCATTTTTTGATAGCTCAAATTAGAAGCGAATTAGCTTACATTCAAAAATATTGGAGCGATTTAGGGCGTCCTATTTTAACTTTAATGTTAACCCACACCATGTTAGAAATAGGTTCTGAGGCATTACTAGAATTGATGCAAGAACTCAAAGATGGAATTTGTAACGGCGTGGGAGTAAAATTAGGGCGGCTAAATCAGTTAATGCTCACAGCTGGAATCCAAAGAATTGATTTTCTTGAAGATGCAGAATTTTCTGTATATCCAGTCAAAAATACCGGACTACGTTGCTATTATCTAGGTTACCATCCTGAAAAAAATTGGCGCTTGGGTCACACTCAAGAATTTCAGATGGAATGTGAAACCAACTTAGGGTTATTGCTTTCTTATTTGCGCTCATCAGAAAATCTTTACGAGCAAATTGAATTATTACAAACTTTGACTCGTTTGCAAGGAATCGAATTTAATACAGGATATGGCGGCCCTGGAAATACTGTTACCGTAGGGGATTTACTAGATGAAGTTTATACCAAAGCTGGAGATTCAGGCATTTGGGCCGTGGTACGTCGGGCTGCGGGGTTACGCAAGATGGTTGATATCAGCTTATCAGATGCAGTGACCAGTATTTTGGTACAAGGTAAGCAAATCGCTGTGGGTAAAGCGTACAGTGAAGCATCCTTAATTACCGTACCCATGTCCCACGATGAAATTGCTGATAAAATTAGTAATTTTTGTCGTGAGGATATACGCGATCGCGTCCTTACTCAGGAAATTTTAATTTATCTCGGAGTTCTAATCAAATCTGAACCCGAACTATTTCAAGGACTCCTGACACTGAGAGTCGGCTATCTAATCTTATTAATTACCAGCGAATTAGCACGGGAATTAAATGTCACTCAAGATGAAGCTTATGATTACTTAATGCAACTTGCACCCTTTGAGGTGAAAATGCGCTTGCGTCAGGTATTAACTGCATATACTGGTATGAGTAACTTGTTACGCCAGCAAGAATCATTGCACGTCAAACAAAAAGAAAGCGATATTGCTTGGGTGGTGTCACCAGCAATTTCAGAAGAAATCCAAGTTCCTTCTGGTAGTTGGCGGCGGTTTCGCCAAGGAGAAGGGGGGACGGGGCGAGTACCAAAAGACTTTTTTAAGCAAGTTTGGTTATTAATGCAACATTGCAAAGGTTTGGTAATTGGCGATAAATTAGAGCGTCGCAATCGTTTAGATAGTGAATTAATGTTGTCAGAAATGACAGCAGGAGAAAGAAATTTTGCTTTATTAATTGAGCATCTGCTGAATAAAATCGAAGCTCCAGAATACCGCCAAGTTAATATTGAAGCATTAATGGAATTAGCAGCCATCGCCGCCAATAATCCCCAACTGCAAATCGAAGAATATATAGTATTAGATGTCTTAATCGGTCATGCAGTGCGGTTGGCATGGTTAGAACATTATCCAGAAAAAGGCGATCGCTATGACGAAGATAAAGCCAATGCGTGGCGATCGTTTTATAATACCTCTCCGAGAGATTGTGCTAGTTATATCCTCAAAGCCTTCCGCTTCTTAACAAAATTTGCCGAAGTCAGTGCAATTTAAACATAGACTGTCTAAAGAAAACCCTCAAAGGTGCCAGGAATGCAAACAAAAACTCGTACAAAGTTTGTACTGGACTGACACAGCTAAAATGTTGCAATAAAATTTCTTGTGGGATGGGTGTCCTCACCCGTCCGGGCGGGCAGGATGCCCACCCCACAAGATTTTACTAATGCACTATTTTAGTCTAGAC
>Ga0314816_1000010_pt1 | contig 23776 bp, 15 predicted proteins | sample MICome_6_FD_202353 | JGI IMG/M metagenome (GOLD analysis project Ga0314816, IMG submission 202353) | Metatranscriptome of soil surface biofilm microbial communities from soil inoculated with nitrogen-fixing consortium DG1, State College... ...
AAAATGTATTTAAATAAGTCTAATAAATTACTATATTAAGTGCGGCAGCATTTACTTAGTCGTAATTTGAAAACCGTGCAAATTCATCCTCACTCAGAATCAAACCAAAGCCACAATCGCCGCGAGCAGGGTTTGGAAAAATTACTCTCTCGCCTTGTCAGAAGGATACGCCGGGATGAGTTAGTCAGGGAAACGACGAATCAACTCAGAGAAATGCTTCAGGTCGATCGCGTAGTTTTGTATTATTTTTATGGTCAGTGGGAAGGACAGGTAACTTTTGAATCGTTGAGTTCTGAAGAATTTTCAATTCTTGGTTCCACTGGGCCAGATGATTGTTTTAACGATGAATATGCTGCTTTATATCTAGCAGGACGGGTAAAGGCGATCGCTGATATTGAATTAGAATCAATGGAGTCTTGTCACCGAGATTTTCTCCGCAGTCTTCATGTTCGCGCCAACCTCGTTGTCCCAATTGTGATACCTAGAGGATTATGGGGATTATTAATAGCACATCATTGCCAAGGGCCTCATAATTGGTCGCAATCAAATATGGAAATGATGCAAACAGCAGCCCAAACTCTAGCAACAGACCGTAATATTCTCGAAAGTTAAGCCACAGTGCCTTCAAATGGCATACAGTTATAGGAGAATTCAGAATTCAGAAGTAGAACAGGCTTTATTTATACCTGGCTTTGGGATTTAGTTTTCTTGCAATCTGCTGTAAGTAGCAAAAATATTTACCAGCGCTGATTCTTCTCAACAAGGAGAAAAAACTGTGAAATTTGGTTACACGGTCATTTGGGTAGACGATGTAGTTAAGACCGTTGAGTTTTACGAAAAAGCATTTGGTTTAGTCCGTCGCACCGTGGAGGATCGGGGACAGTTTATCTGGGCTGAAATCGAAACTGGAAACACCACATTGGCTTTTTCTTCCACCAGCCAAGCACAGAAATTATTTCCCGGTGGTTTTCATCCCAACGACGCCACACAACCACCGACATTAATTCAAATCTCATTCATCACTCCTGATGTTGGTAGCGCTTACATCAAAGCCATCGGAGCAGGAGCCAAACCATTAGACCCCCCAAAAATCCAACCTTGGGGACAAACAATAGCCCGCGTCCGCGACCTCAACGGCGTGCTGGTATCCTTGGTGAATAGTTAGTGGCGATCGCTATTAAAATTGTTTCAGAAAATTAATGTTTCGAGCTTTGCTTGTACTTCTTCTATTAAATCTTCTGCAACACTTTCAACAAATTTTGCCTTTCTAGCTCTCCAGTCTAGTGTTTTAATTTGGTCAGACAACACAACTCCTTTTGTTTGCATTCCCTCAAAAAGAGGAACTTCAAAACTAAGTCCTTTTGCATTGCTAGTTATGGAACAAGGTAAAACCAAAGAAGCCATTCGATTGTATTTAATAGGCGATAAAACAAGAACAGGGCGGTAGCCAATTTGCTCGCGCCCTTGTTGTTTTAATTCATTATTTAATGTCCTAGCAATTTCATCAAATGACATTCCTGACCCTTGAAGGGCAAATGCACGCCGAATCTAATCAGCTGTAAACTGGTGTGCATTTTTGAATTCTAATTTGACAATATCACCTCTATCAGGAAAGTAGGGATTAACTACCAATCTTCTTTCCCTTCAGCATTTACAGTATCAAATTCAGGATGAAATACATCACAAGTCATACCTTCAAGCAACTCATCAAGGGTATATTTTTTTCTTTCTTTGCGTACTTTGCGTACTTTGCGGTTTGTTCTCTAAAACCCTCACAACTAATGCAATAGACCACTAATTTGCAATCCCAAACCTCAAATTATATGAATTCCAACTCTTTGCTGTGTGCAGCGATCGCTCATCATATTACCACCAGTCCGCAACAGCGAATTACTTTCGCCGAATTCATGGATATGGCACTATATCACCCCGAACACGGCTATTATTCCAGCGATGCAGTGAAAATTGGTTTTCAAGGTGGTGATTTTTTTACTTCTCCCAACCTCAGCGCTGACTTTGGCGAATTACTTGCAGAACAATTTTTGCAAATGTGGGAAATTTTAGGGCGACCCATAACCTTTTCTTTGGTAGAAATGGGAGCAGGTCAAGGACTCTTGGCATTGCATATCCTTAAGTATTACCAGGTACAATACCCGGATTTTTTTACAGCCCTAGAGTATGTAATTATTGAAAAGTCACCGACTTTAAGGCAACAACAGCAAAAACGTTTACAAGATTTGCCCGTGCGTTGGTGCAATCTAGAGGATATCCCATCAAATGCCATTGTGGGCTGTTTTTTTTTCTAATGAATTAGTTGATGCCTTTCCAGTCCATCAATTCACCCTAGAAAACGGCGAACTGCGAGAAATTTATGTGACAACACAGAAAGATGAAGAAGACGCGGAGAGTGGGAGACGCGGGGACGCGGTGAAAGAATTCTCCATGTCCCCGCGTCCCGATTTCCCTGCGTCCTCAGTCCCTGCGTCCCCGCGTCCCGATTTCCCTGCGTCCTCAGTCCCCGCGTCATCATTTATCGAAGTCACAGGAAAACCCTCTACGTCTCAACTAGCCGAGTATTTCAACTTAGTGGAAATCGATTTAACCTCAGGTGCATATCCAGATGGTTACCGCAGTGAAATTAATTTAGCTGCTCTTTCCTGGTTGAGTATAGTAGCAGACCGCTTGCAGCGTGGCTATGTGCTAACAATTGATTATGGCTACCCTGCGACTCGTTACTATAATCCGAGGCGATGGCAAGGAACGCTACAGTGCTATTACCAACACCGTTTCCATGACAATCCTTATATCAACGTTGGACAACAAGATATCACTGCCCATGTTGACTTTACAGCTTTGTCACGCTGGGGCGATCGCTGCGGTTTAGAAAATGTTGGTTTTATCCAGCAAGGATTATTTTTGATGGCCTTGGGATTAGGGGAACGAATTGCTGCTATTTCTTATCAAAAGCAACCCCTCTCGCAATTACTACAGCGACGGGAAGCACTACACCAGCTTTTAGATCCCACAGGACTGGGTGGTTTTGGAGTCTTAATTCAGGGCAAAAATTTGGGAAAAACAGAAATTTCCCAACCACTCAAAGGATTGACCGTACCTGAGTAAAAGTAGATTTGAAAAGTTAAAACTCTATTTAAGAATGCAGTATTAGTTTTATTTGGACTAGCATAGCAGTGATTACTGTAAAGTTAAACACAATTGGAAAGTAACAATTATGTCAGCCCATGACTTATTAATGTTAGTAACACTACTTACCCCAGGTATTTTGCTTTCAGTTTTGATTATGGTGACTTTTGCCGCTGGCGGGTGAAGCGATCGCTGTTTACCAATAACCGATAATACTGCCATATTGCACTATTATCAATAACTGGGTAGGCATTGCCAATACAAAATCAGGCAATGTCCACCCAAAAAATTGCGATCGCTTAACTATTGTAAGATGTCAAAATAGACACGCAAATTTCACGAAGGATTAGGCCTACGCTGTACCAAAAGGAACGTAAAAATGAAGGTGGCATTTCTGGGAACTGGACTGATGGGACTACCAATGGCTCAAAGGTTATTAGCCGCAGATATACAGCTAGTGGCCTATAATCGCACCCCAGAAAAATTAGCACCACTACAAGCTGCTGGGGCTGAAATTGCCACACATCCCCGCCATGCCATTCGTGCTGCTGAGTGCGTAATCCTCATGCTTACTAATGCCCCAGCCATCTATAATGTCTTGCTTTCAGACACAGCTTGGCAAACTCTCAAAGGGCGCACCATTATCCAAATGGGAACAATTACCCCCACTGAAAGCCGAGAAATTCGAGATGCAGTGGTTGGAGGTGGCGGTGAGTACATAGAAGCCCCTGTGTTAGGTAGCATCCCTGAAGCAAAAGCTGGCAAATTAATTGTGATGGTGGGTGCAGAGCCAGAACAATATCAACGCCACTTGAAGTTGCTGCAAAATTTTGGCACAGAACCTTTACTCGTCGGCCCTGTAGGAACTGCGGCGGCACTGAAATTGGCACTCAATCAACTAATAGCTTCTCTCACAACTAGCTTTGCTTTGAGTCTGGCTTTTGCCCAACGTCAAGGTGTCGATGTGGATGTGTTTATGCAGATCTTACGCGACAGTTCACTTTATGCCCCCACCTTTGACAAAAAGCTCCAACGAATGTTGGATAACGATTTTGCCAATCCCAATTTCCCCACAAAACACTTGCTCAAAGACACAGAATTGTTTATCTCGGAAGCAAAATCTTTGAGTTTAGATCTCAGCAGCATTAAAGGAGTGCGACAAATTTTGCAAACAGCTGCGAAAATGTCATTTGCTGATGATGATTATTCCTCATTATTTGCTGTGATTAAAGAATGGGGAGAAGCAGTTGGTGATTGAGGGTTGGGCATGGGGCAAAACCCTTCGGGTAGGGAAAAGGGAAAAGGCGCAAAGTCCAAACTTTGTAAGAGAGGACAAGCAGGGAGCTTTCCTTTGCCCTTTGCCCCTTGCCCTTTTCCCTTTTCCCTTTGGCATTGCCATCTCCCCTATCTCCCCATTTTTTTCAAAGAATTGCTTCTCAACAATTACCCGAAACGTAGAAAATCATTGACCAATAGTAGTCGTTGATGGCGATGATTGTGGGGACTCCAGCGGCGGCGAAGGTTCTGCTCGAGGAGGATTGAGAAACTCTTGCCAACTTCTAATTTGGTCTTGGGCAGCATTGTAAGCTGCACTACCACGGGGAATGGATTTGGCAATCTCAATTCCTCTGGAAATATCAGACTGAGCTTGAGTACGTGCGATGTCTAATAACTGCTGACTCCATTGGTCAATGCCGAGATTGGCATCCATACGTAAAATGCTATTATTGGAAACGCGATCGGCTAACCGGATTGCCTCTGCCAAAGCTTCTGGCGTACCAGCCACCGCGATTTGCTGGGCTTGTCTCCAGTTTTCTTTGGTGCGGATTTGCCCTTGCCAATCATCAATAGCACTTTGCGCTTCCGCAGCCAGTGTCCTTCCTGACGATGCAATTTGTTGAGCTGCGGTAATGGCGGCGGGGAGATTGCCACTTAAAGCTAATTCTCGTGCTTGATCTAAGTAGGGTTGGTCTTCGATTCGCTGAATTTTTCCTATCCAAGTGCGAATTTTTCTACGTGCTTCTGGATATAATGCACGACCTCTACGGATTTGGCTAGCTTGGGCGATGGCCGCTTGCAAAGAGTTAATATCGTCAAATATCGCTATTTGTTCGGCCCGTTCTAGGTAAGGTTGGTCTTCGATTGTCTCTACCTGGGCACGCCAACGACTCATTTCTTCCCTGGCTTCTGTGCCTCTGGGGTTACTAGCAGGGATGAGTTGCACTTGGGCGATCGCTGCTGTTAAATTATTGACTGTTCCTTGGCTAGCCAATACTCTCGCTTTTTCTAGATGGGCCACATCTTCGATTTCCAACTGCCAACGAGCAATTAACTGCTGTGCTTCCTCGTATATTGGCCTTGAAGGATCGATTTGTTGGGCTTGGGCGATGGCTGCTTCTAAACCAGAAACGTTACCTAACCAAGCACTTCTTTTGGCATCAGCTATGGCGATAAAGTCATCTGTTTCGGCTTGCAGCTTGGCACTTTCGGGAATTTGTCTAGCAATATCTAGTGCTTCGTCGGCATCTTGCTTATCTAACTTCGTCTGTGCCAATTCCAACATTTTACGTCCAAATGCCGGAATCGCCTCTTGAGCTTTTTGATAAAGGTAACTTTCCTGGCCAATGGACTCGGCTAGCTTGATAGCTTCTAGCAAATTATCAACAACTTGGCTTCTGGCTAAAATTTCCGCTTTTCCTAACTTATCGCCATCTTCGCGGGCTGTGGCGATGAGTTTGTTCAATTGGTCGTATTTAGTACTCGCCCAGTATTGATTGTCTATGCGTAGCATTCTCGCCGAAAGCATGAAGGCGGATTGCCAGCGTCGTTCCCGGACTTCAGCGATGGCATTGTTGTAAATGCTTTCAGCCTTCGACCAAGTTGTTTGCCATTTATCAATTTGTTCGTCTACTAACTTATAAGCCGCCAGTTCTTGGGGTATTTTACGGGCAGTAGCGATCGCTTCTTCTAAATTACCTGATTGGAAACTTGCATCGGCTAACTGCAAAATATCCCGCGACCATTCTTCTGTAAAACGATTGATTTCTGCGTGTAACGGGTGATTGTCTGGTAATTCATTCACCAGAGCAATAGCTTGCAGTAGGTCATTCACCGTTTGCTTAGAAGCCGCCAATTGAGCGCAGTGCAACCGCACTGAGGCACTAGCTAGAGGCCAGAAAATCGATGGACAATTAGGGGCAGCTGGTAATTTCAGCAGCATTGCCGTCGCTAAGAATGCCACGCTCCCAGGAATCAAAGTTAGCAGTAATGACCAGAAGAGCCAACTTCTCATCCACCGAGGCAATTTCCAAGAACTTTTACTGACTTGGGTAGTTTCTGATGAATGACTATCTTTGCCTTTGCCAACGGAATTATTTTTTTTTCCCCGCTTCACTGACTCGGAGCTAGAACCAGTACCTGAAACATCAACTGGTTGAGTTTCACCGAATTGCTGTGTTCGGGATAATCTGGTATTTTGATCTGGCTCTCTTGCTCTGGCTCCTGACCAACTGTCTGGAATATCCCGTTCTGTCATTTCTCACACCAAAATAATTGAATAGCTTTCTGTTTTAAATCGATAATTCCATTGTTGCCATAGTAACTTTCTCATGCGTAAAAAGCTACATTTTTGATTATCTTTGTCCACAGATACCATTAAAAGTTTCAAATTTCAGTGGTGCTTTATACTTTCATCCTGAAATAGTAGATTCAGCTTGTAAATCGGCAATTAGCTGCGCCAAATGGTCGCTACTTGCCTGATAAACGCTGCCGCAAAAATCGCAAGTTGCCTCGGCACCATCATCTTTAATAATCATATCTTGGAGTTCGGCTTCTCCCAAAATTTTGAGTGCCCCCAAAACGCGATCGAAAGAACAACCGCAGTGAAAGCGTAGTATCTGCCTTTCGGGAAAGATTACTAGCCCCATATCTCCTAGTAAGTCGTTAAAAATTTCAGGTAAAGTTTTCCCAGCTTGCAGCAATGGCGTAAAACCTGCTAAAGCAGCTACTCGTGATTCTAGTTTTTCTACTAAAGCTTCATCTCTTGCAGCTTTGGGTAACACTTGTACGAGTAATCCTCCAGCGGCAGTTACTCCACCTGCTCCCACAAACACACCCAACACTAAAGCAGAAGGAGTTTGTTCGGAATTCAGCAGATAATGAGCGACATCATCGCCAATTTCCCCAGAAACTAGTTCTACAGTACTAGAGTAAGGGTAACCATAACCGACATCCCGAACTACATACAGGAAACCGTTACCCACTGCACCGCCAACATCTAGCTTACCTTTGGCATTGGGAGGTAATTCCACAGATGGATTCGCCACATACCCGCGTACCGTGCCATCTAGACCTGCATCTACCAATATGCCACCCAAAGGCCCATCACCCTTAATCCGGACATTGACCCTCGACCCGGTTCGCTTCATACTAGAAGCCATCAACAAACCCGCCGCCATAGTCCGCCCCAGTGCTGCTGTTGCTACATAGGAAAGCTTATGGCGTTCCCGTGCTTCTTCTGTTAAACGTGTGGTAATTACACCTACCGCACGAATCCCACCTTCAGCTGCTGTTGCGCGAATTAACTGATCCGCCATGAATAACCTTACATTTCTTAACAAGTCCACCTTTCTATTCTAAGTTCTGTGCTGGTAGAAAATGAACTTAGTGGGGAGATGGGGAGATGGGGAGATGGGGAGATGGGGAGATGGGGAAATGGGGAGATGGGGAGCAGGGGAAGAATAACTCCTAACTCCCAACTCCTAACTCTTAACTTCCAACTCCCAATGCCCCATGCCCCATGCCCCATGCCCAATGCCCCATACCCTATGACTAATGACTAAATTAGAAATAGCAATGTCTAACCTTTAGGTAATCCTGGAAAAATGCTGGGTAATTTTCAACAAAGCCAACTGCGAATCGAAATCGAAGCACCAACAGATGCAATTCATGACAGTCTAGTGCATCCACCGCAATTAACAAAATGGCTTGTAGGGCAACGCTTTGCGCCAGGAATGCCAGAAGAATTGCTTCCTGGATTTGAATTTACTACCTGGACTGGGCCAGTTGCCATTCATCATCATGTGGATGTTGTCAAATCCAATTGCCTGCGTTTGTTGCTGTCCGGAGGTATTGATGGTTTTCACGAATGGTACTGGGGAGATGGTTGGGTACAGTCCCGCTTGGAAGGAGTGTCAGTTTTGCCCCTGAATTTGGGTCAAACCCTGAGTTTATTGAGTTTGCGTCAGTTTTTAGCAACTCAAAGACGTTGAATTAGGAATTAGGGATTGGGTATTTATTTTTTTTTAGACAGTCCCCAGTCCCCTATTTTATTTGTAAGTTATGATTAGCGATCGCCCTCAATCAGCAGATAGCACTTGCTGGGCTGTTGAGATTAACTCTGGAAAAATTTTAGACTCAATATGTTAACTATCAACAAACTCTACTGGTTCGTATAATTCTTCAATTAATGTCATTATTGTGCTGACTTACTTAAATCATTCCACTTCAATTTGTTGACTGTGAACAGTCAACAGTCAACCATCAACAATAATGGAATATTTTTTACTTAGAAGCCCCTTGATTCTAGTTATGCTTTACCACCAATACTGAACAATTAGCTTCTTCCACAACTTGGCTGCTAACAGAACCCTGAACTATTCGCTTCATCCCTATCAATCCACGACTGCCAATTACAATCAATTCAGTTTTGTAGATGTTGGCAAGGCGAATAATTTCTTCCGCAGGATCGCCTGTTACGAGTTCTAATTCACTTTTAACTGATAATTTTTCCTGATAAGATTGCAGCTGTTTTTCAATATGAAAATAAGAGAATGTCGGGGACTCTGACTGAGGGCGATCAGCAGGTAGCTCAATCTCTGACTCTGGCGTGGGAAATACATGGCAAAGAATAACCCTGGCGTCTTGAGAAAAAGCCAAATCATCTAAAGTCTGGATTACTTGTTCTGCAATTTCCGAACCGTCCAGAGCTACCAAAACAGTATTTAGCACCCCTATCGTCCCCCTAAAGAGTAAACCGTTCTACAACACGTTGGCCAGAGTTAAACAGTGTTATAACTTTGTTTAACTTGCTCCTGATTGCTTCCTGCTTGATGTTAGCAGTATAGTCACTCGCCAGTTGCCAAGTTGAAAATCGGATAGAACTTATCCCATTTGAGGTTGTATGTTTGGAAGATTGAGAAACTTTGTGATTTTAATCCGTGATTTTCAGTCCTATTAAAATCTCTAGTTTTCTCGACTACCATACAACAGGCGGGACTACTCTGAAAAGTTTTTGACAGCTTCTCAAACCTTGATTTTTGCGCTTGGTTTTTGCGTTATCCCAAGTTTAACAAGTTTTGTCCAAGACAAAACATCGATTGTTGTCTTGTTTGATCTCAACAATTTAGTTTCTGCGATCGCCTTTTTGCAAGCAGTAGCCATCGCTAATACCCAATTTCAGTTGCAACTACCATCAGCAATGAAAGGCAGGGTAACCAAACATTGTGCGTTAGCGTAACTTGCTGTAGGTATCGCTGTCCAAAGTTTTAGTTTGAAGCTCAGGGAAAATTCAGCATTCCCAATCACTCTTCTTGCTGAATTCGGCGTCGCACTGAATCAGCATGAGAAGGTAAACCCTCTGCTGTTGCTAGGACATCAATGGCATTAGCCATATTTTCCAGTGCGGTTTGGGAGTATTGAATAATACTAGAGTGTTTGAGAAAAGTTTCAACTCCCAGAGCTGAAGCATATCGAGCAGCACCAGAAGTAGGTAAGGTATGGTTGGGGCCTGCCAAATAATCCCCCACTGCTTCTGGTGTCGAGTAACCCAAAAAGATTGCTCCAGCATGGCGAATCTGTGGTAATAGCGCCCAAGGGTCTTTGACTTCTAATTCTAGGTGTTCTGGGGCAAATTCGTTAGAGAGTTCGGCGGCGGCTGTTAAAGATTCCACAACGATAATCAAGCCGTAGTGAGCGATGGCTTTTTCTGTGTCTATGCGCCGTGGATGATCCACCAGCTGTCTTTCCAAAGCTAGCTGCACATTCTTCGCTAAAGCTGCATCTGTGGTCAGCAAAATAGCCGCCGCCATTGGATCGTGTTCGGCTTGGGCTAATAAATCAGCAGCCACATGCACTGGATTTGCTGTTTCATCGGCAATCACTAGCACTTCGCTAGGGCCTGCCAAGGAATCAATACCAACAGTGCCGTAGACAAGTTTTTTCGCTAGGGTAACATAAATGTTACCAGGGCCAGTAATCACATTCACTTTCGGAATTGTTTCTGTGCCATAGGCTAAAGCAGCAATGGCTTGTGCCCCGCCGACACGATAAATTTCTTGTACCCCTGCTTCTTGAGCAGCTACCAAAACTGCCGGGTTAATTGCACCTCCTGGGCCTGGTGGCGTTACCATCACTATACGAGGTACGGCAGCTACCTTTGCCGGAATTGCATTCATCAGTACTGTACTGGGATAGGCAGCACGGCCACCAGGTACGTACAGCCCCGCTCGGTCTACAGGGGTGTAGCGTTTGCCTAGTACCACCTCATCATCGCCAAAATGCACCCAGCTTTTCGGGACTCGCTGACGATGAAATGCTTCAATTTGGCGGGAAGCTAGCCGAATTGCCCCCATCAACTCCTTTGACACCTGTTGGTAGGCTGCATCCAGTTCCGACCCTGTTACACGGAGTTCTTCTGGTTTGAGGGTTTGTTTGTCAAATTCGGCGGTGTAATGCAGTACAGCTTTGTCGCCTTGGCGCTTGACTGCTTGCAAGACTTCCCGCACAGTTGCTTCTTTGTTGGGCACCTGTTCGTCATGGGTGCGATCGCAGATTCGTTGTAGTTCTGCTCTAACGTCTGCCTGCTGAGTAATGATTCGCAGCATGGAGTAAGGACAATGCCAAAATTATAATATTGCCACCTGAGATTTAGTGAAAGCTTTCCGCCCTACTGGGTGTGGAGGCTGACTTTAATTCTCTTCTCTAGCTTAACCTGGATTTTTTTGATACTCCTAAGGTTGCCAGCAGATGGTTGACTCGAAAAGGCTACTTGATTGTTTAATCGGAATCTGCCTAAGTTGCAGATCCACAGGAAAGGGGAGTGCCATTTCCCACTATCCTTATGCCGTTACCCTAACTCCTAAAAGAGGTAAAGGTTGTGTGGTTGCCCATTAAATCCCCTGCATTTACAGAGGGTAGGGTTTAACTATAACTAACTTTTACTGATTTTTCTAACTTTTAGTAGTTAACATGTGTACAGACATGAAATATCGGTTCTATAGTTAAAAGTCCCTGAAATTTAGCTGTATTACAGTTTTTTACCTTTTATTATCTGCTCTCATGACAGATGGTGTTGGTAATTACACTGCTCCATCGGGTGGTGAGTTAGGGTTACTATTTTATTCATAGATTTGATTTTAACGTATTTACTTACATTAGCGGCACACTGAATTGGAGACTTGGTAAATGGGGTATGGGGCTAATGAATGGGGAAAGGGAAAGGCGTAAGGGGGAAAGGGGAAAGATTAAATTTATTGCTTTTCTCTTTTCCCTTTAACCTTTTCCCCTGCTCCTTCTACTCCTGCATCTTCCCACTCCCTACTACCCAATGGCATAATTTTTTTAGGAAATTCTAACATTGGCAATTTGGATGCTATATTAGTAAATCTAGTAGTGTGTGTACATATTAGTATTAGTTTCTGGAATTGACTGTGGCGAATACAAAGTCTGCTCTTAAGCGTGCCGAAATCGCAGAACGCAACCGACTGCGTAATAAAGCTTACAAATCAGCTGTAAAGACGCTGATGAAAAAATACTTGAATGCTGTAACTGTCTATGCTGCCAATCCTAGCCCAGAATTAAAACAAGAAGTGCAGTCGAAGTTATCTGAGGCTTATAGCAAAATCGATAAAGCAGTAAAACGGGGTGTGCTTCACCCCAATAATGGGGCTAGGAAAAAGTCAAAATTGGCGACTAAGCTAAAACCCCTCACACAGACAGCTGAGTAGTCATTTGTCCTTGGTCATTGGTCATTAGTCATTAGCAAAGGACAAAGCGCCAAGTCGAGCCACTGCGTTACTGTCGCCTTACGTTGGAAAGCAAGTGGCATTGAGCCAAGGCTTCCTTGGATGGGAACTTTGTAAAAGAGGACAACTGACAAATGGCAACCGACAAAGCGCCAAGTCGAGCCACTGCGTTACTGTCGCATTGCGTCGGAAAGCGAGTGGCGTTGAGCCAAGGCTTCCTTGGATGGGAACTTTGTAAGAGAAGACAAAGGACAAACGATGCAATTGATAGACACGCACGTCCATCTCAACTTTGAGAATTTTCAGCCAGATTTAACAGCGGTGCGATCGCGGTGGCAGCAAGCAGGTGTAGTACGTTTAGTTCATTCGTGCGTTCACCCGGAGGAGTTTTCCAGCATTCAGTCCTTAGCGCGTCAGTTTCCAGAAATCAGCTTTGCTGTGGGATTGCATCCTTTGGATGCGGATCGATGGAATAGCGACACATCTGAGAAAATCAGATATTTGGCGAAATCGGACTCCAACGTGGTGGCAATTGGAGAAATGGGACTGGATTTTTACAAAGCTGATAACTATCAGCAACAGTACATGGTGTTTGAATCGCAATTAGCGATCGCATCTGAACTCGATTTACCAGTAATTATCCATTGCCGCGATGCTGCTGCCGAAACCAGAGAAATATTGCAAAAATGGCGATCGCTAAAGGGAGAAACAGTACGTGGTGTTATGCATTGTTGGGGAGGAACGCCAGAACAAACCCAATGGTTTCTCGACTTGGGCTTTTACATCAGCTTTAGCGGAACAGTAACGTTCAAAAATGCTAAAGATATTCAATCCTCAGCGGCGATGGTAAGTAGCGATCGGTTATTGATTGAAACAGATTGCCCTTTTTTGGCTCCGGTTCCCAAACGTGGCGAAAAACGTAACGAGCCGGCCTACGTTCGTTATGTTGCAGAGCAAGTGGCAAAACTGCGCCAGGAATCTGTGGAAGCCATCGCCCAAGCTACTACCCAAAATGCCTGCAAATTATTCGGTTTGTCATTATAAAGTGTTCTTTAGTCTATTTTATCCAGTTGCTTACAAACAAATAAAACTCTAGGAGGACAAAAATATGCTAAGATCATTCCCTCCAAAACATTTTGCTTGCGCCATAATGATAAAGGAAGGAACGTAAAACTTCTAAGTTTAATTTACCGTGCTGTTATTAGGCTTGGCCATCCTCCACAAATCTCTACAAGGGGATGCTCTCGACACATGACTGACCGTGACAACTCAGGTTGAGCCATAATTATGCACAATATCGGCTTAGTGTGTATTTAATCTATACAAAATCCTTAAATGAAATTGTCTTGTGATTACAATCCAGCAAAATAAAGTGATTCTGATTCAAAGCCGAGAAAATGCGGATAGTTTCCTCAAACTCAAGATATCTAGGATATCACTGAGAGTATAAATGGCGGTGTGGATTTGACACACACCGTGTAGAGCTGCGTCAGCAAATTAACGCGCTTTTTGGAGGGGAAGTGAGGAAAGTAGATCGAATTCAGGAATATTTTAATTGGGGATTGGGGACTAGGCAAAAGTTTTCCTACACCTATTTGTCTGTTCTCCACTCACCATTAGAAGCGATTACCCCTTTGGTAAAATCCTTGATTCCAGCTTTGGTCGCTGTGTTGGCTCCCACTTGTAAATAGATGGGTATATAAAGAAAAGTTCCCAAACAGCTAGGACACTGGCTAGTAGTGGGAAGGATTAAACAGCAAGTGTCCAAGGGAAAATTTAACCAGGTTGACAAAGGTAGAGGCATGACTAAAGAAACATATATGGAACCCGCCTTTCTATTGCCCGACTTGATTGAAATCCAGCGTTCAAGCTTCCGCTGGTTTTTGGAAGAAGGTCTGATAGAAGAACTGAACTCCTTTAGTCCGATCACAGATTACACGGGCAAACTGGAACTACATTTTTTGGGTCAAAACTACAAACTCAAAGAGCCAAAGTACAGCGTTGAAGAAGCTAAACGGCGGGATAGTACTTATGCAGTTCAAATGTATGTTCCCACACGCTTGATAAATAAGGAAACCGGGGAAATCAAAGAGCAAGAGGTATTCATTGGAGACTTGCCTTTGATGACCGATCGCGGCACCTTTATTATCAACGGAGCCGAGCGGGTGATTGTCAACCAGATAGTGCGATCGCCAGGAGTTTACTACAAATCAGAAATCGATAAAAACGGGCGACGTACTTATTCTGCTAGCTTAATTCCCAACCGGGGAGCATGGCTGAAATTTGAAACAGACCGTAACGATCTCGTTTGGGTACGCATCGACAAAACCCGCAAACTCTCAGCCCAAGTACTCTTAAAAGCTTTAGGCTTATCAGATAACGAAATCTTTGACGCCTTACGCCACCCGGAATATTTCCAGAAAACCATCGAAAAAGAAGGGCAATTTTCGGAAGAAGAAGCCTTGATGGAGTTATATCGCAAGCTGCGTCCCGGTGAACCACCCACAGTATTAGGCGGACAACAGCTTTTAGACTCCCGTTTCTTTGACCCAAAACGTTATGACTTGGGACGAGTTGGTCGTTATAAGCTCAACAAAAAACTGCGCCTTTCTGTCCCCGACACCATGCGCGTGCTGACCTCCAGCGATATTTTAGCAGCGGTGGATTACCTAATAAATCTAGAGTATGACATCGGCAACATCGATGACATCGACCACTTAGGTAACCGTCGCGTCAGAAGCGTAGGCGAATTGCTGCAAAACCAAGTACGGGTAGGCTTAAATCGCCTAGAGAGAATCATTCGGGAACGGATGACCGTATCTGATGCTGAAGTGTTAACTCCTGCTTCCTTGGTAAACCCCAAACCACTGGTAGCAGCAATTAAAGAATTCTTTGGTTCTAGCCAATTAAGTCAGTTCATGGATCAAACCAATCCCTTAGCAGAACTGACTCACAAACGCCGCTTGAGCGCCCTCGGCCCTGGTGGTCTAACTCGCGAACGTGCTGGGTTTGCCGTGCGAGATATCCATCCTAGCCACTACGGACGTATTTGCCCCATTGAAACACCAGAAGGCCCCAACGCTGGCTTGATTGGCTCCTTGGCCACCCATGCACGGGTGAACCAATACGGTTTCTTGGAAACGCCATTTAGACCAGTGGAAAATGCACGGGTCAGATTTGACTTGCCACCAGTCTACATGACAGCCGATGAAGAAGACGACCTGCGGGTTGCTCCTGGAGATATTCCCGTAGATGAAAATGGGCACATTATCGGGCCGCAAGTACCAGTACGCTATCGTCAGGAATTCTCCACCACAACGCCAGAGCAAGTGGACTATGTAGCGGTGTCTCCAGTCCAGATTGTGTCTGTAGCTACCAGTATGATTCCCTTCTTGGAGCATGATGACGCCAACCGAGCGCTGATGGGGTCAAACATGCAACGGCAAGCAGTACCCCTGCTAAAGCCGGAGCGGCCGTTGGTGGGCACAGGTTTGGAAGCCCAAGGTGCAAGAGACTCCGGGATGGTGGTTGTATCGCGTACCGATGGCGATGTCACTTATGTAGATGCGACAGAAATTCGGGTGCGTCCTAAACCCAACACCACAGAAATTAGATATCCACTTTCTAAATACCAACGCTCAAACCAAGATACTTGTTTGAACCAAAAGCCCTTGGTTCGCATTGGCGAAAAAGTGGTAGCAGGTCAAGTACTAGCTGACGGCTCCTCCACCGAAGGCGGAGAATTGGCGCTGGGACAAAATATCGTCGTTGCTTACATGCCTTGGGAAGGCTACAACTACGAAGACGCAATTTTAATTTCTGAGCGACTGGTACAAGATGATATTTACACCTCAATTCACATTGAAAAATATGAAATTGAGGCTAGACAGACAAAACTGGGGCCAGAAGAAATCACCAGAGAAATTCCCAACGTCGGGGAAGACGCCTTACGTCAGTTAGACGAACAAGGGATCATCCGCATTGGGGCATGGGTAGAAGCTGGGGATATTTTGGTGGGCAAAGTCACACCAAAAGGTGAATCCGACCAACCACCAGAAGAAAAACTATTGCGGGCAATTTTCGGTGAAAAAGCGCGGGATGTACGAGACAATTCCCTGCGAGTACCCAATGGTGAAAAAGGCCGCGTAGTTGACGTGCGCTTGTTTACCCGCGAACAAGGCGATGAATTGCCACCAGGAGCCAATATGGTAGTCCGGGTGTATGTCGCCCAAAAACGCAAAATCCAAGTCGGCGACAAAATGGCAGGACGCCACGGTAATAAAGGGATTATTTCTAGAATTTTACCAGCGGAAGATATGCCTTATTTGCCCGATGGTTCGCCAGTGGACATCGTACTTAACCCCCTGGGCGTACCCAGCCGGATGAACGTCGGACAAGTATTTGAGTGCCTCTTGGGTTGGGCTGGTCATACCTTGGGAGTGCGATTTAAGATTACTCCCTTTGATGAAATGTATGGTGAAGAATCATCCCGGAGAATCGTGCATGGCAAATTGCAAGAAGCACGGGATGAAACAAGCAAAGACTGGGTATATAACCCAGATGACCCAGGTAAAATCATGCTGTTTGATGGGCGTACAGGCGAAGCCTTTGACAGACCAATCACCGTTGGTGTGGCTTACATGCTGAAACTGGTGCATTTGGTAGATGATAAGATCCACGCCCGTTCCACAGGCCCGTACTCACTGGTGACCCAGCAACCATTGGGTGGTAAAGCCCAACAGGGTGGTCAGCGGTTTGGGGAAATGGAAGTGTGGGCATTGGAAGCCTTCGGTGCGGCTTACACCTTACAGGAATTGCTGACAGTAAAATCTGACGATATGCAAGGACGGAATGAAGCGTTAAATGCGATCGTTAAAGGTAAGGCAATTCCTCGACCGGGAACACCAGAATCCTTTAAGGTGCTAATGCGCGAATTACAATCCTTGGGCTTAGACATTGCCGTACACAAGGTAGAAACCCAAGCAGACGGTAGTTCTTTAGATGTGGAAGTCGATTTAATGGCAGACCAATCAGCTCGCCGTACACCTCCCAGACCAACATACGAATCTCTTTCCCGCGAATCGCTGGAAGATGACGAATAGAAACTAGGGAATGGGGCATGGGGCATAGGGCATAGGGCATAGGAAATGGGGAATACAAAATCACCAATGCCCAATGCTCAATACCCAATGCCCAAGACCTAAAGTTCCAAAAACTAAATATACTCATAACTCAAAACTCAGCACTTAAAGGTATGAGACCAGCCCAAACTAATCAGTTTGATTACGTAAAAATCGGCTTAGCATCACCAGAACGCATTCGCCAGTGGGGCGAGAGAACTTTGCCCAATGGTCAGGTTGTTGGTGAAGTCACCAAGCCAGAAACGATTAATTACCGGACTCTCAAGCCAGAAATGGATGGCTTATTCTGCGAGCGCATCTTTGGCCCTGCAAAAGATTGGGAATGTCATTGCGGCAAGTATAAAAGAGTCCGTCACAGAGGTATTGTTTGCGAGCGCTGTGGTGTAGAAGTTACCGAATCACGGGTGCGTCGTCACCGGATGGGCTATATTAAACTCGCTGCACCAGTAGCTCACGTCTGGTATCTCAAAGGCATTCCTAGTTATATTTCCATCCTGCTGGATATGCCCTTGCGGGATGTGGAACAAATTGTCTATTTCAACTCTTATGTTGTCTTAAGTCCAGGCAATGCCGAAACTTTAAGTTACAAACAGCTACTAAGTGAAGACCAGTGGCTGGAAATTGAAGACCAAATTTATAGTGAAGATTCTCAGCTACAGGGCGTGGAAGTGGGTATTGGTGCCGAAGCACTGCTGCGCTTGCTTGCGGATATCAATTTAGAGCAAGAAGCTGAAAGCCTGCGGGAAGAAATTGGTAATGCTAAGGGACAAAAGCGAGCCAAGTTAATTAAACGATTGCGGGTAATTGACAACTTCATTGCTACCGGTTCTAAACCAGAGTGGATGGTGATGGCAGTTATTCCCGTGATTCCCCCCGACTTGCGCCCAATGGTACAGCTAGATGGCGGACGGTTTGCCACTAGCGATTTGAATGACTTGTATCGGCGGGTAATTAACCGCAATAATCGTTTGGCACGCTTGCAAGAAATTTTAGCGCCAGAGATTATTGTGCGGAACGAAAAGCGGATGCTGCAAGAAGCGGTGGATGCTTTAATTGACAATGGTCGCCGCGGACGGACTGTGGTAGGGGCAAATAACCGACCCTTGAAATCCTTGTCCGACATTATTGAAGGTAAGCAAGGACGTTTCAGACAAAACTTGTTAGGTAAACGAGTAGACTACTCTGGACGTTCGGTAATTGTGGTGGGGCCAAAACTGAAAATTCACCAGTGCGGTTTGCCCAGAGAAATGGCAATTGAGCTATTTCAACCATTTGTGATTAACCGCCTAATTCGCAGTGGCATGGTAAATAACATTAAGGCTGCGAAAAAACTGATATCGCGTAACGATCCTAGTGTTTGGGATGTACTAGAAGAAGTAATTGAAGGACACCCAGTGTTACTTAACCGGGCACCGACGTTGCACCGCTTGGGTATTCAGTCTTTTGAACCGATTTTGGTGGAAGGGAGAGCAATTCAACTGCATCCTTTAGTGTGTCCGGCATTTAACGCCGACTTTGATGGCGACCAAATGGCGGTACATGTACCCCTGTCTTTAGAAAGTCAGGCTGAGGCGCGGTTGTTGATGTTGGCTTCTAACAATATTTTGTCACCAGCCACAGGTAAACCTATTATCACGCCTAGCCAAGACATGGTATTGGGAGCATATTACTTAACAGCAGAAAATCCTGGTGCTACCAAAGGCGCAGGCAAGTACTTTGCTTCCTTAGATGACGTGATTATGGCCTTCCAGCAAGAGGAAATTGACTTGCACGCCTATATCTACGTGCGGTTTGACGGGGAAATGGAATCAGACCAACCCGATACAGAACCTCTTGAGGTACAAGAACACGAAGATGGCAGCCGGACATTAAAGTATAAGTTCCGCCGAGTCAGAGAAGACTCTAAGGGAAATCTCGTTTCACAGTATATACGTACAACACCTGGTCGGGTTATTTACAATAAAGCGATTCAGGAAGCGCTAGCAAGTTAGTGATGAGTTAAGAGTTATGAGTTTTGAATTGATAACTCCTAACTCCTAACTTCTAACTCCTAACTATTAATTCAGGACTAATGACTAATGACTGAAAAAATGATTTTTCGCAATCGGGTGGTAGATAAAGGTCAACTGAGAAATTTGATTTCTTGGGCCTTTACACATTATGGTACGGCGCGAACCGCAGTCATGGCAGACAAATTGAAAGATTTGGGTTTTCGCTACGCCACTAGAGCAGGGGTTTCCATTAGTGTAGACGACCTGATGGTACCACCAACTAAGCGATCGCTCCTAGAAGCAGCCGAAGAAGAAATTCGCGCCACCGAAGCCCGTTACCAACGAGGTGAAATCACTGAAGTAGAACGCTTCCAAAAGGTAATTGATACTTGGAACGGTACCAGTGAAGCCTTAAAAGATGAAGTAGTTGTCCACTTCAAAAAGACTAACCCCCTCAACTCGGTCTACATGATGGCATTCTCCGGGGCGCGGGGTAACATCTCCCAAGTCCGGCAATTGGTGGGAATGCGGGGACTGATGGCAGATCCCCAAGGGGAAATTATCGACTTGCCCATCAAAACCAACTTCCGCGAAGGGTTGACGGTGACGGAATACATTATTTCGTCTTACGGTGCGAGAAAAGGATTGGTAGATACCGCTTTACGGACGGCTGACTCTGGTTATCTCACCCGGCGTTTGGTGGACGTATCCCAGGATGTGATTATTCGGGAATTTGACTGCGGTACCACTAGAGGTATTCCCATTCGGCCAATGACAGAAGGTGCCAAAACTTTGATTCCTCTGGCAAATCGCTTAATGGGACGGGTAATTGGCGAAGACGTGGTGCATCCAGTCACAAAAGAAGTGATTGCACCACGCAACACCCCAATTTCTGACGACTTGGCCAAGGAAATAGGCAGGTCTGGGGTGGGAGAGGTTGTAGTGCGGAGTCCCCTAACTTGTGAAGCTGCACGTTCTGTCTGTCAGCATTGCTACGGCTGGAGTTTAGCCCACGCGAAAATGGTGGACTTGGGGGAAGCTGTGGGGATTATTGCCGCCCAAAGTATCGGCGAACCAGGCACCCAGCTAACCATGCGGACATTCCACACAGGTGGTGTGTTTACCGGGGAAGTGGCACAACAAGTCCGTTCTAAAATTGATGGGACTGTGAAAATTCCCCGCAAATTGCGGACAAGACAATACCGTACCCGCCACGGTGAAGATGCCTTGTATGTTGAGGCCAATGGCATCCTAATTTTAGAGCCAAAAAAAGAAGGCGATGCCACACCAGCTAACCAAGAGGTGCAACTGACTCAAGGTTCTACATTATATGTATTTGATGGGAATCAAGTAAAACAAGGTCAGTTGTTGGCAGAAGTCGCCCTTGGTGGACGCACAACTCGGACTAACACTGAAAAAGCCGTTAAAGATGTTGCCTCTGACTTGGCAGGGGAAGTGCAATTTGCCGAAGTTGTTCCAGAACAAAAAACCGACCGTCAAGGCAACACCACAACCACAGCCGCACGGGGTGGTTTGATTTGGATTTTGTCTGGGGAAGTTTACAACTTGCCGCCTGGTGCCGAATTGGTAGTAAAAAATGGTGATGCGATCGCTTCTAATGGAGTATTAGCAGAAACCAAATTAACTACTCTCCACGGCGGTGTGGTGCGCTTGCCGGAAGCTACCCCAGGTAAGAGTACCAGGGAAATTGAGATTATCACTGCTTCTGTGGTCTTAGACCAAGCAACGGTAACAGTCCAAAGTTCCCAAGGGCGCAATAACTACCTAGTTTCCACTGGCAACAACCAAGTCTTTAACCTCCGCGCCACACCAGGCACAAAAGTGCAAAATGGTCAAGTGGTAGCTGAGTTAATTGACGACCGCTATCGCACAACCACTGGTGGATTTTTGAAATTCGCAGGGGTGGAAGTCCAGAAAAAAGGCAAAGCCAAACTCGGTTACGAAGTTGTCCAGGGCGGTACGCTGTTGTGGATTCCGGAAGAAACCCACGAAGTTAACAAAGATATCTCCTTGTTGTTAGTAGAAGACGGTCAGTTTGTGGAAGCTGGCACCGAAGTTGTGAAGGATATCTTCTGCCAAAACAGTGGTGTCATTGAAGTTACCCAGAAAAACGACATCCTGCGGGAAGTAGTCGTCAAGCCAGGGGAACTACTGATGGTGGACGATCCTGAAGCCGTTATGGGAAGAGATAACACCTTCGTGCAACCAGGCGAGGAGTTTCAAGGCACTGTCGCCACGGAATTACGCTATATCCAGTATGTGGAGACACCAGAAGGCCCAGCGCTGTTAAGTCGTCCAGTTGTGGAGTTCGCCGTACCCAACAATCCCGATGTACCATCAACCACATCCGTAAGTCAACAAACTGGGCGTTCTATTCAGTTACGCGCAGTACAGCGGCTACCTTATAAGGATTCCGAAAGAGTGAAATCCGTAGAAGGTGTGGAACTGCTGCGAACCCAGCTAGTGCTGGAAATCGAGCAAGAAGGCGAACAACAAGACCACAACGCCTCCCCCCTAGCAGCAGATATTGAATTGGTACAGGATACGGAAGATCCAGAAGTTCAACGCTTGCAACTGGTGATTTTGGAATCCTTGGTAATTCGTCGAGACATTACTGCTGATGCCACCCAAGGTAGCACCCAGACAACACTAGAAGTCCAAGATGGACTAACCATCGCCCCTGGTTCTGTAGTCGCACGCACTCAAATCTTGTCTAAAGAAGGGGGCATAGTGCGCGGCGTGCAAAAAGGAACGGAAAATGTCCGTCGCTGTTTGGTGTTGCGGGAAACTGATTTGATTACCGTAAATACCAGCACTCAGCCGAAAGTGAAGATGGGTGACTTACTCGTAGCAGGTACAGAAGTTGCCACTGGAATTTTTACTGAGGAATCGGGGCAAGTAACGAATGTTAAAAAGTTAGGAGTTAAGAGCGAAGAGTTAGGAGTTAATTCTGAAACTGCTAACTCTTCACTCCAAACTCAGAACTACGCTATTACTATCCGCCTTGGTCGTCCTTACCGAGTCAGCCCTGGTGCCGTCTTGCAAATAGAAGATGGTGATTTGGTACAACGGGGTGATAATTTGGTGCTGTTGGTATTTGAACGTGCCAAAACCGGAGACATTATTCAAGGTTTGCCCCGGATTGAAGAATTGCTCGAAGCTCGCAAACCAAAAGAAGCGTGTATTTTAGCACGAAGAGCAGGAGAAGTCAAGGTTGTTTACGGTGATGGTGATGAAGCGATCGCCATTAAGGTTGTAGAATCTAATGGTGTGGTCACAGATTATCCTCTGGGGCCTGGACAAAACTTAATTGTCCCAGATGGCTCTCACATCTCAGCCGGACAACCGTTGACTGATGGGCCATCTAACCCCCATGAAATTTTGGAAATCTTCTTTAGCTTGGGTTCCGAAGACGGGGTTTATGCTTGTGCTAGCCATGCTTTGCAGAAAGTCCAAACATTCTTGGTGAACGAAGTGCAAATGGTGTATCAGTCTCAAGGGATTGATATTTCCGACAAGCACATTGAAGTAATTGTGCGTCAGATGACCAACAAAGTCAGGATTGATGATGGTGGTGACACTACAATGCTTCCCGGCGAATTGGTGGAACTGCGCCAAGTTGAACAGGTGAACGAAGCAATGGCAATCACAGGTGGTGCTAGGGCACAGTATACCCCAGTACTATTAGGGATTACCAAAGCATCGTTAAATACCGATAGCTTTATTTCTGCTGCATCCTTCCAAGAGACGACACGGGTACTTACCGAAGCAGCTATTGAAGGTAAATCTGACTGGCTGCGGGGATTAAAGGAAAACGTGATTATCGGGCGATTGATTCCGGCTGGTACTGGCTACAATACCTATGAAGAAACCAGTGCCATCGATGATTATGCTACTGATATTAGCAGTAGTGTTTTAGATGAAGTTGATGACCCCCTTGATATGGTCTTAGATGACCGCACAGCTCGCACTTATAATTTAGATGCTCCGACTTTGGGAGAGCCTAGTTATGGTAGCCGACGTGCAGAAAGGTCAATTTTAGATGATGACGATGACTTAATCGCCGATGAAGTTGCAGACGAAGAAGATTACGAAGACGACGACGAAGACGAAGACGATTTCGACGACGAATAAAACCAAATCTAAATGATAAAAAGGCAAAGGAAGATTTTCTTTTGCCTTTTTTATTTATTGTTTGGAAGAATTTTAAAGTTTCAGAAAGTTATACCGATTCAAAAAATGTTTGCGATAGATACCCCATTCGCCTGACGCTACTCTCCCCTTGCTAAGGCTATGCATTACCCGGATATTTCTCAACATTTGCGAGAGTATTCATATCATGTCCGCTTGATTACTTATTAAATCCGAAGTATGGACTACCTCTCAAAATCTACTGTACTTTATGATTCTTAATCATATCAGCTTATTTTTGTGGCTGACAGAAGTACCATAATCCAAC
>Ga0314816_1000011_pt1 | contig 22741 bp, 17 predicted proteins | sample MICome_6_FD_202353 | JGI IMG/M metagenome (GOLD analysis project Ga0314816, IMG submission 202353) | Metatranscriptome of soil surface biofilm microbial communities from soil inoculated with nitrogen-fixing consortium DG1, State College... ...
CTAACATTTTAGTTCTGAGCGATCGCATCGACTTAGATGAGCAAATAGACAAAACCTTTAAAGCCTGCGGACTCCCTAACCCCACTCACATTACCTCAGGTGAGGAACTACAAACAGCCATCCACCGCAACCCTATCGGCTTAACTTTACTCTCCACCATTTTTAAATTTGACCAGTCAGCCACAGCAGCAGCCAACAGCCACAACTGGATAATTTTGGTAGACGAATGTCACCGCACTCAAGAAAAAGATTTAGGTGCATATTTAGAAAAAACTCTACCTCATGCCTGCTTTATTGGCTTTACAGGTACACCTATCCAAACCACCGACAAAGACACTTATCAAAACTTCAGCCTTCCCGGTGAAGACTATCTCGACCGTTACAGCATAGACGACGCTGTAGCCGATGGTGCTACCGTTCCCATCCGTTACACCAGCCGCAAAGCAGAATGGCAAGTAGATGAGAAAAAACTAGATATTTTATTTAATAATTGGTTTGAGAACGAACCAGAAGAAATTGTTCACAAAATCAAAGCGCGAGGCGTAAAAGTTGAGGATTTAGTCAAACACCGCCAACGGATTGAACTATTAGCCTATGACATTTGGGCGCATTTCTCCTGTCATGCAGCCCCAGAAGGCTTTAAAGCCCAAATTGTCGCTATCGACCGAGAAGCAATAATTCTCTACAAACGGGCATTAGATAAAATCATTGCCAAAAGCTTAACCAAACAAGGTTTTGACCTAGACACAGCCAAAACCTGGGCGGAAGCCATGAGTATTCCCATTTATTCCAGCAACCAAGAAGACGCAAAACCCAGCGAAGATAAATATATTGAAGCACTGCGCCAAGACCTCAGAAAATACGCCTTGGATAAAAATGGTGAAGTTGCTGCTATCAACAAATTTCTGGGGGAAAATGCCGACTACGAAGCCAAAGTTCAAAGTGGGGAAGTACCGCCAGTACATTTCCTCATCGTCTGCAACAAACTGCTGACTGGGTTTGACGCACCCCGCGAAAGCGTCATGTATTTAGATAGCCCCTTAAAAGAACATAACTTATTGCAGGCCATAGCGCGAACCAACCGCGTCTATGGTTCTCACAAAGAATTTGGGCTAATTGTTGACTACATCGGCGTTACCAAAAACCTCACCGAAGCTTTAGCCACTTACCGTCAAGCCGACGTGAAAAACGCCATGAAAGACCTAGATGTGGAACGCAGCCAACTAAAAGCCGCCCACTCCGAGGCGATGAAAATTATTAAACCCATCCCCCGCAACACCGGAGATATCCGCCAAGAATACGACACCCTGATTCAGCATTTGGGGAGTGAGGATAAATGGTACGAATTTCATCGTCTCGCCAGAACCTTTATTAAAGCTTACGATGCCCTTAGCCCTGACCCGTTGATTCTCGATTACAGAAATGACCTGAAATGGGTAGCTGGATTTTTACCTTTAGGAAAACTGACCTTTGAGAAACAAGAATCTACCTTAACTCGTGATGTCAGTACCAAAATCCGAGAAATGCTCAACGAACACCTGGATATTACAGGCATCACCACACTTTGCAAGTTACATGATATCACCGACCCAGATTTCTGGAAGGATTTTGCAGTCAATCAGCCCGAACCAGAAATAAAAACTGCGGCGGTACGCAAAAGTGCAGAACTCCGCAAAGTCATGCAGCAGAAAGTTGATGAAAATCCCTTATATTACGGGACATTTTCCGAGAGAGTTTTAGAAGTTTTACGCGAGTTTGAACAAGGTCAACTGGAAGCCGCAGAAACCCTCAAGCGATATGAGGAAATTGTGCGCGATATGCAAGCGGCTGAACAAGCCCATAAACAAACGAGTTTGAACCAAAAAGCTTACGGTGTCCTCAAAATTTTAGAAGCATTCTTGCCAGAAAATCAGGGTCAAGGCAATAGCAGCCAGAGTGACTCTAGCAGTGCTGACTCTGATAATGAGCCAAATCCCCTAGAGAAAGCAGCGCAAGCCATTGACCAACTTTACTCCAGTGATAAAACTGCACCTCCTGGCTGGCATTTGAAAGAACAGTTACGTAAAGAACTGCGGCAAAAAATTCGTACTTTGGTGTTTAATTTAAAGCTGGAAAATTGGAAAGATATACCTAGTAAGGTTGATGAGTATGCTCTCAAACATTACAGCAGTACTTGAGTGATGAGTTTACAGGTATGAAATCCTACACCGACGTATATAAAGACTATATGGCCGATGTTTATCGCCATGCAGAAGAGGAATATTCTTGGTATAAAAAAGCTGATAATTTAAGAGATGCTGTCAAGAAAGCTTTCCTCAGTGAAGACGAACAGGTAAAAGTTCATAGTCATCAACACCTTGTTGGCCGCCAGCGTTTAGCTTTAGCAACTGAAATTGCCTTAGAACGCTTTGATAATCTCGGAATCAGCAGTTTTGACAACTTTAATACCATTTACCAATTTGTTCAGTCTGTTAGCGCTGAGGTACAAGGCTTCGGTCAATTAGCCACATACGACACTACACTTCGTATTGCTAAATATTTGGGTTATGAACTTCAGGAAGTCTATCTTCATGCAGGCGTTACAACTGGCCTTCGCGCTCTAGGCTTTACTGTCAAGGATGGGGATATCATCCCTGTAGAAGAATTTCCCGCACCCTTTAACAAGTTAAGCGGCGATCATTTAGAAAATTTACTGTGCATTTACAAAAAGGTGTTAGCTAATTCTTCAGCCGAGGTAGGTGAAATTTGCATTCGCCCAAAAACAAATTCTTCTTGTATTAAGAAAAAAGGCTGCTCTTAAAATGCTAATAATAAAAGGGTTTGAGTCTGTCTAATTGCTAGCAGCCTCCGGTTTGTTCCCTTTAATTGCTATGCCTATTCTACAAATCGGTCAAACCAGCATCCCCTACACTGTGCGCTATAGTAAGCGCACCAAAAACCAGCGCATCATCGTTACTCCTGAAGCTGTAGAAGTTGTTGCACCACCCGATACTCCCTCGGAAAAAATTACCGCTTTTCTCGATAGCAAACGGCGCTGGCTATTTAATGCTGTAGAAGATTGTCGCCCAAAGCATCCCCCAGAAATTACCCAGCGTTATGTAAGTGGGGCAAAAGTGATGTATCGGGGACGGCGCTTAATGTTGCAGGTGGAGTCAGCCGATGTAGAACAGGTAATGATTAGTTGCAAAAGCCGCTTTTACATCCAACTACCACACCATTTGACTACAGATGAACAACAGAATGCAATTGAGCAGGCTTTGATTGCTTGGAAACGCGATCGCATTTTACAGGACATTCAGCATTTCGCCAGAGTTTATGCCCGTAAGTTAGGTGTCAAGCCCGTGGATATTAAGCTTTCTGAGCAAAAGCGAGTTTGGGGAAGCTGTGGTAAAGACAAGATAATCCGCATCAACTGGCAATTAATTGATGCTCCTGTAGCGGTTCTGGAATATGTAGTTGCTCATGAATTAGTCCATTTATTACACCGTCATCACGGTGATGCCTTTTGGGAAGCGCTAGGTACTGTAATGCCAGATTGGAGAGAACGTAAGATTACTCTGGAGTCATGGGAAGCTGATTGGCTGCCATCTTAGCTGAAAATTTTTATAAAAATTAACAATGACTTACGGAAAGTGTAACTTAAGGGATAATCTGGCCGGAATTAAAGGATAAAGTGCCCGCTCTTAAAACCCGGAATGCTTATTTTTACATTGCCCTACTTTGGCTATACTTTACAAGCAATTGCGCTCAATTCTCTCAAATCCGCTTCTATCATAGGTTCTGTCCTTAGGCTACTTTATACTTGAAAAACAGCCACATTATCCTTTAACGGGTATCGAACTGTTGCGTGTTGCCTATTCCCTGTTTACTTTTAAAGTTTTACAAGGCTTTCTGGATTTGGAACTGTTGCGAAATTCTAGTGAATGCCCAACACTTCCATTGATTTTTCCAGTACTTCTTTAGGACGAAATGGTTTAGTCAAATATAAATCTGCACCAACTTCGATTCCCTTTTGTTTATCAAATTCTTGTCCCTTAGCTGTCAAAATTATGATGTGAATGTCAGTCATTTGCAATTCGTGTTTGACAATCTGACAAACTTTCAGGCCATTCATTTTAGGCATCATCACATCGAGAAAAACCAGGTTTGGTTTTTCAGTTTTAATCATCTCCAGAGCTTCTTCACCATTTTTAGCAGTTAAAAGTTCCACTCCCTCATCTTCTAAATCTTCTAGGGCTTGTTCCATCAAAGTCAAGATATTGGGTTCATCGTCAACAATCAGAATTTTTTGAGTCATAGGATTGGGGTATGGGGCATTGGGTATTGGGCATGGGGCATGGGGCAAGCAGGAAGTGTGGGAGGTGTGGGAGGAGACGGAGGTGTGGGAGGTGTGGGAGGATGGTGAAAAAATCTTTCCCCCCACACTCCCCACACTCCCCACACTCCCCACACTCCCCACACTCCCCACACTCCCCTGCTCTCTCATCTCCCTCATTTCTCGCCTCTCTTCACTCCCTACGGTGTTCACACAAAGCCACTCCCTGCGAAATTAGCGATCGGAGAGCATAATGAAGAATACATTCTCCAAACCTTTCTCAAAGCGTAGGGTTTTCACCAAATCGGCTTCTTGAGAAAAGATAGAATCAATAATGATCATGTCAGGTTTAGCTGACAAAGCTTTATGAATGCATTCTTGAGGGTTAGAAGCTTCAATTACGTTATATCCTTGAGTTTGTAGCACATCTGATAAGGTCTTTAAAGTAGAGGCATTTTTATCAACTACCAATACCTTTTTACTGGAAGTTCCTTGAGAAAGTAATAAGCCAATTTCATTGAGAAGTTTTTCTGTGTTAATGGGTTTAGTGAGATAGCGATCGATGCCAATATGGTAACCGCGTTCTTTGTTTTCTATAATTGACAAAATAATAATAGGAATATCTGCGGTGTGAGGATCGTTTTTCAGGACAGCTGCGACATCAAAGCCGTTGATTTGAGGCATCATCACGTCCAAAAGAATCAAATCTGGACGAGCTGTTTTGATTTGATGAATTGCATCCATGCCGTCTTTGGCTTCCCGAACGTTGTAGCCTTCGTTTTCTAGCTGTTGACGCAGTAGTTCTCGAATGTTGGTGTCATCATCCACCACCAAAATGGTTTTGCGATTTTCGTTGAGTACAGCAGCTGTGGTGATGACGTGTTCTTTGAGTTGTTTGACTAAGGCATCTAAATTCAGTTTGGCACTGCTTTTGTGATTGCTGGTGTAAATGGGAATGATAAACGAAAAGGTACTACCTTGGCCAAGTTCACTTTCTACCCAGATTCTACCGCCGTGATGTTCAACTATTTGTTTGCAAATGGGTAGTCCTAAGCCTGTGCCTTTGGGTTTGTCGGTGAGGGTATCACCCACTTGTCGGAATTTCTCGAACACTTTCGGCTGGTCTTCGGGTGCAATGCCAACCCCTGTGTCAATAACGCTAATGCAAATGGCCTCGTTTTGTTGGTTGATGCGGCAGGTGATAGAACCGGATTCGGTAAACTTGATGGCATTGGAAATCAAGTTGATCAAGACTTGTAATAGACGATTGCGATCGCCAATTACTTGAGGTAGTTCTGGTTCAATATCAATAATTAGCTTTAAGCCATTGGTTTCAAACAATGCTGCTGTGGATGTGGTTGCCCAATCTAGTAACTCAGTTAAATCAAGGGGTTGCATTTGCCATTCCACTTTACCTGCTTCCATCTTGGCAATGTCTAAAACATCGTTAATCAAAGATGTCAGCCGTTCTGCTTCAGACACAATAATCTTGAGATTGTCACCTACCCTTTTGATTGTTTTCTGAAGCTTGCGGTCTTCATTCGCCAGTATGGGAAACACATCGCTTTCTAACTTTTCTTTGATGATGGAGGCAAAACCAAGAACAGAAGTGAGTGGTGTCCGCAGTTCGTGGGAAACTGTAGAGATGAAATCCGTCTTCATCTTGTCGATTTCCTTTTCCGCAGTCACATCTCGAATCAGCAATGCCGAACCAAAGCAGGCTTGAGGTTCATTTTCAGCAGTTCTTTTAAAGATAGCAGTGGCTACTGCCTGACCGATGCGTTCCTTTGCTAAGGCAACTTCAGCAGCAAACACATCGCTGGGATGGGACTGAGTTTTTTCCACTAAATCTGCTAAACCAAATATCGCTAGTTCTCGATAGTCACCTTTGAGGGCGTTGACCGTCAATCCATACATAGCTAAAAATGCACGATTGAAGTGGGTGATTTGTCCGGTGATGTCTGTGACTAATAAACCATCTGCTAAGTTGTCTAAAATGGCGTTTAAACCCTGGGCTTCTGCTAAGGTATTTTCTAAAGCAGCCGTCCGTTCTGCAACTCTGGCTTCTAGTTCTTGATTGAGTTGGCGCAGAGCGATTTCTGCTTGTTTGCGGGCAGTAATATCAGTGTTGATTTCTAAGACAGCACAAGGCTCACCAGAAATGCTCCGTTGCAGAGTCCATCGGCTTTGAACCATAATCAGCCGCTCGTTGCGGCTGAGGTGTTGCACTTCTCCTTCCCAATTGCCTTGCTGTAATAATTCTGCGATGATTGCTTCTTTTGGTCGGGGAAAAGTTTTTTTAATCAATGTGTGAATGTATTGGCCTTTTACTTCCTCACGCGTCCAGCCGTAGAGTCTTTGTGCGCCTTGATTCCAGTATAAGATTTTGTTGGTCATGTCGCGGACGATGATCGCATCGCTGGAATGATTTAACATATCCATTAACCGTTGATTTTCTGCTTCCGCTAGTTTGCGATCGTGGATATCAGTGCAAATGCCAATCCATTCGCGGATGCTGCCGTCTGGTTCCAAAATGGGAGTACCACAAACAGAAAAATGGCGGTATGTACCATCGTGACGACGTAATTGAAACTCGGTTTGATATAAACTCCGGTTGTCTAGGGCTTGAGTCCAAGCCTCTACGGTATGGGCACGGTCATCAGGATGAATGACATCAAGCCAGCCCCATTCGTAAAATTCTGCTTCGCTTTGACCAGTGTAGGCCATCCAGCTGAGCATTTCGCTAGCGATACCTGCTCCCTCAGGTGTAGCCACCCAAACAATTTGTGAGATAGTAGTCACTAGAGAGCGAAACCGTTGTTCGCTCTGTTGCAGAGTTTGTTCTGCTAGTTTGCGGTCGTGAATATTGGTGCAAGTGCCAATCCATTCGCGAATGCTACCATCTGCTTCCAAAACAGGAGCGCCACACACAGAAAAATAGCGGTATATGCCATCTTTGCCACGTACTCGGTATTCGGTTTTGTAGATACCTCGGTTAGCCACAGCCGTATTCCAAGCTTCTATACTGTGGGCATGGTCATCAGGATGAACGGCATCAAGCCAGCCCCAACCTTCCACTTCCTCTTCACTTTGACCTGTGTAGATCATCCAAGTAAGCATTTCACTGCTGATTCCCAGCCCTTCTGGAGTCGCCCCCCAGATGATTTGCGAAGTAGTAGTTACTAAAGTGCGATATCGTTCCTTAAGACGTTGATTTTCGGCTTCTGCCAGCTTGCGATCGTGAATATCAGTGCAGGTGCCAATCCACTCGCGAACGCTACCGTCTTCTTCCACCACCGGGGCACCCCAGACCCAAAAGTAGCGATAATTACCATCTTGACCACGAATTCGGTATTCAATTTGATAAAGACTGCGGTTGGCTACAGCAGCACTCCAGACTTCTCCTGTATAAGCCCGGTCGTCGGGATGAACAGCATTAATCCAGCCCCCATTCTCAGCTTCTGCTAAACTTTGACCTGTATAGGCAATCCAACTTGTTAGTTCAAAGCAAATTCCTTCTGGTGTACTGACCCAGACAATTTGCGTATTAGTTGTTACTAAAGAACGGTATCGGGCTTCACTCTGTTTCAACATTTTTTCAGACTGTTGGCGTTCTAGGGAAGTACGCTTGAGGTCGCTAATGTCTTCCACAGTGGAGAAAATTACAGGCTCTCCATTTTGCTCTACCAATACTCCAGAAAGTCTGACTGGAACTAAATGCCCGTCTTTATGGATGTAATCTCCATCCCAAGGTTCACACCGACCAGTCTGTTTTAGGTTCTCTAGGATAGTTGACTTGGCGGCATAGTTTTGGGGCGTTATCTCCCAGTAGTTAAGATTCAGGGTTTCCAGGACAGTCCGCCCCGCGATCGCTGCATAAGCAGGATTCATGTCAATCAGTGTCCCATCGAGCCGACACAGTACCAAACCAACTGGGCATTTTTCAAATAGCTGACGGTAGTATTTATCTACTTGGTTAAACATGGTTAAAGTTTCCTCAGTGATTTATGTGGGTGGGGTTATCACAACAGAACCAAGACAACAAGGTGGCATAAAGTTTTAGGGAAATTGGGTGGCGTTGGAACAATTGGTAAATTCGATCGGGTGTTGCACTATCAAGGTCTGGACTTTGTTGGGAAAGCCGTTGGATCAGTTCAGTGTGGCGAATGAGCAAATCCGCTGGTTTGAGCATTGGTATTGTTGATGGAATAAAGCCTTCAGGATCGGCACTAGGGCATAGTTCTGTTGTGCCAGTGGATGAAGCAGAATTTGTCTCACTTTGCCCTGTTGAAGCTTCTACCACTGAATAGTTCACTGGAATTTGAATCCAGAATTCTGTACCCTCACCCAATTGAGAACGACATTTGAGAATTCCCCCATGCCTGTCTACAACAATTTGGCGGCTGATTGCCATACCTAACCCAGTGCCTTTGCCAATCTCTTTGGTAGTGAAGAAAGGATCGTAAATGCGCTGGATGAAACTTTCTTTCATACCAGGGCCGTTGTCCGCAATGCGAATTACAATCCATTGGTTGTCTAAGGCTTGGGTGCGAATGGTGATTTGGGGAGATGGGGAAGGAAAGTGTTTCTCTTGAAGTTGTGAGTGTCGGCTGTGGCCGTCCCCACTTTTCCTTGTTCCTTTATCGTCTTCCCTGTTCACCATTCCTTCTTCCAGTGCATCAATGGCATTGGCCAAGATGTTCATAAACACTTGATTTAGCTGCCCTGGGTAGCATTCAATTAAGGGAAGTCTGGCATAGTCTTTGACAATTTCAATTGCCGGACGATGAGCTGAGGCTTTTAAACGATGGCGAAGAATCATCAGCGTCCCGTCGATACCATCGTGGATGTTGACGGCTTTGATTTGGGCTTCGTCATGGCGGGAGAAGTTTTTGAGGGATTGGACAATTTCCACAATGCGATCGCTACCCAATTTCATGGAATCCAACAGTTTGGGAAGATCCTGCATGATAAATTCCAAATCAATATTTTCTAGCTCTGATTGCAAATCCGGAGGAGCCACAGGCACAAATTTCTGATAATCTTGCAGCAGGTGTAATAAATCTTGGGCGTACTCGGCAACATATTTTAAATTGCCGCAAATAAAATTCACCGGATTGTTGATTTCGTGGGCGACTCCAGCAATCAGTTGCCCCAAAGAAGACATTTTCTCGCTTTGAATTAACTGAGTTTGTGCTAGCTGCAAGTCTTGGAGAGCTTGTTGCAGTTTTTGTGTCTGGGCTTTTGCTTCCATTGCTGCTTGAATGCTTTGCTCATAAAGTAAAGCTTTTTCGATGGCGATGGCTGTTTGAGAAGCAAAAATACTCACAAGTTTTAAGTGTTCAGCCCTATAGGAATCAGTTTTGTCTGTGCCAATGGCGATCGCTCCTATTACCCGCTCTTTTGCTCTTAAAGGTACACAAATCAAAGCTTTAACTTTTTTATCTCCCGATAATCGAGAATCAGCTTCCACATCATTGACGAGTTCTGCCCTCCCTGATTGCACAATACTGCCAATAATTCCCTGGCCGGGTTCCGGCTGATCTTGACCAAAAAAGGCTCCAAATTCCGCAATGATTTCAAACCTGGCTCCATCAGGACTCAGCAGCAAAATCATCCCTGCTGATGACTCAATCAATTGACTCATTTCTTGAAGCACGAGTTGGGCAATTTGTCGCCTGTCCAAACTCGTTGTCAGCTGAGTGGAAATATCTTCAAACAAATCTATTTCCTGGTATCGCTCTAGCAATTCTTTCGCAAGTATTTTCTTTTCAGCTTCCTGTTTTGCCAAAAACGACAGCCAACTTGCTAGTAAATTTGCTTGTTCTTGACCAATAACCCAACCAATAATTTCTCCCGAAACCTCAATTGGATATCGATTTTCTAATACTGTCTTGCCAATAGTAATTAGTTTTGTACCATCTACCAGCTCAATATCAATTCCGATGTTGAGTTGATGCACTAAGTCCCGAAGAAGAGATGATAACTCTTGTTTATTCAGAATCTTTCTCAAGCTAACTGCCGACATGAAACACCTCATCTTGAGTGGGTTGCAAATTTCGTGCAATTAAAACAAGCGAGTAATTAATTTCATGCCCCTCCCTTGCCCTTAAGTTTCCCAAAGCAGATATTTTAAGAATTTCCATAAAAATCTAGGGAAATATAATAATTTGCTAATAAGGCTAGTTTTCCCAGAAAGATTGGCGGCATAACAGTGATGTTCATGGGCAGCAAATAGCTTTAAAATCTGTAACAAAAACCCCCTTCATTAGTGGAATTCGCTTAAGTTTAGCGATCGCTGCTAATTATCTGTACTTCACAAAGTTGCAATTTGCTGTATCTACTTTTGAAATAGGTGTCAAATCGTTCAAACACAACATTCTCACTCCCTTATTCCCAGTGCAAATTACTATCTTTGATTGCAACTTAGTATTAACAACGCTGCCAAAACCTATCTCTGGGGGTATGTATCTACTGTTTTGAAAATACGAAGTGGGGAGTAGGGAAAATTAATTTGACGTTTAATTAAGTTGAACTACTTACATCATCGAAAGTTAAGCTGATTCCACCGCTAAAAGGAAATGGGATAACACGAGAGACAGTTGACTGTTAACCGTCAACCGTCAACTGTGTCGGGCTATCTTTACATCCGATTCATTGTAGTAGTCTGCCAACCCAAAAATGCGCTTGTGAGGTCTGGGGAAAAGTAAAGAGTAAGGGATTTAACACCTTTCCCCTTTACCCTTTCCCCTTTCCCCTTTCCCCTTTCCCCTTTACCCTTTCCCCTTTAAAGAGCCAAGTCACGAAAGCGTACTACTAGGGATGAAATGAAAGACACCTTTTTATAAGTCTTAGGAGAGATTAAGATGACATTTATTCACCCGATGTATCCTCCCTTCGTAGCAAACTGGTTATAATTGTTTTCCATCCCACTAGGAAATCAAATTCTCATCTACACAGTATTCATATGGGACGTGTTCGTTCTAAATCTGACCTACCTACAAAAATCTGTCCGGTATGTCAACGTCCGTTTACATGGCGTAAAAAGTGGCAAGATTGCTGGGAAGATGTGAAATACTGTTCAGAACGTTGTCGTCGTCGCCGTTCTGAAGCGAATCAGGGATTGGGAACTGGGGAATAGGGATTGGGAGATGGAAAGACAACTGAGGAGGGGAAAAGGTTAATGGTTCGACAAGCTCACCAACCGGGAAAAGAGAAAAGGAATAAATTTAATGTTTCCCCTTTCCCCTTTCCCCCTTACCCTTTCCCCCTTACCCTTTCCCCATGCCCCATACCCAATCAAATCAACTGCAACACAGATGCAAATAACGCAAAGGATCGATGAAGTCACAGGTGCAACCTAAATTAATTATTCATGGCGGGGCTGGTAGTTCTCTCCAAGGTAAAGGAGGATTGGAAGCGGTACGTCGATCGCTCCATACAGTGATAGAACAAGTCTATTCTCTGCTATTGTGCGGAATAACTGCCTCTGAGGCGGTAGTACAGGGTTGCCAAATGCTGGAAGATAACCCCCGCTTTAATGCTGGTACTGGTTCGGTACTGCAATCTGATGGGCAAATCCGCATGAGTGCTTCCTTGATGGATGGCGCATTAGGGCGATTTAGTGGTGTAATTAATGTTTCGCGGGTGAAAAATCCCATTGACCTGGCACAATTTTTACAAAACTCCCCAGACCGAGTGCTGTCAGATTTCGGTTCGGCTGAATTAGCGCGGGAAATGCAAATTCCCAGCTATAACGCTTTAACTGATTTGCGATTGCAAGAGTGGATACAAGAACGCCAGGATAATTTTAAAAGCACAATGGCTAATGTCATTGCAGAACCCGAACTAGTAGAAACCACTAATGCTGGACGGGGTACCATCGGCGTAGTAGCTTTAGATACTTTTGGCAAACTGGCGGCTGGTACTTCTACTGGAGGAAAGGGCTTTGAACGTATCGGTCGAGTAAGTGATTCTGCTATGCCAGCAGGTAATTATGCTACTAAAGAAGCCGGAGTTAGTTGTACTGGTATTGGCGAAGATATTATTGATGAGTGTTTAGCAGCCAAGATTGTGGTGCGTGTTACGGATGGTATGTCTCTCAAGGATGCGATGCAGCGTTCCTTTGGGGAAGCGTACCAAAACAAACGCGATTTGGGAGCCATCGCCTTAGATGCTAGTGGGGCGATCGCTTGGGGTAAAACTAGCGAAATATTACTCGCCGCTTACCATAACGGCGAAAATATTGGTGACACTCTGGAATGGACTGGTAATGAATTCATAGGCTATTGCTGAATTAATTTCAGCGCTTCGGCTAAAGTTTCTTGCCCATCCACCATTGTGGCTAATTCTTCAGCTTCATAACGTCCCTTCCTGCGGAACGCTGCGCGAACAAAAGCTTCTAGCGCTGCTCTTTTAAGTGCAACTTGATATCCTTGTTGCAGAATATCCATTAATTCTGCCGGATTCAAGTAAACACCACCAGATTTGCGGCGCTTGTTTATTTTGTTGATTTCCCGCACCGTATTTTCAATAGAAACATCCCAAGAGCGAGTGGAACGTTTTTCAGCCTTCTGTTTAATTAAATGGATGAGCAGAATCACACCATAGCTATCAATTTTATTGATTTTGTCACTTAGGCTCATTTCTTCTAACTCATCCACCAACATCAGCGCCTCATGGATTTTCCCTTGTTCTAGAAGTTGCCTAAGTTCTAGGAGTTCTTCCATTACTCACATCGGCTAATTCGATGATTTAATTATCGCTTTACTGACTCTTGCGACGCCAACCTAATTTAACTACCTGACGGCTACGGGCGATGGCCAAAGCATCATCAGGAACGTCTTCTGTGATTGTGGAACCAGCAGCTATGTAAACGTCATCACCCACAGTCACTGGAGCTACTAAAACACTATTAGCGCCAGTTTTGGCGCGATCGCCTATTTTAGTCTGGTGTTTCTTAACGCCATCATAATTGGCGGTAATTGTACCAGCACCAATATTTACCCGTTCGCCGATAACGCTATCGCCTAAATACGACAAATGTGCTGCATTGGTGCGATCGCCCAACTGTGTATTTTTCAATTCCACAAAATTTCCCACACGACAACCAGCACCCACTTGTACTTGACTGCGTAAATGAGCATAGGGGCCAATTCGGCTACCTGCTTCTACAGTGCTATTTGTCACCACTGAATATTGAACTACGACATTTTCAGCCAGTTGACTATTTTCAATTAAACTTCCAGGCCCAATTTGACTTCCAGTTTTAATTACGGTATTTCCCCGGAGATGAGTTTGGGGTTCAATAATTACATCTGGCTCTAACTCCACTGTTTCATCAATGGTGATGCTTGTGGGATTGATGAGGGTGACACCTGCTAGCATCCATTTTTCCTTGATTCGTTGTTGCAAAATCTCGTAGGCTGTTGCTAGTTGCAAGCGATCGTTGATGCCAAGAATTTCTTGATAATCTTTCACATCCACAGCCATAACTTGTCCCACTTGAGTTACGGCATCTGTGAGATAGTATTCTTTTTGGGCGTTGTTTGCTTCTAGGTGAGGAAGTACCTTGGCTAAATTTTCCCAGCGAAAGCAATAAACTCCGGCGTTAATCCGGTGATTTTCTCTTTGAGCAGGGGTACAATCCTTGTGTTCGACCATTTCCTCGACGATATTTTCATCGTTACAAAAAACCCGCCCGTAGCCTGTGGGATCGGGTAGGTGTGAGGTAAGAATTGTGGCGGCGTTGTGATTTTGAGCGTGAGTTTGTAACATCTCCTGAAGGGTTTCGCTACGTATTAACGGTAAATCGCCGTTGAGTACGAGCAAATCCCCAGTGTAATCTTCTAAGTAGGGAAGTAATTGCTGGATGGCATGACCTGTTCCCAATTGCACAGTTTGTTCCACAAACTCCAAGTCAGGGATTGAACCCAAAGCAGCTTTCACTTCCTCGGACTGATACCCGACGATCGCAATTCGTCGTGAGGGTGAAAGAGGTTCTACACTTTTGAGAACTCTCTCTATTAGCGATCGCCCACCCAAAGAATGTAAAACTTTAGGTAAGCTTGATTTCATCCGTGTGCCGCGTCCGGCTGCTAAAATTGCTACAACTACCATAATTAGCTATTAGCTATCAGTAAAATTTTGATTAATGCTGTTGGTACTTCAAGATGTAGGCTCAAATCATACCAGCTGATCGTAGAACACTGAAATGGCCAAAAGAGTAAGAATTCTGAATTCTTACTCTCACTTTCTTAGGAACTTCCAAGTAAAAAAAATATTCCACAGAAGACTGTTAACTGTTGACCCTTCTCCTATGGTCGCCGCTACGCGTAGCTTGCTTCCACGTTCGCGGAGCGTCCCGGAGGGAAGTGGTACGACTCCGCTCAGGGTCAAGGCTGAGCGGAGTCGAAGCCTTGACCGTTGACGGTTGAGACTCAACAGTCAACGACCCCAAGCCCAATAATTTATTTTTTGGAGTTACCTTAATGCGTGAATTTTGAATTGGTGTGACTTCCTACTTTCTCTATTTTTCTTCACAAGAGAGAATAAACTCAGCAAACTGTCGCACTAGTTTGGGATTGCGCCAACCACAATCAGCTTCTTTTAACATGATAGAAATTGCTTGTTCTGTGGTCATGGCTTCTTTGTAGGGTCGTTCGCTGGTTAAGGCATCGTAAATATCAATTATCTGAAATACTTGCGCCAAATAAGGAATATCATCCCCTTTGAGTCGATCGGGGTAGCCTGATCCATCCCACCGTTCGTGGTGATGGCGAATAATGGGAATTACACCACGCATACTGCGTAGTGGCTGGCAGATTTTTTTCTCCGATTAAAACATGCTGCCTCATAATCTGCCAATCTTCGGCAGTGAGTTGGCCTTTTTTTAGCAGCACTGCATCGGGAATACCCACCTTGCCGATATCGTGGAGATAACCTCCCCACATCAAATCCCGTATTTGATAGCGTGAGAGATTGAGGTATTCACCAAAAGCTTGTCCGAGTTTTACCAATCGTTCGCAATGGCCGCCTGTGTTGGGATCGCGGCTTTCAATAGACATAGCGATGGAAAACAGTACTTGTTCGGCATGATCTAAATCTTCGTTGAGACGCTTTTGCCGTACCAGGGACTTAACACGCGCTGCCAGTTCCACACGGTCAAAAGGTTTGGTGAGAAAATCATCTCCGCCAACTTCAATGCCTCGAATGCGCGATCGCCTGTCGTTTAATGCTGTAATAAAAATTACTGGTATTAATCTGGTTTGTTCATCTTGTTTCAGTAATTGACAGACTTCAAATCCATCCATTCCTGGCATCATCACATCCAGCAAAATTAAATCTGGTTGCTTTTGGGTTACCAATCCTACAACAATGGAACCACTGTCGGCCTCAATCACGTCGTATCCTTCCATCCCCAAGAGGGCAACAGCAGTCATACGACTGGCCGCATGGTCATCAACTACTAAAACCTTTGGTGGATCTAAATCAAACCCATTCACTTTGGAACCTTTGGCTTGTAGTATTTTAGAGACCAATGAACCTCGATCGAAATTAACATCATTTTTCATCCAAGAAGACGCTGGTTGGTCATCTTCTAGTATTAAATCTTCTTGAGACAAGCCTAAAGAATAACCCTCTATATTTTGCGATCCTACGGTATGATTTGAACCGATACTTTTCACTTTGCTTAGGGGGTTGAACCCATTAACAGTTTCTGTTCTCAAGCCTCTATGGTTGGATTTCCATTTAGTCACAAAGGCACTCCAATTATTTTCGCAAGTTAACAGTGTCAGATTTGAAAAGTAAAGCTAGTATTTGGCTGTATTTGAGTTATGGTTTCCATAGAGATGATGTGTAATGTGGAACTGACGAGGGTAACTTTTCACTGTATGTATTTTTTATGTTACGAATAAGGAGTATCTGGCGGTCAAATTTTTAGCTTCTAATTCCAGTATCATAAATTAGTACAAATGTTAAATCAGGCTTTTTACGGAGATTTTTTTACGTACCAGCGTTCAAAAAGCTTGTGGTTTACCGCTTGAAATCGAAATCTCCATCTGGTAGTTGTTAGTGCTCATCGTCATCATCAGGTATAGACATTTTTACTTACTTCAGTTATAGCAATAGTTAAATACTGTTAACAAATTATGTAATATTAGCTACTTATCATAGTTTAAGTTATTTAGCTCGAAAAAACTCGTTACTTAAGTCTTAAAAAACCAAATCACAAGTATGGAAATCCTGTCTGATTCGGAGAATTACTGGTATAAACAGCGAATAGGGTAGGCAAAACAGGTAAAAAGACCGAGTTACGTTACTTTTGCGTAAATCCTATAAATATCTAAGGTTTTCTGGAATCAACTACTGAGGGCAAGAACTTTAGTCACGTAGGCTTGGCTCATCGCGCACATTATTAGGGACTTCCAAGTAAAAAAATATTGCATAGAAGATTGTTGACTGTTGACTGTTGACTGTTGACGGTTCACAGTCAGCAGTCAACGACAGGAACCGGAATAATTTATTTTTTGGAGTTCGTTAGTACACTGCGGCGTAAATAAAGCTACCCTTTCAAACAATCAATCACAAGGCTTGATTGGTGAACCTTTTGAATAGACTTCTTGCATAAGTCGGGAAAAGGGGAAGGGGAAAGGGGTAAAGGGTAAGGGATTTAAAACCTTTCCCCTTTACCCTTTACCCTTTACCCTTTACCCTTTAAAGACCCAAGTCACGAAAGCGAACTACTAGTTAACTACAAACTAGTTCCGATAAAATCCCTGCCTTGTGTGGCGGATAGCCACCTTTTACGCCAATGGGAGGTAGGTTCCAAACAAGAGGTTTGTTGTTCTTGTTGTCGGCGCTTAAGTATAACTTCACTGGAATCGCTGAATTGGGGATCGCGGTAAGGAATGGCCGCACGAGTTAGTAAATGTTCCTTCTCAACTTCACAAAGGGCTAAAGAATAGGGGCATAGAGGAAATTTCTCTTCCTTACTCCCCTGTTCCTCTGCTTTGTATCCTCTGATATGTGCTGCTAAAGTACCAGGCGATCGCCTACCCATCGGTGGCGTAGAACCGATAGCCAAGCCAGCAGCCAACAGTGCTGTGCGTACAGCAGCAGCACAAGAATAGGTGGCTAATAAACCATCTTCATGTAAGCACAACGACAATTGTTTAATAAATTCAACAGTCCAGAGTTGGGGACACTGTGGTGGTGAAAATGGATCGAGGAAAATTGCATCAGCCAAAAAATTCGACTCACGTACTATTGCGATCGCCTTTCTAGCATCGCCAATGAGTAATTGTGCCTTGAGACAGTCCCTTTGTACTTGATGCTCAAAAGCCAGTTGCGACAAAATTTCAATGTAGTTGCAGTTCCAGTTATCAAACAAATGATGCGCGATGGCAGCTTGCGGTACTGCTGGATTTAACTCCAAACCAATTACTTCAACATAACAATTCGGATTTACTGCCCAAATTGTTTGCAAAGCAGCAGCAGTGTTGTATCCCAAACCATAACAAACATCTAACAGCCGCAAAACTGGTTTTTGCGCTGCTTTCGTCAGTTGAGTTGGTTCTACAAACTTGAAAAAACTCTCCTGCTTAGCACCATAATGACTGTGAAACGATTCACCAAACTCCTGAGAAACAAAAGTGAACGAACCATCTGCCGTGAGCTTGGGTGTAAAATTTTCTAAGTTAGTCATCGATTATTGGTCATTGGTCATTGGTCATTGGTCATTAGTCATTAGGGAAACAGGGAGTGTTGACTGTTGACTGTTGACTGTTGACTGGAAAAGCAGGATTTATTCTCCTTGTCTCCCCCATCCCCCCATCCCCCCATCCCCCCATCTCCCCATTTCCCCCATCTCCCCATCCCCCATGCCCAATTCAAAAACAGTTGTTTCCCCTGCTTGGTTGTTTAAGCATCTCGAAGATCCACAAGTGGTCATTGTGGATTGTCGTTTTTCTCTAGCAAATTCACAACTAGGAAAACAACAGTATCAAACAAGTCATATTAAAGGTTCATATTACTTAGATTTGAATCAGGATCTTTCCAGTCCAGTGGCTAAGCATGGCGGGAGACATCCTTTACCCGATCCTAATGATATCGCTAACAAATTTGCAGCAATTGGGATCAATTACCAAGAAAGCTTGGTTGTAGCTTATGATGATTCGCGCTTTGCCTTTGCAGCTCGTTTGTGGTGGCTGTTGCGCTATCTAGGACACGAACAAGTAGCAGTACTCGATGGAGGTTTTAGCGGCTGGCAAAAAGCTGGTTATCCTGTGACAGATGTTATTCCTCAGCCGCAAATGGGGAAGTTTGTACCTCAACTACAAACAGAAAAAGTTGTAGATATTACAGCAGTAAAAAGCCGCAAAGATAGACCAGATGTAGTGTTAGTAGATTCCAGAGAAAGCGATCGCTACCGAGGTGAACGAGAACCAATTGATAAAATTGCCGGACATATTCCTGGTGCAGTCAACTATCCTTGGCAGGAAGTTACAGATTCTTCAGGTTACCTACTTCCTGAAGCAGAACAACGCCGTCGCTGGGAGAACCTAGAAACAGCCAAAGAAATCTTAGTTTATTGCGGTTCCGGCGTTACCGCTTGTGTGAATTTACTTTCTCTAGAATTAGCTTGCATCAACAAAGGTAAACTTTATGCTGGTAGCTGGAGTGATTGGATTAGTTATTTGTAATTATGAGTTAGGAGTGATGAGTGATGAGTTAAGAATTAAAATTCCCAACTCCTAACTCCCAACTCCCAACTTCCAACTCCCAACTCCCAACTCCTAACTCTCCTCACTTTTTTCAAAACCGACCTAGTTGCAAATTGTAATTGATACTGAAGAACCAGCCATCGAAATCAATGTTTTGGGCGGTTGAATTTCCGAAGGTAACACCAGTCTGGAAGTTCATACTGCTAACATCGGATATTCGATAATTTAAGTGTGCAAATAGTCTGTGAAATAGGTCTTCTCGATCTCGCTGTGTAAAGTCAGAAAAGTTGACTTGATAGTCGATACCAACTTGCAGAGGCTTTTGCAAGTAATAGTTTAGAGAAAACCAAAAAGAATTGATGATGCGGCTGCGGCTTAGAGGATCGGCAAAATTGACACTCAATTCGTAGAAGCTATCTAACACCAATTTTGAGGTTAAGGGATCTCGCCGTCCGAAAGACATTTTCACGGCATTTTCATTTAAAAAGCGATCGCCTGCTTTGAAGCTATTGGGGCGATCGCTGTTGTTGGCATAAAATAACTGCTGATTGCTAAAACTGATTTCTCCATACATTCGCGGCGATAGCTGTTGGTAAAGACTCAGATTAAATCTCAGCTGGTTGTAATGAAATTGCGATTGATCTAAATAACGAATGATATTGCCATCAATTGAACCGTTTAAATAAGTTTTAGATCCTATGGGGAAATATGCAGAGGCTAGTGTCAGCCCAGAAATAATTAAACCATCTTCTGTGGGATCGTTTTTTGAGGAAAAAATATTAGTGGTTTGAAAGTAACCGACACGTGCGTTCAAATAGCCGACGGGTTTAAATTTAGGTACAGGCTGCGGCGGTAGTGGCTGTTGTTCTAGGGGTTGTAACCGCACGCGTAATCCCAATTCGCGATCGCTATCAGACTCAGGTGGCTGTTTTGGCTGTTGCAGCAGCTTTCTCAACCTTTCTAGTTTTTGAGAACGATCCATCTCAGGTATATTCAACAATTGCTGTGTTGAGTCTGGAGGAGATATGGGCAAATTACTTGGCTGAGATTCTAGCTGTGGTGAGTCATTTTGTTCTGGAGTATCCCCAGGTTCTGGATTTGGTGTTGGTTGCGCTTGTGTAACTTGTGGTGTTTCCTGTGCCAAATCTAACGGTGTCTGCAAATTAAAACTCTGGGACTCACTAAAGTGCTTGCACAACAAGTTAATTGTGTCTTGTTCTAAATCCTCGCATGACCCATCAGTTAGCTGTGTAGTTGCTAAAGATGCAATTTTTGAACTGGGAATTGGGGATTGATACCCTAACCAAATCTTCAAAGATTTTCTTTCCCGATACCCACTACCCAGTAACCGTTCCTGTGGTGGCAATTCTTTCCCTAGTTGCTGTGTTGTTAGCGTAGCGTCTCCTGAAGAAGTACCAGAAGAATGAATGCGACCCATTGATGCTAAATCATGATTTGGAGATTCTGCTGCATCGACTCTGATGCAAAACCAGCTACCAACTGTGGAAGCTAATAAAATCCAAAAAAATAAATTTTTCCAGTTCTTGAATCGCATCTCATTCGATTGCGTTAAGGACGTTTGGCAAATGTAGACCTAGAAGCTGTATCATCAGCTCCTATTCAAAAATACAATTGAGTGTATGTAGTTCAGCTTTTTAGGTATATACTGATATCTACCAACTCAAATTACTCTTTTTCGGATTTACTCCCAGATTTTTTTGCCATAATCATCTGTTCTGATACCAGTTTCCCTTAATTGTTGTTTAATAACATAGACAGCAACTAATAAAACTAAGTTACAAAATGTAAACATCTCTGAAACCCTTACTCATGAAAAATGACAAATGATGACTATCAAGAATTAATTTTCATAGTGCTGACTTAATTTACCGTTCTTCTATCACATTTAAACTTCTAGTTTCTCTAAGTTACCTACTGTACCATTTACAGTAAATATCAACAAATTTAATACCGCTCTTAGGCTCTCTTAACTTGAAGAGAATCGAGCAAAAGATTGATGGCAGTTTCTCATAATATTTTTCTTATGAGGGTAATAGAAGAACGGCAATCAAGTATAGCTAGCGATTTAGATCTTAATAGCTATCTAACAACTTCACGGTTAGTTAGTTGAGATGATGAGTAACGATTCTTTTTGTCAAAAGATATCTGAAATCTTGTTGATGTTGTATTAAACATTTATTTCCGTAAATTCATATTTACCAAAAAAGATTTTAGATCTTGTTTAGTCTTTTTTCGTCAAATGTGGATTAATGTGTCGAAATCTTCAAGAATTTTACCAAAATATCTTTGAGATCATTGTTCATTTAATTGTTGATATTGAAACTCACCCTTTAAATTCACTCTAGGCTTGATTGCATAACAAGGTAAGTTTTAGAATCAAAACTTAAATAAACTAAACACATACTTATTAGTTATTTATTTTATTTGTCAAATGTAGACTGAATTGCAAAGAAATTTACCCAAAACAGCTGGCTATCTATCAGAATTAGCTGCATCTTAAAGCATTAGTGTATTTGGTATTACTTGAAGTTTAAAAGTTATCAAATTATGTTTAATAGATCCTTACCACTGTTAGTAATTAGTTTATGGGGAATAGCCGCACTGCCTTTACCAGAACGCGCAAGTGCTGTAACTCCTTTAACACGAGCTGAGATTCAGAACCTCCGTAACTTAGTACAATTAATACCCAGAAACAAACTCAAGAAGCGTCCTGCACAAAAATCAGATGCAATGATCCCTGGGGATGGGTTGTCAACTGGTCGAGCTTCTCTAGCAGACTTGCGGTTTAACGATGGCTCACTAGCAAGAGTAGGGGAACAGGCTATTTTTCAATTTTTACCTAGAACTCGCAGCTTTAGACTGTCAAACGGAACAGCATTATTACTGATACCACCAGGCAGGGGACAAACACGTATACAAACCCCCAGTGCAGCAGCAGCGATTCGTGGTTCAGCATTATTTGTACGCTACGACCAGCAAACAGACACCACAGTTGTAGGTGCCCTGACAAACAGCGGTATTGAAGTTTCTAACAAGGAAGCTTCTCAAACTAAAGTACTCCAAGCAGGACAGCTGATAGTCATAGTTAAAGGCAAATTTCAGGGTTTATACGATTTCGATCTGAGAAATTTTTATGAAACTAGTGATTTAGTACGGGGATTGGATTTAAATAAGCAAAGTGCTACACCTAATGTAGACCCAGCTATGGCCAGCGTTCAAGCTGAAACTGCTGCGGCTTTACAAGCACAGTCGCCAATAACAGGTAGTGGAGTAGTTGAAAACCCATCTTTCTTAGAGTTAACTAGTAGCCCTTCAAATGAAACAACTAACAATGCTGTGACAAATAATTCTCCAATAGCTCCCACAGCAGATGAATCTCCAGTAAACTCCTTCGAGGAAACAGGGCAAATACTCTCAAATACTGAGCAGCAGACTACAGGCACTAACAACACAACTGTGCCGAATAATAATGTTTCTGTTGATTCTACTGGAACCACAACCAGACCTCAAAATCCCACAGTCCAACCACCAGTTGTTGATTCAGGAACGCCAACCAACCCGGTAGGTGGTGGGTCGGGAACACCAACTGACCCGGTAGGTGGTGGGTCGGGAACACCAACTGACCCGGTAGGTGGTGGGTCGGGAACACCAACTGACCCGGTAGGTGGTGGGTCGGGAA
>Ga0314816_1000013_pt1 | contig 21904 bp, 20 predicted proteins | sample MICome_6_FD_202353 | JGI IMG/M metagenome (GOLD analysis project Ga0314816, IMG submission 202353) | Metatranscriptome of soil surface biofilm microbial communities from soil inoculated with nitrogen-fixing consortium DG1, State College... ...
ATTCAGATCCTTGTGCCCCGCTTTATGAATATGACCGACCACTAGCATTACCAGCACCAGCAGCAAGGGGAAAAAATAAATTCCTAACCCTCCCCTTGACAAGGGAAGGGTTAGGGTGGGGTAAAACCTTGCTTAATCAGCTGATTTGTGTGTACACCGTAACTTGGCAAGGGGAGGGGTAACTGTCGCAAGCCCTATTTATGCACCACTACTAAAGTTCCCGTTGCAGCCCAGTTGTAAAGATTGCGAGCTTGCTTAACAGGTAAATTCACGCAACCGTGGCTGACTGGAGTTCCAAAACGGTTATGCCAGTATGCACCGTGAATGGCATAGCCTCTATAGAAATACATTGTGTAAGGAACATCAGGGATGTTGTAGCCCCTGCCTCGCATCCGGTGAGTGCGATACTTAGAATTAATCCGGAATTTACCTATGGGTGTAGGAGTCGATCGCTTACCTGCGGAAATTCGATATGAGTAAACGAGTTTTTTACCTTCCCATCCACGTAAGCGTTGTTCTGACAAGTCAATTTCAATCCAGCGAGGTTGGGACGTTGGGCTGATACTAGATACAGTGATGCTGTTTTCATTGGCTGACGTGGCTTTAGCTGTAGCAAAATTGGGATTACCCGCTAACGGCGGCGACCAAGAAAATAAAGTCGCCACTGTTAACACCACGCCTGTACAAAAAGTTTTTGAGGAACGAATTCCACCACTGCGAATCCAGGATTGCATTATGCCTCACCTTCTAATTAGTCATTAGTCAGTAGTCATTAGTCATTAGTTATTTATCCTTAGTTAAACGAGTGGTTTTAACTAATGATGAATAATTAATCCATAATGAGCAAAAATCTGTAATTTCAAGATGAAATGCAAACTCTCCCCGGATTGTTATTTGCATTTGTTCTGAGAGATAAATTGTCAGGATTTACGCTTATTAGACTTCTGGCAGAAGTGGGTAAAAGGGGAAGGGGAAAGGTTTGGTATTTTCTCTTTCCCCAATAAAGATGCATCCCTTTGACCACAACAGTGCAAAAAGCACTTTTGCAAGAGGTCTATTGATTTTAGGCAAATACTTGCATCACAAATTGGCATAGATAGGATTTTGGAGATTTATGAAACACGCTCTCAATCCAAAATCTCAACTCTAAAATCCAACATTTGTATTAATGCCTTACCCTACATTTTACTTGAAGTTGAATAATTCCGATTCCGAAGATTCCCAGCATAAAATGTTGCTGGAAATCTTCTAATTGTCTTGATTTCCTGTTATTTATAAATTTTTTACCGAAATAAGCTTGGAGTGGCTTCACTTACTATTTATGGATGACTATTGGTGTCCCCACTGATGCCCAGCCAAATAGCCATTTAGCATGTTTAGGTGCAAGATTTACGCAGCCGTGGCTCACTGGAGTACCAAATCTCTTATGCCAGTAAGCACCGTGAATACCGTAGTTACCCTGGTAAAACATGGCATAGGGAACGTTAGGAACATCGTAGCCTGTTCCCCTCATCCTTGTAGTTTTAAACTTGGATTGAATATTAAAAGTACCAACTAAGGTGGGAGTGGATTTTTTACCAGAAGAAATGGCACTCCCATAAACAACTCTGTCGCCTTCCCAAGCTATTAATCGTTGTTTTGTAAGATTAATTTGAATCCAACGTTTATCCGATTTTTGTAATTTCTGCATTGTTTGGGTAAAGCTTGGATTTTGAGAATTTGCCCAAACTTCACTTGTTTCAGTAGTAGTAAAAACACTTAAAGATAGTGCTGTACCAGCGAGGAGGATTTTAAAATTACGCACCCAGTTAGGATAAATCTGCCTTTTCATACTAGATACACTCACACTCAAATTATCTGGTTTTAGGAAAGTTACCAGTTTTCACTTTTCTTTCCATATCTATTAGTTTAATAGACATAAATTTTTGATGATTTGATTCTAAATTAACTCAAATGTTGCATTAATTTTGCTGCCTTAGTTGCGATCGCCTCCCAATTACCCTCGCTAACAAGGTTTTTGGGAAATAATTCACTGCTCAAACCCACGGCCATCGCCCCTGCTTGTAAAAATTCTTTGGCATTTTCTACGCTGACACCGCCAGTGGGAATTAAGGGAATCTCACCCAGGGGGCCTTGTAAACTTTTAATATAATCAGCCCCGCCCACTGCTTGCACGGGAAATACTTTTACACAACTAGCACCATGACTCCAAGCGGTAACAATTTCTGTGGGCGTTAGCGCTCCTGGGATAATGGGCACATGTTGTTCTCGTGCGGCTTGAATCATTGCTAAGTCAACGTGGGGTGTAAATAAAAATTGCGCCCCAGAAGTGATGGCTTCCTTGAGCTGCTGCATATTGAACAGCGTACCAGTGCCAATAGTACACCCTGGTAATTCCGAACGTAGTTCACTGATTAATTCCTCAGCACCATCACTATTCCAGGTAATCTCAATTAGCTGCATTCCCCCAGACGCCACAGCCATAGCCATTTCTCGTCCCCATTCTTTTTTAGCAGCGCGAATAACTGCGATCGCTTTATGTTTTTGTAACTGTGATAACCAAATTTGATTAGGCATAGGATTGGGCATTGGGCATTGGGCATTGGGCATTGAAAGCTAGGATTCGGCAGTCTCAACTAGTTTTCTAATACCTAATTTTCAATACTAATATGCCCTATGCCCTATGCCCCATTCCCATACTTGCTTATTGCATCAAGCTATGAGATATTGCATATAATAAAATAACGGTAAGTCGATAGATTTATCGTAGTTACAAGAAAATAACCTCAATGCTTGGGACTCAAGGAGTGATTACAATGACAATTGCGCGAGAAAACACAGTAGCATCGTTTCACGATTCCAATAGCGTTAATGTAGTGAATTGGCTGAAGTTTGTACGGTTAGGTACAACACAAGCCAAGGTCTTTTGGTGGCATATTCACGCATATAAGACGATTTTGACTGTAATGCTATTGACTTTGAATAGTTTGATTTACTTGATAATCCATTGGTCTTTAAGTAACTTGTTACGAGTTCCTATGCATCAAGAACGATGGAAGATTAGTAGTAGTAAATGAAAGTAATTATCATAGGTTATTAGTCATTAGGGAACAACAAAGTTGGCTGAGTGCGGCGTATGTTAAGCCGAGTCCGCTAGCTTTTGACTTTGGTATCTCTTATCGGTAAACAAGCTAGCAACAGCACTTTTACCAGGAAAATTTCAAAGACAAATAGCTAATGACTGATAACTAATAACCAATGACTAATGATAAATGACACTTCTAGTAGAGGAGATAGCCCATTGAAAATCAATATACTGTTATTACCAAGCAATAGTTTGATAGCTTCTAGTTAAAGACCAACTAGGAGCTTTTTTTTCTGGATTATCTACCCCAATAGGAGGATATATGAAATCAATTAACACTTATTTAAGTACTACTTGTGGATATTAATAATTAATTCGGATGATGGATGGAGTACTAATACTCAGATTGCTAATATTGATTTGTAAGTAAAAAACCTTTACCAAATTAATAATCATGAATATTCTTGCTTGGATTGTTTTAGGTTTAATTGCTGGTGCCATCGCCAAAGCTATCTACCCCGGTCATCAAGGCGGCGGAATTCTCGGAACAATCTTGTTAGGAATTATCGGTGCTTTTGTTGGTGGTAGCTTGGGTATCTTTTTTAGTACTGGAACGTTAACTCTAGCAGCTCCCACTCTCAGCATACCCGGTGTCGTAGTAGCAGTTTTAGGCGCACTTGTAGCAGTTTTCTTGTGGAACTTGTTAACTCGTCGCAGTGCTGTATAGGAGCAAGATTGCAACCAATCAACCAAGAAGATTTAGCAAAGTCATTTAAATATTTTATTTTTGAATTAAATCAAAATAATAGCGTTATCTTCAAGGGAAGGTAGCGCTAATTTTTTATTACAAGAGTTTGAGCTTAAGTTGACACCAATGACAGCTGTACACCCCTACCCATCCATCTGTATGAGGTATTTCGTGAAATGGTATGACGCTGGGATTGTTCCCCTACACTACGTTCCAGTCGCAATGACAAAATATTCCTTGCGTAAGTCCTAGTATAATTACGCCACAATCTCTAGCTTTCATGAAATTTTCAACAAGTTCCATTGCTTCCTACACACAATTCGGCGATGTTCAGCTAAGCTATAAGCTCTATGATTATGGTTTATTGAACGTCTTATGCATTGGTTGTTATCTGGGCCGTTGAGTACAGAGAAATTGACGGTTAAGATTGCAGGATTGCCTGCATCATTACAGGGTAAGAAGTTGGTGCAGTTATCAGATTTTCATTACGATGGTTTGCGGCTGTCGGAAGGTATGCTAGAGAAGGCGATCGCAGTTAGCAATGAAGCTGAACCAGACTTAGTTTTATTGACAGGCGACTATGTAACTGACGATCCCGAACCAATTCACCAATTAATACTTCGACTCAAGCATCTGGAAAGCCGTTTTGGAATATGTGGTATTCTTGGCAACCACGATATTCATTATAAACACGCAAAAGCAGCAATCACAGAGGCATTAACTAGCATTGGAATTCACGTCCTTTGGAATGAAATTGCCTATCCTCTAGGAAAAGAATTACCAATTGTTGGACTAGCCGACACTTGGTCGCGGGAATTCAATCCTAAGTTGGTTATGAACCAGCTAGACCCAAACACACCCTGCATTGTTTTATCTCATAACCCAGATACTGCGGAGATATTACAAAACTGGCGAGTGGATTTACAACTATCTGGTCATACTCACGGCGGTCAAATTGTGATTCCCAAAATTGGCCCAGCAGCCTTGGTTTACAGCAAAATTGCCAAAAAAATACCCCACAAACTACGACGGAAAGCGCGATTTTTGGAAGAAAATGTTTCTGTAGTAACTCATTGGGAATGGGCCCAAGGTTTCCATCGCTTAGGAAAAAATCAGCTATACGTCAATCGTGGCTTGGGAACTTACCTCCCTGGACGCTTATTTTGCCGCCCAGAAGTTACTATAATTACGCTAGAAAGTGAGTGAAAAATTCTCAATTCTACATCAAACGGGGCAATTCTAGTCACTATCCTAACTCGCCACTAGCGACAAATTAAATCTAAAAGCGCTTTAGTTGAGCTTGATAATCGAAAACAATTAATTACAGCGCTTTTCCACTAATTTAACTACATCACTCCCCACTCGCTATTTCCCTATTCCCCTTACCAATCAGGTCTAAATAGCTGAAAACTGCTGTAATTATATTTGGAGTAGATGACATAAATTATTGCAATTTATCAAGTTGCATTTTGATTTTTGGTAAGCTGTAAGCGCTGGTATGAGGAGTATCGGTTGGCTTATGCATTGGTTATTTACAGGACATTTAAGAGTAGATAAAGTCACGGTTAAGATTGCGGAACTTCCCACATCTTTAGAAGGTATCAAACTGGTACAGTTGTCAGATTTTCATTACGATGGTTTGCGGCTATCGGAAGATATGTTAGCAAAGGCCATCGCACTTACTAACGAAGCTGAACCAGATTTAATAGTATTAACTGGTGATTACGTAACAGATGACCCAACGCCGATTCATCAATTGGTGCTGCGATTAAAACATCTGCAAAGTCGTTGTGGTATTTACGCCGTCTTGGGTAATCATGATATTTATTACAACCACTCCCAAGCAGAAGTCACAAAGGCGTTAAATAGCATTGGCGTACATGTGCTTTGGAATGAAATCGCTTATCCACTAGGAAAACAATTACCCCTAGTGGGACTAGCTGACTATTGGTCGCGGGAATTTCATCCAGCACCAGTAATGAATCAATTAGATTCTGTTACACCCCGTATCGTTTTATCCCATAACCCAGATACGGCTAAGATATTGCAACAATGGCGGGTAGATTTGCAATTATCTGGCCATACCCACGGTGGTCACATCGTAATCCCCGGCATTGGGCCTTTGGTATTTTATTATAAAAAGCTTCTCAAAAAAATTCCCAAAAAATTACGGCGTTGGGTAACACTTTTACTCGGAGACTGCTCGAAAGTCGTGCGATATTGGGAATGGGCGCAAGGATTTCACAATGTGGAAGAAAATCAATTATATGTCAATCGTGGTTTAGGAACTTATAAACCAGGACGCCTATTTTGTCCGCCGGAAGTGACCGTGATTACGTTAATTGGTGATTGAAAAGAATTCAGAATTCAGAATTCAGAATTCAGAATTGATTGGCAGTTTAGTATCCTTAATATACTGATTCATCAAATATTTTCACGATTTTTTAGTTTTTCTGACTCCTGAATTCTGACTCCTGTTAGCGGTAGCGGGGCGTTTAGCCCATTCTGACCTTAAAACAGAAACCGCCTGAAGCTACGATGGATACATATCGGTAGCTTGGGCGGTTTCTTGAAGATTGGATAATTCAGAGGTAACTAATTCAACTAAAGGTGGACACTACTCGCGATCGCTTTACGCAAATGTTGACATCCTTACATAATATATTCCAACTAGGCAGGCATTTTCTGGCTGTGCGTTCTAAAACCTCCAAATAACTCGATGAACACAAGGCTAAAACACATTCAACGGATGCCACAACTAATTGAGCGATCGCCCTAAAATTAGAGCAGGAGGTACAGGCTCTAACTTAAAAGTTTCACTTAACTTTTAACCTGTTTGTACCTTGTTCTTAATCTAGCACCACAGTTATTGAACTAGATTACATCTTTACCAATATTTATTACCATTAATTTATTGCAATAATTCTGAAATATTCCTTAAAAATTAGCCCACTTGTTGTTGGTGTGAATACCAACATTAGCAAGTGGGCTGAAAAATTCACCGACCAGCCAATGGGTCACAAGCCCCGCCTCAAGAGGGTGATTGCATTGGGCGTGGTTGAAATCCCCTTACTAGTAGCTTTTACTATTCCTTATTCCCTGTTGCCTTTAAAACTGCTATTGAGCAGAATTTCCTGTAGAACTGCTATTAGACGTAGTATTTGGCTGTTCTATACCTTGAGGTGTAGTAACTTTAGAGTTGTCGCCTTGGGTATCTGGAGTAGCAGTATTAGTAGAACTATCGTTCTGGGAAGTAGGAGTATTGGTACTTGGACTAGTAGTTTGGCCTTGGGTAGCATTGGGTGTTGGCTGGGTTCCAGAAGGCGCTGTTTGCTGGGGTGGAACTGTAATATTAATATCCGGTTGGGGTGGCGCAGATGGAGGTACAGCCTGTTGTTGTGGAACGGGAACAGGAACAGGTATTTCCCTAGTTCTTTCGATAATTGTCGTTTGTGGTTGAGGAGATTCCGTAGGTGTTGCGGTGCTATTACTCGGTGCAGGGGTTGTAACAGGCGCACTATTGTCAACTGCTGCGTTATTAGCCTGGTTAAAATACCATAGACCACCAACAATTAAGCCAGCCAAGGACGTAATGATAATACCCATCAGCAAACCATTACTAGTATTATTGTCATCCCGTTCGGCTAAATTAACTTCTTGGTATCTACGCTCAGCATTTCGACCTTGTACGTAACCGTTTTGGTAAGAGTTGGGGTTAGTTGCGTTGTTGTTAACTGTTTCTGTGGTTCGTGTCAGGTGGGTATGAGTATTACCATTAGTGCCAGTGTAAGTTTCTTGTCTAACTTCACTGTTTTTGATTTCGCGTTCATTGGGAATAGACATAGCTTTTGATTTCACTCCTCGATACGATATTTAGAAACTAAAGTTTATAAAAACAAAGGATTTTGATGATGTGAAAAATGTGTGTTGCTGATAAAAATTGAGTTTTATTTAGCTACCCAACCGTTGGTAATTTTGAGAATAACCTCTGCGATTAAAAAAGTGGCTCTATCTCTAGTGAGTTAATACTTCATCAAAAGAAAGAGTATCCTAGCGATAGACGTTATTATGCTGTTAGCTGATATTCGAGTGTGAGTAGAGGCAGTAAGCAATAGGCAATGGGCAATGGGCAATGGGCAATAGGCAATAGGCAATGGGCAATAGGCAAGACTAAAGTGTAGGAAATTTTTTCCAAAATCAAATAGTAGCCTTATAAATGGATCGAAAATTTAGTAATTTGTTGAACCAGTCTCAATTGTTAATTTCTGATTAAATATCACAGTGCGAAATTTTTATTTTTATAGCAGTTGAAGCATAGTTAATAACATAAGCTAACCGTAAAATCAAGACATCAAAAGACTTTTAACCTTGTTGACTGTTGGCTGTTCACCGTTGACAGTCAACAGTCAACAACCACCACGAGTGCTTATATCCAACGCCGATTTAGCCGCAGTAAAGATTTGATTCCCTGACAAAATCTTGTTAGCAGAGGCTTAGGCTTTGATACGCGTCTTGGTGATGACGAACTACGCGCAAAACCTGGATTTCTTATCTCTTGTTCTAACTCTCTAGCTTTATTTAAATCTGAAGAGGCTCTATATTCATATCCCAATTGAGAGCAAATTAGTCCACGATATTTATATGCATCGATATATTGAGGATTAAGCCGAATTGCATGGGTAAAATCTGCGATCGCATCTTCATATCTTCCATTAGTAGCATTCTCTACTCCTAAAGTATAAAAAGCTTCTGCATCCCAACGTTTGACAGATACTTTTGTGGGATTTTTTGGTGAAGATGAGGATGGATTTACAGTAGTGGGAGGCTCGGATGACAATTCAGACTTGAGCTTGTTGTAAGCTGCGTTGATTTTTTTGATTTTTTCTTCTGCTTTTTGTTTTTCCGTTTCATCGAAAAAGCGATCGGGATGCCAAACTTTCACCAGTTTACGGTAAGCTCGCTTCAGCTGTGCCGGCGATGCACCAGGTTCCAACTGCAAAATTTCATAAGCATGATTAATGTCGAAATCGTCGCGCATACTGAAAAAATCAGCAACTATGTAAATCCATGTTAACTATTCCTCTAAATTTCCTTTCGTCAACCCAAACACCCCATTCTGGTTATCACTGGGATGGAAGTAGTCGCCGCTTTTTTGAAGGCTGGTATTACCGCGTTACTTTACCGGAAATTGGACAAACATTCGCCTTTATGTACTCCATTGAAGACCCCATAGGGAATAAACCTTACAGTGGTGGTGCAGCCCAAATCCTCGGCCCGGATGATGAGTATTTATGCCGTACTTTTCCCGACGTAAAGAAATTCTGGGGTAGTCGTGATGTTTTGGGTTTAGGACATTGGGGTAAGACTGATTTACAAATTTCTCCTCTGTATCTTCTACCAACAGAGTTTGAGTATTATGTTCGAGAAGGCTATCAAGCCACGGCAACATTAAATCAGGGAATTATTCGCGATCGCGCTACCAACAATTATTGCCGTTGGCAGTACGAAATTCAACCGATATACGGTTGGGGTAACCAAAATAACATTCAGCAGTCAACCGCAGGCTGGGTATCATTTTTGCAAATTTTTGAGCCGGGATGGCAAATTTTGATGGCTCACGGCTTAGCTAGTGGCAAAATCGACTGGAATGGCAAAATTTATGAATTCACCAACGCCCCAGCTTACGGTGAAAAAAATTGGGGTGGTGCTTTTCCCCAAAAATGGTTTTGGCTAAACTGCAACTGCTTTGAGGACGAACCAGACTTAGCCTTAACTGCTGGCGGCGGACGGCGTGGTGTTTTGTGGTGGATGGAATCTGTAGCTATGATTGGTTTGCACTACCAAGGCGAGTTTTATGAATTTGTTCCCTGGAATTCGCAAGTTGATTGGGAAATTCAGCCTTGGGGTAGATGGCAAATGAAAGCTACTAACTGCAACTATGAAATTGAATTGACAGGAACCACCGATTTATCTGGTACACCCTTACGTGCGCCCACAGCCGGAGGTTTAAGATATTGTTGCCGAGACACAATGCAAGGAAAGCTAAATTTAGAATTACGAAAAATAAATGGCACAAAATCTCAAATCATCTTAAAAGCACAAAGTTTTCTCTGTGGTTTAGAAGTGGGGGGTCAGCCTTGGGATCAATGTTGGCAGTCTCAGTAAAAATGCTATAATCTGCAACATGGCATTTTTTTGGGGCTGTAGCTCAGTTGGATAGAGCGAGCGCCTCCTGAATAATCGGGCACCATAAGGGAAACCTTATGAGTGAATGTGGTTGAATTCGGTGAAGCCTAAAGAGTGAAAATTTCCTTCTTTCAAAATGCTTGTGCGATCGTAAAAAGTTTCATAGCTATTGATAGAAAGTAGGAGTGGTTGTGTGTTTACCACAGTGTTGACACTCCATGGGAATACCGAGCCAAGCTTGATTAAATTCAAGAAGGTGTAGAGACTAGGTAGCCACCACCTAAAGGCTAAAACCTATGGTGAAAGTATAGTCCAGAGAGTGGGGAAACTCACACAAATCTGAAGCGCTAGGTCGTGCGTTCAAGTCGCACCAGTCCCGTCTCTAATGATTCGTAATTCATAATTACCAATGTAGGGTGTGTTATGCCGTAGGCTAACGCACCTTCAATTTTTGATGGTGTGTTGCACTGTCCGATAACGCAGTCAGATAAAATTACTTGCTTTGAATCTGTGATTGTAGTGTATTTTTTGTAAGCGTTCATAATTTCTCATAGACTTAAAAGCTAAAGTGTAGATAAAAAGATATTCCGCTGTTCGTGTCAGTCTTAACTATAACTATTGACCGAACATGATACAGCGAATTTAAAGTTAATGAAGTACATACACTAGCTCTTGAAGCCAAGCAAGCATTAAGGCTGTTTGACTTTTTTAGCTTTTAACTCTGCTGTATTATACCTCTTTCAACCGAATCTTAGTTTTTATTTGGTCAAAGATAGCACCTTCATTAAAGAATTGTTTTTGAATTTTCTCCCATCCTCCTAAATCTTGAACTTTGAAAAGAGTTTTGATTTTTGGATATTTGCTTTCTACTTCTTTGGCAATTGTGACATTAACAGGACGAAATCCTAATTTGACAAACTCTCTTTGTGCGTCTGGAGTGTAAAGAAATTTTACAAATGCTTCTGCAACTAGACGAGTTCCATGTTTATCGACATTTGTATCTACAATAGCTACAGGATTGTCAATAGAAATATTGACATCAGGAACTACATAGGAAAATTTTTCACCATTTTGTGCTGATAAAATCATCTCGTTTTCATAATTGATTAAAGCATCACCCTGACCTTTTTTAAAGAACAGTTCAGTGGCATTGCGAGCAGTTTTTGGTAGCACAGGTACGTGTTGATAAACATCGGAAATAAAGTTTAATGCTTGAGCCTCGTTTTTACCAGTTTTGATGGCTGAACCCCAAAGTCCAATAAAGTTCCAGCGAGCGCCACCAGATGTTTTGGGGTTGGGTGTAATTAACTGCACCTGATTTTGTGTGAGATCTGTCCAAGTTTTGATATTTTTGGGATTATTCTCACGAGTTGCGATCGCTCCTACAGATTGAGTTACTATTGCATCATTGGGAGCTTCTTTTTCCCAACCCTGTTGAATCAAACCTGCCTCAACTAGTTTCTGGACATCAAGGGCAAGCGATAAATGTACTACATCAGCTTCTAACCCATCAATTACAGCTAATGCTTGGGAACCAGAACCTTCATAACTCTCCTCAAAAGTGACATCTTGCTGATGTTCTTTCTTCCACTGTTCTATAAATTTAGGAATAATTTGCTTATACGCTTCACTGGTAACTGAGTAAGAAACAAGCGTCAGCTTTACATTATCCTTGGCAGTAGAATTAACACTACCTGCGTTATCTGTATTTTGTGACGAGCAGGCTGTCATTGCTACGCTCAAACTAACTCCGATTAAAAATAGACTAATCAAGCTCCAGGAATAACGCCTATGCAGACAACTTCTGATTAAACGAAGGTGCAAATTTTTGGTAGCTTGCACAGTTCTGATAGTATAAATTTGAACTAACTTGATTAAGCGTCTGACTGAATGAGAAGTTCTTAGCCACTGTTTCATCAATTTTTTTCCTTAAACTGCGATAAATTGGGCGGAATATCGTAGTTAAAGGGAATTATAGAACAGTAGTTAAGGTGACATAACCTTTTGTTAACCGAATTTTAGATTGTCAAAATTGCCCAATTTTGAGCTTTAACTTTTAGTTGCTTACCTGTGGAAAACTTGTGGAAAAACACGCTAGGTTTTCCACAAGGTAATTATACTTAATTAAGATTAATTAAAAAAAAAAAAAAAAATCAAGTTTTCCACAGATTTTTCCCCAAAAAGTAAGATTTTTTCCACAAGCTAAGTAAAATTTAATCAATTTTTATACGTTACTTAATATTTTTGACCAATTGTCTAACTTTTAAGGCTTGACAATTAAAGTGCTAGTTGTGGAAAACTTCAAAGTGAGAATTCAGGAGTCAGGATTGGTGAATTCAGTATAGTAGGGAAATCAAGGGTAGTGAGGTGGTGGATTTTCTTCAAGTTATGAAGTTTGAGTTTCTAAATCTTAATAGATTCTGACTCCTGGATTCTGACTTACGATGATTTTTGAGGGCGACTAGTCATATTAATGCGATCGCTCAATTGGCGTAGGGTTTGTGCTAAAGTGCGATCGCTCTCTTGGAGTTGGGCAATTTTGTCACAACTATAGATCACCGTTGTATGGTCTTTACCGCCAAACTCCTCCCCAATTCTCGGCAAACTCAAAGACGTGTGTTGACGCATGAGATACATGCCAATTTGACGTGCCCAGCTAATTTCTCGGCGTCGTGAGTTACCTTTAAGGTCATCAATGGAAACATCAAAATTCTCAGCGACAACTTTCAAAATTGTTTCTGGGGTAGCCACCACTTTTTCATTGGGCGGCCCTAAAACTGGTGCAATATTTTCCACCGTCATCGGTAAACCCCAAATAGAAATATAAGCCAGTGCGCGAATTAAAGCTCCTTCTAATTCTCTAATATTAGAAGTATAGTTAGAAGCAATATATTCAACCACATCACGAGGCAAGCGGATATTTTCATACTCAGCTTTTTTTTGTAAAATTGCCATTCTCGTCTCTAAATCCGGCGATTGCACATCTGCGATTAACCCCATAGAAAAGCGAGAACAAAGACGTTCTTGTAAACTCGGAATTTGGTTCGGGGGACGGTCAGAAGCAATGACAACTTGTTTACCTGCTTCGTGTAAAGTATTAAAAGTATGAAAAAATTCTTCTTGGGTGTATTCCTTACCTTCTAGAAACTGAATATCATCAACTAATAAAACATCAGCGGCTCGATAATGCTCGCGAAAACTTTGCATACTATCCTTACGAATCGCTGTAATTAAATCATTAGTAAATTGTTCAGTAGAAACATAAAATATCTTACAACCGGGGGAAATTTCCCAGCGATAATGACCGATGGCTTGCATGAGATGGGTTTTACCTAAACCCACGCCGCCACATAAAAATAAAGGATTAAATTCCCTCCCAGGAGATTCTGCAACTGCTAAAGAAGCAGCATGAGCCATACGATTATTTGCACCGACTACAAAGCGTGAAAAAACATATTTAGAGTTTAATTCAGTAGTTTTTTGGATGTTATGAGAAACAGGTTCAGAAATACTGCTAGGATTTGGTGATTCCCAAGAAACCCCTCGTTCGCTAACATGAGAAACTTCATCACCTTGAGCAACGGTAATGTAAATTTCCACAGAATGACCCAAAATATCTTGTACTACATGAGCAATGGTGTTGACATAATACTTCTGTAACCAATTACGAGCAAATGGGTTAGGAGTAAGTATCACCAAACAATTATTTTCTAATCGCTCCGCACTAGCAGTTTTGATCCAAGTTTCAAAGGTAGGTCGGGATAGCTCAAGCTTTAAACGCTCTAGTACCTGAGTCCACAAATTTTCTATCGAAATTTCCACGATCCACCACCTTTGCTGCTAATCGTCACAATAGAAGAGAAAGCACCAATTTAGCATCCAGACTACCGCACTGCGGAAGTCAAAAGTAGAGACGCGATTAATCGCGTCTGTACAAAAGTCAAAAAAATTGTATTTAGGACTTCTGCGGCATATTGATGCTGTACTAGACCCAGAACAGGCTCTTAAGTTGTAACCATTTTTGGGACATACCCGGTAGGCAAGATCCTAACACCCACTGACTGACAAGGGAGAAGCAACGACAAATGAAGACAACAAACCATGACTTAACATTCAAAAATATTAATATTAGGGTTTTGCCCAACAGATTGTGGATGCTCTCAATAGTGGTGTTGCTGGGGAGCTGCTCTCTTCTAAGAGCCAAAACTTTTGAGAATCAACAAAGCACTCCTGAAACTCAAAAGACAATCGAGGCCAATCCAGTAATCGAACCTCCACGAATTCTTGCATCCTCTGGAGACCCTAATTTTGTGGTGAAAGTCGTGCAAAGTGCGGGGTCTGCGGTGGTTAGAATTGATTCTTCCAGAACAATTACTTCTCGCCTACCAGAAGAATTTAACGACCCTTTACTTCGGCGGTTTTTTGGAGACACAATACCCCAGCAAAGACAACGAGTAGAACGGGGTAGTGGTTCTGGATTTATCATTAATTCCTCAGGTCAAATTTTGACCAATTCCCATGTAGTAGATGGTGCTGATAGGGTGACTGTTACACTTAAAGATGGTCGGACTTTTGACGGCAAAGTTTTAGGTGAAGACGCGGTAACAGATGTAGCTGTAATCAAAATTGACGCCAATAACCTACCAACCGTGCCTGTAGGCAACTCAGATATTTTACAACCAGGAGAGGCAGTAATCGCCATTGGCAACCCCTTAGGCTTGAACAATACCGTCACTTCTGGGATTATTAGTGCTACAGGTCGTTCTGGTAGCGATATCGGCGCTAGTGATAAGCGAGTTGATTACATCCAAACAGATGCTGCCATTAACCCTGGTAATTCTGGCGGCCCGCTACTCAATACCCGCGGTCAAGTAGTTGCCATGAATACAGCCATTATCCGAGGCGCTCAAGGCTTGGGATTTGCCATTCCCATGAACACCGTGCAAAGAATAGCCCAAGAACTAATCGCCAAAGGCAGAGTAGATCATCCTTATTTGGGCGTGCAAATGGTGACACTGACACCAGAAAACAAAGAAAGACTCAAAAATATTGCAGGCGATCGCCTAAATCTTACAGCCGATGAAGGCGTTTTACTCGTGGAAATTGTGCCGCGATCGCCCGCCGCCGCCGCCGGACTCAGACCAGGTGATGTAATTAAAAGCATTAACAACCAGCCTGTGACTAAAATTGAACAAGTACAGAAGCTAGTAGAAAATAGCAAAATTGGTAGCAACCTACCAATACAAGTAGAACGCAATGGACAAATCGTCCAACTAGCAGTCCGACCTGCTCCTTTACCCGTAAGACGTGAAGGATAAATATTATTGGGCATGGGGCATAGGGGATGGGGCATGGGAAGAGGACAAGGTAGACAAGGTAGACAAGGGGGACAAGGTAGCCATCTTTCTTTCTTGTCTCCCCCCTCTCCCTTGTCTCCCCCCTCTCCCTCATCTCTCCAAGCCCCAATGCCCCATTTACCAAAGGAGTTTTTCATGTCTCAATCAATCATTCAATTAGGCAATCCCACACTCCGCCAAAAAGCCGCTTGGATTGATAATATTCAAGATCCAAGTATCCAAAAATTAATTGATGACTTAATGTCCACAGTTGCCACGGCCAACGGTGTGGGAATTGCTGCACCCCAAGTTGCACAATCCTATCGTTTATTTATTGTGGCTTCCCGCCCTAATGCTAGGTATCCTAATGCTCCAGAAATGGAACCTACTGCTATGATTAATCCTAGAATTATTGGTCACTCAAAGGAAGTTGTCAAAGATTGGGAAGGCTGTTTAAGTGTTCCTGGCATTAGGGGGTTAGTTCCTCGGTATAAAAATATCGAGGTTGAATATAGCGATCGCCAAGGCAATGTCCAAAAGCAAGAATTAAGGGATTTCGTCGCTCGTATATTTCAACACGAATATGACCACCTCGATGGCATCGTATTTGTAGACCGCCTAGAAAACACTCTCGATATGATTACTGAGCAAGAATACCAACAACGAGTAGTTAATAAGACTTAATCTGAAATAATTTTTTAGAATGTATAGTTCACAGAAAGTTTAAGGTATACTTAACCTAACGTTAACCTTTGGTTGGGTGTAGTTATCGGGTAAATGACCAATATTATTAGTAGTCACGAGGGGTTAAGTCCGCAGAATAGTATGTCTCCTGACTTAATTCCTCACCAGCATCAAAGTGATGAAGTAAAACTAAATATTAGTATTACAGATACAGCTGCACAGTCAAAAGTGCAACTGCCTTTAGAGAAATTGGAAATTGTTCATACGATTGCTGGGCGGGTAAGAATCCGCGCTAGTGAGGGTGTTTCCAAATCAACAATCAGAAATATATCCCAAGGCTTACGGCAGCAGTATGGGGTGAAGGAAGTTGCTACCAATGAGCAAACAAAGAGTATAGTTGTCAGTTTTGATGAAAAAAAACTGTCACTACCAGAAGTTTTGGGACTATTGCAACAATTTAATATTCACCAAGCTCAAGTTTTGCCAAACTCAAATAACCAGACAGATCCTTTTGCAGCATGGAAATCTGTTGATTTTTGGAAGGAACAAACTATGTCGTTGATTCCTTTAATGACGGGGTTAGCAGTGACGGGTGGACTGGGGATCAGCGGCTTGGTAGCGATTCCAGTTTATATGATTACCGCAGAAGCAACTCGTAAGGTCATAGATTCTTTGGAAGTAGAAACTTCGGGATCGCAAAAGTTACAACAATCAAAGGGCAAGAAAGACGCAGACTCCAAAAATAAGGCAAATGCTTTTGGTCAGAACCAACAGGTGCGAGATTTGAAAGGTAAAAATTCAATAACACAGCCAGCCAAAATTGCTTACAGTGTAGTCCATGCAATTCCAGGACGCATCAGATTTCATCTCCCCCGACTAGCGGAAGATCGTGCCTATGGACGGCGGCTAGAAAGGTTGCTTAATAACGATCCCCAAACGATGAGCGTGCGTGTGAATATTGATGCAGCATCCATCGCCATCGCTTACAAGCCGAGTCAGATTAGCGTCAGCCATTGGGTAAATCTCATGGAGTTGGCTTTGCAAACTAATCCGCCCAGCGATACCATCAAAGTTCCACAGCCACAAACATCTCAAGAACAAGCTAGTCAGACAACACAAATAGATACTACAACTGTGTCGGAGAACACAACCTCAAATGTGGCTCATACGGCACAATCAGACAACATCAACGTGTTAGAAGACACAACCCAAAAAGAGAGTCGGACGACAGAAGTAGAGAATACAACTCTGAACTTATCAAATTTATGGGCTGATTTGAAGCCTGCAACTTTGTCTTATTCCTTAGCCATGATGGCGAACTTTCCGTTATAGACGGTTCCATACCTTAGGAACACAGGAGGATAACAATGGAGGGTTCTAGCTCACAACTAGATTCAAGTAATTGCACTTACAGACAATCTGTAAGCATAGCTCATAAGGTTACCCATACACATAACAGACTAGTCAGATTATGTGTGCCTGGGAACGCTGAAAATTTAGACTATCAGCAACATCTCATCGAGTTGCTACAAATAAAGCGGCTTTGAAGCGGCAATATCGCATAGCCGGTGCGATCGACCTGCCAAAATAACGTAGGTATGGCAAATGCGATGGTCTTTAACAGAATTTCAGACATTAAAATCTAGTACTCAGTTAAAGGTGGGAGTGGGAAAGAGTTTTTACTCTCCTTGAATTTTCTCCTGTTTCATTAACTTGAGAGGATACTGGTTCATTGCATTAGCGATCGGGCGGGGCTGATAGATCCCCGACTTTTTAAACAAGTCGGGAATCTGAAACCCACAAACCAACAAAATTAATCCTACAGACCACTACTGGTGTGTCCCATTAATTTTGTAGGGAAAAAATGTTCGTAGTCAGGACTTTAGTCCTTTGATTTTTAAGCACTAAAGTGCTTACTACTAACCTCTCAAAAGTTTTGGGACATACCACTACTTGTTCATCGCATTAGTTATGAGGGTTTAAAGAAACGTAGACGCGTAGCGGCTTGCCGCAGGCTACCGCAAAGAACGCAAAGTACGCAAAGAAAGAGGAAGAACATCTTCTTCCCTACTGCCCTCAACAAACAAGTTTGTAAACCTTATATGAGACATAACGAATGGCACAAGTCACAGTCCAACCACCATCCCTACGAGTTCAAAAATCTCACCAGATTGTAGAGAAGCAGACTCAGATCATTCCTTTAGTACAAAAGAATGGCAAAATTTCTCTGGGTGAGAAAAATGGACATTCCCGCACACATACTGCTCAAGTTTCCTACAGTGTTGTCCATCAAATCCAGGGAAGGATCAGGTTGCGCGTGCCTCGATTACGTTATGATGCCGACTATGCTCAACGTCTTTTAGCTTTAGTGGAAGGCGATCCCCTTTTTAGTAATGTGCGAATCAAATCGGCGGCGGCGGCGTTAGTTGTGAATTATCCAGTCAGTTCAGTTGCAGACGCGAAGGTGCGATCGCGTTTGAGTTATTTGATTGGGGCCGCCACTGAAGTCGCAATAGTTGTACCAAAAGCTAACAATTCATTAGCTACTCAACCAACAGAGGATGCAGAGAATTCCTGGCCTGGGATGCAACTTTCGGCTATGGCCACCGGTTTAGCCGTACTCGGAGGGCCGTTAGGACTACCAATTCCCCCTTTAATAGTGGCGGGAACCATTGCCCTTGCAACCTTACCAGTGTTCCAAAGGGCAGTGGAAGGCATCGTCAAGCAACGCAAACTCAACATTGACTTTTTAGATTTTCTGGCCATCGCCATTACCACTGTCCAAGGTCAATTTCTCACACCATCGTTGATGTTGAGCTTAATTGAAATCGGTGAAAACATCCGCGATCGCACCGCCCGTTCTTCTAAATTGCAAACCCTGGATTTACTCAGTTCTTTAGGGCAATTCGCCTGGGTGGAACGCAACGGCGTCAAGGAACAAATCCCAATTCAGGATGTACAACGTGGCGATACAGTCATTGTCTATCCTGGGGAACAGGTTCCAGTTGATGGTACTATTCTCCGGGGTAAAGCCTTGTTAGATGAGCAAAAACTCACCGGCGAGTCCATGCCTGTGTTAAAGAGAAAAGGACAGCCAGTTTTTGCCTCTACCTTGATGCGTGAGGGGCGAATTTATATCTTGGCGGAATGGGTAGGTAATGACACCCGTGCCGGACAAAGCATTAAGTTGATGCAAGAAGCACCAGTCCATGACACCCGCATGGAAAACTATGCCATCAAAATTGCTGAAAAAGCTGTTGTGCCAACTTTGTTACTTGGTGTGGGAGTATTTGCCGCAACGCGGAACCCAGCACGGGTAGCTAGTGTCCTTACCCTGGATTTATGCACTGGAATTAGAGTATCAATTCCGACAACAGTTCTGGCGGCCCTGACTTATGCAGCCAAGCACGGCATCTTGATTCGTAGCGGTCGGGCATTAGAACAACTAGCAGCAGTTGATACAGTTGTGTTTGATAAGACGGGGACTCTAACAAAAGGTGAAGTATCAGTTGTCAAAGTTGAGAGTCTCAATGCTGCAACATCAGACTTGCGAGTGCTGGAACTAGCTGCGGCGGCGGAACAACGACTGACGCATCCCGTAGCGGAAGCAGTGATTCGCTATGCCGAAGCCCAGCAAATAGCGATCCCCAGCCGGAGTAAATGGGATTACCAATTGGGTTTAGGAGTACAAGCCGAGATAGACGGTGAGACTGTTTACGTCGGTAGCGAGCGCTTTTTGCGTCAGCAAGGCATAGACATGGAACCTCTCAATGGGCATAAGCCAGGAGACTCAGTGATTTACGTCGCTAGTAACAATCAACTTCAGGGTAGAATAGTCTATAGTGATATTCTGCGTCCTGAAAGTCAGGAAGTAATTACCCAGTTATTGACAGTTGATGGCGTAGAAGTTCACATGCTCACCGGAGATAACAAGCGAACAGCTAATGCGGTGGCTGCTCAACTGGGGATCGCACCAAAGCATACCCATGCCGAAGCTTTTCCGGAACAAAAAGCGACAGTTGTCCGCCAACTACACGAACAAGGCAAAACAGTTGCATTTGTAGGCGATGGCATCAACGATTCGCCAGCTTTAGCCTATGCTGATGTTTCAGTATCCTTCGCTAACGGTTCGGAAATTGCGCGGGAAACAGCAGACGTGGTGTTAATGCAAAATGATCTGCATGGTTTATTAGAAGCGATCGCGATCGCTCGTAAAGCCAAGCAAATAATTCATCAAAACACCAGTATTGTTGCCCTTCCTAATATCGCAGCGATGATTGTTGCCGTCTTCTTTGGTCTTAACCCCTTAGCGGCGACAGTAGTCAACAACGGCTCAACAGTAGTTGCAGGCGTTAATGGTTTGCGTCCGATCCTCAAACCTTCACCGAAAAAAGCTCTACCATCAGCAAGATGAGATAACTCTTTTAACTAGAGTATCCTAGATAGCTTTACGACAATTTTTCAACTTAACAGGAGGAATTTTAATTATGGCACCAAAAATTACCGATTTCATTGAAGATGCTGGCCCTGTAGGAATTGTAGCTGGAATTGGCGCAGTTATCCTGGCCCCCGTCCTAATTCCCATCGTTGCAGGAATTGGTAAACCCATAGCCAAGTCCGTAATCAAAGGCGGACTTCTAGCCTATGAAAAAAGCAGAGGAGCCTTTGCAGAACTTGGTGAAAGCTGGGAAGATATTGTAGCCGAAGCTAGAGCAGAACTTGCTGAAGACAAGCAAACTCCAGTATTTGAAGCTGCAAGTAGCTCCGTTGACAACACCTCAGATAATGGTGTGTAAAATTTTCAAAAAGGGGAATAAGGCATTGGGAAAGGGGTAAGGGGAAAAGGGGAAAGATTAAATTTATTCCTTTTCCCTTTAACCTTTAACCTTTTCCCCTACCTCCTCTGCTCCCTCACCTCCCCATTCCCTTGTTTAAAATCAAATTCAAAATCAGGACGGCAGTTGTGTGTTGACAAATAGTCATGGTAGTCTGACCGAGATGCCTAAAATTATTCAGCAAGCGGCTTTAAGCAATTCATCCAAACGAATATCCACAAAAATTGTCAGCAACACCCCAGGACGGCTACGCTTGAGAGTTGCTCCACCGCATCGTGAAAATGGGGAAATTCAACGCATTGCTAATACACTGGCGGCGCAACCTTATATTAACCAAGTGCAGATTAATATTCATCACGGTAGTATTGCCATCAAGCACGATGCTAAAGATGACACTTTGAAAAATATAGTTACTACACTCACAGATTTAGGAGTTATTTTCGCTGATATTACTGAGGGTAACTCTGAAGCTGCGGTGGGCATTACAAATGCAATTGTTAACTTAAATAAAAAAGTCGAACTTGCAACCAAAGGAGAAATTGACTTGCGGGTGATTTTTCCCTTAGGATTGAGCATCCTTGCTGTTAGACAGTTACTAGCTAAGGGTTTGCAATTTGAAATTATTCCCTGGTATGTGTTGGCATGGTACGCTTTTGATAGTTTTATTAAATTGCATAGCGTCAGCAAACCACAATCAACAAATAATGGCTGAACATATTTGACACTCCCCGCCCTAAATGTATGGGGATTCTTGATTGAACGATGTTTTTATAAATTTACGAGAAGTTAAAGCAAAGGCTTATAGCAGTAAACAAGCAATAAGCAAAAGGCTTTAACTTTTTTTGATGTCTGGCTATCAAGTCCAGCTTATGTCTTATATCAAGTTCGGATAACACTTGTAATTCAAAATTCTCCCTTGTTTTTGCCTCAGTCTTAATTATAACTATTCAATCGAATCTGATAATAAATAAAGAGTTTTTAAAGATTTAAAATTTTACAATTCATTGTTACTGTAAGCATGTTATAGCTA
>Ga0314816_1000015_pt1 | contig 21668 bp, 19 predicted proteins | sample MICome_6_FD_202353 | JGI IMG/M metagenome (GOLD analysis project Ga0314816, IMG submission 202353) | Metatranscriptome of soil surface biofilm microbial communities from soil inoculated with nitrogen-fixing consortium DG1, State College... ...
AAAGGGAAAATACCAAACCTTTCCCCCTTTCCCCTGCCCCTTTTCCCGACTTCTCTTAGAAGTCCATTGTAGGTTTCGTACAACTTAAACTCAACCTTTGATGATTAAAATACGAAAAATCACGGACATAAATCAAAAATTTTGCTACGAAAAATGTGCTTTTTGCTGAACCAGAATCCAGGTTAATTAAGACAAAATAGCTTTGTAAAACTTTTAAAAGTGTAAATTTATGACTCGAAGAAAACGTAGTTCCCGAATTCTAGAAAAAGCTGAATTTAGAGTTGCGGGACTGAAAGCTATCGATCCAAATATTAATTTTGATGATACTTACAACTTGCAAAACTTAAATCAATTAATAAACAATTTTCACAATATGCTTGATGAGTATAACGCTGCTATAGCTATGATTGACTCTTCTAGAAAAAAACTCGATGAAATGGAAAAAACCTTAAGTCATGTTTCAGACAAAATGCTCGTGGGGGTTGGTTTCAAGTACGGTAAAAACAGCAATGAGTATGAACTTGCTGGTGGCGTTAGAGACAGCGAACGTATCCGTAAAAGTAGATTGACACGCTTGAAATCTAATACAGATAAAACATCAGATGAAAATGCAATAACCGCCACGCCTTAACGGTAAATCAAAAGTCAAAAGATTTATAGAATCTGCTTTTAACTTTTTTAGAATGGGATTTGTAAAAATTTAAACTGTCCAGTCCCCGACTTATCAAATAAGTCGGGGATATAACGCGTGTAAATTAAGCAAACCCCAGCTATAAACCCTGTTTTACTTCAGAATTCTGAATTCTGCTTCATCAAACTAACGTCCTGCCAACAATGCTTTTGTCGCAGACTCACCTGCTAATCTCACCTGTTTTGTTAACTGGAAGTTTAACAATGCCAAAACACTCACCTGGGCTAAAAATGCCATAAAAATTGTTGTCGCCTCAGAATATGATATTCCTGACCAAGGAAAAGTTGAAAACAGCCATATACTGGGATTTTTCCATGAAGACATACCGATAAATTCCAAAATCGCTGGGGGGAGGAACATAACTGCACTAACAGTTCCAATAGCCCAGAAAGAACGTTTGGGAGTTTTGAGCAAAAGTATCAATTGAGCGATGGTGGCATAAATCAACATCATGCTGATAAATAAAGCCAGGGCTAAAAGTAATTTCAACCTATTAATATTGTCACCTGCCCAATTTGGACTCTGGTCTATATCGAAAGCAGATGTCAGTGAAATCCAAACTAGCCAAGGGATACTAACGATTATAAGATTAATGGCGATCGCCACTAATGCAGGACTTTTTTCACTTGTTGTTAAATCCCACCAAATACTCTTGTTGCTTGCTTGATGTCTATATCTCGCCCAATCTTGTACAGTTTGACGGTGAGGCGTAAGAATTGCAATCAAACTGAAAAGCAACCCCACGTTATATAACGCCATCAAACTGAAATTTTCCCGAACTTGTCGATCTAAATCGAAAACTTGGTTCCAATATTGCAAGGTAAATCCCCACATCATCAACTGGCAAAAAGCAACTATTATATAACTTTGTCCCTTGCTGATTACTGAAGCTTGAGGATTACGGAAACAGCGTTTTAGTGCTTTGAAAATTCCGTAACTACAAACTCCATAATTGAATAAGTGCAAGCCGACAACACTCACAACATTTGTTCCCAGAGGTATATAGAAAAACTCCAGGTTTTGTAGCGGAGAACCATTGCTGATACGGAACAAATTCGGGAACAAATAATTAGTTACATCCCAAGGATTAAAAAGCCTCAACCAAGTACCGGAATTATTTAAACTGTTGCCATAGGACGATGCCATTATCATCGTCATAAACAACAAAAAGAAGACAGCACCACTACCCAACCACGGCTGAAAACCACTAAGCCAGCGACTAACTAACCCAAAAAGTAATGCACCACTGTAGAAGAAAATACAGCTAGCAATAACAATAGCGTAGTAACTAAAAATGTAACTCAAGGCTATGTTGGCGGAATGTCCAGCCCACAAATGTAAAGGAATGGCTACTAAGACTATCAGATAAATAAAACTCGGAACTCCTAGCAATTTGCCAGTCAAGATACTTGTTTCTGATTGGGGACTCAGGCGAATAAAATTCAACGTACCGCGACGTTCTTCTTTGACTAAATCATTAATCAGTAAATAAGTTCCTGCAACTAATAGTGTAAATATAAAAATTACACTCAAAGACAGGAATATATATTCCCAATGGTCTCGCCACCATAACTGGAAATTAATTTCGTTGTGCGGGCAGAAATTCTTGGATAGGAAATTATTTATTTCAGCAATTTTAAATTGATCTGATAGCTGGTAAGCTCGTGTTCGTTGCTCCTCATATACTGGACTTAAACGGCAGTATGTGCCAGTAAGCGGATATTTATTAGGAAATTCCCGAAGCTGATATAAATAAATTACCACTTGCAGTAGTAGGGAAATTACTACCGCAAGCCCCACATGAAAAAATTTCAGGCGTCCTTTTAATTCCCGTAATAATTGGGGATTCGCATCGCCGATTTTGTCCATTAACTTGAGCATCATAAGGAAAAAATTCTCCAATAATGGCGAGTTATAGCTATGGTACAAACCTTTGGATTTATTCGTTTAGTGAATCCAAAATCCAAAATTTAAAATCTAAAATTCTTTGACGAATCAAGATGCTTGTTTGTGACCTAGTTTTAAGAAAATAGTTTCTAAGTCTTCTTGGGTGCAGTGGAAATCACTCAAAGGAATGCCTGCTTGAATGAGCGATCGCAACAATTCGGCGCAATCTTCCTGAGTCCCTGAAAAATTCACCCGCACGCTGTTTTTTCCTGGTATTACCTCCCACTGTTCTACTAAAGGATAATGCTTCAATTCACTCAAAAGTGCCTCTATTTTTCCCAAAGTAGATAACACAATTTGCTGATGTGAAAGACGTTGATAAAGTTGCTGTAGGGAAGTACTTTCTACCAAAAAGCCAAGTTCCATGATTCCCACGGAAGTACACAATTCCGCTAAATCACTGAGAACGTGGGAAGAAATTAATATAGTCATTCCAGCTTCTCGTAAAGCCTTGATGATTTCCCGGAAATGCATTCTCGCAATGGGGTCAAGTCCTGAAACAGGCTCATCTAGTAATAGTAAAATCGGTTCGTGGATAATGGTTCGCGCTAAACTCAAACGCTGTTTCATCCCCCGCGAGAGGGTAGAAATCATACTGTGGCGTTTGTTACCAAGTTGGATTAATTCTAAAACTTCATGTAGTCGTTGAGTGCGCCGTGGTTCCCGCAGGCGATACAAACGCGCAAAATAATCTAAGTAGTCCCAGACTGTTAAATCTTCATACAGTGGATAGTCATCTGGTAAGTAGCCAAGACGACGCTTGAGTTTGGGGTTACTTTGATCGCGTAAAAGGCGATCGCCATTAATATAAATCTCACCCGTAGTAGGTTCCTCAGCAGTGGCCAACATCCGGATGAGAGTCGTTTTACCTGCGCCATTCGGCCCAATTAGTCCATATACTTCACCCGCCTGGATTTCTAAATCAACATCATTGACAGCAACATGTCGGTCAAATTGCTTAGTGAGTCCACGGGTGTAAATTGCTAATTCTTTTACCATCGCTGCTGGGGTGCGGCTTGTGATTAACAGTTAAGCTAACCTTTTTCTCCACCATTTGTCAGGCTGGTTTCGGAAATTGAAACTGATTTTCAAAAAATTTACAACATAAAGAAAGTAGCTAAGGCATCTACCCTAACTACTTTTTAATTCTGACAACAGATTTCCGGAAAATAAACTACACAAGCCAAGTCTACTAGCCAGCTATAAAAATTCTTTAAATTCTGACTCCTGACTTCTAACTCCTGAATTCTGACTTCTAACTCCTGAATTCTGACTCCTGACTCCTGACTCCTCAATTCTTACTCTTTGAATTCTCAAGTTATTTCCGATAATGGTGGAATAACAGTAGTAATCCCATTACCAGTTGAAGTGCTAATTGTATAACGATATTCAGGAACTGGATACCCAGCTTCGCCAAAGGTTTCTCGTATAGTTTTGTTTGTGTCGAAGTAAACTTGCCAGTAGTGGTCATTATGGCAATAAGGACGTACTGCTAGAACTGGCCCTGCCAAATTGAAATCGAGAATTTCCACATCCGGTGCTGGATTTTGTAGAACATTAGGAATTTGACTAATTTTAGCTTTCAAAAGAGTTATGGCTTGATTATGTTCCACATCATGATGCAGTTGAGCCAGCAAATCAACTCGACGGTAAGGATTTGCAGAAAAATTCTGAATATTATCAGCAAATATTTTGTTATTTGCCACAATCGTCAACACGTTATCAGGTGTATTGATATTGCTTGTGAACAGTCCAATTTCTGTAACAGTACCCGTGACACCGGCAGCTGTAATGAAATCACCAACTTTGAATGGTCGAAAAATAATTAAAAATGCCCCTGCTGCAAAGTTCGCCAGTAATCCCCCCCATGCTGCGCCAATGGCCACACCGACAGCGGCTAGCAATGCAGCAAAGGAAGTTGTTTCAATGCCAAAAAAACCAAGAATTGCCACAATTAGAACAATTCTCAGCGTGACACCAATAATATTCAGAAGATAGTTAATTAGTGTCGGTTCGACTTGTTGGCTGCGGAAGGCACGTCGCAGTAGCTTTAATCCAAAATCAATCAAGCGTTGAGCAATCAGCCACAAAGCGATCGCACCTAAAATTTTCAGCCCAAACTGAGTTAAAAGTTGACTAGCAACCTGACTAATCTGTCTGAAATCCATAATTTTTTTGTTTGTGAATTATTAAACACAATCAACATACAAGAAATTGCACTAAAACCACGTATCAATACTTTTTTTTTAATTTTTATTTGGCTTTTGAGAAAATTGGGAGTAGTAAATATAAATTTTTAAAAATTTACTACTGTTCACAATGAACAGTCAACAGTCAACTACCATGTACTGTTGTTTATTTTTTGGAGTTTCTTTACCTTCTATAAAACAACAAAGGGCGAGAAATTAAACTCACCCTTTGATCTCGTTTATTCACTCATCACAGAAGTACAAGCTTGAGCTTCCTGCCACAGTTTGTGTAAAAAGAACTCGGCGCGATCGCTCATTGTGGTGACAAACACACCCACAGCATCCTCAGAACCATCTGATAGCCAAGAACCCCGCAAGGTGACTTCCACATATTCGGAATCGCACACAGACAAAGCAATAATTTCTCTGTCATCTCTTTTTACCTCAGCCTTCAGTGCTTCTACTCCCCGTAAATCAACAGGAAGCAAAAAGGAAGCTGTACTGGGTTCAACGGCCAGAGTTTGCCCGACTCGCAGAGCCAAAATCACTCGTTGCGCCACCCATTCCTCTAGCGACTGAGTGAGAAATTCTAAATAAAAGCTGCTTTCAGTGTAAGTTAATTTCAGCATTCCTTATGCTCTCCTGTTATTCCAGGTTTGCTTGCACATTTATCCAAAACTCTTCAGTCTGTACATTGCGGTATCAGATAATCTGGCGTTAAATGTTTGCTGCTACCGCAATCTTGGTAAATACAATCCCCTGGTGGTAAGACTTTTCGCCAATTAATTACTGAAAGTTTCCACATCTGCTCCCAATTTGAGTCAGTGAATTTGCCATTCACTTTCCGTGGTAAAACTCAGTAATAGAGTCTTTTTTGTTACTCATAAAACAATCGCCCGCTTGATATTGCTCCCACATAGTGGTAAATAATTCTGATAAAACATCACCACGGATTGCTCTAACAGTTGCCTTGCAGTCGTCACAGCTTCACTCCTTATAAAAAACCCCCGCTTCTTCTTTACCTGAAGCGGGGGTTGGAAATTGACCGAAAATTTTTCTGGTCTTATATCGGTACAGTATTCCTTCGCCTGTACCCCCCGCTTTCTTTATCTAGTTGTGGTTTTGCTATCTGCCAACTAATGCCTAAATATCTAAACTCATCTTTACCCTCTGTGATTTGCCCATGATTTCGGCTAATACCGCCCATAAATAAATACTCCACTCCCACAGCAGCTGATTCCCAATCGGCTCGGCAATTGGTAGCGCATAAGGAAGTAGAGATGGGGTAAATGGATTTCACAGAAAATTTCACCTATTGAACATTCCTTTAAACATACTACACTTGTATTACTATCCTGTCTATACCTTTAAGGAGAAAAAGTCATGCATACAATCGCTCGCACCCCAACCACCGATATGGAAGTTACCAGCATCCGCCTAGAACGCGAACTCAAAGATAAACTCAAAGAAATCGCAGGAAATCAGGGATATCAAGCTTTGATCCGAGATATTCTTTGGAATTATGTCCAGCAAAAATCAGGTGAATGGAAGCCGCGATTTTCCAAAGCCGATATTCGAGCTAGCATAGCTGCCACAGCGCAGCAAGAAGAACGCTGTGTACTCACAGGTCAACTCATACAACCCCAACAGCCAATGTTGCTAGGACTGACGAGGAATGGCGATATGGTTCCTCTGAGTGTCGAAAGTCTGGCTGGATAGTTTCATATCCAAAGGAATGCAGCCCGATTGTTTTAATCAAAATAACCGAGCTGCATTCAAAATTTAGCTTGATTTTCTCTGCTGGTTAAATATATTTTTAAAACTTATAGTTTATTTATTTACGTTTATTTATAGTTATAATTGTGAAGTTGGTAACGGATAACCGCCAATGTTAACAACTTCTTGCCAATAACCAAACTCAAAGGCTACACCCGCCTGATATACACAGAGAATTTCCTAGAAAGCCGACGCGATCGTTCTCAAAAAAAGGGACTTGCAAGTAAAAAAAAATATTCCATTGCTACTGTAGACTCTTGAGCAAGAACAGGGTGTACAGTCAAAAAATAATCCTGTTTTTGGTACACTCCACCCAAAAACAGCGTGTAGGAAGTGGTTGAGTAGGTGTACGGAGAATTGATTTTCCCCAGACCCTTCCTCTTGAGGGTTCGCAGTCAACAGCCTATGGTTTACGACCTGAAGCTATTGTTTATTTTTTGGAGTTCCCAAAGAAGTCTAGCGATCGCTGTTAAATGTTTTCAAATGCGATCGTTGAATATCTCATCTTATGAGAAGCTCTTTGCATCTAGTGGTCTACCAACCCAAAAATGCTGCGTGAGGGCTGGGCAAAGGGGAAGGGCTAAACGGTAAGGGATTTAAAACCTTTCCCCTTTACCCTTTCCCCTTTCCCCCCCTAAGTCACCAAAGCGAAGTCCTAATCTTTTATCTTTCTATTTTTGATACCTTCAGCTTTTTTGTATCTTTTTGAGACTAAAACTAGATTCAAGAACAGCTTGTAAATGTACTAAAATTTGAATAATTTTTACTAAAAAAATAAATCTTATTAAGTAATATTACGGACAAAACTACTGGGACTTGGGGTTTGATTCTAGAGTAATTACGGTTTATGTATACTTACAGACAGGATATTCTAAGTCAAAGTTAGTTAATCATATCAATATAAAGAAACGAAAAATAATCTGGCTAAGGGATTTTAGCATATCTTAACTATCTAAGTATTCATGTAGCAATTTGCTTAATATATTTGGAAACTTGGCCATCTGACATAGAAAAGGGCTATAACAGGTGAGAGAAAGTATTCATACAAAATTTGTCAATTATCAGGGTGTAGCAACACAACTAACGGTGAAGAATATGCCAAAAGGTTGGGTGCAAAAACAATGGATTTTTTATCCAAAGGCGTGCCAAGAATGAAAAAGCCTTTATCGTCGCCGCCACATTACTTGAATGACGTAGATCGACTACAACCTTACCAAGTCAAGCTGATGCAGCATCAGGAAGAACCAGCCCGCCAGTTGGTACACAGGATTAACCAAATCATTGCTAATAGCTCGGCAACGACATTGATGCTGCAAGAGATTGCCCGATTGCTAGGAGTTACTTTTCAAGTAGATTGCTGCTGCTTGGTTTCAGTAACAGGTGAGATCTCCGACGAACCAACTGCTACTAATTGGTGTGCTGACGATTATTTAGGGTTACCACACCCAGAAGAGATATTTTCGATGGAACAGTTGCTAATGCACTCCCCAGTGCTGCAATGTGCTGCTGAACCATTGACTATTGAAGACATTTCTATCATTCAGAATAGTCTGGTAATTGGATGTCAATATCTGCCATTGCCGATAAAAGCAGTTTTAGCAATTCCTACTCGGCTTGCTGGCAATAACAATGGAGTGATTTGCCTGATAAAATTCCAACCTTATGATTGGAGTGAATCAGAAAAACAACTGCTCAAAGAAGTAGAATCATCTTGCGCGATCGCTTTTTCTCGACTCGCACAAGCCCAGCTAATTGCTAGTCAACAACAGGATTTGCAAAAAACCTATCAACATCAAAACTTGATCAAGCAATTAACCATATTAAGCCGCAGTAACTTGGAGCTTAATCAAATGTTCCAAGTAGTTATTGCCTCTACTGCTGAATCTCTACAGGCAGATCGGGGTTTACTGATTCTCTTGAAATATACAGATCCACTATTTAGGACTCAAGCGAAGAAACAAATTCCCAAAGCCAAAGCTACGGTAGTTGGTGAATGGACAAAGAAGACACAAAATTCTCGCACCAGCAAACTAGAGATTTTAAATCAGTCTTTTTCGCTTTCCGAGTGTGGTTTATGCCAGCGTGCCTTTATAGATTCTGGAAAACCAGTAATTTTCGACGATCTTACAGCCCAAAACGATATCTCCTGTGCTGTTCCATTATTTGCACTAGAGGAATTGCCTGCGGTACTGTTAATGCCATTAGAAAGTCAAGGTAAGATTTTAGGCTTTTTAGTCTTACAGCAATCTTTCCCTCGTAGTTGGCAACCAGCAGAATTAAATCTTGTGGAAATGGTTTGCGCTCAAGTGAGTAATGCCATCATTCAGTCACAGACATTGCGTCAAGTGCAAACTTTGGTCGATGAGCGAACAGCAAAACTACAGAGCAGTCTGGAACTTCAAGCAAAATTGCATGAAAGAACCAGGCAATATGTTGAGCAGTTGCGGCAGTTGAACGAACTCAAAGATGAATTTTTGAGTAATATGAGCGATCGCTTACGCTACCCCTTGACAAACATGTTGATGTCAATTCGCAACCTACGTTTGCCAGGAATAGCACCAGAGCGCCAGCTGAGATATTTGGATATTCTAGAGCAGGAATGTACAAAAGAAATTAACTTAATTAATGACTTGTTGACACTCCAGAAGCTAGAGTCACCTCACGAAGCTCCGCAATTAGAATCTATAGATTTAAATACTAGAATTGAGCATATAGCAGCATCTTTTGAGAAAAAACTTGCCGAGAAGGGATTAAACATTTCCATAGAGTTACCACAAGAGTCCCTCAGACTGCAAACTGAACTGGAAAGTTTTGACCGTATTCTCCAAGAATTACTCACCAATGCCTGTAAATACTCAGAACACGATACCATAGTTCGCCTACACGCCTTTCATCAAGTCGATGAACAAATAGATCGAGTTATCATAAAAGTGACGAACATCGGACGTGCCATTTCTGAAGAAGAAGCGACCTACATCTTTGACAAGTTCCGTCGCGGTAAAGGGCGCTGGACTCCAGGAACCGGCTTGGGACTTGCTTTAGTCAAGTCTTTAGTGCAGCATCTCAATGGGGCGATCGCAGTTGAAAGTCTACCAATACCAGATTCTCAACAGAGCGAAATTTGCTTCACCCTGACTCTGCCTCAATTTTCTGACGAAAGCAAACCATAATTCGGAAAGTGACTCAAGAATACAACACAACAGAGAACCTTGATTTTCAGCGTTCCACTGATGACACCAACTTAGAAGCTGATTTGCCTGCTGATGCACTTGCCCTATTGGCTAAAGTCGAAGTTCAAATAGAAAAACTAGCACAGCGGCAACGGCAAATCAGTGCTAAAATCCAAATCCCTCAGCCAGTGGAACAAATTTGGAAGGTTCTGACCGATTATGAAGCCTTGGCTGACTTCATTCCCAACCTTGCCAAAAGTCGTCTTATCGAGCATCCTGACGGTGGTATTCGACTCGAACAGATAGGCTCCCAGCGCTTACTAAATTTCAACTTTTGTGCGCGGGTAGTTCTGGATCTCGAAGAATACTTCCCGAAAGAAATTAATTTCCGCATGGTAGAAGGAGATTTTAAAGGCTTCTCTGGTACTTGGTGCTTAGAGCCTTATTCCCTTGGAGAGCAGATAGGAACCAATCTTTGCTATACAATTCAAGTTTGGCCTAAGCTCACTATGCCAGTGTCAATTATTGAAAACCGCTTGAGTAAGGATTTGCGGTTCAATCTGCTAGCTATTTACCAACGTGTAGAAGAACTAGCCAGTGAAAAAAGCTGATGTTTGGTAAACTATCATTCAGAGTTAGTGCTGAGTGATAGTTATTACTAACAACTCCTCTTCATCAGAATTTCGGCTTTTCGCTTTTTAGTACCCCCAGGGGAATTCGAATCCCCGTTACCTCCGTGAAAGGGAGGTGTCCTAGGCCTCTAGACGATGGGGGCATCGGACTCAGACCTTTTATAAATTAACGAATTTTCTCAAGGATGTCAATAGCTTTTGCCAAAAAAAGTTGGTGGCGGCTAAACTGGGTGGAGGCGAAAGTTTGAAAAGGATACACAGATATGGATACACAAAAAAAAGTCCGTAGATGCTTGTCCGGGTTGGGGCAGAGTTACTCAACCTCCAGGGCTGCCAATTTTAGTAGATGCCTAAATAGAAAAAACGCAAAATTCGCCAAAGGAGAAAGGGTATGATGTTGTACCCTGTAGAGTTAATACCTACAGTTTTTTTACAAAAGATTTTGAAATAAATGGCTCAAAATCTACAACATGGAAGCATCTTTTGAAATCACTCTCCAGATGGCGATCGCTGTGCTAGCAGGTATTAGCGCCCAAGTCTTGGCTGCATACCTCCGAGTACCCAGCATCGTCTTGTTATTGCTGTTGGGCATTTTATTTGGCTCTGATGGTCTAGGACTGTTACACCCCAATCTGTTAGGCACTGGACTGGAAGTTATTGTTGCCCTAGCAACGGCAATTATTTTGTTTGAAGGTGGGCTGAATTTAGATCTGCGAGAATTAGGCAGAGTTTCAGTTAGCCTACAATTGCTCGTCACTCTTGGAACCTTAATCACACTGCTTGGTGGCAGTATGGCTGCCCACTGGCTGGGTGAATTTCCTTGGAACATAGCTTTTCTCTATGCTTCCATAGTCGTGGTTACAGGCCCGACTGTCGTTGGCCCCTTACTCAAACAAATCAATGTAGACCGACAGGTAGCCACACTTTTAGAAGGCGAAGGAGTTTTAATTGACCCTGTAGGAGCGATCCTGGCTTTCGTCGTCTTGGATACGATTTTGAACGGTGATGCTCAGCCAATTAATGCCATCGTTGGTTTGCTGATGCGGTTGGGTGTTGGTGCGGCAATTGGTGGCGCTGGTGGTTATTTGATGAGTTTAATTTTCAAACGTGCCAGTTTTTTGTCATTCGAGCTGAAAAACCTAGTGGTGCTGGCAATACTTTGGAGTTTGTTTACCTTATCGCAAATGATCCGCAGTGAATCGGGAGTAATGACGACAGTAGTCGCCGGAGCGGTGTTTGCTAACTCCTCAGTTCCAGAAGAACGTCTGTTAAAAAGCTTTAAGGGTCAGCTGACAATTCTCAGCGTTTCCGTACTATTCATCCTATTAGCTGCTGACCTATCCATCGCCAGTGTGTTTGCTTTAGGCTGGGGTAGTTTACTCACTGTTTTGGTACTAATGTTCGTTGTTCGCCCAATTAATATCCTGTTCTGTACCTGGAACAGTGACCTCAACTGGCGGCAGAAATTGTTTTTGAGTTGGGTTGCTCCTAGAGGAATTGTTTCCGCGTCTGTTGCTTCTCTATTTGCAATTTTGTTAACACAACGGGGAATCAATGGCGGTGACTCCATCAAAGCTTTGGTATTCTTAACAATTATCATGACTGTTGTCTGCCAAGGACTAACGGCTGGCTGGGTTGCTAGATTTCTACAAATAACCTCCAAAGATGCAACTGGGGCTGTAATTGTGGGTTGTAATCCCTTGAGTCTTTTGATTGCTCGGTTCTTTCAAGAACGGGGAGAAAACGTAGTCATGATTGACACTGACCCCCAATGTCTCCTGCAAGCCGAAGCCCAAAATCTCCGAGTAATTGCTAGTAGTGCCTTGGATGGAGCGGTTTTGGAAGAAGCCGGACTTGCTTCTATGGGTACTTTTTTGGCGATGACAAGTAATGGTGAGGTCAATTTTGTTTTGGCTCAACGAGCAGCTGAAGAGTTTAATCCGCCACGAGTGTTAGCAGTTTTTCCCCGTGACCCCCAAGCTAGTAACTCACCCAATAACAAAGTTAATCAAGCTTTTATGCCAGATTTAGCCATTAAGACTTGGAATGAATATCTCAATGATGGGCGAGTCAAGCTGGGGACAACGACCCTCAATGAGTCCGAGTTTTCCACTCAATACGATCGCATCCAAGAGAAAATTCGCACTGGCGTATTAATTCCGCTATTGTTAGAACGAAAAGAGCGCTTACAAGTAATGCCAGCTAATCAAGAGTGGGAAGTTGGCGATCGCATTATCTACCTATTGCATGACCCAAGACCCAGCCTTTTAAAACGCTTATCCGGTGCCACCCAATCTACTCCCCTACCTCTAGAAAAGTTACCAGAAGTTGAAGACCTACCCTTAGCGCCTTTATCTCAGCTTTCCACTACTGAGAGTGCTGGGAGATGAGGGAGCAGGGGAAGAATAAAACTCCTGACTCTTAACTCTTAACTCCTAACTTCTTTGCGGCTCAGCACTCTGTTGCCATTCTTGCCAAACTAAAGCAGATAAATGCAGTATGGCTAGAATCAGTGTCGTTGTAGCAATCAGATAAGTGTGTATTGTGTAAAGATGCTCAACAGTAACTGTACTGATGGCTCCACCACCTATGAGGATGTCGCGCAGTTGCCCACCAATTAAAGGAATGGCTTCGATGGTTCTTAACTCAATACTAAAACGCCAGTAGCCTTCTTGAGTCCAGTCCAGAATCATAGCCGTCCAATTTAGTCCGATGGCACTAAGGGTAAATAAAATTCCACTAATCCAAGCAGTCAGCCAACTTTTATTAAATTGCCGACTTAAAAACATAACTACGATTTGAATTAAGGCAATGGCAATCAGGCCGTTACCAGCAAGCTCGTGGGATCTCCAAAATAACCAACCGTATGGCACTTGTGTATTAATTGTCTTTAATGAGTTATAAGCGCCGCCGGCTGTCGGCTGGTAGTAAAAAGAAAGTAAAACTCCGCTAGAAATGTAAATTAGGCACAAAGTCAGAATTACAACTGATAATATCGTCGCTACTCGTCGCAGAATTCTATCGAACTGGGTGCTTTGCATGGCTCACCCCTCCTGTTCTTAAGTAGGTATTTATTCTTATAAAACTATTTTAGCTAATAAATTTTAATGAATTTTGCTTTTCTTATATAAAAATAAAGTTTTTTAAATCAAATATTCCACCCAAGCTTTTAAGGGTTCTGGTGAGCCGTACCAAATCCCAGGACTTCGGGGGGAATGGTTGACTCCTTCAATCACCAGATTTTCTGCGCCTTTCAAGTGAGCTGCTTCAATGGGGGTGATTCCGTCACCCCAAGTGTTACCTTGGCCACAGGTTAATTTGTAACTACTGTAAGCAAACCAGCTACCACGCCGCCTTGCCCCAAAAATAGTTTTGCCTGCCACGCAAACGTAACGAACATTTTTGTAAAAAGCTCCGGGATAGTTATTAGTAACAAAATCGAGATTGGAACGCGTCCAGCGTTCTTGGCTAATGTGGGGTGTACCCAAGGTAATGAGAGTTGCAACCAAGGGATGAGCTTGCCAAAGAGATGTTTTGACACCACTGCGTGGGAAATAGGGTTTTTCTCCCATATAAATGCGCGATATCCAACCCCCGGCTGAATGACCAATTAAATTGATTTGAGTAGCGTTATGTTGCTGCAATATCTGTTTAACAGTGTCATCAAGTTGTTGCAAAATCGGCGTTACAGGTCTGCCGCCAATGGTGGGTAGCCAGTCACGGCGTCGTAGTGGTACTGTGACTGTGGGAAAATTTAACTGCTGTAAAGATTGTTCTAGTTGCCGATAAGCGATGGCATTTTCTAGATAGCCTGGAACAATAACTGTTGGTAACGGCATTTAAAATTTTGGGTGCAAAGATTTAAAGTTTTGAATTTTTTAACAAATCAATAATTAGAAGACTGTTGACCGTTGACGGTTCACAGTTAACACTCAACCACCATCTGCTGGTGTTTATTTGAGTTCCCTTATAGTATTTAACTCACTCTCAGAAGCTGAAAATACGTGTGTATGGGTTTTAAGACTAAATTGTCAAGAAAATAGTACACTTCACAACAGTTTTAGACTCGGCTGATGTGGTAAGATTGTCACAAGTGACGTATTATATATCATTTTAACGTGCCATTTTTTACGTAATCTTTGTAAAAAAAAGAGGCAGTAGAAAAGACAAAAAAATAGATCGAATGTTCCGATCTAGTCGAAATTATCTGAGATATGACATTGATAAATATCCGAAATATTTAGTTTTAATGGTGCGCTTTATAACAATAAAAAGTCAAAAGTAGTGATTGCATAACACATTTTTTTAGCAAGCTGAATTTAACAAATATGATAGAGCATCATTAAGAAATTCAAAAGTTGAGAAAATGGTAATCTTAGCGTCTGGATTGCCACGATGGGAAGTTATTATTTCCTTAGAGGGACGCATCTGTTGGAATATATTGCAAGATAGTCACCAAAGAGCAAATTTTTAGCCAACTGCAACTGAGTCGAGTGAACGGTAACAGCCATGTCTTATGTCTCCCTGCTGAAAAATATACCAGAAATTATTACCCAGCCAATTGGGATAGCAGCTTTAGCTTCTGTTGGCATCCACGGTGCGATCGCCATGATCGTACCATTGATGCCCATAGACTCTAACAAGCCCAAGGAAACGGCATCATCAAAAACAGTCGGACTTTTGGAATTGAGTCAAGCCGACCAAAGCCGTTTGCCCCAAAGCACACCCCAACCGCAGGTAGGTTTACAACAATTATCGCCAATAGCCCCACTTTCGACACCGAATTTTAACGCCCAGAGTGTATTACCTCCATTGGCACCACCAGCCACAAGTCAGTTAGTGCTGCCTCCCCTACCTCCATCAGCTAATAGCTATCGGGTTTCCTCTGTGCCTACAAGACAGTCTCTCAGGAGGATTCCCAATTATAATTTTGGGTTTGACGCTTCTAAATTTGACAGTTCTAGATACAATAGCACCCCGAAATTTTCGCCATCAGTTCCTTCAGTTCCTCCAGCTTCTTCTTTGAGTGAAAGCGATCGCAAATACGAGACACCCCAACCGCTGGCTGTCAATCGCTTGCCACAATTACAGTCACAGAACATACCTGATGACATTCTCCAAAGTGCCCAATCTCAGAACCTTTCAGATATTCCCCCCGTCACAACACCACAAGGAAATCCAACCCCACAAATGACGCAACCAACTAACGATGCGTCTAAAATCTCTCAAAACTTACTGGTAAATTCAATAAAACAAAGTCGAGCAAATAGCAATACTTTAATGGGAACTAGGGGAATAACATCCCAAGCAAGCGATTTATCCCCTAAAGGAACTCAACAGACAATCGCACAACTGGATTCTTATGCTGCTCTTAAAAAAGAAGTGGAAAAAGAATACCCCAATGCAGAACAAAAACCAGTAATTCGACAAACAGTAGCTACAGATAAGCCAAATGTAGAAGGAACTGTTTTAGGAGTATTAGTGGTAGATCCTGATGGCAAGGTCTTAGATATCAAGTTTCAAGACAAGTTACTTGCCCCAGAATTGCGAACAAAAGCCAGGGAATACTTTAACAAACAATCCCCCAAGGGAGATAAAAAGATTAGTTCTTACCCATTTAACCTAGTTTTCCAAAACAACGGTAGCAACACAATTGGGACGACTCAAGACCAAAAGCCATTTCCGTTAGCACCAGCAGGCAATAACAATCAGCTAACGCCATTACCAGGGGCTACTTCTAAACCGTCTTCCGAAGCCCCAATTAAAACTAATCAGTCTGCGCCTTTACCCGCACGTACTCTCAAACCCTTAGTTGTGCCAGCATCAACAGATGCTGCAAAGCCATCATCACAAGTGGAAATCAAAAATAATCAGCCTGCTTCCTTACGGACAAATACCCTCAAACCATTAGTTCTACCAAGAGTCAATACCAATCAAACCCAGCCTTTACCAGCAGTTACTTCTAAACCATCATCGCAACTGCCGATCAAAAATAACCAGGTTACCCCTTCACCAGCAGCTAGTAGTTCTTCTGAATCGCTATTAACGCCGAGAGTGAATCAAAATCAGGCAACACCAACTCCTGAATCCGAGCAAGAATTACTACAACAGTTGCGCCAACTGAAGCAAAACAGACAAAAGTCTACTCCAGAAAAATAGCCCAATTGAGATCGGATTCCAGCAGGGGTGACGTACAGTTAATCTCAGGGGCGTAAGTTATGCGCCCCTAGCGGTGTACTGTGTATATCAAATCCGTTCAGAGGCAACTCTTAATCCCACCCTTCAAAGGGTGGGATTGAAACAAAGACGCTATTTAAAACAAAGACTTTTCATTCAGTAAAAAGTCCCTTGGTATGCTTACCAGCCTTGTTCGGCATTTTGAAAAACGTAAGCTGCTACCTGTAAAATTTCCTCATAACTTAACTTGTCTTTAAAGGCAGGCATGGCATTTTTGCCATTGTGCACTTGGTGGATAATCGCTTGAATTGAGTCGTTATCATAATTTTTTAAGTACTTTGACAATGCTTCTTTTTTCAAGGTTTTCTCTGCGATTAGGACGTTACCACCACCGATGTGGCAAGAAGCGCAGTTTGCCTCGAAAATTTTAGCACCATTGGATGTTTCGGCTGCTAGTGCTGGACTAATGAATGTTAGTTTGATTAAGGCGATCGCTAACAGCAAAATTAATGAAAGTATTCTCAAGAGAATTTCCTCGCAACAAGCCTCCACGAAGAGTATAAACGCGATCGATCTTCAGATTAAGTCCAATTCGATCAAAATTGGCGGTAATGAGTTCACCCTTCCGTTGCTACGCAGTTCTTAGCGTCTTCGGTAGGCAGATGACTTATTACCGCCATTATCCATTGTTTGGTCACTCTGGGAGTGTAGCGTGTTGCTTATAAGCTGATTTCACTCAGGGAAGCTGAAAAAATCATCTAGTACCAACGACGATGTTTCTAGCTATTGAACAGTAATCTTACCAACCATGCCAGCACCACGGTGAGGTTCGCAGTAGAAGGTATAATCACCAGTAGGTGCATCTGCGGGGAAGGTGGTTGTTACTTTTTGACCAGGGTTCATCAACTGTTTCTTATGAGACAGAGAAGCTGCTAATTCTTTGCTACCAGCTGGGTTTTTCGCAGAATCGAACACAACATTATGGGGAGGAACTTTATTGTTCACCCATTCAATTGTGTCACCTGGTTTGATTGTCAAATTTTTCGGTTCAAATGCCAGCATTCCTTTGTCACTACCAAGTTTGATCTTGTATGTTTCAGCCGCAGCGCTGGGAGTAAAAACAGCGAAGCTGCTAACAACTAAAAGGATTGTCAACACAGCCAGACTCAGGCGTCGCCAGCTTGCCGAAATAAATTTCATGACTCTCTCCTAAACAAACATTTTTTTTCCTTTCTCATTTTAAATAAAATTAACGCCAAATATGACAATATGTCGTAGATACAATTTTTTTTTAGAATGGGGAGTAAATTATAACGAAAAGCTGTGCAATCAGTAAAAGATACTAGACTGCAATACCCCACAAAGTCCTTATAAGCTAGTGCGGGCTAAAAAAGCATAACTGTGGTGGTTGTTGACAGTTGACAGGTTCATTTAGCGGGGCCAAAGACGTTTTTGTTAGCTTTGGTCAATGTGCAAGTTAAATGTAAAACACCCGAACAAGGTAGGTTTATGAAAGCAGGGGATTGGGCATTGAGGACTGGGGGCTGGGGAGCAGGGGAGCAGAGGAGAAGTTGTTGCAAGTCTTTCCCCTATGCCCCTCTGCTTGTAGAGCCTGTTTCCCGATACCCAATACCCAATCCCCAAGGCTCAGCACTAATGGGCTAACTTAAGGATTTAGTAGTAGATTTTGCCGCCGCCCCATTTAGTACCAACAACTTTGGGTTGTAGGAGAATATGACCAGCGATCGCTACTAGATCGTCATCCGTGAGATTTCGCATTTCTGTGAAAATATCTGCACTCTTAGTACTGGGATGTAGTTCGGAAATTTCCTCTTCTCCATCGTAAGTAGTGGGATTTTTCATGTAATCTACCAAACCTTCAATGTTATTCCGGTTTGGTGTTGCCAATGCTAGAGCTTCTGGTTCTAGTCCCACGTTTTGGTTAGTTTTGGTAACGCCGCCAACATGACATTGGGCACAAGCGTAAGCAAATAAGGCTTTGCCTTCTTTGACTTGTTTGAGGCTAAGTACAACGGTGTCGCCTTGTTCGTTTAATGGCACTGTCCGGGTAGCTTTGTCCAGCTCCAATGCTGACGCGCTACCGACAGTCAACCCAAAGGCGAGCAAAAAAGTAGCCACAACAACGCCAATTAGTCTTCTAAACATGTTTCCCCTTAAAGATTTTGACGCTCAACACAGCTAATAAAGCGATGCTCAATCTGCATATCCAAAGCCTGAGATAGCCTTTTAGGTGACTTCGGTACCACCCACCGAATGGCCGACCTTTCGGGCTGACTTCAGAAGATATTCGGAAAATAATTGCCTTTGCATCCTCTAACGCCAAACGGCTCTTTTGGTGTTTGTCGGCAATTAAGAGTTGGTTATCGAGAGAAAACAATTTTTCTACAGGAATGCTGTAGTCGGCTGCTATCTCTGCGATCGATAGGTTTGCAAAACCCATAATGCTTGTTAACTGGTAGATAGAGATTGAGTCGCTGTAATACCAATATCACGTTAGGAGTGCAATTTGTTGCCCAAAATACGGTTTTGGGGGTTGGGGCATTGGGTATGGGGCATTAATTATTAACCTTTCCCCCCAGTAAATGTGACGCTTTGGATAAAGTAGCGATTAAAAAAGGCGTAAATACCTAAAGCTGGTAGGGTAAACACCATTGAGGCTGCCATGATGTAGTTCCAATAGCTAATATATTGACCTTTGAAGGTATTTAGCCCCAAGGGCAAGGTAAACATTTCTGGGTCAAATAAAATAACTATGGGCAGTAAAAAATTATTCCAGCTTGCCATAAATACAAAAACTGCCTGGGCTGCTAGTGCGGGTTTTGCCAAGGGTAAGACGATATGGCGGAAAATTCCAAAGGTGTTTAAGCCATCAAGTTGACCGGCTTCTTCTAATTCTTTAGGAAAATTTACGAAAAACTGTCGCATCATAAAGATGAAGGTGGCGTTAACCATGCTAGGGACAATCATCCCTTGGTAGGAATTCAGCCAACCGATCGCTTTTAAAATCAAAAATGTGGGAATTAAAGTAATTTGCGCTGGTACTGCCAATACTGTCAAGATTAAGAAGAACCAAAAGCGTTTGCCTATAAAACGCAGTCTGGCTAAGGCGTAACCCGCCATTGAATTTAACAACAAGTTTAAAATGGTGACGCTGATGGCAATTACCACACTGTTAAACAGCCAACGCCAAAATAGTGGTTCTTGTAAAAAGATTTGTCTGTAGTTGTCGAGGGTGAAATGTTTGGGGAAAAAGTTGGGTTGGCCGCTGACAATTTCTGTTAGGGGTTTAAATGATGCTGAAAGTGCCCAGAGAAAGGGAATGAGGGTAATCAGGGCATAGAGTGTCAGCAAGATATATAACAAGATTTTGGGCAGGACTTTAACCCAGGACAAGCGAGAAATTCTAGTCAAATCTATTCGCCTCCAAAAAGTCGCCGCGCAATTACAGTCAAGGTAATGATGACTGCTGCTAACAAAAAGGCGATCGCTGCACCATATCCCATCTGTAAATTGCGAAACACAGCTTGGTAAACTAGTAGCACCACAGATAAAGTAGCGTTATTCGGCCCGCCAGTACCGCCAGAGAAAATGTAAGACTGGTCAAATAATTGAAAAGTGCCAATTATGCCCATCGCTACTACAAAGAAGGTTACAGGCTTGAGCAAAGGAATAGTAATGTAAATAAATTGCCGCCATTCATTTGCCCCATCGAGTTCTGCGGCTTCATACACTGTTTGGGGGATATCCTGCAAAGCCGCTAGGTAAATCACCATAAAAAACGGTGCAGTTGACCAAATGTTCATGAGCATAATCCCTTTGAGGGCTACTGCTGGGTCACCCAACCAGTTATAAGTAGGTAGCCCCACAAAAGCGAGAAAATCGTTTAGTAGCCCCTCAGTGTTATAAATCCACATGAATATCAGTGTTAGCACTGCTGAAGAAGTAACTGTGGGCAAAAAGTAGAGAATACGCCACCAATTTTTACCGCGAATTCCAGAATTAAGAGTCACCGCCAAAATTAAAGCTAGGATTGTTTGAGCTGGTACAACAATGGCTACATATTCAGCTGTGTTTCTCAAAGCAATCCAAATCCGTTGATCTTCAACTAATCGCCTGAAGTTACCCAAACCGATGAATTCATAATCAATACCGCCTAAAAGTTGGACTTTTTGCAGAGAAAGAAAAACAGCAAACAAAATAGGTAACACCACAAAAGTTCCTATAACCAAAATGGTGGGCATCATGAACATATACCCAGCCAAATCTTCTGTGATATTCCACCTGTAGTTTCGTTGTCTGTTGATTTCAAACACTATTAAACCTCCGTTTAATCTCTCATACGAGTACTCTGGCAACTCAACTTTGCTGGGTTTGGACTGGGAAAAGGGTAAAGGGTAAAGGGGAAAGGGGAAAGGGTAAAGCAGCAACTTAGTATCACTAACCAAGGTGCGGCGCTGTAAAAAATATTTAGCTCGATTGAATGAATCTTGAAATTTGGAATGCGTAAACGTAGGCTTACTGGCACACATCGCTAGAAGACTGTTGATGCTTCACAGTCACCAGTCAACAGTCAACAGTCAACGCATTCACTAGAAGAATTTATTTTTTTGGAGTTCACTTAGGGAACTATATATTTAGTTTCCTTGGGAATGCTAATTAAACCTACTCAAGCAATAGGATACAAAATGACGTATACAGCTTACTTACGTTCGATTAAAAACGAACTCCAAAGAACTGGGAAAAGCAAAAAAAGCTTGCGAGTTAAAACTATCATAGAACAGTTTGGCTACCAGCGTCGAAGCCATTCATTCGTAAATGATTTTAATACTGCTTTGAATGAACTGGGGCTTTGTGCAGACCCTGTATTAGATTTACACATTCCTTTAGATACAAAGATAGCTATTTCTATTAAAGATCTAAAAATAATCAAGCAAGTAACCGACTCTCAAACAATTTCAGCCAAATTGAGACAAAATATTTCAGTCAGGCATGATTTTTTTTACTACTTGTTTGATTTTGGTTCCGAACAAGAATACGAGCGATTCCAAGCATGTTTAGATTCTCA
>Ga0314816_1000017_pt1 | contig 21301 bp, 19 predicted proteins | sample MICome_6_FD_202353 | JGI IMG/M metagenome (GOLD analysis project Ga0314816, IMG submission 202353) | Metatranscriptome of soil surface biofilm microbial communities from soil inoculated with nitrogen-fixing consortium DG1, State College... ...
AAATATTTGATAGAAGACTGTTAGGGACTTGCAAAAAAAAATATCCCATTGAACTCCTGTGGGGTAGGCATCTTGCCTAATTTATTTCTTAGAATTACCTTAACTGTTGACTCTTGAGGGTGACGCACAGTCGCTAACGCCAGTTAGTTATGGGGAGAACCCCCTGTTCTGCGCCCTGGCTCATCGTTGACGGTTCACAGTCAACAGTCAACGACCTGTCTTTGCTTTGCCTTGATGAATATATTTTAAGGTTAAAATAATCAAGCTTTTCCAGAGCTACATCACCCCCCTTGCAGATAGAATTCATATATGAACCCTACACAAGAAAAATTAAAAGTTCAGCTTGAGCAGGCTTTAGTCGGAGCTTTTGGCCCTGAGTTTATTGGAATAGATCCAATTTTGGTTCCTGCTAGTAATCCTAAATTTGGTGATTATCAGGCAAATGTAGCTTTATCCCTGAGTAAAAAGCTAGGAAAGCAACCAAGAATAATCGCATCTGCCATAGTTGAGAAATTAGATGTATCAGAAATCTGCGAACCACCAGAAATTGCTGGCCCAGGATTTATCAATCTGAAACTAAAAACAGCATACTTAGAAGCACAACTGAAGGCTATTCAAACAGATTCCAGGTTAGGAATTCCAACTGCCAAAACGCCACAACGGGAAATTGTGGATTTTTCTAGTCCGAATATTGCGAAAGATATGCATGTCGGACATTTGCGTTCTACAATCATCGGTGATGCGATCGCCCGCGTTCTGGAATTTCAAGGACATGATGTGCTGCGGTTAAATCATATCGGTGATTGGGGTACGCAATTTGGGATGTTAATTGCCTATCTGCGGGAAGTCTACCCCCAAGCCCTAACTACTGCGAATGCTTTAGATATCGGCGATTTAGTCACTTTTTACCGCCAAGCCAAGCAGCGGTTTGATGCTGATGAAGCTTTTCAAGAAACAGCACGCCAAGAAGTCGTCAGATTACAAGCAGGTGCCCAAGATACACTCCATGCTTGGAAATTACTCTGCGAACAATCGCGGCAAGAGTTTCAAGTAATTTATGATTTGTTGGATATCAAGTTAATTGAACGCGGCGAATCTTTCTACAATCCCTTGTTACCAGGAATTGTGGAAGATTTAGAAAAATCTGGATTACTTGTAGAAAACCAGGGGGCAAAATGCGTTTTTCTGGAAGGATTTACTAATAGAGAAGGTGAACCTCTACCTTTAATTGTGCAAAAATCAGATGGCGGTTATAACTACGCCACTACAGATTTAGCATCCCTTCGTTATCGGATTCAGCAGGATGAAGCCAAACGAATAATTTATGTAACAGATGCTGGACAAGCAAACCACTTTGCTCAAGTTTTCCAGGTAGCCAACAAAGCCGGATGGATTCCCGACGATGTGGAATTAGTGCATGTACCCTTTGGGTTGGTACTTGGGGAAGATGGTAAGAAATTCAAAACTCGTTCTGGCGATACCGTGCGGTTGCGAGATTTGTTAGATGAAGCGATCGCTCGTGCCCACACAGACCTAAAAGCTAGGTTACAAGAAGAAGAACGCCAAGAAACTGAAGAATTTATTAATGAAGTTGCTAAGGTAGTTGGAATTAGTGCAGTTAAGTATGCAGATTTAAGCCAAAACCGCACCAGCAACTATGTTTTCAGCTACGATAAAATGCTGGATCTTAAAGGTAATACTGCACCCTATATGCTATATGCTTATGCCCGGATTCAAGGGATTAGCCGCAAGGGTGAGATTAACTTTCAGGAATTAGGAAATCATGCTGTAGTGTTAGAGCATGAAACCGAATTAGCCCTGGCCAAATATTTACTGCAACTCGATGAAGTTATTAATACTGTAGAGCAAGATTTATTGCCCCATCGCTTATGTGAATATTTGTATGAACTGAGTAAAAAATTCAATCAGTTTTATGACCGCGATCGCGGGGTTCGGGTATTGGATGCTGAGGAACCACAGCGAACATCCCGCTTAATTTTGTGTGATTTGACTGCTAGAACCCTGAAGTTAGGATTATCTTTGTTGGGAATTCAGGTATTAGAAAGGATGTAATGATGTAATATAGCAATCTTATCAAAGAAGGGAATAGGGAACAGGCAACAGTTTTCTGTTCTTTATTCCCACTTTTGGAGAGTAAGAGATAATTTGTCAGCTTAAATAACCATCAAGAAAATAAATTATGCAGTAACAATTACCAGCTTTGAAATAGTGACAAAAGAGAGTTACAGCAGATTGCAACTTGGTGAGGTACAGATAATTGTAAGGGCGAACGGCCGTTCGCCCCTACCCGTGTACCTCATTTACCTGAAAAACGCTGTATGTTAATTTTCCTCAAGGGTAGCTCAAAAATACTCTACAAAGCACCATTGAAAATTTGATTAGCAGTCAGGTTTAAATCTGGAAAAGTAGGGGATATAATACGTTCCAAATTCCTAAATTGAGCAACTTGATATTCTTCATCAACTAAATGATAAATAGAAATGGTTGGCTGTTTGGGGTTACCAATAAACTTTCTGGCTCCTAGAGCTGCATAATCAACGATCCAATATTCAGGAATTTTCATGGCTTCATAATTCCCTAATTTGGTGTAATAATCATCTTCCCAGTTTGTACTTACAACTTCAATGACCAAAGGAATAGATTCACTTTGAGTCACGGTAGACTCTTTTTCCCACAATTCCTCATTTTGCAAATTAGCATCGTTGATTAATACAATATCTGGCAAGTAACCCGATGATTTTCTCGGTGGTTTTACTAAAGCTGTTTTGGGAATAAAATATGGCAGTTTCAATCGCTTATATTCAACGGTAATTTCTCCTGCTAAAAATCCCGTAACTTTTTCATGCTTGCCACTCGGTTGAGACATTTCTACAATTATCCCATCGTGTAATTCGTAACGTTTTCCGGTGTTTTCTGGCAGCCATGCAATAAATTCCTCAAAAGTCAATAGTTTGGGTAAAGCTTGAGCCATATCAAAACCTCCGCTTGTTTTGACTTTCCCATTGCCTGTGTCGAGACTAATCAATTTGGCATTAACATAATCAGCAGCGTCACTGCTGAACCCGAAGGGCGGTTATTTAATTTAGAATTGGTAGGATTTATCAAAGAGTATTTTATTGGAGGCTGCCAAATGGTACGGACACCACCAAAAAACATAACTTTGGCAGAGTTTTTGACATTACCAGAAACCAAGCCCGCTAGTGAATATATTGATGGTCAAATTATTCAAAAACCAATGGCACAGGGAAAGCACAGTATAATTCAAGGTGAAATGGTTAGTACCATCAACTTAAGCGTGAAACCAAAGCGAATTGCTCGTGCTTTTCCAGAACTGCGGTGTACATTTGGTGGTAGATCGATTGTTCCAGATGTAGCAGTGTTTATTTGGGAAAGAATTCCTCGTGATGAAAATGGCCAAGTTGCGAACGTTTTCCAGGGCGCTCCTGATTGGACTATTGAGATTCTATCACCCGACCAAAGACAAACTAAAGTTACAAAAAATATCTTACATTGCCTAAATTATGAAACACAAATGGGTTGGCTAATCGATCCAGAAGAACAAACGGTATTTGTATACATACGGAATCAACAGCCAGTGATGTTGGATGAACTACAAGCTTTACTGCCTATGCCAGATTTTGCAAGTGAATTGCAACTGACGGTGGGAGATTTGTTTGGTTGGTTATTGGAGTGAAAAACACAAATTTAATTAGGAAATCTATCAGGTGCAGCAGATTTTATGGGTAGGAATTGGTTGTCAACGGGGAACTTCATGGCAATTAATTGATTTGGCAATTGAGAAAGTATTTGAAGAAAATGGACTTTGCCAAAGTGCGATCGCGGGTATTGCTACCATTGATATTAAAGCCTCGGAAGTCGGCTTAGTGGAATTTTGCAACCGACACAATTTGCCCCTAAAAACTTTTTCTGCTGAAATTCTTCACCGTGTCTTGGTTCCCAACCCTAGTAAAATTACTCACCAAAAAGTAGGTATACCCAGCGTAGCAGAAGCAGCGGCCATTGTTGCAGCCACTCAACTCAACTTTTTATTCACTGATTCTCTCTCTATTGATGCAGAACAATTGCAGGTTAAATTATTAGTTTCCAAACGAATTTTCCAATTAAAAGGGCAACTAGGAGCTGTAACGCTAGCTGTTGCCCAAGATGCTTTTTTTAGTGATTTTTCTATTCAACAACTCTCAAAAAATAGTTAATAATACTAGAAACAATTGCTAGTACAATTGAGCCAAAAAAAGCAGGTAAAAAGCCCTGAATCTCAAATCCAGAACCCGGAGTTAGGGCACTTGCTAACCAGAGGGTTAAGGCATTAATTACTAATGTAAATAAACCAAAAGTGAGCAAGGTAATTGGAAAAGTTAAAATCTGCAAAATCGGTCTGATAAATGCGTTAACTAAACCAATAACAATAGCAGCAACCAAGGCAGCCACAAAATTCTTGATAAAGAATCCCGGAACGATATTAGCAGTAATAAACAGCGCCACCGCCGTACCGAGCCAAGTGAATAAAAAGTGTCGCATAAGTTTTTTTAGAACAATTAACCCTAAGTTAGGAGTCAGAATTCAGAATCCCGCTACACTAACAGGAGTCAGAGTGAGAATAGCCTCCTGCTGGCATCGAGAAATACTTTTAATCCCAGTATCTTTATCGTATTCCAGGATGTACCTAATTGAAGAGGACACTGGGATAAAGGGACGCCAGGCGTAAGTCCTGAAGATAAAAAGGATAAGGAAGAATTTACTCCCTCATCCCCAAAGTTGAATAATTTTGATTTCAAGTTCCCTAACGCCGCAAAAGAATTTCCCAAGTAGCCCCACCAGCTACGCCATCAGGTTCTAAACCATAGCGCTTTTGTACAGCTTTGACAGCAGCCTCAGTTGTCGCGCCAAAGTCTCCATCGACATCGCCTTTTAAGTAACCAAGCTTTTTCAGTTGTTGTTGTAATTTGACTACTTCCGAACCACGTAAGCCGAGACGCAAAATTGGTAATCCTTCTGAGGTGTATTGAATACCAGGGGTGCGCTTTGTACTTGTAATTGACTGAGTTCGGGTGGTTTGTCCGCTACGTGTAGTTGGCTGGGTTCGAGTAGTTGATGTAGTGCGATTCGGTGTTTTTTGAGCTTGTCTTGGGGTAGCAGGCCTTGGTTCAGGACTAGTAGCACTTTGTGTTGTAGCTTTTTTTGGTGGTTTGGGACTGGTATTGGCTTGTGTTGCAGCTTTCTTTGGTGGTTTGGGGTTGGTATTAGCTTGTGTTGCAGCTTTTTTTGGTGGATTGGGGTTGGTGGGAACTTGGGTTACAGCCCGTCTCGGTGGGTTGGGATTGGGATTTGCAACGTTGGTGAGGCTGGTAGTTTGAGTTGGAACGGGAAAATTTGTCGCTGAGTTAAATCTTTGCCCAGATGTAGGAACTGTCGATGCTGCTATTGGTTCTCTAGGAAAAAGTCTTTGCCATGTGGTGCTATCAACGATGCCATCTGGATTTAAGCCAGCTGCTTGTTTAAATCGAGAAACAGCACTAGCTGTATTTTCACTATATACACCGTCTATTTCCCCGGAGTAAAAACCCAAAAGTCTCAAAGCTGCTTGAAGTTCAGATACGCGTTCGCCTTGGCTACCAACTTTCAGCGTCGGACGGCTGATACTATCTGCGGGGTTTACTTGGGCTATTGTTTGCGGAGCTGCAATTGATACTAAAGCAGAGGCAGCAATGAACAGAGGTGTAGTGGAGAACAGGAGTATTTGAGTTGCTGATAAAGACTTAGATCTCTTTGTCCACAAACCCTTTTGCCGTTTTTCCATATTACAGCAATTTACAGTTGGATCTAGTAATTTTAAGTAACTCAAAATACTTGCTGTCAGGCTGTGTTGCATGGAATTTTCACTCCCAGAATTCTGATGCTAATGGTACAGCGGCTTGGTGTAAAAAACAGCTGTTGCACAAAGCGATGTCTGCCTTGAAAAGTTTGAACCAGAGGGAACTTCCGCTGCAAGTTTTCAAGCTAGACAGGCTACGCTTGATGCACATCATCTACCTTATGCGATCGCTTCATGAATTGCTGCTTCTTGGCCAACTAATGACACATAAGGTTGTTTTAAATATTTGGAAGCAGCAGCAATGGCATCTTGGGCATCCACAGCCGCAATCAGTTCTTGAAACTTGATGTCAAAATCAATTCCTAACCCCAAAATTTCATACCAACCGTATATCTGAGCAATTTGTCCGTTGGTTTGTTTACCCAATGCGTACTGTCCCAGAATCTTGTTTTTAGCAGCTTGCAGAGCACTTGGGGTAATTTCGGTGATAGATAATAAATCTACTTCTGTACGCAGTCCTTCTAAGGCTGTGGTGGTATTCTCCGGTGCTGTGCCCATATAAACTACAAAGGATGCTGGGTATAGCCTAGTAGAGTAAAAAGCAGATACCTCATAAGCTAAACCTCGTTTTTCCCGCAATTCGACAAACAAACGACTAGAAAGTCCATTCCCTAAATAGGTGCACAACAACTTCAGCGCTGCATAGTCAGGAGAACTCACAGATGTGCCCATATAACCAAGCATCACAATTGATTGTTGCGTCTGTTGTGGCTTTAAGTTTACCTGTGGTTCCACCTTAATTTCAGGTAAATTGAGTGTTGGCAGCGCTACTCCTGGGACTTGCCAATCCCCAAAAATATCTGTCACTAATGCTACTGCCTCTGTGGAGGTGACTCGACCAGCAATACTAATTACCAGATTATCAGGACGGAAATAAGTTTGATGATACTGTACTAAGTCGGCACGAGTTAAGCGGCTCATGGTTGTTTCATCTCCTAACACCGACATGGCGTAGGGATGATTTTGGTACATTGTCTGCCGCAATTGTTCAAAGGCGACAGTAAAAGGTTGCTCTTTTTGCGAACGAATATCTTGTAGTGCTAAACGCCGTTCTAGTTCCACTTGAACTTCAGGAAAAGTAGGCGATCGCAAAAGCTTTCCCGCTAAAGTTAAAATCTCAGGAAAATCCGATGTTACCGTCTTGAAAGATAGCAAAAAATAATCAGAAGTCGCATCTGCACTTAAACTCGCCCCCACAGACTCCACTTTTTCAGCAATTTCCAAGCTAGAAAGTCCATCGCATCCCTTAGTCATCACTGCTGATAGCAAATGTGCCAACCCTGCTTGTTCTTGGTTTTCATTACAACTGCCAGCACGTATAAAAATTCGCGCCGCAATAATGTCCGCAGCCGGGTTTTCTGCTACTAGCACGACAATACCATTGTTTAATACAGTGCGATGGATAGGCGACTTTTGCAGCAAGGTTGTCATTTGTTATTTGTCCTTAGTCATTGGGCATTGGGCATTGGGCATTGGGCATCCCTTCTCTGCGAGACGCTACGCGAACGGCTTCGCTCAGGGCAAGTGGGCATTGGGCATGGGGTATTAAAAAGTCAAAAGGTAAAAGCCAAAAACTAAAAGTTCTTTTATTTTTAATTTTGAATTGATTTGTTTTCCCATACTTAACAAGGCCTAAGTACAGTAACGGCATATTTTTCTGGGGAGAGATATTTTTGGGCTAATTTTTGCAGTTCTGGGGCATCAAAAGATTGAATCTCTTGGGGATATGTCACGGCTAATTCGGCTTGGGCTATTGTATTGTAGTATCCGTAAAGTCCTGTGAGTTGATTTGGTGTTTCCGTGGAAAAGGCGTACTCGTTACATAGTACCCTGCGCGATCGCGCTAGTTCTTGTTGATTAATTTCCTGAGTCTGTAGTTTATGTAAACGATCCCGAATCAAGGATTCTACTTTTTCTACATTTTCTGGTTCTAACCAAGCGGTAATTGTAAATAAACTTGATTCCCGTTGCAAAGAAAAATTACTACAAATTCCCTGTACTAATTGCAAATCTTCCCGCAACTCCCGTACTAAACGCGAAGTCCGCCCTTCTGCTAGTAACACTGATAATAAATCCAAGCCATAGGCAGTGCGGATTTCTTCTACTCCCGGTACCAGCCACGCCATTAACAATCGCGCTTGCTCTATGCGTGGTAAAGCTAGTTCTTGACGACGAATTTCTGTTATTATTGGGTCTGCAACTTTTTCAAACTGCGGACAATCAGAAGGTTCGGCAAAATCAGTAAATGAATGATTTACTAATTTCCAAGCTGCTTCTTGACCTATGCCCCCTGCAATTACCACTGTCATGTTTTTCGGTTGGTAGTGGGCACGATGAAAACAGCGCATTGCTTCTGGTGAGTGCTGCATGAGTTCTTTCTCGGTTCCCAACACAGACCGTCCGTAAGGATGACGCCCATAAATACTGCCAATCAAAGCTTGGAATCCTATCCAGTCAGAATCGTCATTGCACGAACGGATTTCCTCTAATACTACGTCCCGTTCGCGACTAAATTCATCTTCTGGAATTGCAGCATTCAACAGTAATTCTCCCAAGTACGGCAGGGTATCTTGCAAATAAGGCGCAGCTGTGGTAAGTGAATAATGAGCGTAATCATAGCTAGTTGCTGCATTACTGACGCCTCCCCGGTTTTCAACGTTGTGGTCGAACATTCCAGGGGGTAACGTTGGCGTACCTTTAAAAATCATGTGTTCTAAAAAGTGCGCCATACCAAACCACGGTTTTGGCTCTAGGCTTGTTCCAGCACGCACCCAAACATCCGCCACAACTACAGGAGTAGTGGGAATTTCTTGATGAATAAACGTTAAGCCACTGTCCAGTCGGAAGACCGAAGCTGGGAATGCAGTATCAGTTATTTGTTGTGACAATTTTTTGTAGCTTTAACCACAATTTCATTCAATTTTGCGATTTTAACTCTGATTGTCACCTAAATTAGAATCATGTTATACAGATTTTGTTTTTATTAGCAGGTATCTGCAAATTGGAGTAGACTCCACAGCCAATATGGTTCGGTTAAAGGGGAAAGGGGAAAGGGGAAAGGGGAAAGGGAAAAGGGGAAAGGGCAAAGGTTTTAAATACATGCTTTACCCTTACCCCTTAACCTTTTCCCAGACTACAAGGGAAGTTCATACTGCTTATCCGAACCGTATTGACTCCACAGCTTTGTTAAGCTAACGCCTGTTGCATCAAAATCAAAATCTACTGTCAACAGTCAACAGTGAACAATAGCAACGGAATATTTTTTTACTTGCAAGTCCTTAATTTAAATAATTAAAGCTCCCAAATCCTAACTGAGTTTGGGAGCTAATAATTTTGAGTTCACCGCGACGCCGTTTTACCTAAGTTTATGACCTGGTTAAACCAGGTGGGAATCTAAGTTTCTCGTTTAAAGTTTCCGGGTACATGCCCGGTCTACTGCCACGAGACTAGTTGACTCCCTTTTCTTTAAAGGCATAGATCAAAAAACTTGATGGCAGTCACCAACGTCGTAGTGCAACTAACTCATTATAGCCTTCAAAAAGATGTTGTGTGTCCAACATCGAAAGTTTCTGCCAAATTCACTGGGGATACCAGATGGATTCTATTGTTTGGGCAAGTGCGATCGCCTGTTCTCGATTTTGATTATCCAGCAAAACAGTGACATGCCCCAACTTCCGCCCAGGACGAGATTGAGTTTTTCCATACCAATGGATGTGGGCTTGGGGAATTTCTGCTATTTGTTGGCGTTGATTTTGGTAATCGCTGTCAGAATTTTCATACCCCAACAAATTCACCATCACAGCGCCAGGAGACTGCAAACTCGGATTCCCCAAGGATAAACCACAAACTGCCCTAAGCTGTTGTTCAAACTGGGAAGTTTCACAGGCGTCAAGGGAAAAATGTCCAGAATTATGAGTACGGGGAGCAATTTCATTGACTAACACTTTACCATCAGCACTCAGAAATAACTCAATCCCAAAAACTCCTACTACTTGCAGGCTATTCAATAAAGTATGGGCGATCGCTTCTATTTGTGCTACTCCATCGGGCGAAATTTCAGCTGGCGCAATTACTCGCCGACACACTTGTTGTTCTTGTTGAGTTTCTACCACTGGATAGATGACAATTTCCCCATCTAAGGAACGAGCTGCTATGACTGCTAGTTCTTTGACAAAAGGTACAAATTCCTCTAACAAGAAAAGCGATTGATTTGCGGTTTTTGTTATAGTTTCATGACTTAATTTTGCTTCTAAAGTAGCGGAGTCTTTGATAATGAAAGTACCCTGACCATCATAACCGTGGCGTCGGGATTTGAGAACTACGGGAAAACCTAAATATTCTATTTGAGATTTGAGATTTTCAGTTTCTTCGACGGCGAAAAATTGCGGAACTGCTAAACCTAAATCCCTTAAATAGCAGCGCTGATGATATTTATCTAAAAGAGGAGTTAATGCATTCAATCTTGGACGGAAACAAACCCCTTGCTTTTCTAAAACAGACAAAGCATCTAGGTTTACAAATTCATTTTCAAAGGTGATGACATCGCATTTTTTTGCTAATATTTCTGTAGCATTGGCATCATCTACCGCAGCAAAAACAATTTCCTGGGCGATTGAAACCGCAGGATCGCCTCCACTAGGAGTTTGTACTACTAATTCTATTCCTAGCTTCTGTGCTGCATCTGCCATCATCCAGGCAAGTTGTCCGCCACCAATTACACCTACACGTTTCATTAACATCCCAGAGAATCACTAGTTTGCACGCCTGTTTTGGAATTCACACCACTAGCTTTTGCACATAGTTCTTTGATTTGTGCTTTATCCAAAATTGCATCTGTAAAATCTGCACCGTCTATATTCACATCATTAAATATGGCCCGGAGCAAAAGGGCTTCTTTGAGGACTGCATCGCTCAAATCTGCTTTAGTCAAGTTTACCTGATCAACCATTGCATTCGTTAAATCGGCTGCGTGCAGATTTACCTGTGTCATCACCGAAGCACTTAATACTGCTCCCCGTAAATCAGCGTTGGTAAAATTAGCCAATTCCATATTGGCGTTGGAAAATTCCGCAGCTTGTAAATTTTGACCAGAAAAATCACGTCTTGACAACTGTGCATTACTAAATGAAAGTGGATGAGTCCAGTCTACCGCCTGTGCAGGATAAGCCACGCACCATATCATAATTCCTACAAGTAACGCTAATCCTTGCCGCAAAAACATATCTAGAGCCAATTTCCTGTACAATCGCTGCATTGTCAGCTTACCCCATTTTGACTGTTGACTGTTGAGTATTAACAATCCCGCTGTTAAATTTGGGGAATCTACAATTTCCCTGCTTAATATTTTGTAATGTAAAAGCCGACATCGCTTCTAACTGCGAGCAAAATTATTACCAAAGACTGATACAAATCAGCGACTTGCAACTAAAAATATTTCATTGCAACTGTTAACAGTCAATAACCATCCGCTCTCGTTTATTTTTAGAGTTTCTTAACTTTCAATATAATACCTGCGCGCATTGATTTATTTACAATCGTTGATTTTTAAATGTAGTTTTTCAGATACATATACCAATCCCAAATAATTTGTGAAGTATTACGTGTTAGGATTGTTGACTGTTGACCTTTGAGAGTCAACAGTCATTGAGAGTTCTTCTATTCCCACTCAATGGTTCCAGGCGGCTTGGAGGTGATGTCGTAAACTACTCGATTTACCCCTTTGACTTCATTCACAATGCGAGTCGAAATCACTTCTAGTACATCGTAAGGCACTCTTGCCCAATCAGCAGTCATACCATCTTCACTAGTGACAATCCGTAAAACAATGGGATAAGCGTAGGTACGTTGGTCTCCCATAACGCCCACACTCCGAATTGGCAGCAATACTGCAAATGCTTGCCAGTAACTATGATACAAGCCGCGTTGGTTAATTTCTTGCCGCACAATTAAATCGGCATCGCGCAAAATATTTAAGCGTTCGGCGGTGACTTCACCCAGAATACGAATTGCCAAACCAGGGCCGGGAAATGGTTGGCGTTGGACAATTTCTTCTGGTAAACCAATGGAACGTCCTACTTTACGGACTTCATCTTTGAAGAGTTTCCGCAGTGGTTCCACTAATTTAAATCTTAAGTCTTTGGGCAAACCACCAACGTTGTGATGGCTCTTAATTTTCACTGCTACGCGTTCGCCAGTTTGAGGATCGACGTTGGTATCAGCCGATTCGATGACATCTGGATACAAAGTTCCTTGAGCTAGATAATCAAAGTGACCGAGACGTTTGGATGTTTCTTCAAAGACGCGAATGAATTCGTGACCGATGCGGCGACGTTTTTCTTCGGGATCTGTAACGCCAGCAATGGTGGCTAAAAAGCGATCGCGAGCATTGACATATTCTACAGGAATATGAAACTGTTCTTGAAAAAGCTTCACCAATCGCTCTGGCTCGTACTTCCGCATAAAGCCTTGGTCGATAAACACACAAGTCAGTTGGTCGCCGATGGCTTTATATAACAAGAAGGCTAAAGTCGAAGAATCCACACCGCCAGACAATGCCAACAATACCCGCTTTTGACCAACTCTGGCGCGAATTTCCCGAATTGCTTCTTCCACAAAAGCCGCTGTTGTCCAAGTGGGTTCGCAATCGCAAATATGGTAGACAAAATTCCGAATTAATGCTATGCCACCAACTGAATGTACCACCTCTGGATGAAATTGCACGCCGTAAAGTTTCCTTTTGTGGTCGGCAATGGCAGCGCAGGGGGTATTTTCTGTGTGTGCCAGCAATTCAAACCCAGGTGGCATTTCGGTAACTGAGTCTTGGTGACTCATCCACATGGTGGTACCATCTTCGACATTAGTAAGCAAATCTGTGGGATCGTCTATATATAATGATGCTTTGCCATATTCGCCCCGGTCAGCCTTTGCCACTTCCCCACCGAGTTGATTCACCATCAGCTGCATCCCATAGCAAACACCCAAGATGGGTATGCCCAAATTCCAGATTTCTGGGTCGCAATGGGGAGCATTCTCGCCATAAACTGAACTCGGCCCGCCAGAGAGAATGATTCCCTTTGGATTGAGTTGGCGCAAATGTGCAGGACTAGTGCGATAAGACAAAACTTCAGAGTATACTTGAGTCTCGCGGATGCGACGGGCAATCAGCTCGGAATATTGAGAGCCGAAGTCCAAAATCACAATCAATTGGCGATTCAGCTGCCCAAGGTTTTCTAATATTTCGGCAGCTTGTTCTGTTGGTAGAGTCACCGCTGTGTTCATGACGGGGAGAGTTATGTCTGTGAAGGATAAATTGATGCCCTGTAATCTATAGCTTGATGCTATTATTCAGCCTGGGCAGGCTGATAATGGTATAAGATACGTTGACAAACGCACTTTTATATGCGTTTGTCTGTTTCCGGAGTCGGCGATGGTATTAGAAGGATAAACTTACCCGAAATAGATTACTTAAAAGATTATTTATGTGAATTGTTTACGATTATTCATAATAAGTTAACATAATTTTCCCATTAGCAGACCAGCTGTTTTACTCTTCACGATAATTTTGCGATCGCGATCGAAGAGCATCGAACCACAGACTGTAACTTCTGTACCTCTTTGGCTGTGGCTTTGGATGTATTCTTGGCAACGCACATCGATAGTTTCGGCGATGACGCTGTAAACTTGGTTTACCCAATGGCTACCTGTGGACGCGTCTAGGGATCGCAAGTATTTTAATGCGGCTTCAGCAGTAGGGCTGTCAAACACAGCTTGGATATCCGATGATTTTAAACCAGCGATGGCACAGTGGGCTGCTAAAATTTCCCGGCGTCCATCAGCTAAGTGGTGGTGGGTGTGAAAAATTCCTCCCGCTAACTTCATCAGTTTTCCGTGATAGCCAAATAATAAGATTTCTTGCACACCCAGCGCATCAGCTTCTACTAGCATTGGCCCAAGCCAGTTAGCAGTTTTCACCAATTGTTCGGGATTAATCCCTAGTTTACGCGCTAAATCTAGACCATTCTCGCCGATACAAAATACCAAACTTGCAAAACCACTGGCTTTATTTTGTAACTCTGCCCGAAAAGCTGCAAGTTGGTCTGGCGTACTCAAAGGTTGGGAAATACCGGTTGTGCCTAAAAGGGAAAGTCCTTCAACCACACCGAAAGCAGAATTGGAAGTTCTAACAGCAAGCGATCGGCCTTCGGGTAAAATAATCGTCACCGTGATTTTTTCACCTGGTGTCAAAATTCGTTGTAAATTTTCTTGCAACAACCTTTGAGCATAAGCATAAATAGCCGGCCGTTCGTCAGCATTCGCTTGTTTACCAATTCCTTCCCCACCCTTAATAATTACCGCCTCTTCCACCGCAGACGCAAATACTAATTTCTTGGCGTCCCCGCGTCCCTGTGTCCCCGCGTCCCCGCGTCCTCTCCATTCCACCATTGCCCAAATAGGTGTATTTCTAGTCAAATCAAGATTATCACCAGGGTCGCTGCGGGTAATAGCCAAAGCACTATTTTCAGATAGTCCAGCTACCTGTTCGATTGGAATTTCTGCGATTTGGTTTGGTTCAATAAGATCTATCGACGCTATTGTTAATGATTGGCGATCGCGTAACCAGTGTAAAGCTGCAACGGCCGCAGCGCAGGCAAATACGGGAAGTGTGTATCCAGAACGGGACATTTTATAAATTCAACTTGACGCGATTTGCTCAAATGTAGTCTGGCTCTTAGTCTGCTGCTACACTAACACCAAAATACTTTCTACTTCACTATCTCCAAATTGGCTGATTATACCAAAGTTATTTTGCAGAATTTGGACAATTTTAGAAGTTGGGCTGTTACCAATACGGAGATAGATAAATTTAGGTGGATTAGCTATTAGTTAGACTCCCACCTCTGATAATAGAAATTCCATCGCTTCCCAAGAAACTCCTTGTTGAATATAACGAGGGGCTTCAGGATTGTAAGGACTGGCAAGTCGGTCAATATTGAGAATAATTGCTTCATCTGGCAGAACCGGGACATCTAAATCGAATGCTGTTGGCTGCATCAAAGAACTAGAAAAACCTTTGAAAATTGCAATTGTATCTTCCTCGCCAGTAATTTCTACCGTTACCAATAAGACTTCTTGGGGGCGTTTAGTGGTGTATTGTTCCAGTCGTTTGCCAATGGAATTCATGTTTTGCAGTTGAAATTTGCAATTTTGCATTGAACCACAACAACAATTATTGAGGTGTAGCTGTGCGTCCCTGCTTGCCTAGCTTAATCAAAACAAAATAGCTTAAGTACAGCACATAAATGACTAAAGTAGTTATGCCGAGAAAACCTAAAAACCCAGCTTTGCTATTAGCATGAAAATATTCTTTGAACATTAACGGAGCCTCGAACCAGACGCGACAATAGGGTGTTTTGAGCGCACTGGTAGAAAAAGCACAATTTAAAAAAAGCGTAGAAGCGATTGCCCCTAAAAAACAATAAACAGTTACCGCCCAGCGCCAAGAAGTAAAAATTAATTTTAAAAATCCAGTGGTTTGATACTCAATTTCATCGTTGAGATCCACCCAAAACCATAGCGAAATTGGTATCAAAATCTGAGCCATTAATGCAGAAATAAAGCTCACTGGATACTCGGCAATCATCAGATAAACTGTGATTGCCAATAAGCTTGATACTCGCCAGTATATTGTTAATAAGCGTTGTATGCCTTCTGCCTTTTGCACAAATGCCCAAATCAGGATAATTAAGGGAATAATTACCAGAAATAATACTGCCAATCGATAATCAATCCAGACAAAAGGGCGAAACCAAATGTTATAATCCATATTTTTTCCAAATGATAATTACAAGGAGAATGTAGACTTCAGAATCGAGAATTAACAGTATGGAAGATTGAAATCAGGCATTAAAAAACAAGTAGTAGAAATTTCTAAATTACCTAAATGGTGTGCAAATTGGCATGATAAATTCTTCAAGTCAATCAACTCCGACATACTTCTAAGCTATTAACTATAGCAATTTTATACCTGTTCTCAGAAGAGGCAACGTGTTACAGGGGAGTCTCCATTGTAGTGACTGCCATCACGAAGATGTAAAAACAAAAAATTTACGTCTGATGTGAATTATCCTCGCCCGTCCGGGGCGGGCTAGAAGCCATTAGCGTCAACTTAAGCTCAAACTCTCGCCCCACAATCATTTTACCCCACCCCTTGGGGAGGTTTTGCGCCAGCAAAGCCAGGGTGGGGTAACGCGAAGCATGATGGTAAGTTAGTGAATTCAAAATCGCGTTTTTACAAGGGTTTCACGTTAAATTGACACCAATGGCTACAAGCCCACCCCACAAGAAGTTTTATTGCAACATTTAAGACTTGCCGCGCCAGTAGTAGCGTGACAAGGCTAAAATAGTGCATTAATAAACTCTTGTGGGATGGGCATCTTGCCCGCCCGGACGGGTGAGGACACCCATCCCACAATAAAATCTATTCCAACATTTAAGGCTTGACACGCCAGTAGGGGCGCACAAATGCACACATTGGCGTCAACTTAACGCGAAACGTACGGTTAGAAACCGCGTCTACAGAGGCAAAATCCGCCTGCGCGGGTTAAATTCTCTTAGTCCACGCAGGCGGACTTTATTTGTGTAGTAGCGAATTCTATTCGCCAGGGCTTAAGTTTACACCTATGCACCAATGCACGCCCCTACAAGCAGTCAATTTGTTACATTTTTATTGTGTGTAAAAACTTACTTATTAATAAATCTGGGGTTACTTGCTAACTAAACAAAAAATTTCTTGGTCTTAATTTGCATGGAACTTTAAGTAAAAAATATTTCGTTACTAATGTTAACTGTTAACCGTTGATGGTTAACAGTCAACGTTCTAGAGCAGAAGAATTTATTTTTTAAAGTTCCCTAGTCGTCATAAACCCGGCATTCAATTGCTTCTGGGTTATCATCGCAATATTGTTCTAGGGAATTTTTCGGCTTGTTTTGGCGTTGGTGAGAAGCTTCGGCTTGCAATTCTTCTACTGCATCCCAAGCAGCAGCGCACTCTGGTGAGTTGCTACCGTTGATATCACAGACAGAACGCGCTTGTTCCACTTCTTTTTGGATTTGTTCTTGAATGCCGTTTGTTGCTGTTTCTTGAATGTTTGTCATTGTTTTAGTCTCGTTGTGTGTTGTTAGTACTAGTATAGAAAAACTTCAAAAATGACAGTTTTTGGTTTTATTACTAACTATTCTAACCATTTAGCTGATAATTAAGTTAGGGTTTGAGTCTATTGATTTTTCATCAATACAGCAGTCAGTGACATTTATAATACATTCACCTTTATTTTTTAAGATTTTATGGAATCAGTACTACAGATAGACAATCATACAATATATTTAGATGCATGTATTAGGGAATGACAACCCTGGTTTGCTGGGATAGTGAATACAAACAACAGGGGACAGCTCTTGTAGGATGCAATTCTTCCCAAAATGAAAAATCAAAAACTACTAGCCTAAAAACCAAAAGAAGCTCAAAACTCATGGCAGACCAAATGCAGTGGGCAAACGCCCTATCAACCCATCATTCATTGGAAGCAGCAGTCGCAGATGTGGTACAACGGGCTGTCTCATCGTTAACAGCACCTGCGGATTTAGGGCTGGTATTCATTTCGTCTGCTTTTACAAGTGAGTATTCTCGATTATTACCTTTGTTGGCTGAGAAACTTGCTGTGCCGGTGTTAATTGGCTGTAGCGGTGGTGGTGTAATTGGAACAACGATTACTGGAGAAACGCAAGAACTAGAAGCTGAACCAGCTATCAGTTTGACTTTAGCGCACCTTCCAGGGGTGCAGGTGCGGTTATTTCATGTTATTGCTGAAGAACTACCGGACTTAGATAGTTCCCCAGATGCTTGGCTTGATTTGGTTGGTGTACCAGCATCACCCACACCCCAGTTCATTTTGCTTTCGAGTTCGTTCGCCTCTGGAATCAATGATTTGTTGCAAGGGCTGGATTTTGCTTATCCAGGATCGGTAATAGTGGGGGGACAAGCTAGTGGTGGGGGTATGGGTGGTCGTGTTGCCTTATTTTGTAAGGATGACTATGGCGATTTGGGTCAAAGATTGTATCGTGAGGGCACCATTGGCATAGCTTTGACTGGAAATATTGTTTTGGAAACGATTGTCGCCCAAGGATGCAGGCCCATTGGCAAACCGTTGCAAGTCACCAAAGCCGATCGCAATATCATTCTAGAGTTAGATGAACAAGTACCTTTAATCGTGTTGAGAGATTTGATTGCCAGTCTCAGCGAACAAGAACGGACTTTAGCACAGCACTCTTTGTTTGTGGGTGTGGCAATGGATGAATTTAAACTAGCTTTACAACAGGGAGACTTTTTAATTCGCGGTATTCTTGGTGTAGATCCTACAGCAGGAGCGATCGCAATTGGCGATCGCGTTCGTCCCGGTCAAAGACTGCAATTCCACCTCCGCGACGCCCAAGCCTCGGCCGAAGATTTAGAATTACTCCTCCAAAGCTATCAAGACCAACGCAACACCGAACCCTCTGCCGTAGCTGCTTTAATGTTTGCCTGCTTGGGAAGAGGTGAAGGACTATATGGTAAACCCAATTTTGATTCCGAACTTTTTCGGCGCTACATCAAAGATATTCCCGTAGGCGGCTTTTTCTGTGGCGGTGAAATCGGCCCTGTTGGCGGCAGAACCTTCCTACACGCCTATACTTCAGCGTTTGGAATTTGTCGGCAAAATCAGTCCTAAGTTAAAAGTTAGGAGTTAAAAGTTAGGAGTTAGGAGTTAGGAGTTAGGAATTAGGAGTTGGGAGTTAAAAATTAGGAGTTGGGAGTTGGGAGTTATGAGTTGGGAGTTAAAAATTAGGAGTTGGGAGTTGGGAGTTATGAGTTATGAGTTGTAAGTTATGAGTTGAAATATTTAACTCCTCACTCCTCACTCCTAACTCCTCACTCCTCACTCCTGAGTTTTAACTCCTGTCTAGCAAAAGTGTGCTGTTATTATCAATCATAGTTAGGGTTCCACCGGCGGCTATGCCTGGGTTGGGATGTGATGCACCGTAAGTTTGAATGTAGTGGCGTACTTCTTGTGGGAAATGCGGGTAGTCTAAAACGGCATCGCCGTCGGCAATGGTGGCCCAGAAATCACGTAGGCTAGGAGCTAATTCTTTGGCCTGTGATAATGGTAAGTTTAAGGGAGAGTTGGTTAGTAGTTTGATTAAAAAGGGGAAAGAGCGATCGCCCATCCACTGCCTTGATAAGTGCTGTAAATCTGGAAAATCCGGCACTGATTCTACTCTATGGGATAAAATTTGCAACCATTCTCTACCTTGGCGATCGCGACGAAATTCTAGCACGCGATAAGGATGAGGATAGCTAACTAAAGAGCCGGTGGTAATATCATATACTCCTTTATCGTAAGCAACATCCTGGACGTGCAAATGCCCGGTAAACACTAACTTGACTCCGTAGCGCCGGAGTAACTGCAATAATTCTGCTGAATTCGCCAGCATATAGCGATTTGCTAGTGGGTGACGCGATTGATTGGGTAAATGCTCAACCACATTATGATGCACCATCACCAAAATTAATTCATCACTGGATGCCGCTAGCACTTCTTCTAACCAGCGTAGCTGTTTGCTATCCAAACGTCCCACCTGCTCGCCTTGGTCGTTAAAAGAGTTAGAATTCAGTCCAATCAGCTTGACTCCAGGTAGCAACTCACGAATATAGTAAATCTGTCGCGGATCTTCATAGCCACACTTGGTGTAAAAGTAGGGAAAATCCGCAAAAGCAATTGATTGCTCATTGGCCAACACTACGGGAACATCATGATTGCCAGGAACAACATAGGCGGGAAAAGGTAGCTTAGCTAAGCGCTGTTGCAACCAAGCGTGATTTTCTCTTTCGCCGTGCTGGGTTAAATCTCCTGGCAACAACAGAAAATCTAAATCGAGTTGTGTTAAATGTTCTAGTACACTTTCAAAAGCCGAGATGCTGACTTCCACCAGATGAAACCGACTAGGATGATTCCAGATTGTGTGGGGAAGTGCTAGGTGTAAGTCACTGACGATCGCAAAACGAAAATTGAGAGTCATCGATTTAGGAAAATGTTAAAAGAAGGAGCTAAAACAAGTCTTTTTCAAAAAGTATAACCCTTACTTTATATTCCTGCTCAGCAGTGCGCTCATTTAACATTTGTACACATTGAGCATCGATTACACGCTATAGTAACAATTGACTTTAAAACCTATCAGATGTATTCAATTTGAAAAAATCAAAAAAATATGAACAAAATAGAATTCAGCAATCAAGACTCAGAATTCAGAATTAATTTTAGATGAATGGCCGATGTAGCTGACTTTTTCATAGCAGTATAAACGGTTTTAATATCCCATCAAATCCTAGATGTGGTGGTCTTCAAGACTAAAAATTACGAATTACGAATTAGGAGAGTAAATTTTGGCAGCAGTCCGAGTCCGCCAACATGTGAACCCACTCGCCCAAAAGTATCAAACACCAGTAAGTCCTCTTGAGTGGGAAAAAGTTTATGCCAAGCCAAATCAATCTCTACATTTAGATATTGGCTGTGCTAAAGGACTGTTTTTGTTGAATATGGCCAAGATAGAACAAAACTGGAATTTTCTCGGCTTAGAAATTCGGGAACCGCTGGTGGTGGAGGCCAATAAGTTACGTTCTCAGTTAGCTTTAACAAATTTGCATTACTTATTTTGCAATGTCAATAATTCCTTGAAATCGCTTTTATCTTCATTACCTCCAGGAAGTTTGCAACGGGTGACAATTCAATTTCCCGATCCTTGGTTTAAAACCCGCCATGCGAAACGTCGTGTAGTCCAACCCGAACTAGTGGCAGAATTAGCTAATTATCTGGCGGTTGGGGGAGTTGTATTTCTGCAATCCGATATGGAATTTGTGGCTGTGGAAATGCGCGATCGCTTTGCCGTTCACCCAGCTTATCAGCAAGTCGGTACAGAAGAATGGCTAGCCGCAAACCCCCTACCAGTAGCCACAGAGCGAGAAATATATACTCAAAATAAGGGCGAACCTGTTTACCGCGCTTTGTTTATCAGGCGAGACACTGGGAATCAACAACAATAACAGCGCCATCTCCAGACAAAAAAGTTTTTAGGGCATAAATGTTTTAGTTGCTGTTCAAAATTTGAATTGCAGCGTAGGCGTAGCCAGCCGTAGGCATCGCTTCTGTCTTGAATAGAAACGACAATTTACCTTGTCCCCCTTGTCCCCCAATCCCCATACGGTTCGGGGAAAGGGGAAAGGGGGAAGGGGGAAGGGAAAAGGGGGAAGGGGAAAGGGGGAAGGGGAAAGGGGGAAGGGGAAAGGTTTCAAATACA
>Ga0314816_1000023_pt1 | contig 19663 bp, 15 predicted proteins | sample MICome_6_FD_202353 | JGI IMG/M metagenome (GOLD analysis project Ga0314816, IMG submission 202353) | Metatranscriptome of soil surface biofilm microbial communities from soil inoculated with nitrogen-fixing consortium DG1, State College... ...
ATTCTTAACTCCTAACTTCTCACTCATCACTATTGATTATCTACAAAATATTGGGTGTATAAAATTCAAAGTTAGGAGTTATGAGTTAGGATTTGAAGAAAATTCTACATTCCCAATTCAAAAGTTAATAGGAGTTAAGAGTTAAACAAGATTTTGCATTCCAAATTTCTAACTCCTCACTCTTAACTCCTAACTTCTCATTCATCACTATTCATTGGAATTTGGTGGAGCAACTTGAGTAGTTGACTGTTGTTTGCGTTGTTCGCGCTTTTTGCGATCTGCTGAAAGCATATCTGCCATTACTGCCAGTGCTTGCACCATTTTGTCTAGATTAGAACGGTATAGTTCCAAATCCTTGATGAATTTATCATCAGATAAATGTAACCCAGCAGCGATAGCTTTCAATGCTTCGGTGAGTCGTTTTTCATCTTTGACTAGTTCTGCATCTGATAATTCCAACAGAGAAAATACACCGATTGCAAACAACCGATTATATTTAAAGTTAGAATTATTGGCGATCGCTTGCAATTGTGCTTGCAAGTCAGCATCTCTATCTAAGTTACTGGTTTGACTCAGCCAAGCAATTAAATCTTGAATTGGCAAATCTTTAGCTACATTTCGCAATCTTTCAGCATCTTGTCGATAGCGTTGCGGGTCTTGTTCTATAGCCTGACATAGGGCGTTAAAAATAGATTCTCGATCCCGTTCTGGTTGATAGCCTTCCATGAAGCGGTCAAAAGTAGTGACGACGCCCAAGGCATAAATTGGATTGTAGCTAAAATCAATATTTACTGACAGCAGATGCATTTCCACCATCAATTCTTCTACTACCCGACGATAAATAGTGTTAATCGGACGGGTATGCAGATTGTAGAAAGTTCGCTTTGTATCAGAGACAGTACGGACGTTATTCACAAAGAAAATCTTAAGGGCGACGTATTCTTATTTTCCCGCTTAAAGGGTACTTTGCCAAGTTAAGGTTTTCGCTAGCGACAGTCTATAGACCGAAAACTTTTCCACAAGAACTGTCATTTTATCCATATACAGCGTTTTTCAGGTAAATGAAAAGTTACACCACAGGTAGGGGCAAACGCCTGTAGTTCAAGGGAAGTTTGAGCCTACACCTTTACAATTCTCTGTATGTCACAAAGTGTAATGAAAATTTTTTACCACAAAAAAAATAAAAATAATAATTCACAATTGACAGTCAATTTAGTCTAAAATTTAAAATCAAGTCAAAAAAGCGGCTGAAATTTAGCTAAATCTTACAAGAGAAACTTGCCATCCTCCCAAAAAATGGAGAGCGCCGAAAGCCGACGCTCTTAAGTTCGTAGTGATTGTCAACCACGAATATCTTCAAATTTGACAAGACCATCGCCAAAATTTTTCGGTCTAATGACAGTTTCTTTTACAATATAAAGAAATCGAAATCAGTTTGTGAGTTAATAGCCACAAGGGCTAAAAACAACTTTAAAAACTCATCAATCTCCTTTATGAACTTCTCGCCACAGTTGATTGCTTTAGGTGAGTACCTAGCCGGTGAATTTGACAATCGAGAACAAGCCATAGCAGAACCAGTTTGGTATGTCCACCTGCGCCTGTGGCAAAGACCAGTTAATCTATTCCCAGAAGATAGTATCACCTTGTTTGCCGAACAGGCTAATATCATTAATCTAGATCGACCCTACCGCCAACGAATTATGCGGTTGTCTCAGGGAAGCGATTTTGATGCGCCTCTGAAAGTGCAATATTATATGCTTCAAAATCCAGAAGCATTCCAAGGCGCAGGGGATAATTCAACATTACTAAACACACTCTCACCAGATCTATTAGATTTACTGCCAGGTTGTATCCTCAAAGTTAATTGCGAAACATTAGCTGGCGATCGCTACAAGTTTACCGCTACTCCATTACCACAAACTCGTTGCACTTTTACTTATCTGGGAAATACCGTGGAAGTTTCCTTGGGCTTTGAAGCCACACAAGCAGAATTTTACAGCTACGACAAAGGAATTAACTCAGTAACTGGACAAGCAACTTGGGGAGCGATTATGGGGCCTTATCGTTACACAAAGCGAAATCAGTATTGAGTAAGATCGAGTTATGAACTATGAGTTACGAGTTATGAATTTTCAATAAACTCCTCACTCCTCACTCTTAACTCCTCACTCCTAACCCCTAACTCCTAACTCTTTTCTTAGCTGGCGATACTACGAGGTACACCTTCTAAAGCTTCCTCTTCAGTTTCAAAAATTTCAAACACAGTATCCATCATTGTCACTTCAAAGACGAGTTTGGCTTCTGGATGTACATTACAGATACGGAAACTACCCTTGACTTTATCTGCATCACGCATTCCAGCTACCAAAGAGGTGAGACCGGAACTATCAATAAAATTGACCTGACCCAGATTTACAACTACATGGCGACTGAGTTTAGAAATACACTCCTGTAACTTTAAGCGAAATTGCCAAGCCGTGGTGATGTCTAGGCGGCCTGCTGGTGTTAAGACAATCACGGTATTTCCGTCTTGGGTTGTATAACTTTTTTGGTCTATATGAATCACTTAAGCCCTCCCCGTGGCATTCTTTTTAAATTAACTAGCTACAGAACCGTTATAATGCTGCCACTTGAGATTAGCAAGCTACAGCTAAAATTGTCACTTTTTTCTGCTAAGTGCTTATCTTTAGTAGTTTAACTCACCAAAACAGTGCTGAGTAGCAATTTTAATTGGGCATTGGGCATTGGGCATTGGGCATTGGGCATTAGAAGTGTGGGAGGTATGGGAGGATGGGGAAGAAATCTTTTCCCCCTCTGTCCCCACACTTTTCCATGCCCCATGCCCCATGCCCTATTTCCAATTGAGCCAATCTTGGGGTTTCAAGAAGGTTTCATACAACTCGGCTTCTGGGGTGTTGGGTTCTGGCTGATAGCCGTATTCCCAGCGCACCAAAGGTGGTAGGGACATAAGAATTGATTCGGTGCGTCCGTTGGTTTGCAGGCCAAAAATTGTACCTCGGTCGTAAACCAAGTTGAATTCTACATATCGTCCCCGGCGATAGAGTTGGAAATTGCGTTGGCGATCGCCATATTCAATTCCATGTCGCCGTTCTACAATTGGCACATAGGCTGGTAAAAATGCTCTGCCACAGTCTTGTACAAAAGCAAACAAATCTTCCCAACTACGTAGCGCTGGTTCTCCCACGTGATTGCTATGAATAGCTGCTTGTCCATTGGGATCGGGGCCGCGATATAAAGTACCCCGACCATCTTGGTAATCAAAAAATAGACCACCTACACCCCTGGTTTCACCGCGATGCTTGAGGTAGAAATATTCGTCACACCAACGCTTAAACACTGGGTAATATTCTGGGTGGTGTTGGTCGCAAGCTTGTTTTAAAGTTTTATGTAAATGTATGACATCTTCAGCAAAGGGATAGTATGGAGTCAAGTCTAGACCACCACCAAACCACCATACAGGTCCTGCTTCAAAGTAGCGATAGTTTAAATGGACTGTAGGTATGTAGGGATTACGGGGGTGTAACACCATTGAAGTACCAGTAGCATAAAACCCGTGTCCTGCGGCTTCAGGACGTTGAGCTAAGATTGAGGGCGGTAAATGGGAACCCCAAACTTCAGAAAAATTAACGCCACCTTGTTCAAATATTGCACCTTCGCGGAGGACACGCGATCGCCCTCCACCCCCTTCTGGGCGTTCCCAACTATCTTCATTAAATTTACCTACACCATCCAGTTCTGCCAAAGTTTCCGTAATCTCATCTTGCAGCTGTTTCATAAACTGACTGACTCTTGTTTTAGCGTCAGTTGGTGGCAAAGACTTGGATGATTCCGCTGCTACAGTTGGTATTTGCGAGTTGGTCAACATAGATTCCCGAACCTAAATTACAATTTCCAGAAAGCCACAAATTTCTCATCTTAAAATTTGGGGAAAACCGCACCAACAATCAAGCTCTATTTGCCCAACCTGCTTTTTTCTTACTGGTCAAGCATTTATTAGGATTGATGGGCATCACTAGAGTTATTTTCCCTCACAATGCGTATAGGCTTGTATGTTGAATAAGTTTTTTTTGAAATTTTTAATTGGAATATTCTCGTATAAACACTAAAATTTAGTCTTAACCTTGAGGTATCGAGGGTTTGACTACTGTACTCAAAACTTCTGTGCCATATCTATTGTTTATGATGTTGGCGTTGCTGTGCCCAAAGTAATTTTGAGACAGTTTTGGTCTAGGGGTTAAGCTGAGTTGCCCAAGATACCAAAGTTACCAGAAAGTGTCTAGCGAGGAGGGGGATTAGGAAAATGCAAGGTTGGTTATCCAAATTCATCCACCGCAAACGTCGTCGGTTTTGCGCTTCTCTGGTGCGGACATATCGAGAGATTAGTTCTGCTTCTGTAGATGAACTGTGGCAAAAAGTAGTTGATTTAACAGATGTTTCTTGGCATCCACTACTTAAAAGTACTAACGTGCCCTACGGATTAGTACCCAAACCAGGATTAATTTTTCATGCTGTAACACGCTTTTCGCCGATTCCCATCCGGATTTTTGTGGAACGCGTTAATCCCAGAGAAATGCTGAGTATCCGAGTTCTAGCCATTCCTGGCATAGAAGAACGAGTAACCTACCAAGTGGAATCAACAGTTTGTGGAACTTGTTTATCTTATTCTGTAACACTACGCGGTTGGTTGTCACCCCTAATTTGGTCTTTATCTCGTCCCTATGCAGACCGCGTTGCTCGTTCTTTAGTGGAAGCAGTAGAAAAGGCGGCATTACCAGCAGTATCCGGGAAGAAAAAATCTATTAATGACAGCTGTTTTGATTTTTAGATCTGGGGCATGGAGCAAATGCCCAATAAAGTTAAGATTCTATTAGGTAATCATCCAGTTTCCTAAGTTTTATTACGGCAGCGATCGCGAAAATACCAATCTGCTCTTGCTTTTATTTGCATCCAGTTAATAGCTAAGATGCTGACTAGGATTGTATTTCGTCATTTTCAACAGAAGTCAAGAGCTTCTGCCTTTCTTAAATCAGAACTTCGGTAAATCTTTGAATTTTGAATTTTTATGTACGATGTCCTTGATTCTCGCTCTGTCCTAGAAGTGTTGCGACCAGTGCAAGACCCAGAACTTCGCAAAAGTCTGGTGGAATTAAATATGATTCGCAACGTCAAAATCGATGGTGGTAAGGTTAGCTTTACTTTAGTTTTAACTACTCCTGCCTGTCCTTTACGTGAATTTATTGTCGAAGATTGTCAAAAAGCTGTTAAAAAACTACCAGGCGTTACAGATGTCAGCGTAGAGGTAACCGCAGAAACACCACAACAAAAAAGTTTGCCAGACCGCACTGGTATTTCTGGAGTAAAAAATATCATTGCTGTTTCCAGTGGTAAAGGAGGCGTTGGTAAAAGTACTGTGGCGGTGAATGTCGCAGTGGCTTTAGCGCAAACTGGTGCGAAAGTCGGCTTACTAGACGCTGATATTTACGGGCCTAATGACCCAACAATGCTAGGGTTGGCTGATGCGGAAATCGCTGTGCGTTCCACTGAAAAAGGTGAAATCCTCGAACCTGCTTTTAATCACGGCGTCAAATTGGTTTCAATGGGCTTTTTGATTGACCGAGATCAACCAGTGATTTGGCGGGGGCCAATGCTAAATGGTGTGATTCGCCAGTTTCTCTATCAAGTGCAATGGGGAGAATTGGACTATTTAATTGTAGACATGCCACCGGGAACTGGAGATGCTCAGTTAACTTTAACCCAAGCAGTACCGATGGCAGGGGCAGTAATTGTTACCACACCGCAAAATGTCGCGCTGTTAGATTCCCGTAAGGGATTGCGGATGTTTCAGCAAATGAACGTCCCGGTATTGGGAATCGTGGAAAACATGAGTTATTTTATTCCCCCGGATATGCCAGATAAGCAGTATGACATTTTTGGTTCTGGTGGTGGTTCTAAAACTGCTGCTGAATTGGAAGTGCCGCTTTTAGGCTGTGTACCACTAGAAATTTCCACGCGAGTTGGTGGCGATAATGGTGTGCCAATAGTCGTTGCCGATCCTGATTCAGCTTCAGCAAAAGCATTAAAAGCGATCGCTTTGAATATCGCTGGTAAAGTATCAGTTGCAGCTTTGACATAATAAATTTTAACTCTATCTGTTTCTTGGGCTATAGCCTGGGAATACTAGGGACTGGACATTGGGGACTGGGGAGATGAAAAGATGGGGAGGTGGGGGAGGTAGGGGAAAGGTTAAAGGGTAAAGGGTAAAGGGATAAATTGAACCTTTCCCCCTTACCCCTTTCCCTTTCACCATTCCCTCGAAAGCCCTGTTTGGCCCATGCCCCATACTTCGACTACGCTCAGTACAAGTGCCCAATGCCCAATGCCCAACAATTAAACCTAAAGTCTAGACTGACACAATGTTATTAAAAAGATCGCTCCCCAAAGTTCGCTGGAAGTCTTGGGTTAAGCCTTGGCAACATGTAGATTGGTTATTATTTTTTTTACCAGTTGCTGCCAGTATTTTTGGCGGCATCATGATCCTGAGTACGGAACTCAAGCAGCCAGTAACTGACTGGTGGTGGCACTGGTTAGTGGCTGGTATCGGTACACTTATAGCACTGTTTTTAGCTCGTATCCGTTATGACATTTTGATGCAGTACCACTGGGTAACCTACGCACTCACGAATTTCAGCTTAATTGCCGTGATGATTGCCGGTACTAGTGCTAAAGGGGCACAGCGGTGGATTAGTGTCGCTGGCTTTAATGTGCAACCCTCAGAGTTTGCCAAAGTCGGTATGATTATTACCTTAGCAGCCTTATTACACAAGCGCACTGCTTCTAATCTCGAAAGTGTTTTCCGTATACTGGCAATCACCGCTATACCTTGGGGACTAGTATTTTTACAGCCAGATTTAGCAACATCAATGGTATTTGGGGCCATCGTGTTGGGAATGCTCTACTGGGCCAATGCTAACCCTGGATGGCTAATTCTAATGATTTCTCCTGTGATTGCTGCCATTTTGTTCAGCATATCTTGGCCTTTAACACAGCCGATAGTTTTATTCAAAGAGTTATCTTTTGGCCCCTTGGGCATAGTTTGGTCAATTGCTATGGCCATCATTGGTTGGCGAACTCTACCTTGGCGTCGATTTGGTTTGGGTACTATCGGTGCGTGGAGTCTGAATATCCTCGGTGGCGAATTAGGAGTTTTTGCCTGGAATCATATTTTGAAACCCTATCAAAAAGACCGACTAACCGTATTCATGGATCCAGATCACGATCCCCTTGGTGCTGGCTATCACTTAATTCAATCTCGCATTGCCATTGGTGCAGGTGAAATTTGGGGATGGGGTCTATTCAAAGGCCCTATGACCCAACTTAATTTTGTTCCAGAACAACACACAGACTTTATTTTCTCCGCAGTAGGCGAAGAATTCGGTTTTGTTGGTTGTTTGGTAGTACTCTTTGTTTTTTGCTTAATTTGCCTTCGTTTACTGCATGTTGCTCAAAATGCCACAGACAATTTCGGTTCGTTGTTGGCTATTGGCGTTTTGTCCATGATTGTGTTTCAGTTAATTGTCAACGTTGGTATGACTGTCGGCTTAGCGCCTGTAGCAGGAATTCCCTTACCTTGGATGAGTTACGGACGTTCTGCCATGCTGACTAACTTCATTTCCTTGGGGATAGTAGAATCGGTAGCAAATTTTCGCCAACGGCAGAAGTATTATTGATTGGGCATTGGGCATTGGGCAAACAGGACTTTCCAGGGAATGGTGAAAGGGAAAGGGGTATGGTTCGACAAGCTCACCAACCGGGGGAAAGGTTAGATTTATCCCTTTACCCTTTACCCCTTTAACCTTTCCCCTACCTGATAGTCTCCCTTGTCTTCCTTGTCTCGCCATGCCCATGCCCAATGACTGTTAACAAGTATTAAGCTATTAACAGGAAACAAGTGAGGCCAAAAAGATGATTCTGCCTGGAGCAACTGTTCGCGTCAAGAATCCCGCAGATACCTACTATCGCTCTGAAGGACTCGTGCAAAGAGTGAGTGATGGTAAGGTAGCTGTATTGTTTGAAGGTGGTAACTGGGATAAATTAATTACCTTCCGCCTGAAGGAATTAGAACTCGTGGAAACCACAGCCGGACGTAAAAAAGGAAAATAGATTAGTTAGAAGTTAGGAGTTAGGAGTTAGGAGTTATTATTGTTCAACTCCTAACTCCTAACTCTTAACTCAGTATTCCCATGCGCCTTCCTCTACCACAGTTTGACAGAAGCGATCGCCATCCCAATCACTTTGCCGAGGTGATTGAAACTAGTACTACTGAATTTTTGGCACAGTGTTTGGAACCAGAAGATTTAAGCTTTCCGTCGATGCCACCTTTTGGTAGTTGGGTTTGTGCTGTGGATGAAGAATCTGGCAATCTTGTTTACGCTGTGGTATATCATGCCACAACCATGCCCATAGATTCCGTACACCGAGCTAGAGCTTTGGGATTGTCGTTGCAGGACTTACGTGAAGAACAACCCCAGATATTTGCTATGCTCAGAACAGAATTTCGAGCTGTCATCGTTGGATTTGAACTATCTTCACAAAATCCAAGTTATAACCGAAGAGTATATCAGTATCTACCACCCCGTCCTCCGCAAATTCATCAAGCTGTTTATCGGTGCGAAGCTGAAGCCATCGTTAAATTTACTGAAGAATTAGATTTTTTGCGGACACTCCTTTGCATCAACGGTGCGCCAGTGGACGCCTTGACCGCAGCTGCTATTCGAGATGTATATCAGTTACGTAAAGCTGACCGAGAATGGTTAATTAAAGCTGGGCGGAACCTGAGCGTATTACTTAAAGACGATTACGATCGCTTGCGGTTCATTTTGAGCCAAATCCACCCGTAGGTAGTTAGTTCTTAGACAATTGTCTAGTTTAGTGTAAGTTAAGATTTTTGATTTTTCCTCAAGCGGCTCCTACGTTCATTTATATCTATCGAGCGTTCGTCCTCAAGGCGATCGCAGTTTTACCATAGCCTCATCAATTCCTACCTATGGAACTAATATCACAAGTTCTTGCTCTGGAACCAACTTCGCAAGTTCTTAGCAAGGAACCAATTGTTTCCTTTGCTATTTTGCTCGCAGTAATCTTAGTTATACCTATTATGTTTGAGCGACTAAGATTACCAGGATTAGTAGGTTTAGTTTTCTCTGGACTAGTACTTGGCCCTTCGGGCTGGCATCTATTTCAATCCAACTCGCCGATGATTAACCTACTATCAGATATCGGGTTAGTATACTTGCTATTTGTTGCAGGGCTAGAAGTAGATTTAGAAAAGTTCCGCAAAAGAAAAAGTCGTGCCTTTGGATTTGCTAGCTTGACTTTCAGTGTGCCACTAATTATCGGAACTTTAGTAGGTTTGATTTTAGGCTATGGCTGGACTACTTCGATTTTAATTGGCTCTTTATTTGCTTCCTACACTCTTTTGGCATATCCCATAATCACTCGTTTGGGAGTGGTAAATAATGAAGCTGTTACTGTCACCATTGGAGCCACAATTTTTACAGATATTGGCGCAATCTTAATATTGGGCGTTTGTGTGGCTATAGTTCGTAACCAGGTATTCAGCTTTGGTCAATTACTCACATTGTCCGGTTGGTTAATAATTTACTCTGTTGCCGTTGTTGCAGGATTTGATTGGGCAGGTAAAGAGTTTTTTCGCCGTTCGGGAGACGATGAAGGAAACAAATTTTTGTTTGTGTTGCTTTCTGTATTTCTTGCTGTTGTAGGCGCTCAATTAATAAAAGTAGACAAAATTGTTGGTGCTTTTTTGGTGGGTTTGGCAGTTAATGAAGCTGTCGGTGAAGGGCCAGTGAAAGAAAAGGTGGTATTTATTGGCAGTGTATTATTTATTCCGATTTTCTTTGTTGACCTTGGTTTACTAATCAATTTACCTGCTTATTTGCATAATCTCAGCGCCATCAAATTAACGCTGTTAATTATAGTCTGCTTGATTGCCAGCAAATCCATCGCAGCTTTGTTGACCAAACTAGTTTACCGCTACAACTGGCAAGAAATCCTCACCATGTGGTCGCTATCAATTCCCCAGGTGAGTACAACCTTAGCCGCAACGTTAGTAGGATATCGGGCTGGATTATTTTCATCAGAAATATTACATAGCATTATTATTTTAATGGTGGTAACCTCTACCTTGGGGCCATTCATTACTAGTAGAATAGCCGTTGGTTTGACCTCCTCCCCAACCGTAGATGCACCAGCAACAAATTTAGCCGATGGCGATACACCAGAAACAGATAATGCTTTGACTATAGTTGTACCTGTGTATAATCCTCAAACGCAGCAGTACTTAATTGAAATGGCAGCATTATTGGCGCGTCAGTCAAAGGGTAAAATTGTACCGCTAGCGATCGCTAATGCTACTGCTCACATGGATGCACCGCAGTTAGAAGCCTCTCTAGAACGCAGCGAACGCTTATTAACAAAAGCCACCGCCCAAAGTCGAGTATTGGGTGTAGCCGCAGAATCGATACTGCGAATTGATGATGCTTTTGCTCAGGGAATTAGCAGAGCTGCCCGCGAACAAAAAGCTAGTTTAATTGTCATGGGTTGGGGTAAACGTACTGGCTTGCGGGCGTTATTGTTTGGAAATGTGGTTGATGGAGTGCTTTGGGCAGCCCATTGTCCTGTAGCAGTCACACGTTTAGTGGAATCACCAAAAAAAATTCAGCGTATCCTAGTACCAATAGAAAATTTAACAGCACCGATATTGCAGCCCGTACAATTTGCTCAAATGTTAGCACAGGCAAATCAAAGCCACATTACTGTACTCAATGTGTGCGATCGCCGCACCAGTTCTAGTAAAATTGCTTGGAGGCGATCGCACCTCTCACTTCTAGTGTCTAAATTAGCTCTGCCCAATACCCCAGAAATTCAAATTATCGCTCATGAAAATGTAGCCCAAGCAATTTTGCAAGCAGCACGGTTATATGATTTAGTGGTTTTACCTTTTATACGCAATCGCACCAGCCCCGGAGGATTAGCTATTAGCGATGTCACAACTGAGTTAGCTAGACAACTCACCTGTTCCATTGTCATGCTCGGAGAACCACAACGAACTCAAACCAATGTAGTTATTTCAAATACTGGTACTGGCAATAGCATTACATCTGCTGTATGATGTAAATCAAAAGACTGGGGCTGTGATGGCATACCCTGGTAAAGAACTTGGAAGTAAAAAAATATTCAATACAAGACTGTTAACTGTGAACCGTCAACAGTCAACAGTCTGAATCGGTGGGAAGAACTGATTTTCGCCACACTCTTCGTCTTGGCAATAAATGAATCGACTCTAATGGCTACATACTTCCAAAGTAAAAAATATTCCACAGAAGACTGTTGACCGTTGACACTCAGTAGTCAACGACCCCAAGCGGAATAATTTATTTTTTGGAGTTACCGCACAGTAAAAACATTTTATATTATTGAAGATTTGATGAACTTTAGGTAAAAGACAACAACTGTTAGACAATGTTTGTTATTTTGCTGGTTAAATTGTTAACAAAGTAGGTTAAAACATAACAAAAGTACAACCTTAAACAGTTTTTGATTAGGGGTTGCTCATTTTTAGTTCTGTATTTTTGTGCCCAAGCTGGGTAACCTAAAAGATAAGTGCAATAGCTACTGAAAATATTTGTAAGTAATTGGGAAACTATGAGAATTTTGGTGACGGGCGGTGCTGGGTTTATTGGTTCCCATCTCATCGACCGACTAATGAACGAAGGGCATGAAATAATATGCTTAGATAATTTTTATACAGGTCATAAACGTAACATTCTTAAATGGTTAGGTCATCCGTATTTTGAATTAATTCGCCACGATATTACCGAACCAATTCGCTTAGAAGTCGATCAAATTTATCATTTAGCTTGTCCTGCTTCTCCAGTACATTATCAATACAACCCAGTAAAAACCGTTAAAACTAACGTGATGGGAACGCTGAATATGTTGGGGCTGGCCAAGCGCGTGAAAGCTAGGTTTTTCTTAGCATCAACTAGCGAAGTATACGGAGATCCAGAAATTCATCCCCAAACCGAAGAATACAGAGGTAGTGTTAATCCCATTGGTATACGTTCTTGTTACGACGAAGGTAAAAGAATCGCTGAAACTCTAGCATTTGATTATTACAGGCAAAATAAAGTTGATATTCGAGTTGCTCGGATATTTAATACATACGGGCCGAGAATGTTAGAAAATGATGGTCGGGTAGTGAGTAACTTTATAGTTCAAGCCTTGCGAGGTACTCCTTTAACGGTTTATGGAGATGGTTCGCAAACCCGGAGTTTTTGCTACGTTTCCGATTTGGTGGAAGGATTTATTCGCCTGATGAACGGCGATTATGTCGGGCCAGTAAATTTGGGTAATCCAGGAGAGTATACAATTTTACAATTGGCACAAGCTGTGCAAAACATGATTAACCCAGACGCACAGATTAAATTCGAGCCGCTACCTTCCGACGACCCCCGGCGTCGCCAACCCGATATTACAAAGGCGAAAACTTGGTTAAATTGGGAACCTACCATTCCTTTGCAAGAGGGGTTAAAACTAACAATAGAAGATTTCCGCGATCGCATGAACAGCGATACTAAAAATTCAGCCTCATGAGCAGCACCTAGTCTTGCTCTCAAGTTTCCTGCAAGCTTATCCTATTTGGTAGCCGGTACTTTAAGTGGCTGTGTTTCCTCTCGGTGTATAAGTGTCATATTGACTATTTCTTTTGTTAAACTAACGCTGAATTAAGCGAGGAGTTAAAAATGCGTGTTTGCGTAATTGGTACTGGTTACGTCGGTTTAGTTACAGGTGCTTGCTTAGCTCATATTGGGCATGATGTCATTTGCGTAGACAACAACGAAGAAAAAGTCAAATTAATGAAATCTGGTCAGTCTCCGATTTTTGAACCGGGACTTTCAGAAATCATGCAGTCTGCTATTCAAGCAGATAAAATTCATTTCACCAGCGATTTGGCTGCCGGAGTCGCCCACGGAGAAATTCTGTTTATTGCTGTAGGAACACCACCTTTACCAACTGGTGAGAGCGATACTCGTTATGTTGAAGCTGTGGCCCGTGGTATTGGGACAAACCTCAACAATGGCTACAAAGTCATTGTGAATAAATCAACAGTACCCATTGGTTCAGGTGACTGGGTGCGGATGATTGTTCTAGACGGTATCGCTGAACGGCAGAAAACTTTGGTAGCCGCAGGTGGCGTATCTGAAGAAAAATCACCTGAGTTTGTCGCCGAGTTTGATGTCGTCAGCAATCCAGAATTTTTGCGTGAAGGTTCAGCAGTTTACGACACCTTCAACCCCGATCGCATTGTACTAGGAGGCAACAGTCCCAGGGCAATAGCCTTAATGGAACAACTGTATGCCCCAATTGTAGAACGCAAATACGCAGCCGATCCATCCTTACCTCCAGTACCAATTCTGGCAACAGACCTCAGTTCAGCGGAAATGATCAAATACGCCGCTAATGCCTTTTTGGCCACTAAGATTAGTTTTATCAATGAAGTTGCTAACATTTGCGATCGCGTTGGTGCTGATGTTACCCAAGTAGCTAAAGGTATCGGTCTAGACTCCCGTATTGGTAACAAATTTTTACAAGCCGGTATTGGCTGGGGTGGTTCTTGCTTCCCCAAAGATGTCTCCGCCCTCATTCATACTGCTGACGACTATGGCTATGAAGCAGAATTGCTCAAATCCGCAGTCAACGTCAACGACCGCCAACGTTTAATTGCTCTCGAAAAACTGCAACAAGTCCTGAAAATCCTCAAAGGCAAAACTGTTGGGCTACTCGGTCTCACCTTTAAGCCTGATACCGATGATATGCGCGATGCTCCAGCCCTCAACTTAATTGAACAACTCAACCGACTAGGAGCTAAAGTCAAAGCCTACGACCCAATTGTTTCTCAAACAGGTATGCGTCATGGCCTTTCTGGCGTGTTAGTAGAAACCGACGCTGAAAGATTAGCTGACGGCTGCGATGCTTTAGTACTCGTCACCGAATGGAAACAGTTCAGTACTCTTGACTACCTGAAGATGGCAAAATTGATGGCTCACCCCGTAATTATTGATGGTCGTAACTTCCTCGACCCCGAAGTAATGGTGCGGGCTGGATTCCAATATGTAGGAATTGGAAGATAAAGCATTTTGCCAGAAATCAGAATAGAGAATTATGAATTCTCTATTTTGCGACATTGAATTTAAAATTTCTAGCTTTTTTAAATAAAAAGGGTCATAACAATGTTGTGGCCCTTTTATTTTTCGTATTCAACAAGATTTATAGCAAGGGAGACAAGGGAGCAGGGTAATACGGTTCGGGGAAAGGGGAAAGGGGAAAGGGAAAAGGGGAAAGGTTTCAAATACATCAGACCTGTTGCACTCATGGCTTTTTGGACTCTTCTGGTCAAAGGGATACATCTTTATTGGAGAAAGGTAAAATACCAAACATGCACCCCCTTTTCCCGACTTCTCTTAGAAGTCTAATGAAGATTCCTGCTAGTTTAAAATTTATATAATTCTGCTATAAACATTTTGGCTATCAAACTCCAAATAATCACTCAAGAGTTACGTGGAATTCGCTCTATTTCAGCATATCCACTGAAAATTAGTTTTTGACCTTCGGTTTCTAATCGGTTGAGTCGCATCTTCACTCCATCAAGGTCAAATCGGTCTAAATCAACCATATTATCCAAAATTTCCACCAGTGCTAAGCTCAAGGTTTGGGAAATTTCGCGTTGTGCTTCTGGTATTTGATCGAGTTGAATTTTTGGGTCTTTAAAGGAAACTCGCCGCCGCTTTTCAATACCGATGGTGAGAGTCATGCTTAAAGGTACAAGTTCGCCATTATTTAAATCTGCTTTGGCTTCCAGCTGCAACTGATTTCCCAGTAATAGCTGTACCTGGACTTCGGTAAAGGAAACCGGTTGACCGCCAGATAATGCTGTTAAAGATGGTACAGTGAGGTTAAGCAAACGCTTTTTCACTAATTCAGCTTTGAAAGCATGGTTAATGCCTGCTTCTGACAAGATTACCTGAGCGACTGCCTGAGTAGGTTGTTTGAGGGTAAGTTTGCCACTTAAAACTGAGCCGAAATCAATAGACACCGCATCGGTTTCAAATGACATCTCCTCCACCGCAAAATCTTTGCGGATTACTAAGCCCCGACCGCTCATTTTGAAGCTATCAATGCTGCCTTGCAACAGTTTGCTAGAAGGATAACAGCGCACAAAGACTTCTACTGACTCGCTTTGAGTAAACAAGTGGCGAATCGTTTGGCTGGCGACTGTGTTGAGCATCTGCTCTCCCCAATCTGTGCCTTTAGGATTTTGTAAACCAGTAAGTCCGCCGAACATGTGGTTTTTAGTCTCTAGAAGTTCTTTGTACTTTTGTAACAAATTGTGAACGATAGAGCAAGCGATCCCATGATTGATTCTTTCAATGACCAAAGTCAGGATCGTTAATGTTACCAGATAAAATGTGTCTAATATTACTTTTTATAATTAATGTGATTTAATGCGATCGCCAACTTGACTTTGTGGGAAATTGCGCTGTATCCGGTGGTCATGTTTGGTATGTGCAAGAACAAGTCTAATTCTGACTTTTTTTAGCGTAGTCCATACTAAATTCTGCTGTAATTCCCTTAAGATATCTATTGTTTAAGATATCTACTATGTTTGCTCAAGTTAAATACTCTAAGTATCATGCTCTCGGAAATGATTATTTAGTTATTTCTCCTGAAAATTTAGCATTTGAATTAACCCCAGAAAGAATAGAGCGAATTTGCCATAGAAATTTTGGCATTGGCTCAGATGGTATTCTCTTTGGCCCCTTACCAGCCAAAAATGCGAAATTTGGATTGCGGATTTTTAATCCAGATGGTAGTGAGGCAGAAAAAAGTGGTAATGGGTTGAGAATCTTTTGTCGCTATTTGTGGGATAACCAAATTGTTCAAGAAGAAGAATTTGAAATTGACACCCTTGGCGGGCGAGTCCAAGGGCGGGTTACCGAATTGGGTAGAAGTGTTCGAGTAGAAATGGGTCGTGTAAGCTTCCAAAGTGAAAAAATTCCCGTGACAGGACACTCAAGAGAAGTTCTCCAAGAAAATATTACCGTCGCCGACCAAATTTTTAGCTTTTGTGCAGCCACCATTGGAAATCCACACTGCGTTATTCAGCTACCGGAAGTCACACCCGAAATTGCTAAACAGTATGGTTCTTTGCTAGAAATTCATCCTTACTTTCCCAACCGTACCAACGTTCAGTTTATGAAAGTTAAAGATCGGCAAAATATTCAAATTGAGATTTGGGAAAGAGGAGCAGGTTACACCTTAGCATCTGGCAGTAGTAGCAGTGCAGCGGCGGCTGTTGCCCACAAATTGAACTTGTGTGATTCAGAAATTACAGTTCATATGCCAGGAGGACAAATTGCGATCGCCATCAGTGATGATTTTACAGTTACCATGACCGGCTCCGTCACCAAAGTAGCTGAAGGTCTAATGTCCCTTGAAGTTTTTGAGTATTGAATATTGGGCATGGGGCATGGGAAAGGCGTAAGGGGAAAAGGGTAAGGGGAAAAGGGGAAAGATTAAATTTATTCCTTTTCCCTTTAACCTTTAACCTTTTCCCCAGCCTCCCCAGCCTCCCCTGCCCCTCATCTCCCCAGTCCCCCATTTCACTGTGTCGGCAGTTTCGGATGTGTATTCGAGTACTTTGCCACTATGCTGGAAATTTCAGGGTTGTAAAGTCTGAGATAATTCCAGTAATTGCCAAATACTTGACGCACATAATTTTTGGTTTCATCAAAAGGAATGTCTTCCACAAATTCATCTGGGTCTTGTGTAGTGTAAGTTTGCAGCCATTTGGAGACATTGCCAGGGCCGGCATTATAACTGGCGATCGCTAACAAGGAATTATTGTTATATTGCTGATGGGTATGATCCAAATACCATGTACCCAGCATGATGTTTTGGTTGGGATCTTCTAGGTTTATTGTTTTGCTATCCAACTTAATTTGTGGGGCAATCCATTGAGCTGTACTCGGTAACAACTGCATTAAACCAGTAGCATTTGCCACAGATTTAATTTTGGGTTGAAATCTGGACTCTTGACGAATTAAGGCAGTTACTAGCAAAGGATTGAGTTGACGCTCAGTAGACCATTTTTCAATTTCTCGCAGATAGGGAAATGGATAACGGGCTTGCCAATAAGAGATTTGTTTGCTTAGAGTTTGATATTCGGCAAGTTCAGCTGGTATTTCCCGGTCTTCCAATTTAGAAATTTTGTCAATTCCGATGAGATTTTCTCCCCTTGCCAGCTGCATCAAGCCTTCAGTAAATTGCTCTGCTACCGTTGGCTGAAGTTTATTCTGAAATTCTGTTTGCCACTGTAACCAAGCATCCCGGTCTTGACCCAACAGATACAATTCTTTGAAAGTTTCAGAACCTGCGGGAGGTAATGAACGCTGGGGTGCAAGGACTTCTGGGTTCATTGAGCGCACGTTGTCAAAGTTACCGACATTCAACCCCAACATCGTCGCCGATCGCCATGCATAGTAAGAGTAGGGAAACTGGCTAATCGTATACTCATAAGCAGTTTGAGATTCTTGCTGTTTTCCTAATGCAGCCGCCCATTTACCCACCCAAAAGCCTGCTCTTGGAGCCAAAATACTGTTGGGATTGTTGGTAACAATTGGTTCTGCCCATTGCCATGCAGCGATGTAATCTTTGTTGTTCGCTTTATCTTGGGCGACTTTCCAGCGATACTCTGCTGCTTCGTCAGAATTACCGTATTTGCCCAACAGTAATTCCCAAGCCGAGCTAGCTGACTTTTGATCTTTGAGTGCTTGGAAAGTTTTGGCTTTTTGTACCAGTGCAGCACCGGCTTGGTCGGGGAATTTACTAATTACTTGGTCAAGATAAGGCAAGCCATCTTTGGGAGTTTTGGCCATTTCTGCTAATCGCAGCAGTGCAGTACCAGTTTCTTTTGCTTGGGGAAATTGCTGCACCAGTTGTTTATAAGTGGCGATGGCTTTTTCTTTATCTTTGCCCCCTACCTGTAACCCCCGTGCAGTACGGTAGAGATTGCGGGCTGTTTTGGGTGCTTTGGCATAAGCATTCCCGGCTTTGAGAAATTGATTATTTTCCCAATAGGCTGTACCAATGAGTTCCCAATCTTCGGCTTTGAGGTTAGGCTGTTTAACTAACCCATCCAAAACGCCCACTATACCTGCTTGGTCGTAGGCGTATTTTGCCAAAATCAACTGTAATTTAGGTTGATTGGGATTTTCTTGTAAGCGTTTGCGGATTATTTCCCAAGTCAAGGGATTAGAAGGAAATTGAGCGATGGCTGTTTCCTGTTCCTTTGGTTGGGCAATTAGATACAGCGCTTTGACTGCGGCTGGTTCTTTGGGATACTCTTTCAGGACTTTTCGCCTGAGATCTGAGGCTTTACCGTCCTCGCCCAGCATATCTTCTGCCTGGGCTTGTTTGAGCAAAATATAAGGTGCGAGGGTCGGATAGTCTTTTTCTAATCCTTCCAACAAAGCCAGAGCTTTTTTTCCTTGGGTTCTTTCAATGTAATCACTCGCCAAAAGATAACGAGCGCGATTGCGGTCTGGCGAAGGCGACTGTCCGGCGATGGCAGCTAGTTTTGCTGCCCGTTCTGGCAGAGATTGTGATATCAGTGGAAAAACAGCTGATTGAGCAACGCTAGCGTCAGATGTTTGCTCTACCTGATTTTTACCAAATTTGAGCCATTGCCCCAGAGATTTGCCAATTTCTGGTGCTGATACCATTGCCCCCGCTGAAAAGGCAAACAGCGCCGCAGCCGCAATTATGGAAATTTGCTTTTTTTGTAGTTTCTTCAGCATGAATACCCGCTGAAAAGTTCCGATGAATTTCTTGAAACTCTAGCACTCCTAACCATCAGTGTTACCAATTTTTAATTTCAGATTTTTAATTTTATGTACAAAAATACTAATTTTCAATCTTACGGTTGACAGTACTGAGGAGCTAGCGTAATTTAAACAATGTTACATCTATCTCTAGGATAAATGTAACAATTTTTATATTATTCCAACGACAATTCGATACACTTTGGTGAGTTAGCTGTCAATGGTTAACAGCCGACACAAAAAGATATCCAGTGTTAAATCCGCGACAATTGCTTCAGATTTTAACGCCAAAAAACACATTCCCTTTGATGTTGGGAAAGCTTGGGAGTGATGATTTGTAAATACTCGTCTCTCAATGGAAGTTTACAATAAAACGGGTGTTTTGGCGTTCTCGAAGTGTAGTCAAAAAATATTGTGAATCTATCTGAATATAAAGGTATCTTTCCTCGATGAAAGACATTAGCAGTGTCAGCCATAACTACAGTGCCAGCAACTCCTGTACAAGATTTCCAGTTTAATGGCGGTATAATCTGTCGCATGGTTTTGTCTCGAATGTAGCGATATTTATAGCTTAGAGAGCGTGCTACTTTTGAATAATCAGATTTGGGAATATATTGAAACGGGCCTCCATCATCATTTACATCATTTAAATAAACAATCACTTTTAGTACTTTGCGGTCTTC
>Ga0314816_1000027_pt1 | contig 19197 bp, 16 predicted proteins | sample MICome_6_FD_202353 | JGI IMG/M metagenome (GOLD analysis project Ga0314816, IMG submission 202353) | Metatranscriptome of soil surface biofilm microbial communities from soil inoculated with nitrogen-fixing consortium DG1, State College... ...
CAGCTTCCAATGCTGCTAATTTTCTTTCACGCTTATATGTTGTCAGTTGGTGAAAATTTGACTCAGATTTTAAGTCTTTCAACCAGTCATCAATTTCTCGCCATTGCAGGTGATTTATCTGCTCTAAAACATTAATATTGGTGTAAATATCCAGTAATTGAATTGTCTGCCCAATATCCAACATCTGTATAATATTGCACTGATTTTGGATTTTTTCTTGGCGCTTTTGGCGTACTTCCTTGACTAATTTATCGAAGTCAGCATCTTTGAATCGGATTTTACTGCTTTGCTCAAATGCCACATCTTCAGGGAAACCAGCAACCTTTTGCCAAGATAGCCCTAGCTGTTGACAAATTTGCACAAAACAAGAACGAGAAACTGACTCACCTGCAAAAAATTTGGCCACTGGCTGGCGTGTAATCCCTACAGCTGCTGCTAATTTATGCTGACTCCAAGTTTTGTCTATCAAAGCTGTTTTTGCTGCTCTTATACCTTCTGGTGATGCTCTGAGTCCTTGGCTTGTCATACTAATTCATAACCATAGCTCATCTATCAATTTAGTTAATTTTGAATTATTAATTGATATATTTGTTCTATGTCGATAGATAGATTAAGTTTTACATCCATTAATTAGAAATTACTAATTGTTCTGCTTATAGCTTGAAACTTAAACTTGTAGTATAGTATATGCTTAAGAGTATAACTACATGCAAATGCACGTCAAATAAATTCTCGTAGGTCTTCTCCAGCAAAACATGTCCCTTGGCTAGAGTAAAGTTGACTAGGTAAAAATTTAGAGTCTAAACCGCGTCTACTTTGAAACCTTTAATTTTTTGAAATCGGGTTTTATTTCTAAATACTAAACTCTTCCCTGTTAAGAGTTCCCCCAACCCTGTTGTCCGTTCCCTTTTGAAAAAGTCCACTTTTCAACTTGGACGAAGTTTAGATTGATTTATGGCTTAATTTGTGAGAGTTACTCGAAAGCTCCTGAATCAAGTAGTGTGTTCCTTTATAGACTTGCGGCGATCGCTATTTTTATGGTGTTTCTTGATGTATTTGTGGTCATGGAGACGATCTTGAATGGCACTTTTTTCCGTGTCTTGGGTTAAATATCAGACTACAAAAATTCAAGAATATACTAAAGTCATACAATACTTATACAATTGATAAACATGAAAATGGCTGAAGTTTCCATCGACTTCATGGAAAATTAATTGTAAACAAGTACTACAGTAGCGATCGTGGTCAGCAAACATCGGCGTTAATATACTTTCACCACAAATACGTAAAGCAAAACTGGCGCACCAGCTAAATGCCCAATCAACAATAGGCAGCAAAACAGCATTATGACTATGGCCCCTGATACTACTCCGAAAATTCTCATCGTTGATGACGACTTCGGCGTCCGAAATCTCGTCTATCGTTTTTTAAGTCGGAAATATCAAATAGAATCCGCAGCAGATGGGAAGACTGCCTTATCGTTGTTTGAGCAATTCAACCCATCCTTAGTGATTTTAGATTGGAATTTACCAGATGTTAATGGCTATAGTCTCTGCCAGGAAATGCAGAGTCGTACCAATGTTTTAGTAATGATATTAACCAGTAGAACTGACGAGGCTGATAAAATTAAAATCTTGGCTGCTGGTGCTGATGATTTCATGACCAAACCCTTTAGCTTGGCAGAAATTGAAGTCAGAGTAGAAGCGCTTTTGAGACGGATACGCTACATTAACCCCTCTCCAACACAACGCATCGTTTTTAAGCAGCTAGTGATTAATCCAGAGGGAAGGGAGGTAACACTTAATGATAAACCTTTAGCGTTAACAGCCCTGGAATTTAATATCTTACATTTTTTAGCCAGCCATCCTGGTCAAGCTTGGAGTCGTCCCCAGTTAATTCAAAAAATTTGGGGTTGCGACTACATAGGAGATGGCCGAGTAGTTGACGTACACATTGGTCAGCTTCGCAAGAAGATGGAAATCGATACCAGCGTACCAGAGTATATTAAAACTGTACGGGGCTATGGTTATAAATTTGAAGTACCTGACGACAGCACTAATTAGAGCTTATGGAATAACGATATAATCCTTATATTTTCAGCTTTTCAGGCTATCACCCTAGAAAAAGTCCCAGGAAAGTACCGCAAGAAATTAGAAAAAATAGCGATAAAACTCTTACCCCAACCCTGTTAAAAGTCCGCTACCCCCACCAAAGAACTTTTGCAGCAAACTCTAATTAATAAACACTAAGCTTTAAGAGTGCTGTTAGCTTTCTTCTCTATGGAAGGCCATGCCAACATAGTGTTGAGCCAGTTATGAAATCACCAATTGAAAATTATTTCTCCTCTTCCCTACTTTGGAGAACTTGCTAGCAAGAGCGTTTGTTTTAGGAGAAATTCTGATGTGGGAAACCTCCGAAGAGAGTTTTACTCCCCACTTTCTACTGAGTGTGTTTATTGGGGTAGATTTAGCGTAAAAAGCTGCTAACCAACCATAGCAAGATAAAAGTCAGCACTGTAGAAAATTGATTCGATCCCAGATTGATAAATGATATTTGTGGCAACAACCAGTTAGCAAGGAGGCCACCAGTAATCAAGCCAACTATTAAACTGACAAGGATGAACAAAACTGCTCGGCCAAATTTGGCTTCTTTCCGGTTGAGAAAGTAAATACCGATACTTACCCCAACCACCAATGCTAATTGTAAAACCTGGTTGCCTCCCTCTGGATAAAACAGGCTAATGGCACTTAAGCCAAGATACCAAGCTCCTGGTAAAAGGATATCAGCAGGAGTTGGCCGATCTAGTATTCGTTGCAGCCATGCAGGTGAATGTTCGCGAGGGGCTTGAGTTTCTTTCGGAGGTGATTGTACTCGCAACTCTGGAAACCGAATACGTTCTGGAACTTTGATTTTTCCTTCCTGGCGCATCCGTAAGCGATCCATTAAAATCGCATCGTAAGCTGCTTCAATCACTTCTAGATGCTTGGCATCGCCACTATGTTGCTCGAATAGACGATTACGAGCATCCTGGATTTCATCGAAGGAAGCCTCTTCTGATACCCCAAGTTTTTCGTAGGGATTTTGATCGCTCATGGGAGTTTGTTACTTCAGCCTCAGTCAGCGGCAATCTATGTCAAAAAAACAAATTTAGATTTTGTTTGCTGGAATCGAAACTAAAAGTCTCGACTTAATATTTATGCTCTACCAGGATAGTAGCACGAGTTAGTTCGATCGACTTTAACATTTAGACTATAGTCACTTTAACATATCGCCATAACTCCGTGTATACCCTCATGTCGTTGCTCAGTTCTGGCTCTAATCTAGAATTTGAACTTACAGTACCTACAACGCATAGTTTTCATGAAAAAATTAACTTTACTGTTTCAGATTTGGCAACTTACTGTGCCTTAACGGAGTTTTTTTTAATTATACTGGCGATCGCTTGTGGTGCAAAACCACATCTCGATTTAAAATTGAAACGTTTTAAGTTACCACTTAACGGGGATTAAAAAGTCTTTGAGTTTCACAAACCGCTTTGGCTGAGGTTTGAGCGTCTATTTGGCAAGCATAACTTAATTTATAGTCACAAGATCTGCACTTCACGCAGCGCTGCACTATAGCTTTCCACAAGATTACCGTTCTCATCGCCTATAATCCTGATTACAGTACTAAATTATTGGAATAATCAGGATATTCATGCCCTAGCTGTGTAGATTCTTAGTAAGTCCCAAAGTGGCAACTGTGTTTTTACGCAACCTTGTTGTTAATCTTACGAATTTTTGTGTAAAGTGATGGTCATGGCTCCTGCCAAGATTCTTGTTGTTGACGACGACCCTGCGGTTCGGAACTTAATCCAACGCTTTTTGATAAAGCAGAACTATCAGGTGGAGGCTGCCGAAGACGGAAAGACAGCCTTAACTCTATTTGAGCAATTTAACCCTGATTTGGTAATTCTAGATGTGAATTTACCAGATGTGATTGGGTTTAACCTCTGCCAAGAGATGCAAAGTCGTAATGGTGTTTTTGTTTTGATGCTTACTAGTCGTGCTGACGAAGCTGACAAAATTCGCGGCTTTTCTAAAGGCGCTGATGACTATCTCACCAAACCTTTTGGTTTGGGAGAGTTAGAAGTCAGAGTAGGAGCGATTTTAAGGCGTCAGCGAGTTATAACTACTGCCGAACAAAAACGCTTGGTATTTGAAAAACTGATGATTGACCCAGTTCGACGGGAAGTGGCACTTAATAACCAACCAGTACCCTTAACTGCTCTGGAATTTGATTTATTGCATTTTTTAGCCAGCCATCCAGGTCGAGTTTGGCGGCGTGCAGAATTAATTCAAGAGGTGTGGGACTATGAATATGTCGGCGACCAGCGGGTTGTAGATGTACACATCGGTCAAATTCGCAAGAAGATTGAAATTGATGCTAGTCAGCCAGCATTAATTCAAACTGTACGCGGTGTAGGGTATAAGTTTGAATCTCCTGCTCACTCCCAACAGTTGGAAGCTAAGTCCTGAGTCTATAGTCTGGAGTTTTTTAACTCTTGACCGAAACAATTTTGGGTTTGAGATTTTGGATGAAATTTATTTTGGTTTTAGAACCACCAGGAGGAACCACCAAAGGTTTAATAAATTTGAGCAAACTGGTGACCGTTCGTAGGGTAGTACAGTTAACTGTGCTACCCTACACGTGTTGCATAGACTTCTAAGAGAAGTGGGGAAAAGGGAAAAGGGCAAGGGGAAAGGTTTTTTAAATTGCACATTGACCGGAGGCAGAACTATCCTTGCTTTGCTCAATGAGACAGTTCACCGTTGACAGTTAACACTCAACAGTTAACTGTCAACAACCACTCCTGTTGGTTATGCTTTTTTTTGCGCGTATGAACTGAGATTAGCTGTTGTTGGTGAATTTATGCAGAGTATTATTACTTAGGAATGATGAAACAAAGTTTCTAAATAGACTCGCGCAGCACGGCGATCGCTTTCTCCATTTTGGAGTAAAAACAATGATAGCGCTGCCGTGAGTACTCTGTTTTCATCCCAATCAGGATGGGTTTCTAAGTAATTCTTTAAAGAATCGTGAAGTGATTCGGGAATTTCTGTAAAAATGCTAACCGTTGCTTTCATGAGATTTTCCTCCTATGAGGTCAAACAATTTTGGATTTTAGATTTTAGATTTTAGATTGACCCCATGCTTGTCCTCTCGGAAAGGTAGGGGTTTGAATCAAAAATTTTCAATTTGGGATTTTAGATTCTTTCTACTTAGCTTACTGAGAGTAACAACTCAAGTAATTTTACACAGTTGATGCTAAAGGTTGAACGAACTACAAAAGCAAGCCGAATCATTGTGCGCTAAGAGGGGGTGGGTTTGTCAATGCTGCGAAATGTTAACAATCTTGGTATAAAAGATAAATCAGCACGAAACAATCGGGCTTTTAACCGAATTTTTGTTACTTAACTTTACAAAAACTCAGTCCCCAAGTTCCTAGTGACTGTTAATTAACAATCCCCAATAGACAACCAACAAGCCCATTAGCTCGTAGAACACCTGTGGAAAACTGCTAAAATCCCTGTGGAAACCCTGTGGAATGAGTGAGGAAAATTGCCGCTGATGATAAGAATTACAAAAATGTTATGAAATCATGACCAAGAAAGGGGCAGGGGGAAAGGATACAAGAAAGAGTTTTTAAACATGGAGCATATGTAAAGATGTATTTCGAGATACGTAGTATGAGAAATACGGCGTCCTTACTTCAAGCCCCTAACTTGAGTTATGGGGTTCTTTTTTCCCTTTTCCCTTTAACCTTTTCCCTGCCCGAAGGGCATTGACATTTAAGTTGATGAAATTAACTTCCCAATTCCAGTTATCCTCATGGTTGCCTTCAATACATCCCCAGGTATGGAGTTTGGCCATTGGTAGATTTTTATCAGAAGTTGGCACTGGCTTTACTTTGTTTTATGCGCCGATCTTTTTCGTCAATGAAGTTGGTTTGTCTGCAACCGCCGTTGGTGTAGCCTTGGCTAGTGCGTCGATTTCCGGCATTGTTGGGCGAATTGTAGGTGGTTCTTTGGCTGATTCCGGTAAATGGGGACGCCGCCGCACTTTATTGCTGGCGACGGCGATTTTAGCAGTTGCATCTCTAGTTTTCGCTGCCAGCAGTAATTTTACTGTTTTGGTAATCGGTAGCTTGATTCACGGCTTAGGGATAGGTTTGTATTGGCCAGCTATGGAAGCTGTTGTTGCTGACGCCAGCAAAATAGAAAATCGTCGGGAAACTTTTGCTATTAGCCGATTAGCAGATAATCTGGGGTTAGCCATCGGAATCACCTTGGCGGGGTTTTTGATAGGAATAATTGGGAGTTATCGCTGGCTATTTCTAATTGATGCCATCTCTTTTTTAGTGTTTTTTGGCGTTATTTATGTAGGAATTACTGAAACCAACCAGCAGGAAACCGGAGGTGAAAAAACACAATATTTCGCTTCTTGGATGGCAGTATTGAAAGATGGTCGTTTTTTGATTTACATCGCCGCTAATATCTTCTTCACAATTTACATTTCACAAATACACAGTATCTTGCCGCTTTACTTCAAAAACTTTGTCATTGAAAGTACTGACAAAGGATTTGCTGAAATTATCATTAGCAGAATATTTGCTTGGCATTTGATGGTAGCTATCATCTGTCAGTTACCTATTACCGCCGTTTTAAAACGTTGTTCTCATACACTCGCCCTGACTATTTCCGCCATTCTTTGGGCAATTGGTTTTGCATTCATTTGGGTAAGTGGTACTGCTGCATCTGGTAATTTAGCTTGGGCAACATTGGCATTGGGAGTATTTGCTGTCGCTGTTGTTTCCTACACTCCATCTGCTGCATCCTTAGTCACTGAGTTAGCCCCGGAAAATCAACGCGGTCTTTATTTCTCTATTAATGCCTTGTGTTGGGCCGTTGGCTCTTTTATTGGTCATCCTTTGGGTGGATGGGCATTAGACCAACCACGAATCATAACCGATCGCTTTTGGTTGGGCTTTTCTTTCAGCGTGGCGATCGCTGTGGTAATTTTACAGTACTTGAATCGAATTTTGGCTGATTCATCATCAAAATAGTGGTATGCTCGTACTTAGAAAGCTTCTCAGGAGTTAAATCACAGTGGTACGTTGATACAACAAACAGGCAAATCATTATCACTCGCTGCGATCGGGCTAAAAGTTCGATAAATATTGATTTTTGTTTGTTGTACTTATCTCAGGATTTACTGTGAATATTCCTTTGTCGTATCTCGAAAAAATTCGTGCTATCTATCCCAATATCTCTATTGACCATCTTGACTTTAATCAAGATGGGATGGTTAACGATGTGGTAATTGTTAATCATAAGATTGTGTGTCGCTTTGCCAAAGACGACTGGGGAAAACAAGTGCTTTCCCATGAAGCTAAGGTGTTGGAAGTGGTGCAAAAATATGTTGAACTGCGGGTTCCATACTTTGAACACCTAGAAGAAGGCTTTGTTAGCTACAGATTTATTAAAGGTGAGCCGCTATCCCGTAACACCCTCCTTAAACTTAGTGAAGCATCACAAGTGCGTATCATCTCTCAACTAGCCAGATTTCATCACCAATTGCACAGCATCCCAAATGAAGTTTTAGTGAATGCTGGGGTGTCTTCTTCTGGTGCAGAACGTTCCCGTGAAGATTGGTTGCAATTGTATGAGCAAGTTCAAGAAACTCTTTTTCCTCACTTATGGCGTCATCAGCAAACTTGGATACACGAACTTTTCGCGCCCGTGATTACAGGTGAACTTGAACTTACTTACACACCTGTACTAATCGACGGCGATAAGGCAGTGTATCACATTCTATTTGACCCTATATCAGAGAGCATCAGCGGTCTGATTGACTTTGGCACAGCTGGTTTAGGCGACCCGGCTTGCGATATTGCTGTGCAACTCGGTAATTACGGAGAAAGTATTGTGCAACGTATGGAAAGCGACTATCCCATTTTAGCGAGTGTCATTGACCGGGCGCGTTTCTGGGTGGGAACACTTGAACTTCAGTGGGCTTTAGCTGGGATAAAATTTAACGATATCTCATTATCGTTGGCGCATATTGGTTCGGCGAGAGAAGTTCAACCTGTAGGTACACGAATAAAGTAATCCTCTTTGTTACAGTGACTATCGGCGACGTTCTTGGAGCTTACGATACACCGATTTTAAATCAACTTGATGATGAGCTAGGGCGACCAAAGTATGATATAGCAAATCAGCGACTTCACCAGCGATCGCTTCTGGCTCATCATCCTTAAAAGCCATTACCACCTCGGCACTTTCTTCACCGATTTTCTTTAAGATTTTATTATCACCACCTGCTAATAACTTGCAGGTATAAGAACTTTCAATTGGATTGTCGCGGCGATCGCAGATTACTTGAAATAATTGTGACAATGTATCTCCTGGTGGAGCAGCTATTTTTCCTTCTATTTGGTGAAAGCAACTTCTTTCTCCTGTGTGGCAAGCAATATCTCCTACTTGCTCCACCCCAATAAGCAAGGCATCACTATCACAGTCATAACGAATACTCTGCACTTTTTGGATATGCCCAGAAGTCGCTCCCTTATGCCAGAACTCTTGGCGAGAACGACTCCAAAACCAGGTTTCTTGTGTTTCCAAAGTCTTTTGTAACGACTCTTGATTCATCCACGCCATCATCAGGACAGTGCCATCCAGATAATCTTGGACAATTGCAGGCACTAGACCCCGTTCATCGTAGCGAATTTTTTCAACAGGAATGGCGTAATGTAGCGAATGGGAATCGTTAGAATACATACCTTGCTAGTCTGCTCTAATGAGAATGATTCATGGATTCACGATACCATTCTAAATAGGGCAGATGTTATGTTTTTCTAAATTCAGTTATCTTAATTTAGCTTTAAGCAACAGCATTTCGTTCCATAGCAGAGTGCATCTTCACAGCACTGAGGGCTACTTGATGAGCTTTAGAAGCCTCACCATACCAATGAATTGCCGAGTTAAAAGCTGCCCGGTATAAATCTTGATATGCCTCAGATAATCGAGTCCGAATATCTAAAGGCAAGTCATCGTTAGACTTGTATAACATATTGTTATTTTCTTGGTTCCGCTAATTTTATACGATAGAAGTTCTGAACAGCTTTTGACCCTATCCTAAGATAGAGCTTTTTATTGCCCACGTTAGGAGAGAACCTTGGTAAATACCCCAATTAAAACAACAAAATCACAAGAAATCTTTGCCGCTGCTCAAAACCTGATGCCAGGAGGAGTCAGTTCTCCAGTTCGTGCTTTTAAATCTGTAGGCGGACAGCCCATAGTTTTCGATCGCGTTAAAGATGCGTATATTTGGGATGTAGATGGCAACCAGTACATAGACTATGTAGGCACTTGGGGCCCGGCTATTTGCGGTCATGCTCATCCGGAAGTCACAGCAGCATTGCGTGAAGCCCTAGAAAAAGGCACTAGTTTCGGTGCCCCCTCAGTACTAGAAAATGTCCTGGCAGAAATGGTCATTGATGCCGTTCCCAGCATCGAAATGGTCAGATTTGTTAACTCTGGAACTGAAGCCTGCATGGGAGTTTTGCGGGTAATGCGGGCTTTCACTAACCGAGACAAAATCATCAAGTTTGAAGGCTGCTACCACGGACACGCCGATACGTTTTTAGTGAAAGCGGGTTCTGGTGTGGCTACACTTGGTTTGCCAGATTCCCCTGGTGTACCAAAATCGGCAACTAGCAGCACTCTCACAGCGCCTTACAACGACTTGGAAGCCGTCAAAGCCTTATTTGAGGAAAACAAAGATGAAATTGCTGGTGTGATTCTAGAACCAGTGGTCGGTAACGCTGGATTTATTGCGCCGGATGCTGGTTTCCTGGAAGGACTACGGGAACTGACTCACGAATATGGGGCGTTGTTGGTGTTTGACGAAGTAATGACCGGCTTCCGCATTGCTTACGGTGGCGCTCAAGAAAAGTTTGGCATCACTCCCGATTTAACAACCTTGGGTAAGGTCATTGGTGGTGGTTTGCCAGTGGGAGCCTATGGCGGTCGTCGAGATATCATGTCATTGGTTGCCCCAGCTGGCCCTGTATATCAAGCCGGGACTCTTTCGGGTAATCCCCTGGCCATGACTGCTGGGATTAAAACTTTGGAATTACTGCAAAAGCCTGGTGCTTACGAGTATCTTGACCGAATTACTAAAAAGCTAGCAGATAGTTTGCTACAAGTGGCGAAAGAAACAGGTCATGCTGTTTGTGGCGGTCAAATCAGCGCTATGTTCGGCTTATTCTTTACCTCTGGCCCAGTTCACAACTACGAAGATGCGAAAAAATCTGATACAGCCAAATTCGGACGCTTCCATCGTGGTATGTTAGAACGCGGTATTTACTTAGCACCTTCTCAATTTGAGGCTGGTTTTACATCTTTGGCTCACACCGACGAAGATATTGACCAGACTATAGCCGCTGCAAGGGATGTTTTGTCTAATTTATAGACAGGAGTCAGAATTCAGAATTCAGAATTCAGGAGTCAGAATTCAGGAGTCAGAATTCAGAATACTTTCAAAAGCTCCGTTGCTGAGTTCTGAATTCTTCTTCATCAGAAAGCGTCTGTCATCCATTCCTTTTGAAATATGGGATGACAGACGCTTTTTTAAGCCGCTAACTGTTAACAGTCAACAGTCATCAGTTATCAGTTAACAAAAACTACAAGTCAGGAGGTAGAATCACGTTATCGATGGCGTGGATTACACCATTGCTAGCTGTGATGTCGGCCTGAGTGACTTTGGCATCATTGACTGTGACACCATTAGCAGGATCGACTTTAACGTTGATAGCGCCACCTTCTAGGCTTTTAACTTCACCTGATTTCAAATCACTAGATAATACCCTACCAGGCACTACATGGTAAGTTAAGAGCTTGAGTAACACTTCTTTATTCTCTGGCTTCAACAAATCTCGCACTGCGTCTGCTGGTAATTTAGCAAAGGCCGCATCTGTGGGCGCGAAAATAGTTAAGTTATCTTTGCCTTGCAAAGCGTCCGTTAATCCTGCTGCTTTCAAAGCTTTGGTCAAGGTTGTAAAAGAGGCGTTTGATTCAGCCAAGGCTAACAAATTTTTACCTTGAGTTTCGCTTGTCCCAGCTGGTGGTGGAGTTGTAGGTGTGGTAGATGGTGTTTCTGGGGGTGTGGTGGGTTCAGTTTCAGGGCTAGAAGGCGGAGTGACTTCACCAGGTGTGGCGCTACCACCACGGTTGTAGGGAGGTTCGTTAAAAATACTTGGTCTGGGATTTAGCGTCCCACCGCCACTGCTTTGGGCTACCACTTGGCGCGTAACGGTGTTAGCAGGGGTGTACTGAGCGTTTGCTTCAAGGCGCTGACCTCGATTATAGGGCGCTTCGTTGAAAATACTAGGATTAGGATTTAAGACCTCTTTCGCATCAGATGGTAAAGTAACCAGAAGGCTGAAACTACTTAATCCTGCTATCCCTGCCAACGTGGTCAGCAATTTGCCGTAATTTGTCTTCATAAATTTTGTTTGTTTTTTTGTCCACAGGTTACATAAAGATTTATAACATTTTGGTCAGCACAAAATCTAACCGAAGAGGGGAGTCAGACTTTTCTTGAGAAATACTTAGTGCTAGTGAGATTAAATATCTAACTTGGCTAAAAGATGACAAGTATCAAATATAGCAATCTGATTTGAGTTGTGAAAAATTTTAGTGTTGATGGTTGACTGTTGACTGTTAACAGCAGTAATGTTTGACAAATTATTTAGAACTGCTATACATCTACGATATCTTGAATGTAAATTCACCAGCTTTTCTTCTTCACGTTCAAAAAAGTGGAAAAGCCCCACTTGGTGCAGTATAAATTCTCAAAAAGTATAAAAATCTTAAATCTGCGATCGCTCGCTGAGGATAACAGCCCACAAAGGTTTAACTAAAAAGCAAATTACACACAATATTTTGAGATATTTTATGATCAGTTAAAAAATTACCTTCACAGAAGAGCGATCGCCATTTCAGAAAATAAAATCTACAAAAGACTCTGGATAATTGTTAAACCCCGCCCTAAGCGCGAGGTCTCATATACAGAGGCTACCAACACCAGCCTCTCTATTTTTGCGGTATTAAAAAGCACTTTATTCTAATAATTGGCATTTATCACTCAGCGATCGCTATTTATGCTTTCGTCTAAAAATGGCTTTGCTCCATACACAAAAAATTTACTTAAACTAAAGATACAATTGTAAAGTTAAGAAGTAAGGCAGTAGTTATAAGGTATAAAATATGCTGGAATTATACCAATGGGAACTATCCCAATACTCAGAGAAAGTACGGCTAATTTTAGATTTTAAAGGATTAGATTACCGGAAAATAGAGGTTACACCTGGGATTGGACAAGTAGAACTGTTCCGACTGACTGGTCAAAGACAAGTTCCAGTATTAAAGGATGGTAATAGATATATTGTAGATTCTACGGACATTGCTAAGTATTTAGACTTAGAATATCCAGAACGCCCACTAATACCACAAGATGCTAAAAAACGAGGTTTAACTTTATTAATAGAAGAATGGGCAGATGAGTCCATCGGCATCAAAGGCCGCAAAGCGCTGTTTGCCGCAGTTAGCCAAGATCAAAATTTTCGCAAATCTTTGTTACCCACTTCCACACCAGATATATTTAAAAGTCTAGTAGAAGGAGTACCCAACGATTTGTTGACCCTGTTCGGCATTGGAGTGGGTTATAGTCCAGAGATAATACAGTCAGCGATCGCATCCTTAAAACAAGACTTAGAAGCCTTAACATTATTATTGGCAGATAGTCCTTATTTGACAGGAGACGAGCCGACTTTAGCGGATTTAGCGGTGGCGGGTTTATCAATCTTGCTGAAATTCCCCGATGGCCCTTATCTAGATTTACCAGCATCTATCAGAGGTAAAGGACTGCCAATCTTAGCCGAAAATCCTGATTATCAGGCATTTTTTAATTGGCGCGATCGCCTTTACGCCCAATTTCGCAAACCTTTAATTACCACCACGCCACCATCGGCAAGTGCGCCAACTTCGATTCAAATTGATTAGGGAATGGAGGAAAATGGGCAAAGGGCAAAGGGCAAGGGGGAAAGGTCAGACGCTCCTTTTCCCTTTAACCTTTCCCCTTTTCCCCACCCGAAGGGTTTTGACTAATGACTAATGAAATGAATTCGGGACAGCCATTAGGTTCGGTTATTCAAGGTTCTCTGACTGAAGGGTTAGAAGTGCGATTGCATCCTGACGTTTCTGTGGAAGACATGCGGGTAGGTAAATTTCTCGTTGTCCAAGGGATGCGATCGCGTTTTTTTTGTATGCTCACAGATGTGGCACTAGGAGCTGCTAATGCCCGAATTATTGCTAATCCCCCTAGTTGGGAAGATACTTTTTTACGAGAAGTTCTAGCGGGAAGCGGTACTTACGGTACTATCAACCTCGCGCCGATGTTGATGTTTACTCCGGAATCTCAAGAATCTTTTTCGGCTACAAATGGTAAATCGGCAAATCCTTTTCTACCATCGGTGACTGGTTTGGCTTCCTTTGTGCCGCAAACCAGCACGACGATGGAATTATTGCCTGTTAAAACTATTCCCAGTCACTTTAGTCAAGTTTACGAAGCCAGCGTTGACGATTTTCGCCGAGTGTTCGGTTGGGAAGACGATCCCCAAAGGCGCAATTTCTCCATCGGCAAACCTTTGGATATGGATGTGCCGGTTTGCATCGATTTAAATCGCTTTGTAGAACGCAGTAATGGGGTTTTTGGCAAATCTGGGACTGGTAAATCTTTTTTAACCCGCTTACTTTTAGCTGGGGTCATCCGTAAAAGTGCGGCGGTGAATTTGATTTTTGACATGCATTCTGAGTATGGCTGGGAAGCTGTTGCAGAAGGTAAAAATGTCAATACCGTTAAAGGCTTAAAGCAATTATTTCCTAATAAAGTCGAAGTTTACACCCTCGACCCAGAATCCACAAAGCGCCGGGGTGTACGGGATGCTCAAGAACTTTATCTGAGTTACGAGCAAATTGAAGTTGAAGATATTAAGTTATGCAGTCGAGATTTGGGACTTTCGGACGCGGCTTTGGATAACGCCAATATTCTCTACAGCGAATTTGGCAAATCTTGGATTGTCCAACTGTTAAATATGAGTAATGAAGAAATCGAGATGTTCTGCGACGAGAAGCGCGGACACAAAGGCTCGATTATGGCATTACAGCGCAAACTCTTGCGGATGGACAGTTTGAAGTACATGCGAGCCGTTTGTCCGCAAAATTATATTAGTAAACTTGTGCAATCACTGGAAGCTGGGAAGAATGTTGTGATAGAATTTGGTTCCCAGTCAAATATGCTCTCTTATATGTTGGTGACCAACATGATCACCAGACGTATCCACGAGCATTACGTTAAGAAGGCAGATAAATTTCTGCAAACGAAAAATCCGAGCGATCGCCCGACGCCGTTGATGATTACCATTGAAGAAGCACACCGTTTCTTAGACCCAGCAGTGGTACAAAGCACTATCTTTGGGACTATTGCTAGGGAATTGCGAAAATACTTCGTCACCCTTTTGGTAGTCGATCAACGCCCGTCGGGGATAGATAATGAAGTTATGTCCCAAATTGGGACTCGCATTACCGCTCTGCTGAACGATGAAAAAGACATTGACGCGATTTTTACGGGTGTATCTGGTGGTGGCGGACTGCGGTCGGTATTGGCGAAGTTAGACTCTAAGCAACAAGCTTTGATTTTGGGTCATGCCGTTCCAATGCCAGTAGTTGTACGTACCCGTCCCTATGACGCAGCTTTCTACGAGGAAATTGGTGACCCAGCTTGGGAAGAAAAACCAGACGCAGAAGTATTTGCCGCCGCTGAACTAGCAAAGGCTGACTTGGGATTTTAGTCATTGGTCATTGGTCATTAGTCATTAGTCATTGGTCATTGATTATTCTCCGCGTCCCCGCGTCTCCCCCATCTCCCCATCTCCCCATCTCCCCATCTCCCTATGCCCCATTCGTAACATCCCTCCATTCCTAAAGCCAATTAAGTTCGGTTATCCGGCTAATTTTTAGCAACAGAAGAGGGGTTTTTGGCGTCACTATATATGTAGTGAGTAATTTCAAGGAAGTTTAAAAATTTTTTTGGCAAAGAGACAGTTTTAAATTATAATTACAAGCTTTATCTTAAGATACTTTACTATCTACCTGATTTATCGTATTATAAAGCTAAGTAAAACTCATATCCACTTCGGATTTTTCAGTTACAGTTAGTAACTGTCCAAGAGAAGAATTCTCAAAAACAACCCAGCGTGCTTATAAAAGATTAAAAAATTTCAGGAAGGTAGGGGGAACCTATCTCAGGGGTTTACCGTCTTAACAACGGCTTTATCAATCGATCTCATTACTTTTGGTAGCTCCTAGTGTTCCGTGATCTGTGTACTACCTTTCTCAATTAACTTTAGTAAGAAAAAAATACATTGTATTTACGGAGTAGAGGACAACGCACCAATGCCTACTGTCAATACCCAAACGGAAAACCTGAACACCAAATTCACGGCTGATATGGTGCGAACCTATCTGCGAGAAATTGGTCGCGTACCACTGCTAACCCGCGAACAAGAAATTGTCTATGGTAAGCAGGTGCAACAAATGATGACGCTAATTGACGCCAAAGAAACTTTGGCGAAGAAATTGCGTCGGGAACCGAGTTTACCAGAGTGGGCTGACCATGTTCGCCAATCAGAAACCGAAGTGAAACAAACGGTAGCTCAAGGTAAGCGCGCCAAGCAAAAAATGATTGAAGCGAATTTGCGCTTGGTGGTTGCCATCGCTAAGAAATATCAAAAGCGTAACATGGAATTTCTCGATTTGATCCAGGAAGGAACACTAGGATTAGAACGGGGTGTAGAGAAATTCGATCCCACAAGGGGTTATAAATTCTCAACCTACGCTTACTGGTGGATTCGCCAAGCAATTACCCGTGCGATCGCCCAACAAGGTCGTACTATTCGCTTACCGATTCACATTACCGAGAAGCTCAACAAAATCAAAAAAGTGCAGCGCGAGTTGGCTCAAACCTTGGGGCGATCGCCTACTCCAGCTGAAATTGCCAAAGAACTGGAACTAGAACCTGCTCAGATTCGTGAGTATTTGAATATGGCGCGTCAACCAGTATCTTTGGATGTGCGAGTCGGCGATAACCAAGATACAGAGTTACAGGAAATGCTCGAAGATGACGGCCCGTCACCAGAGTATTACACCAACCAAGAGTTCCTACGCCAAGACTTAAACAACTTGCTAGCAGAACTAACTCCCCAACAGCGCGAAGTTTTAGCCTTACGCTTTGGTTTAGAGGATGGTAACGAAATGTCATTAGCGAAAGTTGGTGAGAGATTGAATCTCAGCCGCGAACGCGTCCGCCAGTTGGAGCATCAAGCTTTGGCTCATTTACGTCGCCGTCGTGGCAATGTTAAAGAATACATCGCTAGCTAAAACCATCAGACGCAAAAATTTGCGTCTCCACACCACCTTGGTGAAGCGCCTCCTGAATTCAGGAGGCGATTTTTTTTAGAGAAGAGACGTTGTCATGCAACATCTCTAAAAAATCGAACACCATTGCCATATTTATACTTATACAAGTATGATAAAAATATCATTTATTAGTACTTACAAGTAAAAAAAGATTCCATTGTTATTGTTGACTGTTGACGGTTCGCAATTAACACTCAACACTTCAGGGAACTCCAAAAAATAAATTGTTCAGATTTAGGTCGTTGACTGTTAACTGTTGACTGCTGACGGTCAACAGTCTTCTGTGGAATATTTTTTTACTTGGAAGTCCCTAAACCAAAATAATTTATTTCATTGGTAGTACTAGATTTGAAATTAACCTCACCCAATGGAATGAATCTGCTGGATGAATCATAAATAGTCTTAGTGATGGTAATCTAGGATTGTTAAGCTAAATTAAATAAAAATTTTAGTTTTTGAGAGTTTTGTTTTTCCGACAATAGAAATTAAGTCATTAGCAATCAAGACTTGATTATGATTTAAGTAAGTTCTGGAAAATGTAGTTAATTTTTTAACAGGAGAAGTAGGGTGCTTAACAACTTTCATCGGTTATTATCTCCCCGCCAGTGGGGAGTTTCCCTTGCGGGCTTAGGCTTACTTCTCGCGTTCGGCTGTATGAGCAACCAAAATGATGTTGTCTCAGTTAAAAACGCTCCATTTTCATCAGCTCGAATTCAAAGAAGCTCTGAAAATTCTCTTTTGTCAAGACTCAGACAAATTCGAGAACAGAGAAGTCAACAGCAAATAGCTGCTGCTGATGGAGAGATTTTTGGGGATAAAAACAAAAAAATAGCATCTACAACCACAAAGCCGGCTCCAGATGCTCAGGCTAGTACCAAAGGAGTAGGAGCTTTACCACGAGGGAATTTTCCGACAAAAGATGGAGTTTATCTTTACGGCCAATCGCCACAAGCAAATCAGATTGGTCAAGCTTACATCATATTTCAAAAGCAGCGGGACAGGGCCATAGGTGCTTTGTATATGCCCCAATCAGAGTTTAATTGTTTTCGGGGCACGCTTGACCAGTCGGGAGAGTTGGCGATGACGGTTCGTGGGTCATCTACCCAAGCGAGTGCTGATGAGTCTAATCAGGTAGCTACAAGCAATATATTGCCTAAAGTTAGTGAAGATGAGCTAAGTACCTATGCTTACTCAATAACTTTGCAAGACTTTTATCGATTAAATTCCATCGGTACTGGCGATCGCCGCGTATTACAAACGTGCAAATCATCTTTTAGCTAATACTCAATTCCTGGTTGCGCTTTTACACCTTGATCGCGAAACGGATGCTTAACTAGGGTCATCTCTGTTACTAAATCCGCACGTTCAATTAAAGCAGCTGGCGCTCCTCGCCCTGTGAGAATAACGTGTTTATTAGCTGGTTTTTCTGCCAAACCTGCTAAAACTTCTTCCACTTCTAAATAAGCCATTTTCAAAGCGATATTGATTTCATCTAGTAACACAAGATGAAAATCTGGGTTGCGGATATATTCTAATGATTTTTGCCATGCGGCGCTAGCTTTATCAAGGTCGCGATCGCGGTCTTGAGTTTCCCAGGTAAAGCCTTCCCCCATTGCATGAAATTCTATTTGGTCTTCCCAATAACTGAAAACCCTTTTTTCTGAAGGTTCCCAGCTACCTTTAATGAATTGGACGATGGCTACTTTATATCCATGACCTAGCGATCGTAATACCATCCCCAAAGCCGCAGTAGTTTTACCCTTACCATTACCAGTATTTACAATAATTAATCCTTTTTCTGGTATTGCTTGTGCAATGCGCTTGTCCTGCACTTCTTTGCGTCGTTGCATCTTTTTGCGATACTGTTCCTCAGTCAGAGATGAGGACATGACTTCATCAATCAAACGCTCAATCTCTCGATCTTGGTTTAATTCTTGTGGGGTGTTGTTTGTCATTAATCTTGTGTACAAATAACTGTTAAATGTGTTGAAAATGAACAAAAATTATCTTGATTATCTGATTTAAATAAAATCAGATAATTGAATATGTTGAGTCAGATTACACGCAACAATATTGACTCTGTGCTAGATATTGCGACTAACAGCACGCGGTTGGCTCCCCTAAGTGGATTTCAAAAATCAAATATCAGTCCTATATTGAGCAAACAGATATGTAAAAATATATAATATACAAATTCAAGTTATTTTCTGAGTTAAATATTACTATTTTTAATAATTTAATTTAGTTAATAAAAATACTTTACTGAAGTTTGTATTAGCAAAGTGGTGGAAGATTGGTGTACTTTATGCCAGCACAAATAAATCTTCTAGAAATTTAATATAGCACGACGAAATCATTTGTAAAATTTTAATGCCCAGGCTGTTGTTTGACTACAGTTGATAGTTAAGGGATTTTCAAGTAAAAAAATATTTCATTACTATTGTTGAGTGTTGACTGTTGACTGTTAACTGTGAACCGTCAACGCTTTAACCAGAATAATTTATTTTTTGCAGTTCCCTAACAGCCGCCATTGATATTTTGACAACTCAAATAGGATTGCTATATGAATAGTAACACTCGTTTACAGATGATTTTAACTGATACAGCTATTGATAGA
>Ga0314816_1000029_pt1 | contig 18880 bp, 14 predicted proteins | sample MICome_6_FD_202353 | JGI IMG/M metagenome (GOLD analysis project Ga0314816, IMG submission 202353) | Metatranscriptome of soil surface biofilm microbial communities from soil inoculated with nitrogen-fixing consortium DG1, State College... ...
GTTACTAAATAAAGAATATTATTTTTTCAGTAAAAATACTTTAAATGAAGAGCTATTTGAATATAGGAACAAAGCGCAAAAATAAGATTGACTTTCAAGAATCATAGCTGTTAGAAGTAAGAGACAACATAAGAGAGATAGCTGCTCTAAAGAGCATTATCTAAATTGTTTTCCCTACTTAATGACTCTGTTATGAAACGTACTTTATTCACCGCTTTCGTTGCCGCTACAGCTACCTTGACTGGATTAGTATCCAAAGTAGAAACAGCCTCTGCTTCTGGTTTTACTTGGAATGATTCTTGGACTCAACCAACAGTACTTAATAAGTCTCAGACTGGGTTTAATGACGCTCCTTTCCAACAATTTGTTCAAGCAGAAGGCATTGAAATTCCAAACAGCGGTCAGTTTAAGTTAGACCCCACTAAATTAAATCTAAAATACGACCATAATGTTTCTGTTTATTTCATCAATGAAGGTGCTGGTTATAGAAACCAGTTAGCCTTCGATGCCGCAGGAACTACTAATAAATCTGGGTTAGTTTTTAACGATATTTCTTGTGAAGGAGACGGATGTGTTGGTGGTTGGGGTGGTAATGCACTCAAACTAGGTGATGGAGTAAATCTTGGTACTTTTACCGCAGGTACTCAACTAGATTTCTGGTTAAGAGCTGATGGTCTCAACCGTGGTAGCTCTGCTAATATCTTTGGTACAGACACTGCCTCTAATGCTGACGGGCTACAGCACACAGTTGCTTATGCCTACAACAACTACATTATTCTGGCATTCGAGGATTTATACGGTGGTTTACACGCTTCTGGGATAGATTCTGCAACTGGTAAGTGGAACGAAGGTTCTGACCGTGACTTTAATGATGTAATCGTTGTTCTTGATGTCGGTGAGGCCAATGTTAAAGGCTTAATTGGTGCTACCGTTCCAGAACCATCTGTTACTTTGTCAATGTTTGCCGTGGGAGCAGTTAGCATGTTTGGATTACGTCGTCGCCGTAAAACCCGTACAATCTAACTAATTTTGCAACGTTGTTTATTTTAGGTGCTTTTACTTTTCTTGGACAATAACGACCGATCGCTAGCATCTTCACCCGTATATCTACTATACGGGTGAATTTATGTGTATGGTAGTATTTGTGTTTTACACACCACGATCGCGTTCTAAATCCTCAATGACTTTTTGCAAATACCATTCCTCTGACATTCCAGGATAATAATCCTGCTTTTGTTCAATTAATCGTTCGGCGATTTCCCAATATCCCCCCACCATTCGCAAAAGTCGCTGGCGTAGCAGGTTATAATTTTGTTTTTTAAACTGTGGACTAAATTTTTGAATTTTTTCTAGGCTGCTTAAGACTTGTTGATAATTTCCCCAGTCTTCTTGTTCGCAAAAAATACTCGCGGCGTGTTGATAATTGTCCACAGCATTTTGCATTTCTTCGATGCAAGAATAGGCAATGCCGCGATTGTAATAAGCTTGAGCATCATGAGGATTGATTTGCAGTGCTTGGGTGTAATCTTGAATTGCACCGAGATAGTTGCCCATTGCTCGGTAGGCATTACCTCTGGCAATATACACTAAGGCATCTTCTGGTTGTAGCTGGAGTGCTTGATTCAGGTCTGCGATCGCTCCGGTATGATCTCCTAATACAGAACGAGCTTTGCCTCGATTGCGATAGACAATGGCATCTTGAAAATTTAGTCGCAATGCTTGATTAAAATCTGCGATCGCTTCTCGATAATTGCCCATTTTACAGCGTACAACACCACGACAACAGTAAGCTTGGGCATCTTGCGGATCGGCTTGCAATACCCAGTTTAAATCTGCTAGTGCTTCTTGGGTATCTCCTTTTTCAGCCTTTTCTAATAATTGCGTGAAATATTCTCTTGTCGATAAAATCGGCGCATTTACAGAATGCGATGGCTGTACAGCAGGTAATTCTTGGGGTTGTAGCTGTTTAATTTGTTCTAAGCACAGGCGACAATTCTCTTTGTCTTGCTGCTCTAGATATAATGTAGCAGCTTTTTTAAAGTTAGCGATGGCATCTTGAATATAACCCTGTTTGCGCCGCACCATTCCCCGCAGTTGATAAGCAGCAGCATATTTGAGATTGAAACGAATAGCGCGTTCAACGTCTTCCAATGCTCCCGGCAAATTTTTGAGGGCTAATCTTGCCAAGGCACGACAATAATATGCATCTACACTCTCAGGATTAAGTTTCAGAGCCTCAGTATAATCTGAAACAGCTTTGAGGAATGCTCCTGAGTCATAGTATGCCAAACCACGTTGCAAATAAGCTTCAATAAAATAAGGTGTTAATTGTAAAGCCTGGTTAAATTCCTCAATTGCTCCGGCGTAGTCTTTTCGCTTAGCTTTGGACAATCCTCTATTGTAATATTCCTTATTCATGGCATTTATTTACTTGATTGAGTTAGCAAAATTAGAGCAGGGTTGCTTAGTAGCCTACTTATAGAGTTACTCTTGATATTGTAATTATTCAGCGTAACTTTGCTTGATTTCGTATTTTTAGCTGAATCTGCTGAATTACATCACAATTTGGTATTCTTCAGTCAAAATTGGCAAGTCCAACACGTTTAATACCTTGGTTGTTAACAAATCCTTGTCTAATTGATTAAGTTGTAATCTACTTTATATCCAATATATTTATTTTCTAAAATCTACCTCCAGGTAATTTTTAATTAGCAGGTATTCCCACTAAGCTGACAAAGTAATGCAGAATATTTATACGCTTATACCATATGGTAGATATCTATATTATTGACCTATTTGTAATTGGTCTACTTTTATTAATAGTCACATTGGGTTCTGGTTGGATTTCTCGATTACCTCTTTCTTTTGCGATTATCTATTTACTTGTTGGTATTTTCTTAGGCCCTTACGGCTTTGGGCTGATTCAACTACGTCAAGAAGAAGTCTTTAATGCTGAATTACTAAAAAAAATCACAGAAATCGTAGTAATTATTTCTGTGTTTAGCTGCGGTTTAAGAATTGTTCGTCCTCTGAAGCTAGAAATTTGGGGAATTACAGCTCGATTAATTGGATTGTTAATGCCAATTTCAATTTTTACTTTAGCTGCTGTAGGTAAATTATTTTTAGGAATGAGTTGGGGAGAAGCAATTTTATTAGGAGCGATTCTCGCCCCAACCGATCCAGTGTTAGCCTCGGAAGTTCAATTGACTGATGTCAAAGATAAAGATGAGTTACGCTTTGGTTTAACTTCTGAAGGTGGTTTAAATGATGCTTTAGCTTTTCCATTTGTTTATTTTGGAATTTATGCTCTCAAAAATGAAGCCTGGGGAAACTGGTTTAAACACTGGATTTTAGTTGATGTAATTTGGGCCATTGTTGTCGGTATTGTCATGGGATTTGTTGTGGCCAAAGCAGTAGTTTGGTTAGATCAAAAAATTCAAAAACGTCGTCAAGTCGATGAATTGATGGAAGATTTTGTGGCGATCGCTATAATTTTGTTAACTTATTCGTTAACAGAAATTGTTAATGGGTATGGATTTTTGGCTGTATTTGTTGCTGGATTAGTAGTTCAACGGAGTTATCTAAACCCTGATAAACCACTAAACCAATTAGAATTTATCGAGCGCATGGAAAAGCTCTTAGAAGTTGGGACAATTTTAATATTGGGGTCGATTTTATTAGTCAAGCCCATGTTAAATTATGCCGCTCAATCTTTGTTAGTCATATTTTTATTGTTTGTCATCATCCGACCTTTAGGAGTCTGGATTAGTACAATCGGAAAACGTCCTCTATATTCTCACCGCCGTACTTTGAACCCAGAAACGCGCTTATTATTCGGTTGGTTTGGAATTCGTGGTGTTGGTTCTTTATATTATCTTGCTTATGCTTTTGGGAAAGGCTTAGGAGGCGAAGTGGCAGAACAAATTTCCTGGATAACTTACACTACGATTGTAATTTCTGTAATTGTACATGGCATTAGTGCAACTCCTTTGATGCAGTGGTATGAAAAACGAATTGCCAAGTACGCAAAGCCTACTCCTCCTGACACAATTGATGAATTTGAGTAACAATAAATGATTTGTTAACTGTTGACTGATGACTGTTAACCGTCAACAGTCATCAGTATTAATATGAAACGCTATTGCCTGTTACTTTTTCAACAGCTTTCTCTAGTAAATTAGGCTCAGAATTTTTTTCAGCCTTCAAATTCCTTTCGTAAGCTTTCTCTAAAGTTTGCAGATTTTGAGAATCTTTTACCGCTTGTTCGTAAGCTTCTTGTCGTGCTTCTTCTTGAACGCCTACCCCTGGATCGTATTCGTTGGCACGATTAATTTTTTCTTCTGGAGTTGGTTTATACTCTGGAGGTACTAGCTTTAATTCTTCAAGAGTAGTTGCATAACTAGCTTGCTGAATAAAAAGGAACGAAGCAGATAAGCTAATAAACATTATTAAGCTAACAATTAACAAGCGGCCTAGAGCTTTCTTGCAGGTTAATAAAATTTTTGACACGGAAAAATTCTCCTAATTTAGTGATTTTTTGCTTTGAGCCTTTGTTATTTCTGTATAAATAGACTCATTGTTTGAGGCTCAAAGGCATCCTAATTGTTTAAGTTAAGTTTTCCTTCTACCGTAAGGTATATTAATTTTTGTTATAACCAGTTGTGATGAATTTTAATTCCTCGGCTTTCCATAGAATATTCAAATAAATCTGTTGGTAATGCTTCTTCTACAGGATAAACACCTGGTTTTTTGAGTTTGCCTTCTAGTAATAATTGGGCAATACTACCAGTACCACAACCAGATGCAATTGCTGTATTTTCATGCACTAGATTTGAGCAATAAACGGCTGTTTTACCATTTTTTTGCCCTGTTACTTCTGAACGAACTGCGACACCGATTCCAGTGAAATTATCAGTGAAATCTGTCATTGAATGACTGACATAAGAGAGAAATTCAATTGCGTAACGCCTCTGCATTAACCATTTGGGAAAAATATGTGCTGCAATCCAAGTTAGGTGATTATAGAAATCGGGTACAGAACCAAATTTAGTAATTACAGTTTTCACTGAAGGAAATGCATGAGGTAGTGTAAAGGTTTCTGGCATATCAAACCAGTAAACTCCACTGTCTTTATAGGGAGAGGGAAATTCAACTATTTCTCGTTCGCTGTAAGGCTTGACTATTTCCCATTTTCCATTTATCCAAGCAGGAAAAGGATGTTGCAATCCTAGAAAAGTTGTTCGCATTACTGTAATACCAGCACCGCCAGAACCAGAAACTAAATAACTTAAATGGATCTTTTCTGGTTTATCGAATTGTTCCACATCCTGACGTACCATACTGTTAGAAATACCGGGAAAAATTCCGGTATTAATAATTGCCGTAACTCCAGCAGCCGCAGCTTGTTCGTGATAATTCAGAGCTTTGCTAGTATAAGAACGATGGTCGCTAACATCTAGATAGTTAACGCCTTGAGCAATACAAGTTTCTAAAACATTAGTATCTCTATAATGAAATGGCCCGGCACAGTGGATGACTAAATTAGAATTGGCGATCGCTTCTCTTAATTTATCAGTTTCTTGTAAGTCTAATACTAAAAACTCTACTTGCCCTTTTGAAGATGAGCTAACACTTTTTCCAGTTTGGGCAGAACGTCCAGTAATTGTAATTTGTGCCTGTGTGTAGTTAGCTAAATCTTGAGCAACACTGCTGCCAATGCGCCCCCGTCCGCCAAGGATTAAAACTTTATCTGTCATTACTCCAGTATTAGCAACGCCAACTTTATTTCATCAGTTTTTTGTCTCCTTTGTCATCAGTTATAAGTGTGATTTATATTATTTAAGGAAATTCTTCCTACAGATATGTTGTAGGGGCGCACCGCTATGCACCCCTACTATAGGTTTCTACATTTGCGCTTCAATTTGCCTGACCACAGTTAGCGCAGAATAACTTACCCCAGCAGTACCTTCGCCGGGATGGGTGGAGTCACCCACTAACCACAGATGTTCGATTGGTGTACGATTGGCAAAACCAAAGGGGCCAAAGGTGGGGATTCTTTGACCGATACCGCCAACGATACCGTGATGGCGTCCTGTGTAATGTGCAAAGCTGCGTGGTGTTGCAGCTTCCAGATGGATAATGGTTTCTGGTTTGAGATAAAAGTATTGGGCAAGACGAGCGATGGCTTGTTGGGTATACTTTTGTTTTAATGTTGGATAATCTTGAGTTTGCCACCAAGGTGTAGGATCGACGAATGAGGAAGCGATAATTGTTGCTTTCCCCTCTGGGGCGCGACCATCTCCAGGATGACTGACGGAAACGAATAAGGAATTATTTTCGCCAATGGGGCCATTGGCATCATACATAAATTGTAGATGGGGCGGACATTCCCAGGGGATAGCACTGGCGTCTACACCCAAATAAACCACAAACGCGCCGGACGCTTGGGGTAGTTTTTCCACTCTGTTTTGATAACCAGATGGCGCTTTTTCTCCTAACAACTGCACCAAGTTTTGTACGGTGACGTTGCTAACTACATGGTCTGCGGCTTCTGTCCACACTTGACCGGTTTTCTGATTTTTAATGACTACAGCATTGGCTTTGCCGTTTTCTACTTTGATTTGTTCTACTGTGTGGCGCATCAACAATTTGCCACCATCTCGTTCTAAGGATTCTACCAGGCGATCGCTTAATACTTGCATACTACCTTGGAGATGAAACAATCCCTGGGGCAGTTGCGATACACTCAAGGCTGTGGCAGCGTAAAGTAATGCTGTTTCCTCTGCATTCACTTGGGAATACAACTTCAGTTGCAAATCTAAAAATGTTCTCAATCTTCGGTCATGTCCCAACCCACATAATCGTAAAGCATCCCCCACCGTCAAGAAAGTGAAAGGCACAGTAATTAATGTACTGGGACGTACCGCTTGGGTTAACTGCCACAAATCCCATAAATTACGGGGTGGTAGCACTGGGTCGCGCCCTTGAAATTCCCAACTAGCATTAAATAAAGTCGCCATTAATTGCCAGAATGGTTCGCTACCAGGAAACTGCCTTTGCCGTTCCTCTCGCCATTTTTCTGGGTCGCGCCAAACATTAACGGGGGTACTTTCTCCAGGTAAATACACCGCACAAGCAGGATCGCATGGCGTCGCTGCTGGTAAATCTATTTCTAATTCTGAGAAAATTCGATGGTGAATTCCCCCTGGTTCCAAGCCTGCAACTTGGGTTGCGCCTACGTCAAAGGTAAATCCTTGGCGTTTAAATGTAGATGCACACCCTCCCGGTACAATGGCTTGATCTAAGATTAAAACGCTGTAACCTCTATGGGCTAATAATGCCCCTGCTGTCAGTCCACCGATTCCCGCACCAATGACGACGACACGAGATTGAGTTTTATCTACAGAAATCCTGGACATTGATACTTAATTTTTATAATTCTTAACATTCTTACTCATAATTTTACAGCGTGATTGATTAAATTTAGTGCTTTATCGCATTAATTTTGAAGGTTAAGAGAACGTAGACGCGTAGCTACTTGCCGCTGGGGGTCTACGTTTACACTCTCAGAACTAATGGAACAGACTAGTAGTAGATAAGATAAAAGAGTAACGTAGCTTCCCCACTGAAGTAAGTAGCAATGACCTCAACCCTGGACAAATTTCCTCGTTTAAATGCTCCAAACCTGCATAAATTACCGAATGGCTTGACAATTGTAGCCGAGCAGATGCCAGTTGAAGCCGTGAACCTCAGCTTGTGGATAAAAGTTGGCTCATCTGCCGAATCTGACGCCATTAACGGTATGGCTCACTTCTTAGAGCATATGATTTTTAAAGGAACAGAACGACTGGCTAGCGGTGAATTTGAACGTCGAATTGAAGAACGGGGTGCTGTCACCAATGCTGCTACTAGCCAAGACTATACTCATTACTATATAACCACTGCTCCGAAAGATTTTGCTGAGCTTGCGCCATTACAAATTGATGTAGTAACTAATGCCAGTATTCCCGATGATGCCTTTGAACGGGAACGATTAGTAGTTTTAGAAGAAATTAGACGTTCAGAAGATAATCCCCGCCGCCGCACTTATCGACGCGCAATGGAAACAGCGTTTGATAAGTTACCCTATCGGCGTGCGGTTTTGGGGCCAGAGGAAGTCATTGCTGGACTAAAACCCCAGCAAATGCGAGATTTTCATGCTACTTGGTATCAACCCCAATCAATTACTGCTGTGGCTGTGGGCAATTTGCCTGTGGAAGAATTAATTGCAACTGTTAGCGAATCATTTACACAAGTTCTAAAAACCCCCCACTCCCCACTCCCCACTCCCTACTTCCCACTCCCTACTGAATCAGCATTTACAGAAATAGTCCGTCGCGAATTCATTGATGAAACTCTGCAACAAGCGAGATTAGTAATGCTGTGGCGAGTTCCGGGAATGGTTGAACTGGAACAAACTTATGGACTGGATGTTTTAGCAGCAATATTGGGACATGGGCGGACATCAAGACTGGTGCAAGATTTAAAAGAAGAACGGAAATTAGTTTCTTCAATTTCAGCCAGCAACATTAGCCATGAGTTCCAAGGTACATTTTATATTTCAGCTAAATGTGCAGTGGAAAATTTAGCGGAAGTAGAAAATGCCATCGCCCAACACATTCGGAGTCTACATACAGAGTTAGTGAAAGAATCAGAAATTGCCCGCGTGCGGCGACGAGTAGCCAACAGATTTATCTTTGGTAACGAAACACCAAGCGATCGCGCCGGGTTATATGGCTATTATCAATCATTGGTGGGAGATTTGGAACCTGCATTTAACTACCCAGCTAAAATTGAGAATCAAGATGCCATTGAGTTAATGCAAGCAGCCAAAGAATATCTTTCTTTCGATGCTTATGGTGTAGTTATTCTCAAGCCATAAGTATTTGAATTTTTTAGGCATGGGGCATGGGGCATTGGGGATGGGGCTTTCTAGGAAGTGTGGGAGGAAGGAGGGGGAAGCATAAATTCTCTTTCCCCCCACACTCCCCACACTCCCCACACTCCCTCATCCCCCCATCTCCCCCTCTCCCTCATACCCCCACTCGCCACTTTCAAAGCTGCATTGTTGGATAGTGTGCAAGTAACGACCGCAGTTATCACTTTAGGTGCTGCTGATACTGGCGTTGCAATCAAAGATGGTAATTTGGGCATTTCTTTAGTTTGTCTAAAGGCGCATCTAAGTTCTCAAATTACCTTTCTAAGATAGAGACAGCGACCATAAAGTTGCGACAAATAACCCAACTCACAGCTAGTGGCTACGGAGAAGACAAAAATGACTCAAGCGCCAGAATCTTTAGACTTGTCTGTCAACGACACTACAGACAAAGCTTTAGATCGTGATTGTACAACTTTATCACGTCACGTTTTACAGCAACTTCAAAGTTTTTCGGCAGATGCACAAGATTTGAGTGCGCTAATGAATCGTATCGCCCTGGCTGGTAAACTGATTGCGCGCCGCATGAGTCGGGCTGGTTTGATGGAAGGTGTCTTGGGATTCACTGGGGAAGTGAACGTGCAAGGTGAATCCGTTAAAAAAATGGATGTCTATGCCAACGATGTTTTTATCTCTGTATTTAAGCAAAGCGGCTTAGTTTGTCGGCTAGCTTCTGAGGAAATGGAAAAACCTTACTATATCCCAGAAAATTGCCCCATTGGACGTTATACTCTGCTTTACGACCCCATTGACGGTTCATCAAACACTGATATCAATCTCAGCTTAGGTTCCATTTTTGCCATTCGCCAACAAGAAGGAACTGATAGCGATCGCGAAGCAAGTGACCTGTTAGCCAACGGACACAAGCAAATTGCCGCCGGATACATCCTCTATGGCCCTAGCACAATGCTAGTTTATACTATAGGTAAGGGGGTTCATTCTTTCGTCCTTGACCCCAGTTTAGGCGAATTTATTCTCACAGAAGAAAATATCCGCATTCCCAATCACGGTGCTGTTTACAGCGTGAATGAGGGTAACTTCTGGCAATGGGAAGAATCAATTCGGGAATACATCCGCTACGTTCACCGCACAGAAGGCTATACCGCTCGATATAGCGGAGCAATGGTGAGCGACATCCATAGAATTCTAGTTCAAGGTGGTGTATTTCTCTACCCAGGTACCATTCAAAAACCAGAAGGGAAATTGCGTTTGCTTTATGAAACCGCACCTTTAGCCTTTTTGATCGAGCAAGCAGGCGGTCGTGCTACTACAGGACTAGTTGATATCTTAGACGTAGTGCCAAAAAAATTGCATCAGCGCACACCTTTAATTATTGGTAGTAAAGAAGATGTGGCTAAAGTCGAGTCTTTTATTCAAAACGGTCATTAAATGAGGATGAAAAAACGTCAAGTATGCATTTAGATTTCATTAATTTAAGGTTAATCATGGTGATTTAGGATTGTTGATGCACAATAGCACTTCTGAAAAATCAATTAAGGATTATTTCAGCTGGTCGATGCGATAAGTGATTGGCAACGGCACAATTCAGAAGTCACCGTTAATAATCAACAGTATTCAACACCTAATAATTAACAGATGTGAAATGATAGCTGTTTGAGAAATTGATGGATGCCAACTTCACTAGGAAACATCATACAGGAGTGGGAAAAACTAGGTTATGGCAACCAATCATCTACTAAAAATTAAAGAATACGGTCAAAGTATCTGGATGGATAATTTGAGCCGTGACATTATTCAATCAGGGGAACTCCGAGACTTGGTTGAAAATCAAGGAATTGCTGGAATAACTTCCAATCCAGCGATTTTTGAAAAAGCGATCGTTGGCAACGTCATTTATGATGCTGACATAGAAGCCGGAGTTCGAGCTGGTCTACCAACATACAAAATTTACGAATCGCTGATTTTTGCAGATATTCGTAGTGCCTGTGATATTTTACGCCCAGTTTATGAAAGCTCAAATTACCTAGATGGTTATGTGAGTATTGAAGTACCGCCTACCATTGCCCACGATACCCAAGCAACAATAGCCGAAGCCAGACGCTATTTCCAAGAAATTGGGCGGGAAAATTTAATGATTAAAATTCCCGGTACCGAAGCTGGTTTGCCAGCAGTGGAACAAGCCATTTCTGAAGGCATCAATGTTAACATCACATTGCTGTTTTCTGTAGAAAGTTACGTCAACACAGCTTGGGCATATATTCGGGGTTTAGAAAAACGGCTACAGGAAGGTAAAGACATCAGCAAAATAGCTTCAGTGGCCAGTTTCTTCCTCAGCCGGATTGATAACAACATCGACGCCAAAATAGATGCTAAGTTGAAAAAAGGTGTTGATGATATTAACCTCGAAGCCAAGCTCAGAGCTGTTCAAGGAAAAGTAGCGATCGCCAACGCCAAGATTGCCTACCAAGAATACAAGAAAATCATCGAAAGCGATGCCTCCGGCGGGCAAAGCCAACGTTGGCAAGCTTTAGCAGCAAAAGGAGCCAAAGTACAGCGGCTACTGTGGGCTAGCACCAGCACTAAAAACCCCAATTACAGCGATGTGATGTATGTCGATGAGTTGATTGGTAAAGATACCGTAAACACACTACCACCAACCACCATCAAAGCTTGTGCCGATCATTGCAACGTAGGCGTTGGCGAAGACGGCAGGCATCCTATAGAAACAGATGTAGATGAAGCATACAAGCTGATCGAAAACCTCAAAGATCCCGACATCAACATCAATCTCGATACCGTCATGGATGAACTCTTAACTGAAGGTATTGACAAGTTCATCCAGCCGTTCCAGTCCTTGATGAACTCTTTAGAAGAAAAGATCAAGGTATTGTCACCAGTGTAGGGAACAGAAGAGGGGAAAAGGTTAAAGGGTAAAGGGTAAAGGTATAGTTCTTCCCCTTTCCCCCTTCCCCTTTCCCCCTTTCCCTTTCCCCAATCCTAGTACCCAATCTAAAATCCAAAACTTCTATGGTTAGTCTGCTAGAAAACCCCTTGCGCGTTGGTCTGCAACAACAAGGGATGCCCGAACCCCAAATTATAGTTATCTTTGGCGCTTCCGGTGACCTTACCTGGCGCAAACTAGTACCAGCACTTTTCAAATTGCGGCGGGAACGCCGCATTCCACCTGAAATTACCATCGTTGGTGTGGCTCGTCGAGAGTGGAGCCACGAATACTTCCGCGAACAGATGCAAAAGGGCATGGAAGAGGCACACCCCGATGTGGATTTGGGAGAACTCTGGCAAGACTTTTCTCAAGGTCTGTTCTACTGTCCTGGGGATATCGACAAGCCCGAAAGCTATCAAAAACTGAAAAATCTATTAACTGAATTAGACGAAAAGCGCGGCACGCGAGGCAATCGGATGTTTTATCTCTCCGTAGCCCCGGCATTCTTTCCCGAAGCAATTAGGCAGTTAGGAACTGCTGGAATGCTAGAAGATGCCTACAAACATCGTCTGGTAATTGAAAAACCCTTTGGTCGTGACTTGGCTTCCGCCCAGAGTCTCAACCAAGTGGTACAGAAATTTTGTAAAGAAAATCAAGTCTATCGCATCGACCACTACTTGGGTAAAGAAACAGTCCAAAACTTGCTGGTATTTCGCTTTGCCAATGCGATTTTTGAACCCTTGTGGAATCGTCAATTTGTTGACCACGTGCAAATTACTGTGGCAGAAACCGTGGGTGTGGAAGACCGCGCTGGCTACTATGAAAGCGCCGGCGCACTCCGGGATATGTTGCAAAACCACTTAATGCAACTTTACTGCTTGACAGCAATGGAAGCGCCAAACTCAATGGATGCCGACAGTATCCGTACTGAAAAAGTTAAGGCATTGCAAGCTACCCGTTTAGCTGATGTCCACAATCTCTCGCGTTCCGCAGTGCGCGGTCAATATAGTGCTGGCTGGATGAAAGGTCAACCAGTACCGGGGTATCGAGAAGAACCAGGTGTCGATCCTAAATCCACAACACCCACCTATGTGGCCATGAAGTTTTTAGTTGATAACTGGCGCTGGCAAGGTGTTCCCTTCTACCTGCGGACTGGCAAGCGGATGCCGAAAAAAGTCAGTGAGATTTCCATCCACTTCCGCGACGTTCCTTCTCGGATGTTTCAATCCGCCGCGCAACAGAGAAACGCCAATATTTTGGCAATGCGGATTCAGCCCAACGAAGGAATTTCCCTGCGCTTTGACGTGAAAATGCCAGGAGCAGAATTCCGCACCCGTTCTGTGGATATGGATTTTAGTTACGGCTCCTTTGGTATCCAAGCAACTTCCGATGCCTACGATCGCCTTTTCCTCGATTGTATGATGGGGGATCAAACATTATTCACCCGCGCCGACGAAGTAGAAGCAGCTTGGCAAGTAGTAACCCCAGCCCTTTCAGTTTGGGATGCACCCGCAGACCCAAACTCCATTCCCCAGTACGAAGCCGGCACTTGGGAACCAGCCGAAGCCGAATTCCTAATTAACCAGGATGGCCGTCGCTGGCGCAGACTGTAAATAGTTAGGAGTTAGGAGTTTGGAGTTTGGAGTTTAGAGTTAGGAGTTTGGAGTTAGAAGTTTAGAGTTTAAAGTTTGGAGTAGAGACGCGATTAATCCAAGTCTTTCCAAAAGTTAGAAGTTACAAGCTAACAATTATTAACTCATAACTCATAACTCATAACTCATAACTCCTAACTCCTAACTCCTAACCCCTAACTCCTAACCCCTAACCCCTAATCCCTAATTTATCCAAAATCCAAAATTGACTATGGCTCCCCAAGCTCCTACTATTTTTTCACTCCAAGCTCCGAAGGATATTTCACTCACAGAAATAGAAGCGGAACTAAATCAAATCTGGCAAAGTTACGGCATTACTGGCGAAGATGGCGGACTTCCTGCTGCTACTCGTGCTACGACATTTACTTTAGTGGTTTACGAACCAGAAGAAACTCAGTATCTTTTAGCTACCTTGGGTTTTTATAACGGGCCACTGGATGGAATTTTAGGGCCTCAGATGGAAGCTGCCCTGCGACAAGTACAAATAAAATATTCACTGCTAGAAACTGGAACCGCAACACCTGAAACCTTGGCTATATTGCGAGAAGAATTCACCAAACGTCAGGGAAATGACGCTAATGGAGATAATAATTCTTCCTATAACTTAAATGCCCCAAGCCCCAGGATTGCTGATGAAATCGCTCTCCGTAATCCCTGCCGGATTATTGCTTTATTCCCCATTACTGGAGAAGATGAAGGGGTCAAGGCTCAAGTTTCTGCTTATTGCCCCATCCAAAAGCAATCCTCAAGTACACTTATCTGCTGCGAATACATCACTCTGAGTGGCACTGCTGCTGCTTTGGAACGCGTAGGGGGGATGATTCCAGCATTGTTGATTGGTGGCTTGCCTAAATTCCTTTGGTGGAAGGCAACACCAGACCCAAACAACACTTTATTCAAGCGGCTGGCAGCAGTTTGCAATAACGTAATTGTGGATTCTTGCCGCTTTAATGAGCCAGAAAGTGACTTACTGCGCCTCCAAGAATTGGTGGAAACTGGCGTTCCTTTAGCTGACTTGAACTGGCGTCGCCTATCAGCATGGCAGGAATTAACGGCTGAAGCTTACGACCCACCCCACCGTCGTGCTGCTCTCAAAGAAATTGATAGAGTAACAATTGATTACGAAAAAGGCAACCCCGCACAAGCACTACTATTTTTGGGCTGGCTGGCAAGTCGGCTAGAATGGCTGCCTGTTTCCTATCAAAACGAAAGCGGAGATTACGACATCACTCGTATTCGTTTCCTTGCCAAAGACCAGCGACAAGTAGAAGCCGAGTTAGCTGGAGTTCCAGTTGCTGATGTGGGTGACATTATTGGTGATTTGACTGCTATCCGCTTGAGTTCCACAAATACCCAGGCAGATTGTGGTACAGTAATCTGCTCAGAAACCGGTGGTTGTATGCGGATGGAAACACACGGTGGTGCCCAAGCGGCGGGTCTGTTTCAACAAGTCAGTTCCCTTTCAGAACAAAAGGCCGAAGCATTGCTGAGCCAACAGGTGCAACGCTGGGGTCGTGAGTCACTTTTTGAAGAAAGTCTAGGAGCGATCGCGAAAACTTTTAAGCTGAATAATTGAGGGAACTCGAAAAAATAAATTATTCGGCTTCAGTTTGTTGACTGTTGACTGTGAAGCTTCAACGGTCAACAGTTTTCTGTTGGGTTTAAAGACCTTGCAATAAAGTAGAGAAAATAGGGATAAAACTGTTCCCTATTTCCTGTCTTTATGAAAAGACTTTTTCAGCAAGCCTTACTTAGCGCTAACTAAACCATTGTGCCTCAAGAGAGCGATGGTACTTGGTTCGCGACCGCGGAAAGTTTTAAACACTTGCATAGGATGTTTTCCACCACCAAGTGCTAATACGGTATCTCGATAGCGGCGTCCTGTCGCTTTTATAGCTTCTTCATTTTCTAGCCCTGCTTCTTCAAAAGCGGCAAAGGCATCAGCACTGAGTACTTCAGCCCACTTGTAACTGTAGTAACCGGCTGCGTAACCACCCTCAAATATGTGTCCAAAAGCACACAGCATTGAATCCTCTGGTAGTGGTGCTAAAACGGTAGTAGTCTTAGCTATGCGATGGCGTACGTCTGCGGGTGTTTCATCACCACTAGAACGATAGCGGTGGTGTAGTTCTAAATCAACGCTGCTAAAGTGAAGCTGCCGTAGCATAGCAGTACCACTCATATAATTACGCGCCGCCAGCAGTTTTTGATAATAATGTTCTGGTAGAGCTTCTCCTGTTTCGTAATGCTTCGCCATACCGAATAAAGTAAGTCGCTCATAGCACCAGTTTTCCATGAACTGGCTAGGTAGTTCCACTGCATCCCATTCCACATTGTTGATGCCTGCGGCTCCTGCATAATCAACCTTGGTGAGCATGTGGTGTAATCCATGACCAAATTCATGAAACAAAGTCTCTACTTCATAGAAGGTCATTAAACTAGGTTTACCATCAATTGGCGGAGTTTGGTTACATATCAAGTAACTTACAGGTAAGCGGATGCTGGTTACACCGTTTTCTGTGATTTTGGCACGGTTGATGCACACATCCATCCAAGCACCACCACGTTTTTCTGCGGGACGGCTATAGGGGTCTAAGTAAAAGTAAGCGATGGGAGAACCAGTTTCATCGGCAATTTGGAAATAACGGACATCTTCATGCCATACTGGGGCTTGACCGTCGGCAGGGGTGACAGTGACGCCAAATAAACGTTTGACAAGTCCAAACAAGCCATCCAACACTTGTGGAAGGGGAAAGTAAGGACGTAATTCTTCAGCTGTAAAGGCAAACTTTGTCTCTCGTTGGCGTTCTGCCCAAAAGGTAATATCCCAGTGCTGTAAATCTTGATATTCTTTTCCATGTGATGCAGCAAAAGCCTGGAGTTCTTTTAAGTCTTTGACAGCAGCATCGTAACTAGCTTGACGTAGTTCTTCTAACAATGCTTCCACTGCTTGAACATTGGGAGCCATTTTACTTGCAAGACTCAATTCCGCATAACTTCCAAAGCCGAGTAAATCTGCAAGTTCTTGCCGTAACTCCAAAATCCTCTCTATTAAAGGGTTATTATCTAAATCGCCACTGGAAGCGCGGGTGACATAAGCTTTGTAAAGCTTTTCGCGTAAATCTCGGCGGGTGCTGTGCTGCATGAAAGGGCCGTAGCTGGGGAAGTCCAAAGTAATACGCCAAGGGCCATTTTCTGGTGTAGCGTTAATTTCACCAGCCTCACGAGCAGCTTGGGCTGCTAAGCTTACTAAGCTTGGAGGTAAACCGTCAATTTCGGCTTTTGTTGTCAAGGTTAAGCTAAAACTTTTCGTAGCATCCAGTACATGGTTAGAGAATTTTGTTGAAAGTTCTGCTAATTCCATCTGAATGACATTGAAACGGTCTCTCGCTTCTCCTTCTAGGCCAACACCAGAAAGTTCTGCATCTCGGATGGCGGCTTCTACAATGCGCTGTTGGGCTGGTTCCAAAGTTTCCCAACTCTCACTGGCACGGAGTACTTTAAATGCATTGTAGATGGGTTGGCTTTGACCAAGCTTGTTGATAAATTGTATTACCTGTGGCTGTATGGTTTGATGAGCTTCCCGCAGTTCAGGGCTGTTTTTGACACCCATTAAATGATTTACTATCCCCCAACTCCAAGTAAGGCGTTCAGTCAGCTTTTCTAGGGGTTTTACTAAACCTTCCCAAGTAGGCTCTACATTGGCTTCTAAAGCCGCAAGCTGGTCATCAAGTTCTGCCAGCAATTGCTTAAAGGCTGGTACTACTCGTTCTGGTTTAATCTCTGCAAATGGAGGTAAGCCAGTGCCTTGGAGTAAAGGATTATCAAAAAGAATGGTACTTGCACTCATGTTTTTCTTTGAACTGCGGATGAATAAAAATCAACAATGATTTCTATTTATATATTTATTTATATATCTTCTAATGTAGCGATCGCTGTGCTAATTAGTCTCGCCATTTTGGCACAGAGGTGTGGGAGTGTAGATTGTTGACTGTTGACTGTTGACTGCTGACTGTTGACTGAGGAGTTTATCGTACATGGGACTTTCCTATGGTGAGCGAGAAATTAAGGGTTTAGGCTGGGCATTGGGTAAGAAAAAATTCCCTATGCCCTATTCCTGACCTCAACAAAATAATTTCACTGCATAAGTCCTGACTGTTAACCGTCAACAGTCTTCTGTGAAATATTTGTTGACTCTAAAGTCCCTTCAACTAACTGTTTTACCTGTGATTTTGCCAATTCACTAGGTGCGATCGCTCCATTTTCTGTAATGATGGCTGTAATCAATTCGGCTGGGGTGACATCGAATGCTGGGTTGTAAAAATCTACACCACGAGGTGTCAGCATTGTGTCGCCTACTTGATAGATTTCTGTGGGATCGCGTTCTTCAATGGGAATTTTGCTGCCATCGGCTAGTGCAAAATCAACGGTGGAAAGGGGTGCAGCAACGAAGAAGGGTATATTATGTGCTTTAGCCGCGATCGCTACACTATATGTACCAATTTTATTCGCAGTGTCACCATTAGCAGCAATGCGATCGGCACCCACAACCACTGCATGAATCAAACCCTGTTTCATGCAATGGGCTGCCATGTTATCGGTAATTAATGTCACGGGAATTCCTTCTTGGACGCATTCCCAAGTGGTGAGTTTTGCACCTTGCAAACGGGGACGGGTTTCGTCGGCAAATAAACGCCCTAAACGTCCTTTTCTCCAAGCAGAACGCACAACACCCAAGGCTGTACCATAACCAGCTGTGGCTAATGCACCGGCATTACAGTGGGTAAGTAATGTCAGCTTTTCTGGGGTAGTAGGCAAAACAGCTAAACCATTGTCACCGATGGCTTGACAGGTTTGCAAATCTTCTGTGTTGATTGCTTCGGCAGTTTGCAGGAGAATTTGTTTGATTTCTTCTACTGTTCCCAGGGTTTCGTAGGCAGTTTTGAGCATCCGACTAATTGCCCAAAATAAGTTTACTGCTGTGGGACGAGTAGAACGCAACAACTCGGCTACTTTATCTAAGTGTTGCAGAAATTCCTGGCGATCGCTCGTCTCAATTTCCCGCGCCCCAAGATACATTCCATATCCCGCAGCCACACCAATTGCAGGCGCACCCCGCACAATCATCGTTTTAATTGCCTGGGCCATGTCTTCACTGCGGTGAATTTCTACGAATGTATATTCTTTGGGTAGGCGGGTTTGGTCAATTAGTGACACTGAGTTGTTGTGCCAAATGACTGGATAAACCTGGTTTATAGAACCTGTCATAAAAAAGGCAATATTTTTTTAACTTTGTTGAGAGAATAATAACTTTTTACAGATTTAAATCAAAGCAGTTTTTTATTGAAC
>Ga0314816_1000030_pt1 | contig 18616 bp, 14 predicted proteins | sample MICome_6_FD_202353 | JGI IMG/M metagenome (GOLD analysis project Ga0314816, IMG submission 202353) | Metatranscriptome of soil surface biofilm microbial communities from soil inoculated with nitrogen-fixing consortium DG1, State College... ...
CAAACTCTTAAAGTAATCCCATAATCAAAATATCATCAAAAATCTCAGTGTAAGGTATTTTTTCACACCACTTATGATATCAAATGCCTGTCAAATTTACATCAATGATTAATGACAATAAATCTCTCAAAAGTAAATATTATCAGCCAATACGGTTTAGATCTGCCTATTTTTTTCTTACCCCTGTTTACTTACTGTACAGATAAACTTTATTAACACCAAGCGTATTGTATTATGAGCTATTCTCCTTATTTACTTAAAGGTCAAAAAGCACTTGTAACGGGTGCTAGTTCTGGTATTGGTGAAGCTATAGCTCGCAATTTGGCATTGTGTGGTGCAGCAGTAGTGGTAAATTATCATTCTGAAGGCGAAGAAGCTCAAAAGATTGTTGACGATATTAAAGCTAATAATGGTGAAGCTTTTGCTGTTCAAGCTGATGTGAGTCAGGAAGACCAAGTAAAGGAAATGTTTCGGCAAACATTCCAGCAATTTGGAACAATTGATATTTTAGTAAATAACGCAGGTCTGCAAAAAGATGCACCTTTTGTAGACATGAGCCTTAATCAATGGAATACAGTAATTGGAGTCAACTTGACAGGACAATTCTTATGTGCGCGAGAAGCTGCAAAGGAATTTTTACGTCGTGGTGTGCGGCCACAAATTTCATCTGCCGCAGGTAAAATCATTTGCATTAGTTCAGTGCATGAAATTATTCCTTGGGCGGGTCATGTTAATTATGCTGCTAGTAAAGGAGGCATTAATATGATGATGCAAAGTATTGCCCAAGAACTTGCTCCGCACAAAATTCGCGTTAATAGTATTGCTCCTGGTGCAATCAAAACTCCAATTAATAAATCAGCTTGGGATACTCCACAAGCAGAGGCGAAGTTATTGCAACTGATTCCAGCAAAAAGAGTGGGTGATGTAGAGGATATTGCCAAAGCTGCTGTTTGGCTGGCTTCTGATGACTCTGATTATGTTAATGGTACAACACTTTTTGTAGATGGTGGTATGACGTTGTATCCAGGATTTACAGACAATGGCTAAAAGTGATTGGTAACTGCCAAATTTTTTTATGGGCATTATCGAGTCTCTTGCAAAAGTCATTTATATAGCGGAACAATACAATTCGGTTAAAGGGGAAAGGGGAAAGGGAAAGGGGCAAGGTTTTAAATACATCAGACCTGCCTTGAAAATAGGGCATTGGGCAGAAGTTCATACTCCTTATCCGAACCGTATTGAAAGGTAGGGGAGAATAATAACTCCCCAGTCAACAGTCAACAGTCAACACTCTAATGACTAATGACCAATAACCTATGAACATTCTTAATCAAGCACAGGCTTTTGGTTCACCAGGAATCGATCCTCGCTGGACTCATGCTAATAAAGATGGAGTCGGAACAGCCTACTCTACCTCCAGTCGTGTGTGGTTTACAGTTTGGAATGGTATTATCACTGAAATCTACCATCCCACAGTAGACAAACCGCAAATTCGAGATTTGCAATACCTAATTTCTGATGGCAAAAGCTTTTTCCACGAAGAAAAACGCCATCTCGAATCAAAAGTTGAACGGATGTGGAATGATGGTTTGGGATACCGCATTACTAATTGCGATCGCCAAGGACGTTATACCATCATCAAAGAAGCGATCGCCGACCCGCATTTATCCTGTATATTACAACACACAAAAATTACAGGAGATCCAGAGTTTATTTCTCAACTCCAGTTATACGCTTTGTGTGCGCCGCATCTGCACGTCGGGGGTACAGGTAATAATGGTTACGCCATAGAAGTTGCTGGGTATCGGATTCTGACAGCCGAGAAACAAGGAAGATGGATAGCGTTGGCTGCTACAGTGCCATTTACCCGTCTTTCCTGCGGTTACGTAGGTCAAAGTGATGGTTGGACAGATCTAGCTGATAACTTTCGGATGGATTGGGAATTTGGTTGTGCTTTGGATGGTAACCTTGCTTTGACTGGACAACTCAATTTAGATGATAGTCACGAGTTTACTTTAGGGTTGGCATTTGGCACAAATTTGCACAATGCAGTTTCTACATTGTTTCAATCACTCAATATTCCTTTTGAACAGCAAAAGCAAAATTACATCGAACAGTGGAAGCGATCGCGGCAGGACATCAAACCATTAGAAAATATTTCCTATGACGATGGCAAGTTGTATCACAACAGTATTAGCTTACTTTTGGCACATGAAGATAAAACTTATCCTGGTGCGTTAATTGCATCTATAACTATTCCTTGGGGTGAAATCAAAAACGACCAAGACCAAGGAGGATATCATCTGGTTTGGACGCGGGATTTGGTAAGTAGTGTAGCAGGTTTGGTGGCCGCTGGGGAAAAAGATACAGCAGTGCGATCGCTAATTTATCTCGCTACCAGCCAGCAGGAAGACGGCGGATTTGCTCAAAATTTTTGGGTTGATGGCAAACCTTATTGGCAAGGTATTCAACTTGATGAAGTGGCATTTCCAATTTTATTGGCACGGCTTTTATACCGCGAAAATGTACCGCTAAATTTTAATATTTACCCGATGATTTTGCGGGCAGCAGGTTATTTAATTCGCCAAGGCCCTGTTACCCAACAAGAACGCTGGGAAGAAAACAGCGGCTATTCACCATCAACACTCGCATCGAATATTGCCGCCTTAATTTGTGCTGCTGAATTTGTTCGTGAAAATGGCGATATAGCAACAGCAAAATTCATCGAAGAATATGCCGATTTTTTAGAATGTCATATTGAAGATTGGACAGTTACCACCGAAGGAACTTTAGTGGCTGGCATCAAACAACATTATATTCGGATTACTCCTTCAGTTATCAATAATTCTCAACTCAACGAAAATCCTAACCAAGGAAATATTCTCATCAAAAATCACCCCCCTGGTGAATCAGCAGAATTTCCCGCGAAGGAAATTGTCGATGGCGGTTTCTTACAATTAGTACGTTATGGAATTCGTAAACCTGATGACCCAATTATCGTTAATTCCGTCAAAGTAATTGATGCAATCTTGAAAGTAGATACACCAGTTGGTCCTTGTTGGCATCGTTACAATTACGACGGTTACGGGCAGCGAAAAAACGGAGAACCTTTTATCGGGTGGGGTAAAGGACGTGCTTGGCCTTTGTTGACAGGAGAACGAGGACATTATGAATTAGCTGTGGGTGGCGATGTCAAAACCTATATCAAAGCAATGGAAGGATTTGCTTCAGATACTTGTTTGTTACCAGAACAAATCTGGGATGAAACAGATAAACCAGATGCTTATATGTATTTAGGAAAACCAACAGGTTCGGCAATGCCTTTAATGTGGCCGCACGCAGAGTATATCAAATTGCTGCGGTCTACTGATGACGGTCGAGTATTTGATTTTATTCCAGAAGTAGCCAATCGCTACTTGGGTAAAAGAAACCAATGTAAATCATTAGAAATTTGGAAATTTAACCGTCAAATAAACAAAGTTAAAAGAGATTATACCCTGCGAATTCAAGCTTTAGCAGCTTTTCAGTTACACTGGTCGCAAGATAATTGGCAAACCATCAAAGATACACCTGCCACTTCCACAAAATTAGGCGTGCATTTTGTAGATATTTCTGTTTGTAATGCACAACAATTAATCAGCTTTACCTTTTTCTGGATTGAAAGCAATAAATGGGAAAAGCGCGATTATCACGTTGTAGTTGTTGATTAGCATCAAATATTAAAGCATAAATACAGCAGGCAAAAGGATTGAAAATCTCTTGGTATAAGAGGATATTTGAAAAGTCATGATTGATGTATCAAATATTTTTACCCCACCCTAACCCTCCCCTTATAAAGGGGGGGGAACTAGATTTTATTGTTTCCCCCCTTAGCAAGGGGGGATTAAGGGGGGTAATTAAAATCACAGTTAACCACTTTTCAAACAAACTCTAAAAAAGAATAAAAATCTACTTATTACTCTGTCCCATTAATTTTGTGAAGTGAATTAACCTTTTCTCTTCTTTCTCTTTCTTTGCGTACTTTGCGTACTTTGCGGTTAGTTCCTTAAAACACCAGCTTTCCACAAATCAAATATAAGTTCTATGTGAGCCTTTTTTATGCAGAATCATCAATCCCACAACCCGACAATTAACTACTGGTATGTCTGGACTGACCGAGATGGTGTCACCCACCAATCCCGTCGTCAAATTCAGGACTTCATTCACAAAGGTATAGCACCGCATACCTCCCCTCAATGGTTGTCTCAATTGAAGCAAGCTGCTGCCACAGTCACCTTCACTGTATTACCAGTTGGATGGATTGGAGAGTGGCATGAAAACCCCAAACCTCAGTGGATTGTCCCCCTCTCAGGGCATTGGTTCGTGGAGACTATGGACGGCCAGCGAGTAGAAATGGGCCCTGGCGAAATTTCATTTGGCGCAGACCAAAGTAGCAAAGAAGACACACAAAATCATAAAGGTCATCTTTCTGGAACAGTAGGCGATGTCCCAGCTGTCCTAATGATGGTGCAATTTGAAGAAACCCCAATTATGGAGTAGCTTTAGTAATTGTAATAAAAAGTACTCGTGTTTTTAAGTTGGGCATTGGGCATCCCTTCTCTGCGAGACGCTACGCGAACGGCTTCGCTCAGGGCAAGTGGGCATTGGGCATTGGGCAGAAGACGCTCCAGGGGCAGAGGGGAAAAACTCATCTCCCCATCTCCCCCTCTCCCCATTCCCCAGTCCCCACGAACAGCATTAAGTTTTCACCATAATCACTGTGCAATTACTTTTGCGAGAAATATTCTCTGGAATATTTCCTTGAATAACCTGTTGTAGTAAACTTTCGCGACTAGCCCCTAAAACAATCACATCACTATTTTCTTGTTCGGCACACTCAAGTACAGCTTCAGTAACAGAATCAGCTAGGACTGGTGTAGCTGTTACCTTACCTTTAACTCTACGTTGCAGAAAGCGAACAGATTTATCTAGTAATGTTGTATCGGGTAAAGATTCGGGAGATTGGAATACTTGGCATACATTGATTTGCGGGAATGTACTTAAAGAAGTCAGGGCAGGTAATAATTTAATTGCTTGTCTGGAGTTGGGGCCGCCTGCCATTGGCAGCAACCAACGATCGAAAGCTCTTTTATCATCGAATTTAGCTAGAACAACATCACAAGGTGCTTGTCGAATGACGGTATCTACTACTCTGCTGAAAACTCTACCAGGTGTTGATGTAGTACCTTTCCAACCCATCAATACTAAGTCAATATGTCGTTCTTTTACAGTCTCCAAAATTGCCTCAGCAACATTATGGGCAACTCGGATCTGGGTGTGGATGGGAATTCGCCATTTTTCTGCTAATAGTGTTGCCCTTTGCAAAAGATGATGGCTTTTGGTGGTTTCTACTGGTGTTTCAGATGGGACGCGGCTAGATGGAACGATAATCACTTGCAAGCATTCTATTTCGTAATTGCGATCTTTAGCGATCGCTACTGCCATTTGTAGTAAAGTCTCAGCTGTCTGGGGATGTGACAGTGGTACTAATAGCCTTCCTTTGCCTGTGGCTGGTGCATGAGTTTGGTAAACCACATAAGAAGGTGCTGATTTTGGTTCTATCTGTTCAGTATTACCACTGAGGCGTTCTGCTTCTGTGCGGATAATATCGCTGCGAGTGATAATTCCTACTAGTTTTCGGCCTTCTGTAACGGGTAAGCAGCTGAGGTGATAGCGATTGAGTATGTGCAGCACATAGGCTAATGTCGCTGTGGGACTGACTGTTACAGGCTCCGGTGTCATAATTTCCCTGACAGTTCTATCTCCACTTAATTGTTGGGAGGCAATATCAATTAAATCTTTTTGGGTGATAATACCTGCAACTTTACCATTTTCTAAAACAGGGAAATTGCGATGGTGAGATTGAGAAAATGCCTGTACTGCTTCATCAACGCTCATCTGACTAGATAGGGTTTCAACACGCGGCTGCATGACATCTGCGGCGGTTAATTGTGCTAAAAGCCCCTCTGTAGTTGGTTCTTTTGTAATGTGAATTCCTTTCCACTCTAGTAGAAGATCGTAGAGCGATCGCTTGTCAATTTTTTCCGCCACTAAATAGGCAACTACAGACACAATCATTAACGGTAACACCAGATTAAAATCTGTTGTCATTTCAAACACAATGATTACTGCTGTAATTGGTACTTTGGAGACGGCGCTAAAAAACGCAGCCATACCCACATGAGCATAGGTTGTTGCAGCACTCATTCCCAGCAAATGCTCTTGTGCAGTACCCACCAAATAGCCAAGGGCAGCTCCCAACACCAAAGTAGGAACTAGTAAACCCCCTGGCGCTCCAGAACCGTAAGTGACAATAATGAGGGTAAATTGGACTAAAAGAGCGATCGCTGCAAATACCCAGTCAGCATTACCCACAAGTAAAATTTCTCTCAGTCCGGCATTATTGCGAAAAGTTACGGGCAATAAAGCGATCGCAACACCAGTAACTAACCCAACAATTCCAATTCGCCAAGGTAAACTCAAGTTTAGTACGCGGCGGTTAATTGCCAGACTGGCAAGAACACCCTGATTAAAGACAATGCCCAATAACCCAGCCAACACTCCTAATATGAGGTAGAAAGGGATTTCCTGGGCGAAGAAGGTTGTATCTGGCAGTACTAAATTTAGATGATTCAAATCTAAGCTGTGACTGCCATAGAGTCGAGAGATAACTGAAGCGATGAAAGAAGCTAAAATCGCAGTGCCAAGAGTAATGCCTGAAACATCTTGTAATAATTCTTCTACGACAAAAAGTACACCTGCGATCGGTGCATTAAAAGCCGCAGCTAACCCAGCCCCGGCTCCGGCGGCGATCAGTTGGCGACGATGTTCTGGAGAAGTCGGCACCCAATTACTCAATTGATTGGCCAAAGCTGCCCCTATTTGCACAGTGGGCCCTTCCCGTCCTAGAGGCATTCCAGAACCAAGCACGAGTGTAGCACTCACCAACTTGACCAAAGCAATCCGCAGATTTAACGGCATCGGTACGCGAGCCAATACTGCTTTCACTTCCGACATGCCGCTACCTGATGCTTCAGGGGCGAAGCGCTCCACTAACCAACCAGCTAACATTCCTCCTACCAGTCCAATACCTGGTAGCACTAAGTACGCAGGCCAATGATAAGAAACACGTACTCGCCATGCACCTGCCCAGTCTACTGTCTGTCCTAATAGAACTGCTGCTAATCCAGAAACTAAACCAATCAAGCAAGCTTCTAAAAAAGCAAAGCGCTTTGGTCGAAGCAACTGACGCCAAAGCCTCAACCAGAGAATTTTACCCCTGACTAACATGTTTTTAGCAATCACTTCTCATCAGCGGAGATACGGAAATATACAGATATCTAAATATCATGTCCGATAAATTACTTATGATATATCATTGCGAGTCCAACGTAGACACCTCAAACATGGCTTCCGGACATGATATAAAATGTCATACCGTTAACTCTATTCATAGTATTTCGTAAAAAAATAAAATTTTAATAAAATTTTGGTTGATAAATAAAAAACTGTTAGAGCTGATTCGTAAAGAAAATCTTAAGGAGACTCAAATCATTACTAGATCTAAGTTTCAGCGAATAAGTGCTGTATTAACTCGAATTCCTGAAACCCTTACAAGGTAAGTATTTTACTTTAGTTTACAAATTAGCTCTTAACGGGGAACAGGGAATAGGGAATAGGGAATAGGGAATAGGCAACAGGGACTCTCTGTGGTGGGGGATTTGAGCAAGCACCAAGACTTTCCGCCTGTAGGCGGGGGACTCAAACCGGCTTAATATCATGTCCGCATCATTAGTTATGATTCCCACAGCCATTGCACCCCACCCCGCAGGCGGGGTGGGGTTTTTCGGGTTTAATAATTAATCAAGCGGACACGATATTAGTGGGGAGAGGGAACGAACTGTTAAGAGTTCTCTCTCCCGAAGAAAGTTAACAGTCAACAGTCAACAGTCAACAGTCAACAGTCAACAGTCAACAGCCCAAACCAGAATCATTTATTTTTTGGAATTCATATTCTGCTGGCAAGTAGCCACGGGAAGTTTAACAGTAAAAGTTGCTCCTTTACCTTCTCCCCCACTCTGGGCTTCCACTGTGCCTCCATGAAGCTCGACCAAGTGACGGGCGATGGCCAAACCAAGTCCCAAGCCGCCAAACTCCCTTGTAGTTGAGCCGTCGGCTTGGCGGAAGCGCTCAAAGACGTGTGGTAGAAATTCTGCTTTGATGCCCACACCAGTGTCCCGTACAATCACCTCGACAAATGAGTTAGCAGGCTGAAGCTGCACTTCAACGCGCCCACCTTGGGGGGTAAATTTAATAGCGTTGGCAACGAGGTTCCATATTACCTGCTGAAGCCGATTTGGGTCTCCTAAGATGGGTTCCACATTGGCAAGTTGTAGCTGTAAATCAATGTCTTTAACTTCGGCGGCGTGGCGTACTGAATCTATGGCACTGATGATGACAGTGGCTAAGTTTAGCGGCTGTGGTTCGAGGCGGAGTTTCCCAATCACGATGCGCGATGTGTCAAGGAGGTCATTTACTAGTTGTGCCTGGGCTTTAGCGTTGCGCTCAATGGTAGCGATCGCTCGTTGTGTCTTTTCTGGGTCGAGCTTCCCAGCACCCAGTAACTGGGCCCAGCCTAAGATGCCGTTGAGAGGGGTTTTGAGTTCGTGGGAAACGGTAATTAAAAACTCATCCTTGAGACGGTTAGCGGTTTCTGCTTCGGCCCGCGCTGTCTCCACCTGCCTTAAGTGTTCGTCCCGTTCTCGCTGGCGCTGTTGCAGGAGGTCAGCGGAAAATTTTAAAGCTTCGCTTAACAAAGCTACTTCTTTAATAGGCGAGGGTTCGATGTGCGGATATTCACCTTTGGCAAGGGATTCTGCGGCGCAAGCAGCCGAAGCAATACTTTGAGAAATCCACTGCGAGAGGATAAGAGCGCCCACACCACTGACCACAAGCAATGCTAAGCCAGAGCCAACAACAAGCCACATCGCTCGACGAGTGGGACTTTCAATGATTTCCACGGGAACAACAACGGCACTCGTCCAGTGAGAAAAATTGGTTCGGCTGAAGGCAACATACACTGCTGCTCCCTCCAAGGTAGTCTCGCGGTAGACTGTCTCAGTTGTTGAAGCGATTCGCTTTAAAAAAGACGGAGTACCTTGCTGCCCCACAAAGCGCTCAGGATGGCGAGTCCGGGCTACAACAACACCATTACCGTCAATAATAGTACGCGTCCACTCTCCATCAATAGGTGTCTGGGTCTTAATGGTACTAGTGATTGCTTCTGAGGTAATCAGGGCACTAAGGACATACCGTAGCTTGCCTGAGCGGATGACGGGAACGCGTACGGGGAAAACCCATTTTTGCTTCAGACGTGCAAAGGCAAGATAACCCACAGTGGGCTTTTGTGTTTCGACAACACGCCGCACACTTAATGGCTCATTTGCTTTTGGTAAGGCAATGCCAAAGGGACGAAAGGTATTGAAAACCTGTTGTCCGTCTGGCGTTAAGAGAACCACACTCAACCAAGTCGGCTGTGTCTGTGCTGTACGCAGTGCCTCGTGATAAAAGGCTTTTAATTCACTTTGGTCGAGTCTGTCAGAGGCTGCCAGTGCTTGGAGAGTCCTGGTTGTGCTGGAAAACTCGCGCTCTATATCTTCAGTGAGATTGCGTGCTGCTATAACCAGACGGCGTTCTGATGCTGCACGCTCCTTGAGCGAAAGTTGATATACAACAGCAACACCGAAAAGGACTACTGGGAGTAAAGCCCCTGCTACCAGTAACACAAGATGCCACTTCAGAGTCAACGTGCGTCTGCCGACAGAATTAAAGTCATTATTTATACTTGTTTTTGGCAAACCGACTCCCAAGTTTGAAGGGAATTCGATTTTATCCGATCTTGTCACGCTCTTTTGCTGAAAGCACATCCAGTTATTTTTGTGCTGTAATCATGGTATTTTAAGTAAAAACCGAGGCATTAGCCTTTATTATTGTAGTCTATTCAACTGCAACTTGCTATGTAAGTTGTTACCTATTGGAATTGCACATTAACTCAAAAGTCCTCTGTTACAAAGTTCTGTTTTAAGGAAGCCTTGGCTCAAACAAAAGCGCTTTGTCCTTAAACAATCGAGATAAATTGTTACATGACATAAGCAGTAAAATTAACTAGATTGTCTTGACCAAATCTTAACGCATCACCGTTTAATAAACGATATTGCATTCCAGGAGTTAGAAGATTGTTATTTAAATAAATACCATTTGTACTCATGTCAACAATCATATATGCATTTTGCGACCAGTCCCAATCGACTCGCGCATGACGACGAGAGACTATTCCTTCATTGGGAATACCGGTTAAATCAATTTCTGGCGGTGCTATTCCTGGGCTTTGACTGCGACGACCAATAAAACCTCCTTCACCAACGAGGTGAAATTCTCTACCGCTGCTATGAATTAGCTTTAAAACTGGCGCTCTTTGAGGTGGGGGGGTATAAACAGGAGGTGTTTGTGGATAAGAAACTCGTGGTTGATAGACTGTTGAATAATCTGCGGGGGTTTGTTGAGGAACTTGGTAGTTGGGTTGTTCTGTTCGCTGGTATTGGTTTGGTGGTTGTTGAATTGGTGGTTGACTGGGCTGTGGCTGAATAGGTGGTTGTGGTGTAGGAGTCACTACATTCCCTATGGGAGTGGAGCACCAGGGACAAACCTTAGCATTGTTAGGCAGGGCGCGGTTAAAATATTCGCAACTAGGATTAGGGCACCGATTTGCAGGCATAAGAATTTATATCATCAGGCATAGGTTGTAAAGCGACAAGACCTACTTTGCTAAGTAAACACTGACCCTGACGAGTTGTGAGCATCCGGGCAAATGTAGAACCACCGACTTGGCGGTTGCTGTCTTGAGGGTACACTACAAAAATAGGGTATCCCAAAGGATAGCTTTGGAAAGTAGTAACATCAACATAATAATCATCATGCTGACACAAGTCATCTGAGGGATTAATAGAGCGACGATCGCGTTTTTGAAACAATGGTTGGGTAGCTGGCTTGTTACCGTTGGCGATGGCTAGGGGATAACCACTACACTGTTTCCACGTTTTACTGATAATCCCAAAACTGATAATCCCGGTAGCTCTTCCCTCTAAAGTCTCGCTACGTATTTGATTTTGGGTTTTTGTGGTGTCTTGTTGAGTAACTTTGGCTGCAAATAAAGCTTTGTCTTGGGGATTATTTTGCAAAACTATTTCTTGAAATTTAGCGATGGCTTCCGGTTCGGTGGGAGCAAAGGGTTTAATTTCCAGAGGATTGGCTAACTTGGGATTAATTTGTTGCCAATTAGTAATTTTACCTGTGTAAATTTGACGCAACTGCTCAAGGCTAATTTGACCTCCCAGAGCATTAGCTAGATTAGAGTCTCGTTTATTAAATGCCACAAAAACAATTAATCCATCATAGGCAATTTGTTCTTTTTTCAGTTGACTGGTAATTCGATTTTCTAAACTTGTAATTGCAAAGTCTTTTTTTCCTGTTTGTACTTCTTCTATACTTTTAATTGGGTTATTAACATCTGCTGATAAAATTGACTCATATTTATATATTGCTGTGGCATCTGGTCTGGGTTTAGTTAATAAATTTCCTAAACGGCTGTCGTCTACTGGTTGGGTTAAAATAAAACTCCATGTACTCTCTTTTTCTCCTGTGTAAGTAAAATTTACTGAAGGAAGATTGGGAACTTCTGCAAAAGCTCGTAGAAGCGTACCCCATTGAGTCAAATTCGGTTCATTTGTTTTCTTACCGGACAACAGCCAATACCAAATTCCTCCCCCTAGTAGTAAAAAAGCCAGGATTCCCAGCAATAAAATTAAAGGCATTGGTAAACGTTTTTGGACTTCAACAGCAGCAGAGGAACCCACTGGAATATTAGTATTATCTTCTTTGGGAAGTTGTAACAGTGCTTGACGAGCCGCTTCTGCACTTGCAAAAGGAGTTTCCAACCCCATTAAACGATAAATAAATTGTTTTAAATGATTATCTGTATCTGGCCATTGTTGATTGTCTCTAGGATCTAAAGGCTGGTTAGAAGATAAATTAGTTGTTCTTCCCACCCATAAATAAAAGGCTACCATCCCTAAAGATTGTAAATCTTGTTCTGGTCTTGCAGGGGTTGGTTGAGGAATAATCGGTGGAATAAATAAGTTTTCCCAGATGGCTAAATCACAAAAATATATAGAAAATTTTTGATGTGCTTCTAATTTAATTAAAATACTATCTAAATTAATGTTGCCGTGAGTTAAACCGAGTTGTACTTGGTTGGAAGGAAAACGTAGTTTTTGGGTATGAAGAAATTGCAGAGTTTGTAGTGCTTGATTGAGGAATTCCCGCACTTGGGGGGGTGTCATTGCTCCCTTTTCAATGATATATTTAGCTAAAGTCTGGGATGAGTCTATGCCTTTAGCGATTAAATAACAGCGTTCTATTTTATCATCAGCGATCGCTTCTTTAGTTTCCACCAGCCGGAAGTTTTGAATGCGACTATCAGCTAAACTTATCCCACCGACTCTTTTAAACGTTTCTTTACGTTTTATGGTTTCGTTTTCATTAAAGGAACGACTGGGTAGTAAATATTCTTTAATAATTACAGGTTGTTTGTCCTTTAGTTGGATACCTGAGTATAAACGACCTAAACCCCGCACGCCACAATAACTATTTATTTGATAAGTCCCCTGGCTTCCTTTAATCTCAGCTTCCTGTGGTAAAGTCGCCAGAAAACCACATTCCAAACAAAATTTAGCACCCTTGATTTGTTGTGCTGTTTGAAAAGGGCGATCGCAATTTAAGGGAGAATTATACGAACAAGGGTATTCTTGATAAAAAGATTCTAGTGAAGGCATAGAGAAATTTCGTGAATTGCGCCGACTAATTCCGTTTTACTCAACCTTTAACTAATCCTAACTTGAGTGCAGCCACAATCGCTTGAGTACGGCTAGTAACCTTCAATTTTTCAAAAATACTCGTGAGATGCGCCTTCACAGTAGCAACTGTCACATATAAATGCTTAGCAATTTCTTCATTAGAAGCACCTTGAGTTAACCAATATAAAACTTCTTGTTCTCTTTCTGTTAAATGTACTTGCTGACATGCTCTGATAGAAGCATCTGAATAAGCTTGGAAAAACCGAAAAAATCGACTCGCAACTTCTGAAGGTAAATAAATTTCCGATTTAGTTACAGTATTAATTGCTTCACACAATTGAGTTGCTAAGCGATTTTTAAACACATAACCAGAAGCTCCCGCCTGCATGGCGCGGAAAATCCAGTCATCTTCTTGATGAGCAGACAATACTAAAACCTTACCAGCAAAGGCAACTTCTTTCAGACGTGCCAAAACCGTAATTCCATCACATCCCGTTAATTGCATATCCAACAAAATTAAATCTGGAGTCTTCTGGTTAGCGAATTTTAAAACTTGTTCTACACAATCTGCATCACCCACAACTTCTACAGGTAATGCAGAACTAGTATTATAAAAATTCAACAGAGTACGTAACCCTTGCCGAAACCTTTCTTCATCATCCACCAGTAAAACCGAAAGCTTTTGATTATTAAGCATATTTTTTATGACGAATTACGTTAGCCCATTCCGAATTATCTATCCACTTCTTGGCCTCGGCAAAATTACCGAAAATTGTGCCCCACGTTCGGCTAAAATTTGCGCCCAAATACTTCCTTGATGATCCAAAATAATTTTTTTAGCAATAGTTAAACCCAGTCCTGTACCTCCTCGACGACGGGAATAAAAAGGGGTAAATATTTTTTGTAAATCCTCTGGAGATAATCCTGGGCCTTGGTCAGAAATTTTGATTAAAACTTCCTCTTGAAAAATCTGCCAACTACAGTTAATAATTCCAAAATTCGGACTAAAATGAACAGCATTACTCAGAATATTATCAAATACTTGCTTCATTTGCAGTCTATCTATTTTTAAAGTAGTCGATGTATCAGGAAGATTTATTTGCAGGTTTTTTTCATTAATTAACGGTTGTAAATGAGTGATACTTTCCAGAACTAAATTTCTTAAATCTTGGGGAGCGACCCTTAATTTTACACTTTGACCGCAATCAATAAGCTCCGTTAAATTAATATCTAAATCTTCGATACTTTTGCTGATAATTGTTGCTTGTTCTTGCCAAGGGTTTTCCTTTAAACCCAAGCATAAATTATGTGCATATAACCCAATCAGCCCTAAAGAATTACGCAATTGATGACCAACTCGATGCAAAATATCTTCTAAAAGTTGAATTTCAGTTTTTTGTCTTCCATAGCCTAAGTAAATATCTACATACTTACCCAAGAGCATGGCAGAGCGTTTTATGTATAATTGCAAATTATCTGAAATAGATTCATCAGCAATGATTTGGATGTATTCTGGTTTTTGGTTTCTATAGCCTATCGGGCAAATATAACAAATGGATGAAAAATTTTTCAATTCAAATTTCTTGACAGTAAACACAGGTGGAAAGTCTGTCAGCCAAGCTTCTGAACGCAAATAAATTAAATTTTTTTGAGAAAACGGAGATTGGTGTTGACGATAATTGATAACTTCTTGATGATTTTTCAGTAAAGAATCATAATAGACAATCCGAGCGAAAAAAATTGGTTCCTGACTAGTTAATTGTTCAGACTCAAGTTGACAAAAACTTTTGATATCTGAAGAACTCAAAGAATTAGAGACATTTTCTAGTTTATGTTGAGAAAAGCCTAGCGTCATAGCTTCACTCGCTTTTTGTAGCAAATATTTTTACTCTTCTGTTGTCTAGTATAATTTTATGCAGTCTCATCAATGTTTATTTTTTTATTAAGTTATTTTTGTAACCAAATTATTACAAAGAATTATTAAGTTTTTATTCACAACTGTAACAGGCTTTTTAAGTTTTTAAAGTATATTATAGTAGTCCGATTTGATTAATGAACTGAACTGTATATGCAGGCAAGAGGCAATAGGCAATAGGCAACAGGGTTATAAAAGAGTAAAGTGTACGAAATTTTGTTCAAAAATCAAATAGCATTCCTATATTACGTGTTAGGGTTGTTGACTCTTAACCGTCAACAGTCAACAGTCAACACCGATATTGTTCACAACTCAAATAGGATTGCCATAGCAAAGGACTGCATGACTATTCCTGAGTTTTGAGCGCCAACAACCCAAAATGGTATCACTTGTGTACTAGACTAAAGTCTACTTTTTAGTTTAAACTACACTAAATAGGTAGGAATAGTGGGTTTTTATGCAAAGCTTCCCAAAAATGAGTCAAGAGTTGAGCCTCGAAAACCAGACAATGACTGAGCAGTTAGAGCCAACTATTTCAAAGGACTTCAAAAAAGATATCTTCAAAAAGCTCAGAGGCGGATTTTTTCTAGTACTGGGATATTTATTGTCACCACTATGCTGGTGGAATGACTTACTTTTTAATCTGCCAATAGCTTATGCTTTTGGCTATGGATGCAGTTTATTTTCCCCGAAATTACTTTTACCCTGCTCCATTATAGGGTATTGGCTCTCCAATATTGTGGGAATTCTGTTGATGCAATTTGGTTCTCAGGACATTTTTCAAAAAGAACCCAAAGAGCGTAACCTCAAAAAAGAGTTATTTACTGGTTTAATTTCTTCAACAGTTTATACCTTGTTAATTTTGGTATTGATACAGTTGAAAATTATCGATTCTCCTGTTTTATTCTCCAACGGTTAAGGAGTTTTTCTCTCATTTTCTGATTTGAACAAAAGTGGTTTACTGTTAACTGTTGACTGTGAACCATCAACGGTCAACAGTCAACAAGAAAATTAAAAGTTCCTACCTAGATAAAGTTTTCAACCATCCTAAATAGAGACATCAAATAAAAATTATGAGTCAAATTGTAGAAGAAGTTCTATCAGCGAACCGCACCTACGTTGAAAATTTCGGCGATAAAGGCGACCTTACCATACCCCCTGCTCGTCGATTTGCAATTCTCACTTGTATGGATGCTCGACTTGACCCAGCTAAATTTGCTGGGTTGGTGGAGGGAGACGCCCATATAATTCGCAATGCAGGGGGACGGGCCAGTGATGATGCAATTCGCTCTTTGGTAATTTCCTACAAATTACTTGGGACTCGTGAGTGGTTCGTGATTCATCATACAAATTGTGGTATGGAAACCTTCACAGACCAAGTTATTCGGAGTTTACTGGCTAATAGTCTGAAAACTGCAAAGATAGACGACACCGGTTGGTATGATGTTGGTTCTGGAGGCGGTTCCACCGAAGCCGAATTTATTGATTGGTTGACCATTGGCGAACAAGCACAAAGTGTGTATGCAGACGTGAAGCGGATTCGTTCTCACCCATTAGTACCGCCAGAAATTCCGATTTACGGCTACCTTTACGATGTCAAAACTGGCGAATTAATAGAAATTCCCCAAGCTACAGAAGTTGGTCGAGCTATTTAGTTCTGACAGGGAACAGGCAATAAATGGGCAATGGGCAATGGGCAATAGGCAACAGTGTTATAAAACAATACAGTTCAGATAAGACCAAAACACTTGTAGAGACGGCGATTTATCGCGTCTCGAAAACCTCCTAACAAGCAAATGTCTAGGCCAGTTGCAATTATGACTACGGTTGTGGTGATTTAGCGATCGCCGCCCACACCCGATGATGGACTTGCAAAATAGGTGTGGGATATTTTGTTTCTAGTAATTGTGCCAATTCTTGGTCAAATTTTTCTACCTTGTCTGGTGTCAAACTCGCTCCCACACCAGCACTAGCACGAATTCGCCCCCGCCAATCTTCATGTGTATAAGATACAAATACGTCATAGGAAAATGTGCGGATATCTCGAAATCCCCCTTCTCCAATGTCTTGTAACCACTGGGGATACAATCCATTACCACCAGCGAGATTCCACGCCGGATTATGAGCTTGAATCAGTTGTTCTGTTGCTTCAACGACATTACCTTTTAAAGGTATCCAATCAAAATGAGCGATGGCAATTAAACCATTCGCCCTTAATATCCTGGTAATTTCCTTAACAGCCTGCGGACGGTCAAACCAATGCCAACATTGTCCCGCAGTGACCACATCAGCACTGGCATCTGGTAATTCAGTATTTTCAGCACTAGCAACTCGATAATCTACTTTGATTTGGGCAGAATCACTTAGCTGTTTGGCTTGTTCTAGAAGTGAAACTGATGGGTCAATGCCGATCGCATAAGCACCTCTCTTAGCAAAACCCCGTGCTAGTGTTCCTGTTCCTGTGCCCAAGTCAACGATGTTCTGTCCTGGCAAACCTATGCCATATTCAGACAGTTTGTTAAATAATGAACTGGGGAAACCAGCACGGTGTTTTGCGTAATCAACAGCAGTTGCACCAAAATCAATTTTCATACGTTCAAAACTATTTTTGTAACAATTGCCTTGGCTAGAAGTTCTCTACCCACGGACGTAGTTCCACTTCCCATGTCCAAGCACTGCGAGGTTGGCGGAGGATATTAAGGTAAGTTTGAGCGATGGCATCCGGATCGAGAGTGCTATCAGTATTATCTACTGGATCTGGCCGGACTGCCGAGCGAATTCCCCCATCAATGATGAAATGTGCCACATGGATATTCTTTGGTGCTAGTTCCTTGGCAATACTTTGGGCTAAACCCCGCAGTGCAAACTTGCCCATTGCAAAGGGAGCAGCCTGAGGAAAAGCCTTAACACTTGCTGTGGCTCCAGTAAAGAAAATCGCACCACCCCCCTGCTGCAACATCCGTTTAGCAGCAGCTTGGGCAACCAAAAAGCCACCGTAGGCAGTCACTTCTAGAGTTTTTGCCACCCCATCAGGATCTAGCTCAACCAAAGGCCCGCGCACCCGGAAACTAGGGTTATAAACCACAATATTTGGCGAACCTAACTGATTTTCAACATCAATAAATAATTTTTCGACTTCATTTGGTTTTGAGGCATCTGCGGCAAAACTCAGCGCCCCAATTTCATTAGTTAGCTGAGTAAGTTTTTCTATTTGGCGAGCGGCTAAAGCCACACTGATTCCCTCGTTTGCAAATAAACGAGCTAAAGAAGCACTTAGTCCGCTACCCGCTCCCACTATCAATGCTGTTGTTGTCATGATTTCAAGTTTCCTGTTTTAATAGCTGTGAGTTTCCTTTACTGGGAGTTTGACCAATCCGCAGTACGCAAACTGCGGCAATCAAGCATAGAACACCCGATAAAATAAACGCCTGCAAATAACTGCCCATCCAAGTTCTTAACACCCCAGCGCCGAATGCTGCTGTGGCTGCACCAATCTGATGTCCTGCGACAATCCAACCAAACATTACGCCGACGTTTTCTTTACCGAAGGCATTAGCAACAAGACGCACCGTCGGCGGTACGGTGGCAATCCAATCAAGTCCATAGAAGACGGCGAACACAGAAAGCCCATAGAAGGAAAAATTGAAACTAAAGGGCAAGAAAATCAAAGACAAACCCCGTAGTCCGTAGTACCAACACAATAAGTAGCGATTATTCCAGCGGTCAGATAGCCAGCCAGAAATAGTTGTTC
>Ga0314816_1000036_pt1 | contig 17205 bp, 17 predicted proteins | sample MICome_6_FD_202353 | JGI IMG/M metagenome (GOLD analysis project Ga0314816, IMG submission 202353) | Metatranscriptome of soil surface biofilm microbial communities from soil inoculated with nitrogen-fixing consortium DG1, State College... ...
CAAGAAACCCTTTAAGACTGTGAATTTAGGGTGGTGTTGGGTTAAAAAAGAAACTATGACAATCATCAAACCCATCACCAATTTATTAGAAACCCGCGCCAGTGCCCCTGCATACGGCGGTTGGGTGCTAGCGGCTACGGCTATTTGTTTTTTTGGGGCAGGTATCAATACGATGGCTGGTTGGCTGTACGCCATTAGCGGCATCAGTTTTGCCCTTTTGACTGTAGCGGCCATCTTACCGCCGCGATCGCTTACAAATCTATCCGTCACCCGCCGTTCCATTGCACCTGTGTCAGCAGGTAATGAATTAACCATAGAGTTAGAAATCTGCAATCAGACACAGCAGGCTGTAAGCTTATTGCAAGTTGAGGATATGTTGCCTTTTATTTTGGGCAAACCAGTACAAAAGGCCATCGAGACAATTCCTAGTCAAGGCACTCACCGTTGGGTATACTATCACCCTACAGAGCGCCGGGGTGTCTATCGCTGGCACACAGTGGAACTTGCTTCTGGTGCGCCTTTGGGGTTATTCTGGTGTCGTCGTCAGCGTGATTGTGCCGCTATTGCCATTGTCTATCCAACAGTATTATCCTTGGCTACCTGTCCCCTAGTGGATGAAATGGGGCAAGAAGAAAGCAAAAAAAGCGATTCTCTTGGTAAACCCGAAAAGACGGCCACAACCGGACTAGTGCGATCGCTTCGTCCCTACCGCCTGGGAGACTCCACCCGTCTAATTCACTGGCGGACTAGCGCTCGTTACGGAGAATTACGGGTGCGGGAGTTAGAAATGGTGACTGGTGGACAAGAGATAGTTATTGCCATTGACAGTGCTAGCAATTGGCAAGAAGAAAACTTTGAACAAGCAGTAATCGCAGCAGCCTCATTGTATTTTTATGCACAAAAACAGCAATTACAGGTGCAACTGTGGACAGCATCCACAGGTTTAATTAAAGGAGAGCGCTTTGTTTTAGAAACCCTAGCAGCAACCACTACCTTAGAAGAAGCCAGCACAGTAGTCCCCAAAAGCCATCCTTTGATTTGGCTGACTCAAAACCAAAAAAGCCTTGCTACTCTATCTCCAGGTAGCCGCTGGGTTTTGTGGCAGAATACGTCATCGCCACCAGAACCAGAAGTTATTAATTGGCAGCATCCGGGTATAGTTTTGCAAAGCGATCGCCCACTACAACCCCAACTACAAAAAACAATAGGATATGGGGCATAGAAAATTGGGGGTGCTGGATGTTGATTGTTAACTGTTGACTGTTGACTGATGACTGTTGACTGGTAAATCAGGATTTATTCTCCGTTGTCTCCCTTGTCTCCCTCATCTCCCAATACTTGTTGGTTAAGGGGGAAGGGGGGGCCCCTCTGGGGATAAGGGGCAGGGGAAAGGGGAAAGAAAAAACCTTTACCCTTTACCCTTTAACCTTTTCCCAAAACCAAATTCCGAGTTGAAAATGCACAAAGCGAGCAGTATTGCCTCATCTCCCTCATCTCCCCACCTCCCCCCGCCAGCTGAGCTTCTCTGATTTGCTAGATTGTCTGCACGCCAGATATATCAGCCTTTGTGCATATATAAAACAGCATAAACAAATAAGGTTGGGGAAATACACCCAGTAATCCCCCACTGCGGCTGAGGTACAATGCAAAGAAATATTTAAATTATGAGTGCCCGATCCACATGATCACATCAGAAGTTAACACAAAATCCAGCGATAAAAGCCTTGAGGCAATGCGACATTTTTCTGAACAATACGCCAAGCGTACTGGAACATACTTCTGTTCTGAACCTTCTGTTACCGCAGTGGTGATTGAAGGACTAGCCAAACATAAAGATGAACTTGGTTCGCCTTTATGTCCTTGTCGCCATTACGAAGATAAAGAAGCTGAGGTTCACGCCACATATTGGAACTGTCCCTGCGTACCAATGAGAGAACGTAAAGAATGTCACTGTATGTTGTTCCTCACGCCTGAAAATGAGTTTGCTGGAGACAAGCAAGAAATCTCTCTGGAAACAATTAAAGAAGTGCGAGATAGCATGGGATGAGCGAAACCATCCCCCAAGAGTTTTGGCAAGGCATAGAACAATTCAATTGTGGCCAGTTTTACGCCTGCCATGACACTTTAGAGGCTCTATGGATTGAAGCCAGCGAACCGGAAAAAAACTTTTATCAAGGTATTCTGCAAATTGCTGTGGCACTGTATCATCTAGAAAATCGTAACTGGCGAGGTGCGGTAATCCTGCTGGGAGAAGGCAGCAATCGCCTGCGGCGTTACCCATCTAGTTACGGTGGTATTGATGTAGATGAGCTATTAAGTCAAAGCGTAGCATTGTTGAAGACATTGCAACAAATAGGAGCAGAAAAAATTACCGCTGGCGATTTCGGTGAAAATCAAGCCCTATCTTTACCTAGAATTGTGCTAGTTAGCGATTAATCAAGTTTAAGTATGTGAAGAAAGATAAGGAAGATAGGAGAAAAGCATATTATTTTAAGTTTGTAGTAAGGACTGAAGTCCTTACTACAAGCAAAAAAAATGGATTTTTTGTGACACTTGCGTAAGTCCTGACAGAGAAAGAAAAGAAGATTACCGCTATTTTTTGCTACTTTGATTTCACCCGCGCTTGCTTGACCATTGCAATCAAAGTTTGATGAGCATCTTCCGAATCTGCTAAAACATGGTCAAATGGAATACGAACTGGCACATTTTCTCCATTTACTTGCGCTGTTAAATCCATACCATCTGCATCAATTGACAGCATTTGCGCTGTGATTGCATCAGTGATGCCACCAAAAGCCTTAGCATAAAGAACCACAGCATCAGCATGATCCTCGTTCATGTGGTTACAGATACGCGAACTAACTTCAGCAGAAAAATTGTTAGACATTGCCAAATAAAAATTTAGTTATACAGCAAGGCCTTCGATTCTACGCTAACAACTGAGATTAAATTTACTGATTTTTAAATTGTCACAAAAATCATAGACCATACTATATTGCGATGCCAATTAAACCTATTCCTGACTGGAATAATAATTAAATTAAAATTAAACTTTAAATTACAATAAAGGTTATCCAGTATTTTCACCCGTCATTGCGGAAAGAAGACAGCTTAAACTGTAGCAGAGTATGAACTAACATTCTAAATTATTGTAGTCAAGAGACAATGAGCGAAACTAACCCCAGACGAATTGTAATTGGGGATGTACATGGTCACTATGAAGGTTTGATGATATTGTTGGAGGCCATCGCCCCCACATCAGACGATCGAGTCTATTTTCTGGGAGACTTAATCGATCGCGGCCCTCATAGCGCACAAGTAGTTAATTTTGTCAAGCGAAATAACTACCCGTGTCTGCTGGGTAATCACGAGCAGATGTTATTAAGCATTCTCACTGAAGAAAAAGCTTTTTCTCCCAGGATGCAAGCATGGCTATATAGTGGGGGGCAAGCTACAGTAGCCAGTTACCACGAAGCTACAATTCCAGATGACCATTTAGACTGGTTTAAATCTTTACCTACATATATGGACTTGGGGGATATTTGGTTAACTCATGCAGGAGTTGACCCTTCTAAGCCAGTGATAGAACAAACAGCCGAGCAGCTGTGCTGGATACGAGAAGAATTTCACAGCATTCCCAAGCCTTACTTTCCTGATAAGCAAATTATCATTGGTCACACCATTACCTTTACTCTACCGGGTGTTTCACCTGGTCAACTGGCACAAGGACAGGGATGGCTAGACATAGATACTGGTGCCTATCATCCCCGGAGTGGATGGTTGACTGGACTAGATATTACAAACAATTTAGTATATCAAGTTAACATTTTTAGAAATTATCTGCGTGCCCTGCCCTTACAAGACGCAGCGATCGCAATTGACCCCGCTAAAATCAGAGTTAATCGTCGGGATTAGAGATGAGGGAGATGGGGGAGATGGGGGAGATGGGGAAGACAAGGGAGACAAGGGAGACAAGGAGAATAATTTCTCAGTCAACAGTCAACACTCAACACTCAACACTCACCAATCAACACTCCCAATACCGTCAAGACTAAGCTAATGGTCGAATATTGGCTCTATAACTAGCACTGTCTAATCCGTAAGTTCCATTACTAGGTTGGGACTCGATTGCACGTTTGAGGTTAGCAATGCGATCGCTGGTTCCGGGGTGGGTACTCAAAAATGTGGGCACAGAACCACCTTGTTTCAAAAGTTTTTGCATAAAAGAAACCATAGCAGACTGGGCATAACCAGCCCGTGTCAAAGTTTTTAATCCTCTTTTGTCAGCGTCATATTCATCTTGACGACTGCGGGGACGATTTAAGGCAAGTTCTACACCAATATTGATGGCGGTGTTGCGGTCTAAACCAGTTGCGGTTGCTAAACCGCTAGCGATGGCTCTTTGGCGCATCTGTTTTACCAAGTGTTTTCCACCAATGTGACCAATTTCATGGGCGATGACACTTGCTAGTTCTGCTTCATTATCTGCAGCTTTGAGCAAACCGGTGTGTACATATACATAGCCTCCCAAAGTGGCAAAGGCATTAATGGCATTATCTTCAACTACTTGGAAAGTATAGCTAAGATTGGGGCGATCGCTATTAGCCGCTAAGCGCCGGCCAATTTGTTCTACATAGCTATTAACTCCAGCATTCTTGTAAAGTCGGACTTGACTCCCTATTATTTCCTGATTAATCTGTTTGCCAATATCAGTTTCCTGGCGATCGGATATATTAGAAAGCTGAAGTACCTGGACTCCTTGCAATATTAGAGGCAAGAATTCTAAAGTTCTTCCAGGCAAGGCTGTACCCAGGCACAGGCTCAAAGCCACTACCACCGAAATTAGTGGATAAAACCAGCGACGCCGCCACGTGCGGTAGTTTACAACAAAACCTTTCCAGTTCAACATAATCTGCACTGAAGATAATTTCGAGAGAACGTAAAATGATAAGACAAATTATGAGACGAATTTAGAGTATTCTAAGTTGCATTATTAGTTCAAAACTAAACCGATTGTTATACAACTAATACTTACGCAAATATACCGAACTTGACACAACTAACGATTCCCTCTAGAGATAGGCTTAAGGGAAATCCAAAAAAGAAATTCTTCTGCTTCAGGTGGTTGACTGTTATTTGTTAACTGTGAATGGTCAACAGTTAACAGTAGTAATGGAACATTTTTTACTTGCAATTTCCTAAAGATGAGATTTGATTTTTTTGGTGTATTAGTTCCAATCAGTAAAAATTTTTGAGTTACCAGCCGCAGTTATAAACTGACAAACTCGTGATAAACTGTCCACCAGCCCATTGGAGTTATTAGCAAATAGATAAAATTACTGTTTCCGTCAAAAAGAATCTTGCTACAATCAATTACTTCGCTATTACCTGGGAAAACTTTTTATGGCTATTTTAGATTCAAAAGGTCGTTTGTTTGGCAAAATTAACCTCCTCGATTTAGGTGCTGCGTTGGTAATTCTGCTAGTTATATTTGGCATCTTTATCTTTCCTGGCACTTCTGGTTCTGTTGCTCAAGTTGGTTCCAAAACAGTACCCATAGAAGTAGATTTAGTAGTTCGTGGTTTAAATGTGCGCGATCCGGAACAATTGTTCAATAACGGATTCCAAAAAGGCGGTAAAACTAATGTGATTATCCGCAACCAACCTTATGGACAGATTGAGATTAAATCAATTCAACAGCTACCAAGAACAGTTAATGTTTTCCAACCTGATGGAACTGTCAAAGAATTGCCAGATCCAAAAACCAATAATTTTAGTACAGATTTTCTCTTAACTCTAGATGGTAAAGCTCAAGTCACTACAAGCGGGCCTGTTCTTGGTAACAGTAAAGTCAAAATTGGAATGCCCTTTGAGTTAGAAGGTTTTAACTACAATTTTAATGCTACTGTCATTGATATCAGAATCAAAGACAAGTAGTCTTTTTTAAGAATTCAGAATTCAGAATTCAGAAGTTAAAAAATTAATACATTCAAAGAAGTTTCGTTTTCAAGTCATACGCTAAATTCTGAATTCTGACTTCTGATACATTAATTGAGCAAAGACAAAAATTGGCGAATCAAACCAATTGTGACTGCTGGTAATTCTAACTGCGGCGTTAAACCCACGTCTTCCAATTGTTGAAAAAACCGGATTGCTTGGGGATTCATTTCGGCAAGGCGGCGACCAATTCCAGGGCCTGTAAATTGGGATTTTTGTCCCCAAATAATCGCTGTAGGAGTGGTCAATTGTTGAATATAAAGGGATAAATCAAAGCACAAATCCCCACGTACAAATGATAGTGCTGCATACTCAGCATTCGGCTGTTGGGCAGATTCTAGATAAGCATCTACAATTTCTTGGTAGATGCGACTAGGTTGAGCGAATTGTCGTTGCTCTAAGAAACTGCGAATACCGCCACTGGTAGCAACTCCAGTACTGTATAGCAGGCGGTCAATAATAGGAACACTAATTAACTGAGCAAAAAAGCTGCGGGAATAGTCTTCGCCAAAATCGGAAAGTCCGGCGGGGGTAGTGAGAATTAAAGACTTAAATAATTCGGGATGAGCGATCGCTACTCTAATTGTAAAGGCTGCGGTCAAAGATGAAGCAATGGTTGTTACTGGGCCACTACAAGTTTGCTGCAAAAACTCCCGAATACTTGTCAAATAATCGTCAATTTTATAACTAAGTGCGGGATGCTCAGATTTACCCCAACCAATTAAATCTGGTGCAATAACCCGATATTCAGCAGCAAAAGCCGGATAAACTTTCGACCACTCATAAGCAGAAGATCCACCACCAAAGCCGTGCAAAAATACCAAAGTTTCTCGGTCGTCTTTGACAGTGGCGTCGTTGTACCAGGGTGTCCCAGCAGCAGTATAATACACCATCTTACCTAATGAGGTAATTACGGAGCGTTGTTCAAATCCTATTGGTTGAAACATAAATATTTTTCTTCACTCTAATGATTGATTAACACAGATAACAGGAGAGATACAGGCGCAGGCAAAGGAATTATCTTTATTATCAATGAAGCAATTACTTGAAGACTTCTGACCAGCGTCAGATTAAGCAGATGTAAAACTACTGAAGTAGTTGTAAAGATTTGGTGTTTATTTTTTCATAGACAAAAACAAACTAACCTTGTAATTACTGCATTTATTAGGTCATCAGTATAATAAGTATGATTTACTACATAAAAATTAAATGGTTGTTTATGATACTCTATGAAAAAACTGATAAATAATTTTGAGCTTCAAAAATAGCGAAAATGCTGGCTTTGATGGGCTGTTAATTTTAGTTGTGCATCTAAAAAGAATAGCTTTTGATATATTACTAATCTGATTATTTTCTACGTAATGGTAAGGCGGAATGTCATGGTAAAACAGGCTACTCTTCAATCAAATAAAGCACCAAGGATTGAAGACCCTAAATTTGCGCTTGACAATCTTAATATACAACACCAAATTACAGCTTCATCCTGGCGCGATCGCGTGGAGCCACCCATTGACCTTGTCAAACTCAGTATACCTACTTGTATTTGTTTAGACTTTGAAGACTTGAAGTGTTTTGAAGTAGTAGAGTCCCAGTATGAACGCTGGGGAGTAATTTTTCGTAATTCTCTAGCAATACAGCCATCAAATCCCGCATTTCCCAGTTATTCGGGGCTGACAGTCCTAATGGGAGCGCCCAAAAGCGGATTTTTAGAAGCTACTTTCTTGCATCCTGTGAACTCGGTTAGTGCCTTTGTGACAAGTTCCCAGCGGCTAGTACTTTCGGCTTACGATGGCCATAGGCAACTCCTTGGACAAACCGCACTACCGAGCGGTAATCTAGCCGATTCTGACTCAGCAATTTCCCCGAATACATTATTATCCATCAGTGCGAATAACATCTACACAGTTACTTTCTGTGCTTTTGACGGTCAATTTGTCCTTGATGACTTTCGTTTTTGTTTCTAAACTAGAAACGTTAAAAACTCACTAGAAAAATTAAGCTTACTCGTCCGAGTCCGGGTATTCTTTTAGAGTATATTGTTCATGGATCTCCCCAAGCGTAGAAACTAGGGTGTGATTTATCATCTCCCAGTATTTTTACCAATTGTGGACGCTCCTTGATTTTTCTTATCTAATCAAACTTTTACAAAAGGTAATCTCGTATTCAAGTAGGTAAACACCGTGGCACAGGCTTCGTCTTCTTGGCAGCAATTGATCGAGCAGCTTCCCAACTGGTCGCTTCCAAAGTTCAAGATAGGAGGAAGCCCAAAACAACAAACTTTTAAACGCTACTCCGGGCCTGGAGGCTTTCTAGGGTTCCTGACCATCATCATTGCCATGCTGTTGTGGAACTGGAAACTCCTATTAGCTCTGTTAATCGGCGTTGGGGTAATGGTATTAGTTTACTCAATGCAAGAGTGGGACTGGCAATTACGCTGGTCTAAAATACGCGAATTCTTAAATAGTCCAAACCGTCGGTTAGTCTTAGCAGTTCTCAGTGGTGGTATTGCTACTGTCAGTACTTACATGGCTGCTGCAATTTGGGTTGATTCTCATAGCCGATGGATTGCCGCTGGTGCCATCGCCCAAGGTGTAGTAACCCTGCTAACTTTAATTTTATTAGTATGGCAAATTGTCAACTTTTATGGAAATCGAGAAGAAGACCACCTCGAACAATTGTTAGTCAACTTAACAGAAAAAGATCCATTAAAGCGGTTAATAGCTCTGCGTCAACTAACTAAATTGATTGTTCGTAAGCGAGTTGATACTTCAGTGCAGCAAGATGTAGTGGAATGCTTGCAACTTCTACTGAGTCGTGAAGAGGAAGTTGTGGTTAGAGAGGCGGCTTTTAAAATCTTGCAAGCCTGCGATCGCTCACAAATACTACCACCCAAAACAGCCAAAACCTTCATACCCATATCAGCAAAACTCAAACAGCCTGTTTATTAGTCATTGGGCATTGGGCATAAGGCATTGGGCATAGGGCATTTCTTCCTCTGCTCCCTCTGCTTTCTTGTCCCCCCATCTCCCCATCTCCCTATCTCCCCATCTCCCCATACCCCATGCCCCATGCCCCATGCCCCATTATTATTTACGAAACAGCCTTCCATTGCGAACTTGCACTACTGGATGATTGCATCGTCGCACCAATTGTTCATCGTGGGTGGTAACAATTACCGTAGCTCCAAAGGAATTTAACTTTTGGAGAATTTGTATAACTTGCCAAGAATTATCGGGATCGAGATTTCCCGTTGGTTCATCAGCTAGTAGCAGTGGTGGTGTACTGACTATCGCCCTGGCAATACTCACCCGTTGTTGTTCTCCTCCAGAAAGTTGATCTGGAAAACAGTCAGCTTTATTCAGTAAACCCACTAACTTTAAAGTTGGTTCTAAGCGGCGTTGAATTTCTTTACGGGTATAGCCTTGAGCTTGGAGTACAAAAGTAACATTTTCTGCTACTGTCCGTTGGTTAATTAGTTTGTAGTCCTGAAACACAATTCCAATACGTCGCCGCAATAATGACAAGCGATCGCCCTTTAAAGCTGCTACATTACATTCATCAACAATTACTTCACCTTGTGTGGGTAACTCCTGGCCATAGAGCAGTTTCAAAAGCGTGGATTTACCAGAACCACTCGGCCCTGTGATAAACAAAAATTCTCCCTTTTTAACTTCAAGGTTCGCATTTAACAAGGCATGAGAACCATTGGAATAGGTTTTAGTTACAGATTGCAATTGCACCTTTTTAGCATTACTGCTAATGTGCTGTTGAGTTTCACTGTGCTGTTTATCAACGGATTTCTCTGTCTTAACTTCACTTGTTAATACTGGCATTGTTAAATTCTCCTCATACCCACAACCAAATACTTTGCCAACCTAGATTCGACATTCTCCTCAAAATCAGAATTCCCAGGTTTTGCCTGGGAATTTCAAATGCAATAAAGAAATTTAAAATTTGTTAAAGATTTTAGTATCAGCTACGTAAAAGTAAGGAGGAATTGGGCATGGGGTATTGGGCAGAAGAGGCTCCAGGGGCACAGAGGAAAAACTCATCTCCTCATCTCCCCTGCTCCTTCTACTTCCACCCTGCGGGTTCGCGCTAGCGTCTCCCAAAGAGAAGCTAAAGCTACATCTCCCTCATCTCCCCACTCTCCACTCAGCACTTAATTGCACTCCTTGTAGTCCAGCGATAGACAAAGGCTTTCATCGCAAACTCTGGCAAAGCTAACATCCGCCGCCAACGCCAAGGTTCTTGATACAGCCGATATAGCCATTCCAAATTGTTGTTTCCTAACCAAGCGGGAGCGCGAGTTTTACTTCCTGACCAAATATCAAAACTGCCACCAACGCCAATCCAAATTGCTTGGGGGCACAAATGGCGATTTTGGGCAATCCATAATTCTTGACGTGGCACTCCTAGACCTACAAAAATCACTTGTGGCTGCAATTCGGCAAGAGTTTGTTGCAATTGTGCTTCTTCTTGTGGGGAATGGTAACCTGAGTGAGTACCTACTAAGTTCAAATCTGGAATTTGCTGTTGCCAAAACTCTGCTGCTTTTGCAGCCACTCCAGGTGCAGCGCCATAAAAAAATACTTTTGCTCCTGTCTTATGTTGTCCAAGTTGTTGCAAAAGCTTTTCTGATAATTCAATTCCTGGACAACGCTGTACTTTTTGCCATAATAACCAGCGTAAATACAGAACAACCCCAGCTCCATCTGGAATCACCAGTTCAGCATTTTGAATGGCCTGAGCTAAAAGTTCGTTACGCTCTGCCTGCATAGTCATTTCTGCATTGAGGGTTACTACATGAGTTCCTCTGCCTTGTTGCAAGCATTCTAACAACCAGCCCGGATAATTACTCATCACATGAACTGGTATTCCCAACACTGAAAATGCTTCAGGCGATTTAGACATATGCCTATTTTTGATTGATTTCACACCACATTTCCTTGAATGTTAAGTTTATCAAATATTTTTATCAAAGAAGAATTTAACACGAGCCAGTCTGGTTTCTGTCATGAGGGTAACCCTAAGGGATGAAAACCACTATCTACCGTACATAGGACTTAGGGTATAGGGGTATGAGGGTGTACAAGAATATTCCATAGAAGACTGTTAACTGTGAACTGTCAACGCTTTATCAAAAGATGGGGAATTGCTGGATAATTAAGGGAATATCAACTGCCTTTGATTGTCAAGATTGGGTTCTTTCTCAACGTAAGATTAGTTGCTCAACAAGTGTGACATTATACGAAGATGCCTTTTATCTGTGCCTAGATAAGACTTTTTAGTAAACTCGACTTTACAGTTAAGGTAGTGTAACGGGCTGAAGTTGGCTATGAGTAAAATTCGTATTGCTCTGATTGAAGATCATGACCTGACTCGCGTAGGTATTCGGACAGCACTACTACAAAAAGATGAAATTGAAGTTGTAGGGGAAGCTGCTAATGCCGCTGAGGGATTAAAAATGTTAAAAGTGCTACAACCAGATATTGCCATAGTAGATATTGGTTTACCAGATAAGGATGGCATTGAGTTGACACGGGAGGTAAAATCTACTACTAATAACGAAGAGTCAAGCACAAAGGTGTTAATTTTGACACTGCGGGATAATCGAGAAGCGGTATTGGCGGCTTTTGCTGCGGGGGCAGACTCTTACTGTATGAAAGATATCAAATTTGATAATTTGCTGGAAGCAGTACGAGTAACTTACAATGGCAACGCCTGGATCGATCCGGCGATCGCTCGAATTGTATTACAACAAGCGCAACAAAATCCCCAAAAGTCGGAATCGGCTTTTGTAGATACTAAAGCCGTTGCCCCTAATCCTGATTTTGCGGAAAATCTGGAAGGAATTGAACCCTACACCCTGACAGAAAGGGAGTTAGAAGTGTTACAGTTGATTGTCGAAGGTTGTAGCAATGCGGTAATTGCGGAAAGGCTTTACATCACTGTCGGAACTGTTAAAACTCACGTCCGCAATATTTTGAATAAGCTATGTGCCGATGACCGTACTCAGGCCGCAGTCCGCGCCTTGCGTTCTGGGTTAGTGGGATAAAAGTTAAATTCAACTAACAGTAAACAGTTATCAAGGTTTCAAACACTGATAACTGATAACTGTTGAGAATGATTAGTTCTAAATTTTCGTTGGTTATCAGGTGGGATAAACATCAGACTATCTCGCCACTAAACATAGTTGAAAAATTAAAGTCAAATATGGCTGAGACAGGGGTGGACAAACTCAAGCTCATGGTGGTAGACGATGAGCCAGACAACTTAGATTTACTCTACCGCACTTTTAGACGAGATTTTCAAGTGTACAAAGCTAATCATGCTCATGGTGCTTTGGAAATTTTGGAGAAGGTTGGCGAGATGGCTGTGATTATTTCTGACCAAAGAATGCCAGAAATGAGTGGGAGCGAATTTTTTAGTCGCACGGTGGAACGATTTCCGGACACGATTCGGATTTTGTTAACTGGTTTTACCGATGTCGAAGATTTGGTAGATGCGATTAACTCCGGTCAGGTGTTCAAGTACATCACCAAACCCTGGAATCCAGAGCGACTCAGGGCGTTAGTGGAACAAGCCACCGATACATACCGCTTAGTGAAGAAGCGCACCCAAGAGTTACGTCGGGCTTTACGCCGAGAATCCTTGTTCAATGCAGTGACAACGGCAATTCGAGAATCTTTAGACTACGACAGTATGCTGCAAAAGACTGTAGCAACCATTGGACAAACCTTTGAAGCTACTAGTTGTATGCTCAGACCAACAGAAGGCGATCGCTTAACATCGGAGTTGTTTTCATACTACGATCCTCAATCTGATGTGTTGGATTGCGCCTTCGACTCGACTCCTTTAATTGAAAAAGTTCTGCAAACCCGTCATTACGAACTTGCTCAAGAAATATACGACGGTAACCCTTGTCATCATCTGGTTGTACCGCTTAGCTATCAGCAACATCTGGTGGCTGTGTTGACTCTCCATCAATGGGGACGCCATCGTCCTTGGGAAGAAGAAGACATCCAACTGATTGCAGGTGTGGCCGAACAAGCAGCTTTAGCTCTTTCCCAAGCAAAACTCTACCAGCGCCTCCAGGAAAAACAACAGCAGATTCACAATGAGTTAGAAGTGGCTCGCCAAATTCAATACAATCTGCTCCGCCAAAGTTTACCTGATATCAAAGGTGTGAAAGTACAAGCCTGCTGCTACCCCGCGCGGGAAGTAGGAGGAGACTTTTTTGAAGTTTTTGTCCATCCCAAAGGCGATTTGTGGTTGGCTGTGGGTGACGTTTCTGGCAAAGGCGTTCCAGCTGCTTTATTTATGGCTAGTGTTATTTCCGTCTTGCGCCGGGAATTATCTCAAGAAGCCCCAGCAGCGCCAAATGTGGTTATGCAGAACCTCAACCACGCTTTGAGTGAAGACTTAATTAGCAATAATTATTTCATCACTCTTGTGTTAGCTTGTTATACCCCTAGTACTAGGGAACTCATCTACACTAATGCTGGTCACATTTATCCACTCTTATGGTCACACAAAGCAGCATCAGCCGACAATCCCAATTACCTCAAAGTCCGCAGCGTTCCCTTGGGGATATTGCCCAAATGGCAAGGACAGTCTTGTAGCTTGGTTCTCGCTCCTGGAGACACACTGTTACTAACTAGTGATGGTATTACGGAAGCAATGGTATTTAATAATTCATCTAATTTAGTAAAAACCGTGTCTGGCTTTGAGCCTGTTGAACGTTCTATGCTGAATCAAGATGGCCTTTGGCAACTCTTACAAAAAGAGGAAAAACCGCTTTCTCTGAACCATTTAGTAGCTCGCATACAGGCAGATAACTACGTCCAAGAAGACGATCAAACTATACTCTCACTGGAGATTTTGTAAGTAATGAAAAGTGAGCTTCATGTACCAAGTGATTTGAATTTTCTCAATATTGTTGAGAACTGGTTGTTGGGATGTTTGAAAATCCAGCTAGGAGACTCGGTAGATTGGTCGCGCCAATCGAGTCGTTTGAGATTGGCTTTAGTGGAAGCCTACTCAAACGCAGTACGTCACGCCCATAGGGACAAACCAAATTTGCCCATATTACTGCGTTTGGAACTCAAAGACCGAGACCTGGCTCTAGAAGTTTGGGATTATGGTGAAGGCTTTGATATGTCTACCTACTATGCTCCTGACCCTGTTGAAAAACAAGAAGGTGGTTATGGTTGGTTGATTATGAATCGTCTGATGGATAAAGTAGACTACAAGTTACAAATTAATGGCGCTAACTGTCTCAAGTTAGAAGCTACTTTACCCGAATTAGTCAAATGAGTTGGCAGTTGAAGCATAGTTTAGGACGTGAGTTCATGGACTTGTTGCCTATTGTCTGTTGCCTGCTATACTTACTATTTTTGAGGGCGTAAAGATAGTAACTCTTGAGGTGAAGCTAAAAGTTTGATTCTAGTATATAAAATTTGCTGTTGTTGGTTGAGGATAAATGTCCACAAGACATTGACGCCACACCAAGAAGTTTGGGCCTTACCTGTTACTTGGACTTGGATGGTAGCGTTTTCCAATGTGTCGCTTATTCCTGTATTGGGGTAAGCTTTAATGTTTTGGGCTTCTTGCTTTAAGTAAGCTGCGATCGCATCACGTCCCACAATATCAGATTCCAGCGGTGGACGCATCACACCGTCCTCGGTAAATAAAGCCGCAGTTTGCTCAAAGTCTCCCGCATTCAATGTTTCAAAATAACGCATTACACTTGTTTGTGTAATTCCTGGAATTTGGAATTCTGTTTGCAGCTGTACTGGGGATATTTCCGCAGAGGTCATAAAATTACCTATATTACATTAGCTAAATATTAATTTGATTACAAAAATCCTTAAAAAAAAAGCCACTATTGAGATAGTTGCTACATACGTTTAAATCTTTCTGATGGTGGATTTGTTGACCGTTGACCGTTGACCACGGTCATCAGTCAACAATTAACAATGAGCTGAATGTAAAACAAGTCACAAATATTTATCAAAAAAATGACTACATTAATGTATAATAATTATGCCTGTAGTTAGGCAAATTCAAATATAAAACAATGAATTACTCTTCCGTAACCAGCAGCAGGGTCGTCAAAGAAAAAGCCAGCGAGTTGGGCTTTCACAAAGTTGGAATTGCTGCTGTGGACAAGGTAGATGTTACAGAAGCACAGAGGTTGAAAGCATGGCTAGCGCTGGGTTATCACGCTGATATGGAATGGATGAGTAACCCAAAGCGCCAGGATATTAAGTTAGTGATGCCAGAAGTGCGATCGCTTATTTGTGTAGCGCTGAATTATTACACAGCATATCAACGTCCCCAAGGGGAAGAATACGGCAAAATTTCTCGTTATGGCTGGGGAAGGGATTATCACAAGGTAATGCATAAAAAACTCAAGCAGCTAGCCACCTGGTTAGAATCACTGGATGAAAATATACAAGCCATTTATTATGCAGACACAGGCCCAGTGCAAGATAAAGTCTGGGCACAAAAAGCGGGAATTGGTTGGATTGCCAAAAATGGTAATGTGATTACACGCGAGTATGGTTCTTGGGTATTTTTGGGAGAAGTGTTAACCAATTTGCAACTAGAAAGCGATCGCCCCCATACAGAACACTGCGGTAGTTGTACTCGTTGTCTTCAAGCATGTCCCACCGATGCAATTACTCAGCCTTTTGTGGTGGATGCCAATCGCTGCATTGCTTATCATACAATTGAAAATCGGGCAGAAGAATTGCCACAAACACTTACACCCCATTTGCAAGGCTGGGTTGCTGGTTGCGATATCTGCCAAGATGTTTGTCCTTGGAATCAACGTTTTGCGAAGAATACTGATATCGCGGAGTTTGCGCCCTATCCTCAGAATCTTGCTCCCCGACTGCTAGAGTTAGCCCAAATCTCTTATGGAGACTGGAATAAACGATTTCCAGCATCCGCCTTACGACGGATTAAGCCAGAAATGTTACGACGCAACGCTCAAGCTAATCTTGACGCATCTAAGCGAAAGATGACTCAAAAAGTAATTATTTTTGATTTTGATGGCACAATTGCTGATACAGTAGACGCCCTTGTCAGTATTGCTAATCGTCTAGCTGTAGACTTTGGTTATATCCAAATAACCCCAGACCAATTAGCTTTACTCAAAAACTTAACATCCAGAGAAATTATTAAATACTCTGGAGTTTCGCTGTTTAAAATACCTTTTTTAGTTAAAAAAGTGAAAGGAGAATTAAAAAACAAAATCCCTGAATTAAAGCCTATTCCTGGAATTCAGGAAGCATTGGTAGAACTCCAAGCTCAAGGATACAAACTGGGAATTATTACTTCTAACTCCAAAGAAAATGTTACACAATTTCTTCAAATTAATGGTTTAGATCGCTTATTTGATTTTATATATTCAGGAATTACGATTTTTGGTAAAACAACTATTATTAATAATGTATTGAAGCAAAAACAACTAAAGCCCCAAGATGTAATTTATGTAGGAGATGAAACAAGAGATATAGAAGCATCAAAAAAAGCAAATATTCAAGTAATTGCAGTGACTTGGGGTTTTAATTCATCAGAAGTACTTGCTAAGCAAAATCCAGATTATTTGATTCATAAACCTAGCGAGTTACTAGAAGTTATGAAATGAAAATTCAAAATATAGAGACGTTACAATGCAACGTCTCCACATAATAGATTTAGGATGAGAAAAACTTATTTTTTCGGCTGACCTTTTTCTAAAGCCTTTTCTACCAAATTGTCATCAACGCTAGTTACACTTTCAGTTTTGGAATTTCCAACTTCCTTAGCCAACTCTTTATAATCATCGGGATTACCAGTTGACTGGGTTTGTGTTTTGATTTCTTTTGCTTCAGGGACTTTTTGTTTGGGAGCAGTTGCAGCTTCGGCTGCTGCTGCGCCTTCACCTGTGCGGTCAACTTCACTAACGCTGAATTGTTGTGCAGCTGCATAATCAGCTTCAAAATCCACTTTTGGGGCTTTTTCTTCACCGCTAGCGATGTTTTCAGCTGCTAATTGAGCATCATGGGTGGGAGCTTCATTAACATTGGGTTTACGCTCATTCACAGGTTTAGCCTATCTGATCCTCAAGGCGGGAATCGTTCATTATCCCGAACGTAGGATGCTCTGGTTTAATCTTAGCCAGCAAGCCAACCAGAGAACGCTTGCTAGAGCATC
>Ga0314816_1000041_pt1 | contig 16229 bp, 13 predicted proteins | sample MICome_6_FD_202353 | JGI IMG/M metagenome (GOLD analysis project Ga0314816, IMG submission 202353) | Metatranscriptome of soil surface biofilm microbial communities from soil inoculated with nitrogen-fixing consortium DG1, State College... ...
AGATAAAGACCCGATTCTGACTCCTGAATTCTGACTCCTGACTCCTGACTCCTGAATTCTGACTCCTGAATTCTGAATTCTGACTCCTGACTCCTGAATTCTGACTCCTGAATTCTGAATTCTGACTCCTGACTCCTGAATTCTGACTCCTGAATTCTGAATTCTGACTCCTGACTCCTGACTGCTTCTAAAGATTTTTATTCCCCCAAGCAATGAATCTGTCTAAGCTATAAACTGCTAATAAATTGTGGTTATCATTAACTCTTGCTTTTAGCCATTTACTTGCACCTTCTCGCATTCCTTCGCCACCTAGTATGACGATAGTCGGTGCAGGGTAATAATCCTGAATGTTCATATTTAAATAAGGAAACTTTTCATCCACCGAACCAGGACTTTCTTGCCATTTGCACTCGATAATCAAACCAGATGGCATTGCAGGTAAGCCAACAACATAAAAGTCAACCTTTAAATCGGTATGATAAATTCCAGTACCAATATAAACTTCTTTACCATAGCGTTTTGGTAATAAAGCCGCATTTAATACAATTTCTTTGGAGACATAATTCCCGACTTGGAAATAATTATGCCCATTTAAAATTGCTTCTACATTAATTTCTAAAATTCTCCCTGCCTTATTTGCCCGCCCACCTTGAGTCAGAGCCATCCTAAATTCCTCTGCCAAAAGTACTGCTTCTTCTAGGATTCCATAGAAGCAGTAATAAATGGTCAGTGACTAAATATAAATTTTTGTTTAAAGTACAAAAAAATGGTATTTTTGTACTAAAAATACAAATGTATTAATAACAATATTTGTAATAACTTAAATTTAGGTTAGATAAATTTTAGTAATTTTTTGTTGGGCGTCAACCCGTGTGCGCTTGAGTATTACCGTTGCGGATAGCCCATGCTATTTCTAATAATTGAGTCCAGCGCTTTTGTACTTGTTTGGGGGTGCATTTGATGGCTTTGGCGATCGCTTGGTCGCTTTCCCGTGCAGTTTTGAGTTGTAAAATTTGCTGTTGTTGTTCTGTAAGTTGACCGATAAAAATTTCCCATTGTTGGGAAGATAGACCCAATTTTTGCTCCAAACCCGCACCTAACCATTGATGTACCAATTGCCAATGATGTTGCTTGGCAAACTTTTCTACGTGATATTTAAACCTTTGTTGCAGATAATCGCGCTGACGACTGGTTAAACCGAGAATTTGGTCAATTTCTGGTGCAGAAAGGTCTTGGAGTTTCAGGCTTAAATAGTCCATACAGTCAGATTGACCTTGGGACTCTAAGTATTTCATCAATTCAGCAATGACGCGATCGCGTTCTGATTCTTCTGATGGATCGAAACTGGCTTTGGCAATCATTTGCGATCGCAATTGTTGTACCGCCGAATTCCGTTGATAAGATTCTGCTTCTTCACCCTTAGCAGATTCCACCGCCATTTCAATATCCACAGTAGTTTCTTGGGGCTGACGACGAGCAAAACCCTGGGCCCGTAGAATAATTAATTGCTGATTTGCACCGCCAGGTAAATTGATGCGACGTTTGGCGTACTGTTCTGTAAACGCCATATATTCAGCTAATTGCAGCTGAGTACGCGGTGTGTGGTCTTCAGGTAATTCGTTTTCGCGGCGGAAAGCTTTAATCGCTTCAATGTAGAATGCTTGTAAAAAATCTTCAATTAAGCTGTAGCGAGCGTCAAAACCCAACTCCGAACCAGAGATCGTTACGTGACGGTAAACCATCGCGCCCAAATTGCTATGTAGTTCCACCCGTCCTTGTTTAGAACCGAGTTGGTAATAACGCAAGCACTTTTGTATCCGATGTCTTGCCAACGTCATTTGCCAAGACTGAATTTGTCCAGATGTTTGGATACGCGAGCTTTTATCGCAAATGCGTTCTACTTCCTTAACGATGCGCTTTGCTAAAGCTTGCACACACCTGGGTGCTGCTTTCACTTGTCCTTGCATTTCCTCACACAGCAATTGAACTAAGGTATCACTGCTGCTAGCTGGCAATTCTTCGCCAGAAACATGGTTATCAAAAACTGGTGTAGAGTTTGGTAGATTGGCGACATTAGCTTTCATGAATTTTCCAGGGAGTAGTATTGCACCGTAATTACAACGCAGACACAGCGATAGAGGCTAGTTTTGACTGGAGAATCTTTGGGCATTCATCCATCAACGCTTGCCCCATGTAATGCTCACATCTAAAGCTCATATTTAAAACTGTAGGAAATACGAAAGAATTATAGTTGTGACAATGTGTCGGTTCTTCCACAAACCACCACACTAATGCTAGTAAATGGATACGCAGCATTTCTGCAAATTTGTCAAATGCCTTGCTCTAGAAAGTGTTGCCACCATCCTGTTATACCCACTGCAATCGCCTTTAATTATGACAATTTAAAAACTGGAGTCATTTAAATCACTATTTCCGAAACTAACAAGTGCGCTGATGAAATTTAATCCTTATACCCATGCTGCTGCGGCTTCCCAACCTAATCCCCTCCGTATAATTACTGCTTCATCTCCCGTTAAATCCAAAATTGTAGACACTTCGTACTTAGGTTCTTCACCAGCATCTACAATTATGTCTACGAATTTGTCCAAACGGTCAAACAGCTCTACCCGTGATTGAATCGTCTCTGGATCGATGCGAACCAAGCCATTATCTGGTTCATCTGGTGGCACGTGTGCGGAAGTTGAGATAATTGGATTGCCCAAGGCTTCCAGCAGAGCCAAACAGACAGTATGGTTTGGGACTCTAATTCCCGTAGTTTTGCGCTTGGGACTTTGCACCAATCGCGGTACTAACTTAGTAGCTGGTAGCAAAAACGTGTATGTACCTGGAATTAAGCGCTTCATAATCCGATAGGCTGTGTCACTTACGAAGGCATAAGTCGCCACATTTGAAAGCGAGGGACATAAAAATGTCAGTGGTTTATCATTTGCTAGCTGCTTAATTTGCCGCACTCGTTCTACCGCCGACTTGGCATTCAAATCACAACCGATGGCATAGACTGTATCAGTAGGGTAAAGCATGACAGCACCACTAGAGAGCGCTGACTTTATCTCCTCTATTCGACGAATTTGAGGATTATCCGGATGAACTGCGAAAATTTTTGCCATAGTGGGGATTGGGGATTGGGGACTGGGGGGAGATGGCAACGCCTTGGGGAAAGGTAAAAGGGAAAAGGTAAAAGGAGGGATCTTTATTTTCCCCTTTGCCCAATGACTAATGACTAATGACTAATAACTAATGACTAATGACTATGAATAAAATTGTTTATTTTCAGTGTCCTACAGGAATTTCCGGGGATATGTGTCTTGGTGCTTTGGTGAGTTTGGGTGTTCCTGTGGAGTTTTTAATTGAAAAACTCAATGGTTTGGGAATTGAACGGGAATATCAGTTAAAAGCAGAACTTGTGCAACGAAATGGTCAGCAGGCGACTAAAGTCCATGTGGATTTAGTAGACCATCATCATCATCATGACCACGAACACACTCATCATCACGGACGCCATCTGCCAGAAATAGAACAGATGATTCTCCAAGCGGGGTTGCCACCACGGGCAGAAGCTTGGAGTTTGGCGGTATTCCGGCAGCTAGCAGTGGCAGAAGGGGCAGTGCATGGCATTTCTCCTGAAAAAGTTCATTTTCATGAGGTAGGTGCTGTAGATGCGATTGTGGATATTGTGGGTACTTGCTTGGGGTTGGATTGGTTGGGGATTGAGAGCAATGAAGAAGGATTACCTTTACTGTACTGCTCGGCCTTCCCGACGGGCGGCGGTACTGTGAGGGCGGCGCATGGTCAAATGGCTGTACCAGTACCAGCAGTATTAAAGCTGTGGGAGATGCGGGGTTGCCCAGTTTATAGCAACGGCATTGAACGAGAGCTAGTGACGCCAACGGGTGCCGCGATCGCCACTACCTTAGCTAGAGAATTTGGTTCGCCGCCCCCCATCGCTATCAAGAAAGTAGGATTGGGAGCAGGAACCATAAATTTACCCATCCCCAATATTTTACGCCTCTGGCTGGGCGAAAGCGCAATTTTAGAGTCAAATTTGTCCGATTATCAGGATACTAGCGCCTATCTGGAAACTATATCTGTGCTAGAAACCCAAATTGACGATTTAAATCCTCAAGCCATCGGCTATGTGTTTGAGGCTTTGTTTGCGGCTGGTGCGCTGGATGTTTTTACTCAGGCCATCGCCATGAAAAAATCGCGTCCGGGAATTTTGTTGACTGTTATCTGTCATCCAGAAAATTTACTCAGTTGTGAAGCGGTTATATTCCGCGAAACCACAACATTGGGTATTCGGCGAACTAATCAGCAACGCGCCATCTTACCGCGAGAAATTCAGCAAGTGGAAACTGAGTATGGTCAAGTGCGCGTTAAAGTGGCATGGAAAGAGCGATCGCTAGAAAAAGTTATTGCTAATGTGCAGCCAGAATATGAAGATTGTGCAGAATTAGCCCGAAAACATAACATTCCCTGGCGGGAAGTTCAACGGCTAGCACTACAGAATTGGTATTTGACTAAAACAAAAAGCGAATAGAATTCCTGGCTATAGCAATCTTATTTGAGTTGTGAAAAATTTTAGTAGTGGTCTTTGACTGTTGACTGTTGACTGTCAACGGTCAACAACAGCAAGATTTCACGAATGATTTAGGACTGCCATATACAGACAAAGCCTGCCTTCACACCTAAGGTAAAATTCAAGTTTTAAAACCTGTAAAGGTAGGTTTTGTTTTTAATTCTGATACCAATTCACTAAGTTTTTGAAATTAAAACTCGTCATAATTCATAGTGAATTTTGACGAGCGGTGCGTTTATTATTTCTTGTTAAACTGGATTTTTGCCACCAGTTTAACAACTATTTTTGACTAATTTTAATCAATGTTTCTCACTGTTCTTTTCACTGCGTCACCTGCATCTTCAGCTCCACGCTGAACATTTTTAGTTACATCTTCGGCAGCATTCTGGGTATTACCCTTAATATTTTCAATTCCTCGCTGAGTCCCTTTAGCTACACCTTCGCCGACTTCTTGAACTGAACTGCCAAGATTTTCACCAACGCCTTTGAGTTTATCGCCAACGGGTGTTTTTTGAAGATTCTGGAAAGCTTCTGCTGGATTTTTAACTCCTTTCTCTTCAATGTTTTTCTGAGCATTTCTCACCAGCGCATCAGCTTTATCATTAATTGCTTTTTCATCTTGCGCTCTGGGATCTACATCACTAAAGTTATTTATCCCGCCAGAGGGTGAAGAGAGAGGATAATCTTTTGTGGGATCGTATCGTTCCACATTCGGTGCTTGGTCACGAGGCTGGGGTGGTTGTGTTGCTACTCCTGGAGCAGCGCAAGCTTGTGTCACAAATAGGAACATGCCCGCTAAAAAAACAGTTAAAATTCTCAATGGGCGAATGTTTTTCAACCAAGTACCTACTTTTTTCATATTTCTACTCCTTGCATTTTTGTGACTAAGTTAAACTTCAACTAAGTTGACGTTTGCAATATATTTCAAAAGACAAAATCAGAATTCTATCTGCCTAAGGCTGGATTTCGTTGTAATTCCGGTCTAGCACTTGCTTCATTTCCTTTGTCTTTCAAAAAATCGGAAGCTTCTTCAACAGTTTCTTTCACAGTTCCAAGACGTTCTTTAACGCGAGTTCCTACACTGGGTTCGTTCTGAATCAAACCACCTGGTTCTGGTTGTTGGAAATTCTCGTCTGTGATAAGTGGCAATTGTGCTTCTTTCTTGATTCGACCTACTGGTGTTTCAGCACCAGGATAAAGTATTTCCGAATCTCTATTTCCAACATTTGTAGCGATCGATAATGAGCTTGGCTGTAGGCTAGCTTGGTCGCGGTCTTGGTTGTTTCTGAGGTTCGTTACTTTGGAATCGGGATTTCTAGTGTATTTGTCTCCACCATTCTTATAAGGATTATTGGCTCCACCTGCTTGTACAGCAGGATTTTGTGGATTTGCACCTTGAGCATTCCCTGTACTACAAGCAGTGCTAACTATCAACAATAATCCTGCAAGAAAAATTGTTAATATTTGGCGCAGTCGTAGTTTTTTAAAAAAGGCGATCGCAGCTTTCACGTAGTCCTCCTTACCAAAATATTAATAAGCAGAAGTCTTAGCTGAATCATTGGTATTGTTCAGTACGTTATTGTGGTTTGTTTAGTTGGTTAATTTTTGAATAACCTCTATTAAAGATAGGAAGAATAAAACGACTTTTACCTCTAGCGCAGGCCACATTTTAATTAACACAAGAATAATATTTTTATCTAACTCTAGAGAGATATAAAATAATATGCAGTTATCTTCGAAAAAAAAAATACAAAGAGATTTTTCGTATTTTTAAATAACTTGGATATGTAGCTGATATATATTAAGATTTGAAGTATTTGGCTATTGTTAGCCTAACCGTTAAATTACTAATTTCATGAAGCAATTTTTACGTTGGATAATTTTAGGCGGAACACTATTTTTTTTAGGGAAAGCCTTGAAAGATAATTGGGTTCAAGTCACTGCTATCCACATTGATGCGGTAGGATGGGGAATTATGGCGATTGCTACATTCGTCACTTTACTGGCGCATACCTGGGCTGGCTGGATTTGGACTTGGGTTTTGCAAGAGTTAAATCAACCAGTGTCATCTTCCCAGTTCATCCAAGTTTACCTAAAAACTAATATTGCTAAGTATTTACCAGGTAATATTTGGCATTATTACGGACGAATTCTCGCCGCCAAAAATGCCAATGTTTCTGCCGGTGCAGCCACCTTAAGCGTCTTGCTGGAACCGCTACTGATGGCGACGGCTGCTTTAATCTTAATTATTCTCTTCAGTAGTCAATTTGCTGCTAACAATACCACTGTTGTGATACGACTTTTACAATTGCTGAGTTTAGCTGTGGTGCTTTGTGCAGTTCATCCCCGATTTTTAAATCCAGCCATTCGCTTTTTATACAAACTCAAAGCAAAAAAATCTGATGTTAATACTCAGCCAAGTGTGGTTTTAAGCATTAAACGCTATCCCCTGCGACCTTTATTAGGGGAATTGGGCTTTTTGAGTTTGCGTGGCGTGGGGTTTATTTTAACTGTATTTGCTCTCAATTCTCTTAACTGGAGTCAAATTCCTTTATTGTTAGGCGCTTTTAGTTGCGCTTGGTTGCTAGGTTTAGTGATTCCGGGTGCGCCTGGTGGGTTGGGTGTGTTTGAAGCCACTGCTTATGAACTTTTACGACACCAATTTCCAGCAGCCTTAGTATTTAGTGCGATCGCTCTATATCGCCTCATTAGTATTTTAGCTGAAACTGTCGGTGCTGCCTTGGCTTGCTTCCACGAACGCCTTGACAAGTGAAAAGTTTTCGGTCTCCACCTTTGAGACTTTACTAGTAAATAATAGGAAAATCAAACATTCTCCTGCCTAAAGGCGACGAGATTCTACATTCACCTCAGAAGGTCAACTTTGAGCTTAAATCAAACTTACGCGCCAAAATTACTTAAAAAAAGTCTGATAAATTCCGAAATACAGCTTGCATATTTAGTAGTTATCCAGTAAACATTAGCGCCTCAAAGTTAAATCTGGTAATGAACCCGCAAAACAAGCCCAAGAGTCTACAAGATATTCTTAAGCAGCGTCAACAATCGGGTTTTGTAGGTCGTGAAGACCAGGTAAACCAATTTCGTGAAAACTTGGCTTTACCGTTAGAGGATGACCGCCGTCGTTTTTTGTTTAACGTTTGGGGAGAAGGCGGGGTTGGTAAAAGTACATTGTTACGGCAGTTTCGCAAAATTGCTGATGAAGCAAAAATTATCTCGGCTTACATCGATGAAGCTGAGAAAACTTTACCAGAAGTCATGGGGCGTTTAGCCCAGGAGTTAGAACGCCAAGGTTACAAACTACCGCAGTTTACAGAACGCTATAAAGTTTACCGTCAAAAGCGCCACGAATTAGAAACCGATCCTCAAGCTCCTCAAGGTTTTTCGGCATTTGTTGGCAAAACTATGGTCAAAACAGGCGTGCGTCTAGCGCGTCGAGTTCCCGTTAGTGGTGCTGTATTTGATTTTGTAGATGAGGATGCTTTGGTTAGCCAAGCGGGAGAATGGGCATCATATATTGCAAAAAAAATTACCAATAAAGATGAGGTGCGCTTAGTTCAAGAACCTGAAGAAGTGCTGACCCCACTATTTTTGCAAGATATTTTTCAAATTTGTGAGAAAACTGCCATTGCTTTGTTTTTTGATACTTACGAACGCACGGGAGAATTCCTAGATAACTGGCTGCGGGAAATTTTGGACGAACGCTACGGTGAAGTGTCTCTCAATATATTGATAACTATTGCCGGTCGCCAGGAATTAGATAAAAATCATTGGGCACCTTATGAAGGGTTAATAGTTCGTTTCCCATTGGAACCGTTTACAGAAGAAGAAGCGCAACAATATCTAATTCGCAAAGGCATTACTAACAGTCAGGTTGTAGAAACGATTTTACGCCTTTCTGGGAATTTGCCTCTACTAGTGGGAATGCTAGCAGATGCTCATCCCAATAACCCCAACCAAGTATTTGAGCCTAGCAGCAGTGCTGTAGAAAGATTTTTAAAATGGGTTGATGACCCAAAGCGGCGAGAAGTTGCTCTCGATGCTGCCATTCCTCGGTGTTTGAATCGAGATGTAATAGCTCTATTAAGGGGAGAAAAAGAAGCAGATGAGCTATTTGCTTGGCTCAAAGAAACATCCTTTGTCAACGAACGTACCGATGGCTGGGCTTATCATGATGTTGTGAAAACGCAAATGTTACGCCACAAGCGCCTTTCATCGCCGCAAAGTTGGGGTGAGATACATGGTAAGTTGGCAAACTATTACTACACACTAGGTGATGAATTGCAACTAGAAGAAGTAAAAGCTTGGCGCGATAAAACTTGGCAAAGCCATAGGCTCAATGTTTTGTATCACCGCTTATGCCAATCAGCACAAAAGTATTTACCTATTGCTCTCAATGAATTCCTTGCTGCTCTCAAAAATCAGCGCACTTTTGCCCAACATTGGGCACAAACAATGCTTCAGGCTGGTAAAGATGTGGATTCTGCTGAAGTTCAGCGTTGGGGGGAGCAACTAGCCAATTGGTTAAAAGCCTATGAAGACAAAAATTATGAAGCTGCTGCCCAAATGCTCACAACACTGTTGAGCGATGCTAGTCTTGAAGACAAATGGCGTGCAGTAGCTCTAGATTGGCGTAGTTATATTTACTCTCAATTTAATCAATACTCAAAAGCTTTAGAAGATTTAACCCAGGCGATAAATTTAGTGCCTCAAGAAGTTGAGTATTTAACAGTTAGAGGTATGACTTACTGCCAAATGCAGTGTTACCAAGAAGCACTGCAAGACTTTAACCGTGTTATTGAGCTTAACTCAAATTATCAATGGGCGATCGCCAATCGCGGTATCACTTACCGCCTCATGAAACGCTTTCAAGAAGCACTGCAAGACTTTAATCGTGCCATTGAACTTGACCCCAATGACCAATGGGCATTGGCACACCGAGGTGTAATTTACCGCTTTATGCAACGTTACCCTGAATCACTGCAAGACTTAAACCACGCCATTCAACTCGATGCCAATTCTGTATGGGCGATCGCTAGTCGCGCTGATACTTATCGGTGTATGCAACGTTACAATGAGGCATTACAAGACTTTAACCGTGTTATTGAGCTTGATAGCAATTTTCAATGGAAACGAGCCACGGGATTTAGGGGTTTTACTTACCAAAGAATGCATCGCTACCATGAAGCACCCCAAAATTTAGACCGCGCCATTGTACTTAACTCAAATTATCAAGATGATTGGTATTTGTATGGGCGTGCTTTAACTTACCTAGCCCTTAACCAACTAGATAAAGCACGAACTGACTTAGCGCTTGCAATGAAGCTTGCTAAAGAGCATTATGAAAAAGATCCGAAAAACTGGCGTAATAGCTTTAACTTAGCTCTTTACTATTTGGTTGCTCAATATCATCAACCAGCAGAGCAGTTATATCGATACACCTTATCTCAAAGTGCTTCCTTAGATATCCGTGTAGCAATCCAAGACCTGAATGACTTTTTAACTGTGTTCCCTAATAATGTGCAGGCTACATCTATGCGAGAGTTGTTGCAATCTTCTCTATAGCAAGGGACTGGGGACTGGTAACTGGGGACTGGGTGAAAAGTCTTTTTGTGTCTACGAATTAATAATTAGTTAACTAACTGCCATTTGTCGCCAATTTACCCAGACACTTCAAAATACCCAAGACTCTACATAATATCATGTCCGGTTGATTACTTATAAAACAATACGCTTGGGTTAAGAAAGATCCTCTGTGAAGGTAAGGGAACAGGGAACAGGGAACGGGAAACAGGGGAAAGAAAAAAACAGGCTTATCTGAACTGTATTAACTTATAAAACCTGAAAAACCGCAGCCCGCCAAAGCTACGCTTTGTGTCTCCTCCCCGAACTTCGGGGAGGATTAAGGGGTGGGGTGCAATGGCTGTGGGAATCATGACTGTTGCCCATTTGCTATTCCCTCTCCCAAAGGGAATTGAAACGTAAATTTTTGACTACTAGATATCAATTGCTAATGACTAATAAGTTATTGAACAGTTACGATGAAATTAGAGCATCCACCTTCAGTTGAGATATTTGCTGACTAAAAAGGCAAAAGTATCAGATAACAACGCTGCCGATCTCAATTGTTAACCATTTCTAGTAAATATCAATTACTAATCCCATGCCAAAGCGTCATTATCCTCCCGCCTACTTACGTTATCTTAGAGCTAGGTTATGGAATCTAGGGCGACCAAGCTTTTGGATAACTGCAATCTTTTTATCTGTAGTCGGGCTAGTAACTTGGGAATACTGGTCAAACCCAGATATTTTTGTTTATAAGCAAAAAAAAGAAGTAGCTTCACAAAAGCCTGTTGACTCCTCACTATCACAAGAAAACAAAGCTATTGCAGCGGATATTGATAATTTGCCCGTATTGTTTAATGACTTTGACGAAGCAGCTCTGCCACCAACAACAAATAACTCTCAGGAAAAGACTGATAAAAAAAATACTAAAACCCTATTAGATGAGCTAATTAATAAACAAAAATCTCTGACTGATAACAAATCAAAATCTGGTGTAATAACAGTTAACTCTGAACCACCACCAACTATTAAAAATCCCTTTATTGCACAAACAGAAAATTTATTGCGTAGTGGCATAGCTGATAGAAATAACGACTTTATCGGTCTTAACTCTTCATTAAGTGGAGTCTCCGAAACAGAAAATCAACAAACATCTTCTGGCTTAGGAATTGAATTAACTAATCAAACTAACAAAAATCAAAATTCCGTCTCCATTAGCCCTTTACAAGCAGCACTCAACGAATCGACAAACCAGAATTTATCTGGTGTTAAAGGTATGAATGCTAATCAATCAAATACTTTAGGGCGGGTATCTGATAGAGAAACAACATCGACACTACCGTTGAATAGCTTACCCAGCCAAATATCAAATACTGGATTAAATTCTGGAGCAAATTACACTCCCAGCGGTACAAACTTGCAGACAAATCCCTACAGTAATTTAAATGGTGTTCAATCACCAATAGTGCCTTCAGTCAACCCTGTTACACCATACTCCAGCCAAAATCCGAATCAAACTGTTGTTCCACCCACAAATTCCACAGGATATGGGAATTATGGCTTACAGCAGCCGACACAAGTACCACAGCCTACCTATGGAAGTTATGGCTCACAGCAGCCGACACAAGTACCACAAGTACCACAGCCTACCTATGGAAGTTATGGCTCACAGCAGCCAACACAAGTACCACAGTCCACCTATGGAAGTTATGGCTCACAGCAGCCGACACAACGACCAAATTCCACCGCCTCATATCTCCTCGATATTCTAGAAAAACGTAGAGGTCAGAATCAAAGGTGATATTGTTGAGTGTTGACTGTTGAGTGTTGATTGTTAGCAATCAATCAAGCTTATGAGTGATTGTGCAATTTAAAAGCCTGACTCCTGACTCCTGACTCCTGCTAAGGAGATGGTTCGCTATTGGGAATAATTGGAACCTCTGGTGTTTCGGGTTGTTGCTTTTGGCGTTGCAAATATTTACTTAAGACATAAGCTATGTCGCCACGGGTTACAGGCTGTAATGGGGAAATATTGTTTTGAGCGTCTGTATTGAGAAATCCTTCAGTAGCTACTGTGGCGATCGCTTTTCTCGCCCAAGATGGGATAGACTTTTCATCTGGATACACAGCCAGAATTTCATTAACAACATCATCCGAAAACTGAAATACGCCATAAGCCTGAGCGAAAATTGCCAAAGCTTCTGCTTTAGTGACCTTTTGGTTAGGAAAAAATTGATTCCCTCGATAACCTTTCATAATGTCAGTTTTTAACACCGTTTGTATATCATTAAATGCCCAATAAGACCGAGGAACATCTGGAATCACTAAATTTTCTTTGTTAGCGCCTTGTCTTTTATCTAGGCGAAATGCTTTCACCATAATCGTCGCTAATTCTGCTCTACTCAGTAACCTTTCTGGATAAAAATTGCCATCAGCAAAATTTGTCATCCATTTGGCAGCAATTACCTGTTGAATGAAATCTGATGGTGTTTGAGAAGTAGTTTCTGGGACTTGAGTTTGAGCAATTGCTGGCAAGTTTTGTAGTAGTGCTACTAAAGATAAAGTAATTGAAAGGCGACGCATCATAATAACCACTTTTCGCTTTAAAAAACTACATTACTGAGATTACAATCTATTTTGGTGTTTTCAATCACCAGTAACTCAGCTAGTGACGAATTTAGGGTCATCAATGTTGCGTAGCTACCTACGCAATAGGGTTCGGGGAAAGGGAAAGGGGGAAAGGGGAAAGGGTAAAGGGGAAAGGTTAAAGGGAAAAGGGGAAAGGGGAAAGGGGGAAGGGTAAAGGTTTTAAATACATCAGACCTCTTGCACAAGAGTGCTTTTTGGACTCTTGTGGTAAAAGGGATACATCTTTATTGGGGAAAGGGAAAATACCAAACATGCACCTCCTTTCCCCTTGCCCTTTTCCCGACTTCTCTTAGAAGTCTATCCTTTCCCCCTTTCCCCTTTCCCCTTTTCCCTTTCCCCTTTTCCTTGTTTTCGTCATTCAGGAACTAAGAATCAGCAAAAACTTGTTTTTTAGCTTTCATCTTTTGGTGTTGTCTGCCCACTACTATGGACTATAGTCAGTTTTTCAGGAGTTTTGGGAATGACCGCAGCAGCAGATCCCGTCAAGTTGATGAAGCAAGAAGTTGGCAAAGCCGCCGCCGCCTTAGTAAAGTCCGGTTCAATTGTGGGGTTGGGTACGGGGTCAACTACAGCATACACAATTCAGTATCTTGGCGATCGCCTCAAGTCTGGCGAACTCAAAGATATTGTTGGTATACCTACCTCCTTTCAGTCAGAAGTTCTAGCAAAGGAATATGGTGTTCCTCTCACCACCTTGGACGCTGTTGACCACATCGATATTGCCATTGATGGCGCAGATGAAGTAGACCCTCAGAAAAATTTGATTAAAGGCGGTGGTGCAGCACATACCCGCGAAAAAGTCGTAGATTACCTAGCACAACAGTTTATCGTTGTCGTAGATGCTGGTAAGTTAGTAGACAGCTTGGGTTCTAGTTTTGCCGTACCGGTGGAAGTGATTCCAATGGCAATTACTCCTGTCACCAATGCGATTAAAAAACTCGGTGGTAAACCAGAACTCCGTATGGGCGTTAAAAAAGCCGGCCCAGTCATCACAGACCAAGGGAATTTTGTTTTAGATGTCAGATTTGACTCTATTGAAGACCCAGTCAATTTAGAAAAAACGTTGAATAATATTCCCGGTGTTTTGGAAAATGGAATCTTTGTTAACTGCGTCGATTTAGTTTTAGTTGGTGAAGTCAAAGATGGTCAGCCAGTGGTGCGACAACTGTAGGAGGACTTCCAAGTAAAAAATATTTCATAGAAGATTGTTGAGTGTTGACCGTTGACTGTTAACTGTCAACCGTCAACAGTCAACGCTTTAACCCAATACACTTCAGTTCAAGGCTAATTGTACAAAATTGTGGGTTTTACCAGACGCGATAAATCGCCGTCTCTACAAGTGTTTTCAATACGGTTCGGATAAGCAGTATAAACTTCCCTTATGGTCTGGGAAAAGGTTAAGGGATAAGGCGTAAAGGATAGACTTCTAAAAGAAGTCGGGAAAAGCGTAAGCGGAAAGGGAAAAAAGTTTGGTATTTTCCCTTTCCCCAGTAAAGATGTATCCCTTTGACCACAAGAGTGCAAAAAGAGGTCTGATGTATTTAAAACCTTTCCCCTTTCCCCTTTCCCCTTTCCCCTTTAACCGAACCGTATTGCAAGTGTTTTGCTCTTATTTGAACTGTATGGCTACTTTTTGGAAACTTGTTCTTCCTCAACAAATTCTGGCAGTTCATTAGGTGCGCCGCAGGCAGAAATATTGCCTGTGAAATTGACATCTGCCATCAGTTCTGGGTGTTCTTGCTGGCGCTTGGTGATTTGTTCGCGGGTGAGAATCTTTGATTCATCAAAACCAAGTTCGACTTCGGTGTGTAGACCTTTGTACTTAATTCGCTTGAGGTTGTAAAAACGTTTGTCGAGAGTGGTTTTCACAAAAGCTTTCAAGCAACCTAAAAGATACTTGCGTTTAAAGGGATCTTTGACAAACCAGTATTCAATGGTTTTCCGGAGGTAAAAACGGGCATAGTTTCGCAGTACTCCTTTGAGAACATCCTCCCGTTCCATTGCGTCTGGTTTCATGATTGGTGTCACAAAGTTATATTGAGAATAATCGCGAATTTCTACGCGTTCGCCTAAATCTTCAAATAACTCGGAAAATGGCCAAGGTGTAAACATATTCCAGTTGGCCATGTCTGTTTTCCAATCCAAAGCCATCTGATAAGTTTGCTCAATTGTCTCTGGGGTTTCATTCTCTAAACCCATGATAAATTGAGCTTCAGCAACCATACCATTTTCTTTTAACAGTTGAATCGCCCGCTTGTTTTGTTCGATAGTCGTTTCTTTGCGGAATAAATTCAACTTTAGTTGTGCTGCTGCTTCTGTACCCAAGGAAACATGAACTAATCCGGCTTTGCGGTAAAGAGGTAATTCTTTTTCATCCCGCAATATATCTGTTACCCGTGTATTAATTCCCCAGTAAACACCCAAGTTGCGTTCGATTAATTCATTACAAAGGTCGATAAATTTCGGTTTGTTAATTGTTGGTTCTTCATCAGCAAGAATGAAAAAACCAACTTTGTGTTTTTTCACCAAAATTTCAATTTCATCGACAAATTTCTTGGGACTTCCAGAACGATATTTGCGCCAGAATTTCCACTGGGAACAAAAACGACAGGTGAATGGACATCCTCTAGCATAGTTGGGAACCGCTACCCGCACGTTAAGAGGAGTGTAGATATATTTTTTCCAATCTAACAAGTCCCAGTCTGGAGTCAGGGTATCTAAATCAGCAATTGGCGGATGGGCTGGTGTAGCGATGACTTGCCCATCTTCTAGGAAAGCAATGCCTAAAATATTGCGGCGATCGCTCTCTACAGTACCATTAGCGATCGCTTTAATCAAATTAACTGTAATCTCTTCCCCTTCTCCCCGAATAATATAATCAACCCAAGGAGCTTCATGGAGAACTTCATTATACATATAGGTAGGATGAACCCCACCCATAATTGTCTTAGCTTGGGGGCAAACTTCTTTAACTATCTTCAGAGTTTTTTCTGATTGGTAAATCATTGGTGTAATTGCTGTCGCCAACACCACATCCGGCTGATGCTTAGCAATCATTTTTGCTAAAACATCATCAGGAATATAATCGGTCATGGCATCAAAAAAGCAAATATCACTAAAGCCAGCTGTCTTCAGTGCCCCACCAACATAAGGAACCCAACTTGGTGGCCAATTTCCAGCGATTTCCGCACCACCGGAATGATAATTGGGTTGAATCATCAAAATCCGCATAATCTACCTCATAATTCTTACCAGAGGACTCAAAAATTGAAAATATCTCGCTTGTAACACCTTTGCTTCGATAAAATTCCAAAGCGAGAAAGATTTATGGATAAATATTTGCTCGTTGATGTGACACAAAATAAATATGCAAAAACTTACCAATTAAATTGCTGGTAAAAAC
>Ga0314816_1000043_pt1 | contig 15859 bp, 13 predicted proteins | sample MICome_6_FD_202353 | JGI IMG/M metagenome (GOLD analysis project Ga0314816, IMG submission 202353) | Metatranscriptome of soil surface biofilm microbial communities from soil inoculated with nitrogen-fixing consortium DG1, State College... ...
ATTCACGACTTGTTTTTTTCAACAAGAACAAAATATAAATAACCAACGACTATTGATTAGTAATTGTTGACTATTGACTAATGAAAATGAAATTGAGTGTTAAAGGCACTGTCGATCAGTGGTTCAACAAAATGGGAAAAAATTCAACCCTTGGTGTAACGGCGTCGATTTTGTGGTTGACGATCGTTGGCTGGATAGCTTTTGTGTGGAATTTGGGCAATATTGGCTTGATTGATGAGACAGAGCCACTGTTTGCAGAAGCTTCCCGCCAGATGTTCATTACAGGTGATTGGATCACCCCATTTTTTAATGGTGACACTCGTTTCGATAAACCTGCTTTAATTTACTGGTGTCAGGCGATCGCCTATGCAATTATTGGAGTGAATGAATGGGCTGTACGTCTTCCTTCTGCCATCGCTGCATTTGGTTTAGTTTGTTTAGCTTTTTACACTGTGCAGTGGTATTTAGCTAAACAAGATGAATTAGAGCAAGTCTCACGTCCCACTCGCCGCTACTTAATCTCCTTTTTAGCAGCAGCCCTCATGGCCCTGAATGGGGAAACAATAATTTGGGCAAGAACCGGTGTTTCTGATATGTTGCTCACCGGCTGCATAGCATCAGCTTTGTTGTGTTTCTTCCTGGGATACGCCAAGGGGGGGAGCAAAAGAGCAGGGGAAGAAAGAATAAGTAATGCCCCAATCCCCAATAACTGGTACTTAGCTACTTATGTATTAACTGCTGCTGCAATTTTAACTAAAGGCCCAGTGGGAATCGTCTTACCAGGGCTAATTGTCATCGCCTTTTTGCTTTATGTGGGCAAACTGCGAGAGGTCTTTCGAGAAATGCGCTTGTTCTTAGGTATATTGATAATTCTTGGGTTATCAGTACCCTGGTATGCATTAGTGATTTGGCGTAATGGCTGGAATTATATTAATGCTTTTTTTGGTTATCACAATATAGAACGGTTTACAGAAGTAGTAAATGGTCACTCAGCACCTTGGTATTTTTACTTTATAATCGTGTTGCTGGGCTTTGCACCATATTCTGTATATCTACCTGTAGCACTATTTAGACTGAAATTTTGGCAGCGATCGCACTGGCGCTCTCAACAACGTTTTCAACAATTAAGTTTATTTGCTGGTTTCTGGTTTACTGGCGTCTTTGGTTTTTTTAGCATTGCTGTTACCAAACTTCCCAGCTACGTATTGCCCTTGATGCCAGCAGCCGCCATCCTCGTGGCACTATTGTGGAGCGATATTTTCCAAGCAAAAAGAGAACGGGGAAATGGAGTAGACAAGGGAGAGACGAGAGAAAATTCCCCCTTGTCTCCCACCCTGCGGGAAACTAAAGCTAAATCCCCCTTCCTCCTCTGGAGTGGCTGGGTGAATGTAGCATTTTTATCAATTCTGGCAACGGCACTGTTTAACATCACCCATATATTAGGAAGCGATCCAGCGATAACCAACTTCCACGAACTAATTAAACAATCTGGTTTACCAGTTATTGGCGGCGTAATTTGGTTTGTTTGTGCTGTTTTGGTTGCAGGATTATTACTGAGTCGTCGCTGGAACTGGATAATCAGTGTCAATTTACTCGGATTTGTAGCGTTTTTAATTTTCGTTTTGACGCCTGCTTCATTTTTTATCGATCGCGAACGTCAATTACCTTTAAGAGAATTGTCTGCAACTATACAAGAAGTCAGGCAACCCAATGAAGAATTGGTTATGCTTGGCTTTAAAAAACCGAGCGTAGTATTTTATAGCCAAACTCACGTTAATTATTTCAGATTTCCCCAAGAAACTCTAGAACATCTGCAAAACCAGGCAGCCAAAGGTCTCAAACCACCTTCGCTACTACTTTTAGCCGAACAGAAAAAACTTCTGCAAATGGACTTACAGCCAGATGATTACAAAAATTTATCCACAAAAGGTGCTTATAATTTGATTCGCATTCCTTTTTTCAAAAAGAAAAACGAAAAAATGGACATATCGTAATTGGGCATTGGGCATTGGGCATTGGGCATTGGGCAGAAGAGGCTCCAGGGACAGAGGGGAAAAACTCATCTCCCCAACTCCCCAACTCCCCAGCTCCCCAGCCTCCTCTCCCTCATCTCCACATACCCCATGCCCCATGCCCCATGCCCCATCCCCCATTAACATTTTTCATTCTGACTGTTGATAGCTAAAGCTTGATTAATTTGGTTGAGTAAATCTTCCATTGAAATAGATCGCGGTAATATGCGAGTGGCGATCGCACTCACAATAGTTTCCACTGAATCCAATCCATTTTTCTTTTGTCTATCAATTTCGCTGTCAGCTATCTCAGGCTGAGAAATACTTTCGATGCGATTCAATGGCTGGTTTAGTACTAAAATTGGTGGTAATTCTAAAGGCGAATCTCCTAATGTTTTCAATGCTTTGAGTACATCTTTGTGAATAGCTGATTCTCCTAAGCAAATTAATAATAAGTCCACGCTTTGATGACGAATTTGCTGTAAAACTTCTGCCCAACAAGGACTCATGGCTGCTTTCAAACCTGCTGTTTGCAGGTATTGAATTAAAGCTTGAAACCACTCCGATCCTCGTTCAGGTGTTTCACTAGTGATGGAGGAATTTCTTGCTGTACGATAACCTTTGGCTTGTTTGCGTCTTGCCTGTGGTAAATCGCGCAACATAGTTAAATCTACTACTAAAATGTTGGGAGGGCAGCAAACACCAGAAGCAATTTGCAGTACTGATACTAAAGCATCTGTTTTTTCACTAAAAGTGCTGCTGTTTCTTCCTAATGGTGTTAGGTAAGGAAATACAGATAATCCTGGTATTTGTGAGGCTTTGAGGGTGGTTGCCACATCGCAAGTAACCAAGGGTATGGTGGCCAAGCGTGGATGTTGAATTAGTTGTTGCAAATAATTTTGGGCAATACTACTTTCAACATCGAGCAAAATTACATCAAATTGCCATACCCGCGCCAAGAGTTCTGCCTGATCTAAATCATCAACTTCAATTACCCGATGTTCTCGCAGTGAGGAGTGGGGATTGGCGGATTCAAATTCAGGATTCACTAATCTGAGAATTCGCAGTGGTGTTTTAGTTGAAAGACTGGGGTTATTGTCTGACCCTAGCAGTGAAACTCCTTTCGGAGTACATAATTTTTCTAGGAGTGGTGTCAACACCTGATATTCTACTGGCAAGCTTAAAAAACCATCGGCTCGGTTGGCAAATGCTTGCTCTTTTTCTGCTGCGGTTGCCGTCAAAACTACAGATATATGACGAGTTGCGCTGTCAGATTTGAGTAAAGTCAGCACATCCCAACCTGAGAGCAAGGGTAGCAAGGGATTGAGAAATATCGCTATTGGTTGCAAGCGTCGAGCTTTTTCTACTGCTTCTGTGCCCGATCGCGCAATCACTACGCGATATCCCAAACTTTTAAGTTGTTCGGTTAAATCTTCGATATATCTGGCTACTGCTTCCACTACTAAAACTAGCCGTTGGGAACTAGCGGTATGATACTGCGGGGAGTTAGCGACATGCTGACGGCCGGCTGTGATAATGTCTGGTTTTTGTGTGTCTTCTGTGGTTTCCAGATCTGGTTCTGAAAAACCTGCCTTTGGCGGACTGGGGGGTAGCAGCAGTGTGAATTGGCTACCTTTACCTTCGCGAGATAAAAAGCTGACATCTCCTCCGTGGAGACGAGCCAAGGCGCGAGTTAATACTAGTCCCAAACCTGTGCCTTCAAACTGGCGGGTGAGGGGGTTTTCTAGTTGTTGGAATTTTTGAAATATTAAATGTTGCTGGTGTTCGGGAATACCGATGCCTGTATCCCAAACTGTAAAAGCAATCCATCCTTCCCAACGACTTACCCGCAACCCAATTTCCCCTGATACTTCAGTGAATTTAAAGGCGTTGGAAAGCAGATGAATTAGCATTTGGCGTAGGCGTAATTCATCGGCAACAATTTGGTCTAGACCTGGTTCAATGGAAAGGCTAAATTGGGGAGCAGAACCACGGGTATTTGGACTTGCAGGTGTAACTGTGGCTTTGCTGCTTTGGGTGTGAATGGCTTTGGCCTCAGATAAAGCGCGATCGCACACTGCCCGAATTTTCACTGGGGCTAGTGTGAGTTCCATTTGTCCAGTCTCCATCCTGGTCAAATCTAAGATGTCATTCACCACACTCATCAGATGGCGGCCGCTTTGATGAATTAGTCCTGCATAACGAGCTTGACGTTCGTTGAGTTCTCCCAACTGCTGATCTACTAACAATCGCGATAAGCCCAAAACCGCAGTCAGGGGAGTTTTTAGTTCGTGACTAATACAAGCTAAAAACTCATCTTTCAAGCGATTTAGTTGAATTAAATCGGCATTTTTGGCTGCGAGTTCTTTGCAAAGCTGCTGCTGTTCGGTGACATCAGTGGCTAAAACTAACCACAAATCACTGTTGAGTGGCATTCCCGATTCAGCACTCATCACCTTCAACTCTGGACTATCTAAGGGAATTTTGGCAAATTGCCAGATTCGTTCCTGACCATTTTGCACTTCTACAACGCAGGTGCAAGTACCTGGTTGGCTATCCAAAAAGCAGCGACTTGATGTGGTTTCTGTGATTGTCTCTTGTTCTCTGAGGTTGTTAAGAGTCGGCAAGCATGATTGGGGCATTGGTTCGCTTCTGAGCGATACCCGTGGCGTTGGTTGTTCTTCACCACCATTGGGATGAACTTTGATCCCTCGTTGCTTGATGTATTCTGGTTTCTTGGCTCGCACGGGGGTTAGTATTGCTTCTACCTGTTGTCTAACTCCTTCTGGGTCTTTTAAAACTCCCAATTGCTGCCACCAAGCTGGATTTTTGGCTACGACTTCGCCAGTACTGGTTTCCAACATTAAAGGCCAAGGCAATGTTTCTAGCAACTTCACCAATGGCTTTTGAATTAGCTGGGGTTGATTTGGCATCTGTGGTGGAGGAGCGTATTGAGTGAGCGAGCCGGCCATTTTTTCCTGAGCGAGCGATCGCAATAACCGTGAGGTATCCACTAGTCCCAAATATTTCCCGTCGCAGTCAATCAATGCCCAATCCAAATTTTGCTGTTTTTGAGCTTGTTGTTGAGACAAACGCCAATTCAATTGCTCTACACGCTCAGAAACTGGTATTGTCTGTATTGGTTCGATGAGAGTTTCCTCCCAAAGGGAAATTGATTGCTGTAAATTTAAATTTTTATCCTCACTATGGCCTAATAATTTTTGGATTAAACGGGCAGAGTACAGCAATCCGATTGGGTATTGCTGTTGATTGACTATTACCAAGCGATCGCACTGCTCTTTTTCAAAAATCTCCAGCACCACTGCCAGAGTAGTTGTTTGGGGGCAGCTAGGTACGGTTGCTTGAAAGTCATAAAGCGGGTAATCTAGCATTGACATAAGGCTTTGGGGGTTATTCTTCCTGCGGAAACCTCTGGCATTCCCATCTGCCACCTGCCGATGTTCTTTTCGCCTGAAGCTATATCCTCTCAGAAGACTCATATAAGCAATTTTGGTTACGATTTCAACGCCATTAAAACAATGGGACTTGCACTCACGGACACTTGCTAGCGTCCGACCTGGAAAACAGAGGCAACCTTTCTTTTTAGTGCTCCTCATTTCTAGCAAATAGCCTCACCAGTGTCTTACTGGTATTTAAACTCCTCATCCATAGCCACAGCTAAAACAATTATGGCTCTAAAGATTCGCTTTAGAACCTTGAGGAATTATAATGATTTAGAATGCGACATTCCTTTAAGTTCGTTTAAGTATCTTATCAAGGAGCAAAACAAAAAAGTCTATCTATCTGTATACATATATATGCATATACAAACAAATAATAAGTTGCCGATACATACCTCATCTAAAACCTACTCAGCCCTACCACTCAGTCGCTGCACGAGGTTGTTGAGTGATTAGAACTATCTGTTGACACAGAGCGTTATTTTGGGGTGAAACCACAAAATTTACTCCACCCACAGCATTACCCTAGAAGCGTTTGCCACAATTCTCAGCCCATGCTTCTTGGTCAAATCGATAGAGTAGATAGATAGATAGACAATAAATGTTATTACCTATATTGATTTTGCAACGCGATGTTAACAAATATTTAAATAATCCAGCTAATTTAACCAACGAAAATGGTCTAATTGCTTGGATGTGTAAATTTATTTCCAGCATTTTTGGTCAATTTGATTATTCACCTGTTGCTGTCACTACCTCTGGAACAATAAATTATTCACTCAATTGGTTGCAGCGCCATCGAAGTCCACCAGATAATGGGCAGTATTTCTATGTATTTGCCAGCCACTCGCAAAAAAGGCAACAGGCTTTTCAGCAGATGACTCAAGGAGAGCGTCAAGAATTACTAGACCAACTCAAGTCTGATTATGGCGAAATTCTCATAGATTACTTTACCACAGATAAAACTCTTAAAGAAAAAATTGACAAATTTATCAATACTATATTTTATGCTAATATTCCTGTGCCCCAAATTATCGAAATTCACATGGAAGTAATAGACGAATTTTCCAAACAGCTAAAATTAGAAGGAAGGAGTGATGAAGCATTAATGGATTATCGTTTGACGTTGATAGATATACTGGCTCATTTGTGCGAAGTCTATAGATCTTCGATTTCCAAATAAATTAAATTTATCAATGTTTAAATCAGCACAAACAAAAGCTGTTAGTTACTCCCAATGCACGACGCATCTTGTATTTCTCTTGTGATAATTAGCCTGTAACGATATGAATAAAGCCAGAAAGACCTACGTTCTCAAGCTTTATGTAGCAGGGAACACCCCTAATTCAGTACGGGCACTAAAAACACTCAAAAATATATTAGAACAGGAGTTTGAAGGTGTTTATGCTTTAAAAGTGATCGATGTGCTGAAAAGCCCGCAACTAGCCGAAGAAGATAAAATATTGGCTACTCCAACACTATCTAAAATTTTGCCGCCACCAGTTCGCAAAATTATCGGCGATCTTTCAGATAGAGAAAGAGTATTGATTGGGTTAGATTTACTTTATGAAGAATTAAGTGAAGAAGATTTTACCGAATAAAAAACAGGAGTCAGAATAAAGAATTCAGAAGATTCTATCTACAAAAGAATGAGAGTTTTAATAAGAAATAATTTTTAAATTTTTCCTACGCCAGAGGCAAGGTTTGAAACTGATATTCAGACGCTTACCGACACGGCAAAATTGTGCGATCGCCGAGTTATACTCAAATTGATACTGAATTCTGCATCCTGAGTTCTGAATTATTCTTCAGGGCAAATTGCATCCAACGTGTTAATAATAAAAAGAGGGTTTTCCACCCATTTGTTATCAAGCAATGAGTCAAAACGAGCAACTAGAACCAAAAAAGCCGCCGTTAATTGGGGGTGTAGAAAAAATTCGCACGATGATCGAGGGGTTTGACGATATTAGTCATGGAGGATTACCCATTGGTAGAACTACCTTGATTAGCGGCACCTCAGGTACGGGTAAAACTTTATTATCTCTTCAGTTTTTGTATAACGGTATTACCTACTTCGATGAACCAGGAGTATTTGTTACCTTTGAAGAATCCCCCAGTGATATTATTAAAAACGCTCATATTTTTGGGTGGAATTTGCCACGACTAATTGAAGAAGGCAAGTTATTTATTCTCGATGCTTCACCCGATCCTGAAGGTCAAGATATTGTTGGTAACTTTGACCTTTCTGCACTGATTGAGCGCTTGCAATATGCCATTCGCAAATATAAAGCTAAACGAGTTTCCATAGACTCAATCACTGCGGTGTTTCAACAATATGAAGCAATGGGAGTGGTGCGGCGGGAGATTTTTCGTCTGGTAGCGCGTCTCAAACAACTCAGCGTCACCACTGTAATTACCACTGAACGCAGCGAAGAATATGGCCCCGTTGCTTCCTTTGGAGTCGAAGAATTTGTTTCTGATAATGTCGTAATTGTTCGCAACGTTTTAGAAGGAGAACGCCGCCGTCGCACAATTGAAATTCTCAAATTGCGCGGTACAACTCACATGAAAGGCGAGTATCCCTTCACAATTACTAATGAAGGAGTCAATATCTTTCCATTGGGGGCTATGCGCTTGACTCAACGTTCTTCTAATGTCAGAGTATCTTCTGGTGTTAAGACCTTAGATGAAATGTGCGGTGGTGGTTTCTTCAAAGATTCAATTATCTTAGCCACAGGAGCTACAGGAACAGGCAAAACCCTATTAGTAAGTAAATTTATTCAAGATGGTTGTCTCAATGGAGAACAAGCAATTTTATTTGCTTATGAAGAATCACGCGCCCAACTCTCTCGCAACGCTTCCTCTTGGGGAATTGATTTTGAGGAACTAGAACAGCAAGGTTTACTCAAAATAATCTGTACATATCCTGAATCCACTGGCTTAGAAGACCACTTACAAATTATTAAATCAGAAATCGCGATTTTTAAACCAGCTAGAATAGCAATTGATTCACTCTCAGCATTAGCTAGAGGAGTAAGTAATAATGCATTTCGACAGTTTGTAATTGGTGTTACTGGTTATGCCAAACAAGAAGAAATCACTGGTTTCTTTACTAACACAACCGACCAATTTATGGGATCGCATTCAATTACAGACTCTCATATTTCCACGATTACCGATACAATTTTGATGTTACAGTACGTAGAAATTCGCGGCGAAATGTCGCGGGCAATTAACGTATTTAAAATGAGAGGGTCTTGGCACGATAAAGGCATTCGCGAGTATAATATCACTGCTGATGGGCCAGAAATTAAAGATTCATTCCGGAACTACGAACGGATTGTTAGTGGTGCTCCTACTCGCGTTAGTATCGACGAAAAGGCGGAACTTTCTCGGATTGTTAAACGTTTTGAAGATAAACAGAGTTCCGAATCCTAAATTTAGTATCGTAGTATATTCATTCCTAAATTTAGTATCGTGCTATATTCTGTGGTGAAGAAAGGTTTTCTGCCGCTAGATTGATTTTCGTGTGAGGGGATGCGGTGAAAGGACAGCAATTATTCCATAGCTTCTTGCCTGGTGTGACAGCAGCGGTCTTAACAACTCAGCCTGCTTGGGCTGATACTGTAAAAGTCAGTGGGGTACAGCTGGCATCTTCTCCAAGTGTTTCGACCTCTACCTATGGTCAAACCTTGGTTGTAGATTTCATGAATACGCAATTGCCGAAAACAGCAAATGTTAGTATTCCAACCCTATTACCTGCTCCTGGTTTTAGTAAGTTTAGTGTGAAGCCTTTAAGTAATAATAGTATTCCAGTTTTTCTGGCTGGAAATACTAATGTGTCAATAGAACAAGTAGCTCAAAAAGATAAAGTTAGACTTTTGAATTTAACGCCTACCTCTGGTTCTTCCCAACAACCAGATATCAAGCGTTCTACCGAAAGCAACAACAAACAGAGCAATTTAAATCCCTATTGGCAGAAATTAAAGAAGATAGTAGTTCCTGACTACACTTCTCAACCTGCATCTGCTCAAAAAGAAATTTTGTCCTTGTCTGCTTCACAGCAGCCAGTGGTTCAAAAGATAAATACCGTTACTCAGTTGCAGACATTTTTACAGACTTCGCCTACAGGTGCAGGGACAGCAAAACTGTTGTCAGCAGAAGGCTGTCCGCAACAAAACTTGACAAAAACCACAACTGATTTGGCTGCTTTGCTGGTGACCTCAAACACCTGCCAACAAAAAAATCCTGTGGAAAACCGTGTGGCTCAGAGTGAGACTATACCTCCCACAGATTCGACACCAACTCCCACTGTGCCAGGAAGCGTTACTCCTGTACCTGCTGGTTCTACACCAACTTTGCCAGGAAGCGTTACTCCTGTACCCCCAAGCCAAGTGGAAATTCCAGAGAAACTGATTCAAAATGCTAATCCTCTGCAATTTCCTACCAAAACTGAGGAAGTGACAGTCCAGGAAAATCAGCCGATTACTTTGACACAGGCTCTAGAATTAGCACGGCGTAACAATCGGGATTTACAAGTGGCTTTATTGGAGCTACAACGCAGCCGATATGCTTTAAAAGAGGCGGAAGCTGGTTTATTGCCGACTCTTGGGATTAGTGCGGATCTGACTCGCAGTCAATCTTCTAGTAGCCAGCTTCAGCAAGAATTAAGCGGGCCAAACAGTTTAAGCTCCACAGATGAACCAAACACAAGTTTTTCTGGGCAAGCACAACTGTCCTATGACCTGTATACCTCTGGATTGGGTAAAGCCCGTAGAAACGCCGCTAGGGAACAGGTACGCTTCAATGAGTTGGCTGTAGAAAGTCAGTCCGAGGAAATTCGCTTGAATGTGACGACTGACTACTACAATTTACAACAATCGGACGAACAAGTACGTATTGCCCAGTCCGCTGTACAGAACTCAGAGGCTAGTTTGCGCGATGCAGAAGCTTTAGAGCGAGCTGGGGTTGGTACGCGGTTTGATGTGTTGCGATCGCAAGTGAATTTAGCAAACGCCCAACAAGATTTAACTAATGCCAGATCCCAGCAAGCAATTGCCCGTCGTCAGTTGGCTACTCGGATCAGTTTACCCCAGGGAATAAACATCAGTGCTGCCGATCCCGTACAATTGGCTGGTCTTTGGGATTTGACATTAGAAGAAAGCATCGTGCGAGCTTTTCAAAATCGCCCAGAACTCCAACAACAGTTAGCACAACGTAATATTAACGAACAACAGCGCCGGCAAGCCTTGGCAGAACTCGGCCCACAAATTAGTTTAGTAGCCAGCTATGACTTGCTAGACCAGTTTGATGATAGCGTTAGTGTTACAGATGGTTATTCGTTTGGAGTGCGAGCCACCCTAAATTTATATGATGGGGGAGCAGCAAGAGCGAGAGCATCTCAGCAGAAAGTGAATATTGCGATCGCAGAAACTCAATTTGCCGAACAGCGCAACCAAATCCGCTTTCAAGTAGAACAAGCCTTTTCTAACCAGCAATCTAATTTGGAGAACGTTCAAACCGCTAATACCGCTTTAGAACAAGCCAGGGAAGCTTTACGTTTAGCACGTTTGCGATTCCAAGCTGGTGTAGGTACTCAAACTGATGTGATTAACTCTGAAAACGACCTAACAAGAGCTGAAGGTAATCGAGTCACAGCAATCTTAGATTACAATCGTGCTTTAGCTCAACTGCAAAGGTCTGTTACCCTCAGAGGACTACGGTAGTTACCCAAAACTCAACCGCATAACTTCAATTGAGTAGCCTTTCTGATGAAAAGTCTCCAAAAGCCTCATTTTTCAGTAATTAAACTGGGAAATGGGGCTTTTTGCTAAAAATTGGGAATGGGGCATGGGGCATGGGGCATGGGGCATGAGGATATGTATAGCTTCTCTTTCACAGACACTAGCGCGAACCCGCAGGGTGGGAGCTGGGGAGATGAGTTTTTCCCCTCTGCACCTAGAGCCTAGACCTCTTGCAATCAATTGCTTTTTGCACTCTTGTGGGGAAAGGGAAAATACCAAACCTTTCTCCCTTTTCCCTTGCCCTTTTCCCGACTTCTCTTAGAAGTCTCCTCTTGTGCCCAACGCCCAATTTTCACGTGAAGTGTCAAAATTGAACTAACATAACTGAGTGTGCGATCGCTCGCCTTGTCAAAGACTCATGACTAAAGTAACATCCAAAGAAATTGCACAGTTTCGCTCTCAATTGGCAGACGATCCCAGCGATATGGAAGCCCTGGATTTGATTGAAGACTGTGATGGAGATTTAGAAGACGCTGCGATGACACTAGCTATCCGTGCGGGACAACAACCAGAAAGAGCAAATTCTGAATGGTTAGATGCTTTGGCTAGAAAATGGCGTGCGGTCATTTGCGAACAAGAATTTCGGGAAGATTTACTCAATAGTTCCCTTGGGACAATGATGGAACATCTCAAAACAACACCCACATTTCCCAAAATCTTGGCAACGCCTGTTTTAATTTATGTCCTCAAGCAAGGGGTGAATAATTTTTGTGAGCCACTGGATTCGTTAAAGTAAAAGGGATTGGGGATTACAGATTGGGTAATCAGCATAAAAGTGAGTAGGGAATCGGGAGTCGGGAGTGGGGAAACCTTTGCCGATGGGTAAATTCTACTAACTCCAAACTCCAAACTCCAAACTCCAAACTCCAAACTCCAAACTCCAAACTCTTAACTCCAAACTCCAAACTCCAAACTCCAAGACTGATACCCTGTTAATTAGGGCAAAACTTTTAGAAAAGTGTTGTAGTATCAATGAATTACCTTGTTGCCGTATTACCAGATCGCATTCAAGCTGAAGCTGCTTACTTAGCTTTAGAAAAAGAAGCCATAAAAAGTACCATCTTGGGGAAGGGATATAAAACTGCTGATGAGTTTGGCTTAATTGACCCTAAAGACCAAGCCAAAAAGCAAGCACGGCTTATGGCAACTTGGCTGATACCATTTGGTTTTTTTGCAGGTTTTACCTTTAGCCTGATTACCGGTTTGCACACTTTTGCCTGGGCGGGTGAAATTGGCAATCACATCGTTGGCGGACTGTTGGGTGCTGCTAGTGGTGCTATGGGTGGTGTGTTTGTCGGTGGCGGGGTTGGTTTGTTGGTAGGTAGCGGTGATGCTTTACCCTACCGTAACCGATTGGATGCGGGGAAATACTTAATTGTAGTTCAAGATTCTGAAGTTGTAACTCGTCAGGCAACCAAAATATTAAGGCAATTTGAGCCAGAAAATATTCAAGGTTATGCGGACACAAATAGCGTGTAGCAAATAAATCAAAGTTTACACATTACAACACAACGACTTGAGTTACTTCCTTGTTATTTGGAAGTGGCGCAAGCCGTTGTGGCAAAAAGTAAATCGGAAGTAGAAAAGCTCTTGGGGGTACGTGTTCCTGACGAATGGTATGCATCTGAAGTGCTGGATTTTTTCCCAATGTATACTCAGATGCTAATAGACGATCCTTTGCAATTGGGTTGGGGTGTATGGCTGATAATTCACATTAGACTTCTAAGAGAAGTCGGGAAAAGGGCAAGGGGAAAGGGGGTGCATGTTTGGTATTTTCCCTTTTTACACAAGAGTGCAAAAAGCACTAGCCGCAACTTAAAAGTATTGTCTCTCACACTCCAAATAATCATGTCGCCTCAATTCGCATTCTCCAAAAATTAGGAATGCGAGAAGCTAGTAGAAATGAAAACCTTATAAAATGGGAATTAAAGTTAGAATCTATTTAAGTAAAGGGCATGGGGCATAGGGCATAGAGCATTGGTAAAAAATAAATGACTAATGACTAATGACTAATGACTAAGTGCAAAGTCTGAGCGGAGGTTTCCTCCGCTCAGAACTTTGTAAGAGATGACTAATAACTAATGACTAATTCAGAATGTTGCCACGAGAAGAACTTTTAAAGGGTGTTGAAAATCGGGATAGTGTAGCTCGTGTAATTGACCAAGCAGAGCAAGCTATTAAGACTTGGGAAGTAGTTGTGACGGATTTTTTATCTCCTCCAGAATTGGCGGAAATTCAACGAGTATTTAGCCGATTAACAGAGGTGCAATTAGTGGTATGGGGTGGATATCCGCAAGCTGAACGCCAAAGAATAGCGATCGCTCGTTCGGAACTGCCGTTAGATGCATCTCAAGTCAGCCTTATAGCACTAGAAATTGCTGGTAATTTCTTGTTTGATACCGCCACTCACCGGGACTTTTTAGGTGCAATGCTGGGGACAGGAATTGTCCGTGAAAAAACAGGAGATATCATTGTTTTGGGAGAAAGAGGAGCGCAGGCCATCGTTGCACCAGAGTTGGCAGAATTTTTGTCAATGAATCTTAAACAGGTGCGATCGGTTCCTGTGAAAACTCAACCAATTGAGATTACGGAATTAAAAGTTCGAGAACCAAAGAAAAAAGAATTAACTACTGTGGAAGCTTCTTTGCGATTAGATGCGATCGCCTCTGCTGGTTTTGGTATGTCCCGCAGTAAAATGGTTGATTTAATTGACTCTGGTGATGTGCGTGTCAATTGGAAAGAAGTAACTCAAGCTAGTTCTCAAGTTAAATCAGGTGATTTAATCGCCATCCGCTCTAAAGGACGTTTAGAAGTTGGAGAAATTGCTGTTACTAAAAAAGACCGTTACCGCGTCCAACTAACTCGGTACATGTAAATAGAACTACCAATTTTCAAAATCATTGGGAAAGATGGATTCACTAAACCTAAATTCAAAACTTTATTCCCAATCGAAAATCCCAAATTCTATTAGTTTTTAAACCTTTTTGCCAAAATATTCAGCAGAATTTTTCGCGGCACTAATCCAGCTAATATACTTCTAATTTGAGTGGCAACATCACCAATAATAACCGTAGGCTGCCACTCTTCTAAAGCTTTTAGAGATTCCCGAACTACTTCTTCAGAGGAATAGACTGTTTCTGTACTTCCTGCCAAAGCTGGAGGAAAATTAGCTTCTGTAAAAAAATTTGTTTCGATTGGCCCTGGACAGGTAACTAAAACACGCACACCATATTGACGATTTTCTGCCCACAGTGCTTGACTAAAGCTAAGAATAAAAGCTTTACTAGCAGCATAAACAGAAAGATATGGTATCGGTTGAAATCCAGTAATTGAGGATACGTTAATAATACTTCCAGAACGACGTTGCCGCATTATTGGTAGAAATTTATGAGTTAAATCTACCAATGCCAAAATGTTTAACTGTACAATTTTAACTTGTCTTTCTCTATCTGATTCGGCAAAGTCACCATAGGAACCAAAACCAGCATTGTTAATTAATAAATCAATGGTTAATCCCTTTGATTGTATCGCGTCAAATACAGCAGCAGCAGCATTAGGTTCTGTAAGGTCTTTAGCGATAACATCTACTTTAACTTGATATTTTTCTTTGAATTTTTTAGCTAATTGGTTGAGTTTATCTTCAGAACGAGCAACGAGGACAAGATTTGTTTCGCGTGCAGCTAATTCCTCGGCAAAAGCTTTACCAATACCACTAGAAGCACCAGTAATTAAAGCAGTTGACATTATAAATATTCAAATAACTTTTAGCATTTTTTAAATATTAGCCATAATACATATAAATTTTAACTACCAAAAGTTATATACCTCAAAGATTAAAACTAACATCCAGTCATAAATAAGCTATTAGGCTTTTAAATTGCACAGTGTTTCATGGAGTTAACCGCTGACGACCAACACGAAACAAGGTGTCACTTCAATGCAGGGCTACCATTGTTCAGCCCAATAGATAATTTCTGAGGCAGAACTATTAATTGCAACGCCATAGCTATCTCCATGATTCCATTTGAAACCAGGTTTACCTCTATCTGTTGCATTTAAAACTAATATTTCATATTCATTTGTAAAAGTTCCCTCAGAAGAATCATTAGTGTAGAAAAAAGTAGTTGGCACACCGTTTGGTTGATTTATATGGTCGTTTGTGTCGCCTCCTCGATATTGATATTTGGCATTATTTCTATATTGTGAAAGTAGTTTTTTAATTTTTTCTGGAGAGTGCTTCAATCTGATTTGAAAAAAACTGCCTCCTTGTAAAAATCCAGGAGAGTAAGCCATACGAATATCTTTAGCATCTGTGGGGATTTGATTCGGAAAATGTTTTACATCCTCAAAGTCATACCACAATTGATTGCGAATTTCTTGATAGCGTGTTGTATCAGTGATGATTTCAGGTTCGCTACTATTGCTAAAAGCTTTTCTGAGGAAAAAACTTCCTCCAACAATACCAAGACTGCCAAGGGAAAATAGAACTATCATCACAGCTTGGATTATATGCGAGCGCTTCATTGAGTTGGGTATGTGTAATTTTTACAGCGATATACCCAACTACTAAACTATATTCGTA
>Ga0314816_1000044_pt1 | contig 15742 bp, 10 predicted proteins | sample MICome_6_FD_202353 | JGI IMG/M metagenome (GOLD analysis project Ga0314816, IMG submission 202353) | Metatranscriptome of soil surface biofilm microbial communities from soil inoculated with nitrogen-fixing consortium DG1, State College... ...
CCGAAGGGTAGCAATCGCAAAAACCACGAGATTCTGCGATTACTTCGCTTTGCTCGTAATGACAATTTAAAGGGTCTATAACGCCTAAAACCCTTACAGATAGTACTTGTGTGTACACTGTAGCCCCATCTCCCCATACTTCGGCTCCGCTCAGTACAAGTCTCCCCATCTCCCCATCTCCCCATACCCTACTTACTCTTGACTTTCGTCCGCTTCTCCTCTTGGCTACTCTGAACAATTGGGACGGTGAAGTGAAACTCACTGCCTTGGTCTTTGCCGGCGGACTTAGCCCAAATTTCTCCACCCCAGCCATTGACAATTTGCCGACAAATTGCTAGGCCCAGTCCAGTACCACTGGTGGTGCGTCGGAGCGCTCCTTCTTCTTGATAGAAACGGTCAAAAACGATTTCTAAGCGATTCGGTTCAATGCCCCGTCCTGTGTCAGCTACGGTGACTTCCACCATTTGATGGCTGTTGCGAATGGCGTTAATGGTGATTTCTCCTTGGGACGGGGTAAATTTACAAGCGTTGTCGATGAGTTTTGCTAGTACTTCTACTAGCCAATCGCCATCAGCTCTCACTAAGGGTAGGTTTTCGGGGATGAGAGTTTGGATTTGGGGGAGCTTTTCGGTTGAGGAACGGGTGCGGAGGCGGCTGAGTGCTAAATCTATACACTCTTGTAAAGTCAGGGATTCTGGATGCCATTCTACGCGACCGCTTTCTAAGTTGGAAAGTGTGAGGAAATCTTGCACGAGTTTCCGCATTCGTTCTGAGTCTGCAAGAGCTGTGTTGAGCATCACCTGTTGCAATTCCAAGGGCATATCTGGCTCGCTGGCTAGACTTTCTAAGCACACTTGAATGGTGGATAAGGGGGTACGCAGTTCGTGTCCGGTGATGGCTATCAGGTTGCTACGGGTACGGTCTAGGGCTTCTAGCTGCTGGTTGAGTTCTTCTAGGTTGGCGTAAGCTTCGGCTTGGATGAGAGCTGCTCCTACTTGGGTGGCGATGGCTTTGACTAAATCCAATTCCCCTGGTTGGCACTCGTGGGGGGGCATCTGGCAGTAGTGTAACTCAACGATGCCCAATAATCGTCCTTGATAAAATACTGGTTCCATGAGCCAAGAACGGATGGCAAATTTTTTGGCAATCAAGGAAAGCCCAGGCGAATTGATAACACGAGAATCGGTGAGTGTATCGCTAATACAAACTCCTTCGCCTTGTTGGGTAATGTCCCGAAATAGAGAATTTTTCTCTAATTCCCAGGTTTGTCCGCGGATAGATACAACACCAGCAGTCAAAAATTCATGTTCAATAATCGCTTGCTTATCTGTGGCTTGGGCGCGGTAAATTAAACAACGACAGGCCTTGAGGTGTTGTCCTAATTCTTGGGCTGCTATCTGGAGAACTTCGTGAGGATCGAGCGATCGCCGAATGGCAGTACTAATGGTATTGACTAATCGTTCTTTTCGTGCTTGGGCAGTAATTGAGCGGTAGGCTTTGTGTAATTTGTACTGACTAGCTTGCAAGTAAGTCACCAAGCGTTGCACAAACGGATCTGTGTCAATGTCACAAGCATATTCGCTGATTTGTTCTGCTCCAAAATAGGTTCTCGTTTGCCCAATACCAAACCTCTGACGCGCCCGCTCAATTTTGCTTGCTAGTTCTGGTCTGTAGAACAAAATCCTCTGTAACAATAACTCGGCGGCTTTGAGGCTAACTCCCCTTTCTGATGTCCAAATTCCTTCAAATCTTCGTGCTGTATCCATATCCAGGCTGGGGCTTTGCTCTGGCGCTTGCTTGTTTTTAGCAATAGAACCAAGGTTTTCTCGGCAAACCAAACAAGTCGCGTAGCTGTCAGCAATCACAACTAAATGCCACTCTTGACTTAAGCCATCATCTGGCTCAAAAGCTACCTTTTCATAGTGTTCCGAACTGTTAGCAAAATCAGTTTCCGGAGCTGACAACACGTATATTTGATTACTTCGCAAAGCAAGCCGCTGGTAACGATGAGCTTCTTGGCGGTAGAATCGCTCTCGCTGGAAACTAGCTATTATCAGGGGTTGAGCTAAAGTCGCAGCCAAAACTTGATCTTCCATCGCGTGGGAGAGCGCCGTTAATGAAGCCTTAAAATATAGCTGGGGCCGCAAGTAGGGTAGGGACTTTAGGAGATCGCTCAGCACAGAAGTCGAAATGCTCATGAATTATCGTTAAACGCCCAATCTCAACAAGATCCACGTCACAGCTGCATTGTACAAATTCCAAAGGACTCTCAAGTTAAATAGACAGTTTCAATATGTAAAGAACGCTAAAAAGCACTTTTCCCTTCAGCAAATGCAACACTTTGTTACCAATTAGCAAGAGTAAGTGCAGCTAGCTTCATTTACAAAATTTAAAAGTCTAGAGTAGGAAATAGAGCAACAGCGGCAATGCATTTGTCTTTCACACCTTGGTGTGCCGTAGTCATTTGCCAGGATCGCTTTGTTCTTAACTCAAATATTTTTATCCATTGGCTGACATTGTGATGTTTTAAATGATAGACCACTAAGCCCAATATACATTCTTGTTTGCCTTTATCATCATCGAACAAAGCAAAAGTAAAAAATTAAAAGGTGACGGACTGTGCTAAATTACAGTCTTCAAGGGATGACGGCTTGTAGAAATTTTAAAAATATATAGCAACGGACATATTGATTAGGACATCATATTTTGATCTCAAGGTAACAGGGTTGGGGGAAATGTCCTAACAATTAGTGGCCACTGCTATAAATACTGGAAAATTGTTGGCTGCTACACGAAAACAGCTAGCTTAGCCCACTGTTATGTAATTACTTAGGTCTTGCTAAAATTCGGCATCCACAAAGGTTTACAAGCCTTTTGTCTGCTATAAATCCCAAAGCCATGTATCAACTATGCTTGAATTGTGAATTTTGAGTTCTCAATTCGGCCGTATATTGCAATTTTCTTGCATGGTATCCTCTCTGAGGATGTATTTCACGCAATGCAGAACAGCTATAAATAATACCATTGCCAAAATAAAATATAGACCTGTAAATAGACCTGAAAACGGAAGTTTGCCTAATGACATCAGATGCGCTCATGACCCCGGAAAAAATTTCAGTTGATGGAAAAACTTTTATTGCTGCTGAACAATTACCGATTCCAGAGTGGCCTTGTGTTGTCAGTGAAAGACCACAGCCAACGCTGACGGTTAAAGATGACGATTTATTTTTGGTTACAGATACTATGGGGAACATTTCTGGCTGTTCCCTCAATGATGGCAATCCCAGCATGGGGTTGTTTTGCTATGATACCCGATTTCTCAATCGTTTGGAATTGCAAATTGAAGGGCGATCGCCTGTACTCTTAAGTAGTACTGCCCAAAAAGGCTTTTCACTCTCAGTATTGTGTACCAACCCCAGAATCGACGAACGCTTAAAAGCCGAAACTGTGGGAATTCGCCGAGAAATGGTGCTAAATGGCGCACTATTTGAAGAAATCGAGGTATCTAACTACAGTACAACCACCGTCAGTTTTGAACTCAGCATCAGTTTTGACGCGGATTTTGTTGATTTATTTGAAGTCCGGGGTTACGAGAGAGAAAAACGCGGTAGGCTTTTACGCCTAGTGGAACCAACGGCACAAGAGGGAATATTTTCTCTGGTGCATGGTGTTTCACCTGTAACCAAAGAGCCATCAGCCTCTAGGGAAGAATCTTTAACACTGGCCTATCAAGCTTTGGATGGCTCGGTGATGGAATCGCGTCTTTTGTTCCAGCATCGACAACCAGACTATTTCAAGGGTTACACTGCGGTTTGGCGGCTAGAATTGGCTTCTCACGAAACTCAAAAACTTGGTTATCGGGCAAACATGGTGACCAACAACAAGTCCACTTCAACTGTCAGCGCCCCCGCCACCTTAGGACAGGCGAAATCTGCTGAGTGGATGGAAGAACAACATTGGCTACAACAAATTACACGCATTAGCTCAGACAAAAGTATCTTCAATCGAGTGATTGAGCGAGCCGAGCAAGATATGTATTTGTTACGCCAGTCTTTTGGCAAGCATAAAACTGTTTCCGCTGGAGTACCGTGGTTTTCTACATTGTTTGGCCGGGATTCCTTGGTTACAGCTTCCCAAACCCTGATGTTAAACTCGCAAATCGCTAAAGAAACCCTAATACTACTTGCAACATACCAAGGTAAAACAGAAGACGAATGGCGGGAAGAAGAACCGGGTAAGATTTTACACGAGTTACGTTTGGGTGAAATGGCTCGCTGTCAAGAAATTCCCCATACACCATACTACGGTACAGTTGATGCCACTCCTCTGTGGTTGATGCTGTATGCAGAATATTATGCTTGGACTAACGATCGCGAACTCCTAGAGCTGCTTTGGCCGAACGCTTTAGCAGCAATGGAGTGGATCGATCGCAATACTAAAGAAACCAGCTACCTCAGCTACTACTGTAAATCTAAACGGGGTCTTGCAAACCAAGGTTGGAAAGATTCCGGTGATTGTATTGTTGACCACAAAGGAGAACTAGCCAACGGCCCCATCGCCTTGTGTGAAGTGCAAGCTTACGTCTATGCAGCAAAAATGCGCCTAGCAGAAATAGCCAGGATGAAAAAGCGCCTTGATTTAGCAGACCGTTGGCAAGAAGAAGCAAAAAATCTCAAGGTGCGTTTTAATCGAGATTTTTGGATGCAAGACCAGGATTTCTGCGCTTTGGCTTTGGATGGAAATGGTAAGCAAGTAGATAGTATTACCTCAAATCCCGGTCATTGTCTGCATTTGGGCATCTTCACACACGAAAAAGCCTACAATGTGGCAGAACGCTTGCGGGCACCAGATATGTTTAATGGTTGGGGCATACGTACTTTGAGTAGTTTGTCACCCGCTTATAATCCAATGGGCTATCATATTGGTTCGGTGTGGCCGCATGATAACGCGTTGATTGCAATGGGATTGCGATCGCTCGGTCTTATCGATCAAGCTTTGGAAATTTTCCAAGGTTTATTTGACATGACTAGCCAGCAGTCCTATCAACGTCCTCCAGAACTTTTCTGCGGCTACGAACGTAACGGCGATAATGCACCTGTGCAGTATCCAGTGGCCTGTACTCCCCAAGCTTGGGCTACCGGTAGTATCTTCCAACTACTGCAAATGATGGTCAACTTGGTACCTGATGCCCAAAATAACTGTTTGCGAATCATCGACCCGGCTTTACCAGAATCCATTAATCGCCTGTCCTTTCATAATTTACAAGTTGGTACTACAGTCCTCGATTTAGAATTCGAGCGTTCTGGTGGTACTACTGCTTGTCGCGTTGCCAAAAAACGCGGTAATTTGCGGGTAGTTATCGAAGCATAGGTTTGTAGAGACGTAGCATTGCTACGTCTCTACATCGGGTGGAATGACGAAAAATCCTTCAATGAGGTAATTTATTTTTTGGAAGTCTCTTAGCAAATTGCAACTTCCAGGTATGCACTAAGCCTAGCGTATCAGAAGCATGGAGGAGCGATCGCCAATTAAAAAACCTTAGTGAGCGCTTTCCATATTTTTTGCACCCCACCAAGGTTTATCCTAATCTTTAATTCTTAGTTTTTAATTCCGGCAATTTGCGATTTGAGATTTTTCCTCACAATCCAAAATCCCATATCCAAATTTGAATCGCTCCTAACTTTCTTTTATGCTTCCTCGGAATTTTCTCTTTTTTGCCCTGGAGATGCTTCATAAAGTGCATCGAGATGTTGGCGAGCATCTTCAACATTAATCGAACGCATCACCAATAATGGTTCTTTAATTAAATTGCCCGCGTTATCTAATAACTCTGGATGGGGTACAAACTGTTTTCTCGATGCATAATAACCAAAACTACCTCGTTCACCCATTGGCGAAGAATTAGCTGGATAAGTTCGCTCCCGATCGAAACTGAACATAATCAGGTTACGAATTAAATTACCAACGGCTATAAATGCCAGGATTGTAAAAGCAAAGATGTAAAGCAGGTGTAACATTGAATTTTCCTCCAGGGCAGCAATTTTTTAAAAGTTTATTTTGTAACGTTTTGGTTCGCCGACGCTGTGGCTTAGATTTAAGCTCACAGTGAGGGGAAATATTTCACGCACTTTTCGTGCGCTTGTATTGATATGGAGCGATCTGTCAACCGTTATTCCACTTACGGTAACATAGGATACATTCTTTTGTTAATCCAAACAAACTTAAGATAATGTTAAGAATTTTGTAGTATTTGTTTAACGACTGAATGCGTCGTCTTCAAATTGTTAAGCTGTCTGTGGTGTCTAACTTTAGCTGATGCTGTTTAGACTCCAGGTGTTTGACGAAAACGCATTGCCACTTTCCAACATTCTGTTACTAATTGATGCCAAGGCATTAGTGTTGCCATATCTACTCCGACTTGTCCGTCAGTAGCACTAAATAGCATTTTTGCGGTGTTTAGTTCTTCTTGCGCTTGTTTAACGCGACAGAGCAAGTCTGATTGCTCTTGGTTGCTCATAAATGAAAGTTGCTCGGTTTCTAGTAAATCGCGCGATCGCGTAAACCAATACTGAAAATCCTCCAGCAAAGGTTCTAAAACCGTTTTTAGCAAATCAGTCCCCGGTAAATTCGAGTCTGGCATAAATTTGAAGAATATTTCCAACTTGCTTACTAATATTAACGTTATTTACGATTCTTAACAATTATCTTATCTCTCTCACACAAAATAAATTGAAAAATACTGGCAAAATGTAACAAAAATCACATTTTTAATTATATATTTTTGCTAAGGGTTTGTACAGAACCCTGGGAAAGGTGTCTATAGGTATAGATGGGGCAGAGGGGCAGGGGAGATGGGGAGATAGGGAGATAGGGAGATGGGGAGGATGAGGGAGAATAATAACTCCGAGCGTCATCAGTCATCAGTCATCAGTCATGAGTCACCAGTCACCAGTCAACACTCCTCTATTGGGGAGTAGGGAAATCCGAATCATCAAATGGGGGCAAACAACGCTCAAGCAAGCAGCGATCGCTTAAGTTATGCTTTTAAAATCCTAATTGGTATCATGCTCTCATGTATTCTCCGGGTTTATCCCTGAAAGCAGAGGGCGATATCATCATTTCAGATACTAACATCAAAGATTACTAATCATGTTAGAACAAGGCACTATCAGTATTCATACTGAAAATATTTTCCCGATCATTAAGAAGTCCCTCTACTCAGATCACCAAATCTTTTTGCGGGAACTGGTATCTAACGCTGTAGACGCCATCCAAAAGCTGAAAATGGTATCCCGCGCCGGAGATTACACGGGAGACATAGGCGAACCAGAAATCGTTATTGCCATTGACAAAGATAACAAGACTCTCTCTATTTCTGATAACGGTATCGGCATGACCGCCGATGAAGTTAAGAAATATATCAATCAAGTCGCCTTTTCAAGTGCTGAAGAATTTATTCATAAGTATCAAGGCAAATCTGACCAGCCCATCATCGGTCATTTCGGTCTTGGCTTTTATTCTTCGTTCATGGTGGCGCAAAAGGTAGAAATTGATACTCTCTCCTACCAAGAAGGAGCGCAGGCGGTTCACTGGAGTTGTGATGGTTCTCCTGCTTTCACTCTAGACGAGTCATCCCGCACAACTCGCGGTACTACCATTACTCTCACCTTGCAAGGAGAAGAGGAAGAATTTCTCGAATCAGCACGGATTAAGAATCTTGTCAAGACTTACTGTGACTTCATGCCAGTACCAATTAAGCTGGATGGAGAAGTAGTAAACAAACAAAAAGCCCCGTGGCGGGAGTCTCCGAACAACCTGACCAAGGAAGATTACTTAGAGTTTTACCGCTATCTGTATCCTTTCCAAGAAGAACCTTTGTTATGGGTACATCTGAATACTGACTATCCGTTTATCATCAACGGGATTTTGTATTTTCCCAAAATGAGACCGGATGTAGATGTCACAAAAGGTCAGATTAAGCTATTTTGCAATCAAGTTTTTGTCAGCGACAACTGTGAAGAAATTATCCCGCAATTTTTGATGCCGATGCGGGGTGTAATTGATAGTACCGATATTCCCTTGAACGTATCCCGCAGTGCATTGCAAGGCGATCGCACCGTGAAGCGCATTGGTGATTACATTGCCAAAAAAGTCGGCGATCGCCTCAAAGAACTTTTCCGCGACAACCGCGAACAATACACTAGCATCTGGAAAGATCTCGGCACTTTCGTGAAATTTGGCGTCCTCAACGACGACAAATTCAAAAAACAAATCGAAGACATCATCATCTTTCGCACCACAAAGGCAATAGCAAATGGGGAGTCGGCATTAGAGAATAGCGAAACTCCTTCAGTTCAAGTTCAATCTAGTGAAGATGATGCTTGGCAAGATGTTACACCCACCCCTAACTCTCCACAGAGTACAGACGCCATTAATCACGTCTCTACCCAGTCTCCTTACACTACGCTGAAAGAATACTTAGAACGCAACAAAGAACGCCACGAAAACCGGGTTTTCTACAGCACCGATGAAGCCAGCCAAGCCACATACATAGAACTACACAAAAATCAAGGTTTAGAAGTTCTATTTATGGACTCCTTCATCGATACCCACTTCATTAATTTCCTAGAGCGGGAATATAATGATGTCAAATTTACGCGAGTAGACTCCGACCTAGATAACACCCTGCTAGACAAAGACAAAGCACAGGAAATAGTCGATCCCAAAACCAACAAAACCCGCAGCGAGAGCATCAAAGAATTATTTGAGAAATCCCTCAACAAGCCCAAAGTCAACATCCGCACCGAAGCTTTAAAATCAGACGATCCCCAAGGAACACCACCGGCGATGGTACTGTTACCAGAAATTCTTCGCCGCCTGCGGGAAATGAACGCCATGATGACACAGCAGACAGCAGAATTTCCCGAAGACCACATTTTGCTAGTGAATACTGCTCATCCACTGATTCAAAACCTAGCGCATCTCAGCCAAGGCAGTATCATTCAAGAAGATAGTGAATCACCCACAGATCAGTTAGTCAAAATGATTTGCCAACATGTCTATGATTTAGCCCTAATGACCCAAAAAGGCTTTGACGCTGATGGAATGAAATCTTTTGTTGAGCGATCGAATGAAGTATTGACTAAGCTGACAGAACAAGCCAGTAAATAATGGCGCATAGGGGATTGGGCATGGGGCATCCCTTCGGCTTCGCTCAGGGCAAGTGGGCATTGGGCATTGGGAAGATTTTCTCCCCCTTGTCTCCTTGTCCCCTTGTCCCCTTTTCCCTTTTCCCTTGGCGAAGCCATCTCCCCATCCCCCTCTCCACTTCTGTTGCCTTAGCCCTAAAATGGAAAGGCTGTATTAAAATAACAATCTGGAGATAGTTGCTATGTCTCGTCGCTGTGAACTAACTGGTAAGAAGGCAAATAACGCTTATTCTGTTTCCCACTCCCACCGCCGTAACAAACGCCTTCAGCACGCTAATCTACAAGTAAAGCGTGTTTGGTGGCCGAGCGGAAATCGCTGGGTGAAATTAAAGCTTTCTACTAAAGCAATCAAATCCCTAGAAACCAAAGGGATAGAAGCAATGGCAAAAGAAGCCGGTATTAACTTGAATCATTACTAATTAATGTCAATTGATAGCCTGAGATTTTTGTAGAAGAGAATACAGGTCATTGGTGGGGTAGCAACTGTTGTGCTACCCTATTTTTTATATTTTGAATGGTAATGGCAATACACTTGGATTAAAGATATGTATGAATAAATGCGCTAAGCTTCTAAAAGCTTCACATAACGCTGCTTGGTGTAATACCATTACACAAAATTTTTAATCTAAATTAGTTTTCTCACTTACTCTGCTTTGCCTACTTGCCATCTGTATCAATCTTAAGGTGAAACGGTATATAACTGGGCGATCTGTTCTGGCGTAAAAAAGTTCTTAGTTGATGTGGCATAGTTGCTTTTAAGCAGCTTTACTTTTTTAGTATGCAACTTAAGTTTCGATTAGCTTACTACAATATCTGCTTTTTTATCCAAGCACGAAAAGCTTTAAGTGTTGCATTTCTGCCTGTTGTGACGCTTTGTTCAAGATATTGGGGAATTGTTTCGGTTAGTGGGAATGAAGGAAAGTTTAAGCTTTGCCCAGATTCTACATAATGACCATCTTGCAAAATATTAATTTTGAGCTTTCCTCGTTCAAAACGCCAAAGTTCCGGCACTTTTAGTGCTTGATAAATATTAGGGTGAGTCCGAGAAGTAATATCAATTTCTAAAGCTAAATCTGGAGGCGGGTCTACTGTTAAATCTAACCGCCTTTTTTTGCGAATTTTTGATTCATTTTTGATATAAAAACACTGGTCGGGTTCTATACCTTGAGCCATTGCTTGGTTTTTGAATGTCGTAGAACCAAGGCTGATGAACTCAGTATTTAGTTCTTCTAGAAGCGCTTTGACTAAATCGCTAATAATTTCTTTATCAAATTCATGTTCTGGCAGTGGTGCCATAATCTCTAATATTCCGTTGTCATAAGCAATTCGGGCTGCACGGTGTTCGCCTAATTCCTCTAGAATTGTTTCCAATTCCTGCCAGGTTACATCTTGCAGTAGCACTCTTTGTCCCGGTGGAACATGGATGCGCTTGAGTTCCAACAACATCATCTCCACTCCCAGTAGCTCAAACCTAAATTTACCTTACTCTAGTTGACTAGGGAACTGTGACTAATTTTGTGGCTTCATCGGTGAAATAGGCCGCAGCTTGTTAAGCTTGTTAGTGGCGATCGCTTGTTTAAAAAATCTTCATAAAAGTTTATTTATGTATAAGCTTGCTCGCATACATATAAGCGATCGCAAAAGAAAAAACCTCTGGAATCCCAGAGGTTTCGGTTCCTGATTTAGTTTCTACTCTTTACTACAAGTTCTCCTTAGCCATTTCCTGATAGCGAAGAAGATTATTTTGTTTACAGCCTGAGTACTGCTGAGTATATTGGCTGTAACCCTGATTTTTGCGTCTAGGGACTTTTAAATAAAAAATATTCCATAGAAGACTGTTGACCGTTGACCGTTGACAGTCAGCAGGGGTCACTGATGGGTAGGTAGGGGTTCCCCAAATGAAGCAAGTGGCGCTGTGTTGACCGAAATCCTTAGTAGTAGCGTGTCAAGGCTAAAATGTTGCAATAAACAATGTTTTTAGTTGCGCCTTAGCACCTTCCAAACAATAAAGCTAATGCACAACTTTAGTCTAGACACGCCAGTAGTGGACTGACACAGCTAAAATAGTGCATTAGAAAATTCTTGTGGGGTGGGCTTCTAGCCCGCCCTGGAAGGGTGAGGACACCCATCCCACAATAAAATCTATTGCAACAATTTAGCCTTGACACGCTACTACATTTACATTTCATTCTCAAGGTAGATACAGATATACGAAATATAGTAGATAGTAATTTACATAATTTTATTACTATGGACAGATGTAAACTTCCTAAAAAATTAAGCAACTATGAGATTTTTGGCAATCATTGTTTAACAAACAATCAGTTAAATATTCTGGAGGTTTATCGAATAAAAAAAACAGATTGTAGCTTATTTTTTCAAAAAATTTAATAAAGAAGCAATCGATTTTTGAGATATATTAATTTTAAAAATTTCATAAATTTATTATCAAGTTTTTACGAAAAAATCATATTTTTTTGTAAAAACTCTTGACTAAATGTGGGATTATTTTTAAATAAATAGCAGTGGATAAAAATAAAGCTTGAATAACTGTCACTTTTTTATTAAGCTTTTATTTCAGAGAGGTTCAAATCTATCACTATCTATTGATGAACAATTAGCTGGTTCTAGGATACTGTAAGAAATAGATTTGTACTCATACCTGACCTGGAATGTTTTTAAGTGTCAATTTACCAAACAAGAGCCAAAATCTTGTAGGTAATCAAAACTATTAAGAGGTTAACCTCTTAAGCTGTATTGCAGAATTTAGTAAAATTATTAAAATAAGGGCTACCCGAAGGCTCGAAAGTGTTTGCCTATTACCATCAACCAGGGGCGAATGGTTGTAACCAGTACCATTATTGCACTGGGCTTCAGGAAAGTCTGTCAAATTCTAGGCGTTAACCAGTGAAGAGTTGACTGGTTCTAAGTGTTTTACCATTAACTGTCACAATTTTATATTTTTGGTGTAAGTTGTGCCTTTTGTGAATTGAATCAATCTCAAATTCAAAATTCTTTGACTACTTTATTAAGGCACATAAAATTTATGTCTAGGAGTATATTTTGTCAAGGCTGTTTGCTATTTTTCAGCTATCTTTTTTTAGCTGCTTAAGAATGCAGTCCATAAGCAAAATTTTGCTACACAGACATAATCAAAGCTCAGGTAATATGTCTCAGATTTGGCTGTTACTTTCCAAGTGAAGACCATCAACGGCAATTTTTAAGCATTTAAATCTGAGAAAAACAATGAAAATCTCTCTAATTTTATCAAAGTAGGGAGTAATAGATAGCGTTAATTACACACCAGCACAATATTTCATCAACCTTTGAGGAGGAATAGTGACTTTTGGAGGTTTTATTCTTTCTTTAAAGCTGAAGAACAAGTGTAAAAGATAAATTTGCCCACATTTGATAGTTGACGGCAACTGGTAGAAATTATGTCAGAATATTCAGGTCAAGACAATGCTTTTGAAAGCTATGATATGCACGAAAGCAAGTTTTTAACGCCTTTTCAGCGAAAAGCGCTACTGAAAAATTTGCAAACAAATTTACAAGCAGAATATCGTCGGCGGATTGAAATTATGTTGCTGGCGGATATGGGTAAGTCTCAAAGCCAAATTTGTGAAGCTTTAGGTTGTTCGCAGGAAATGGCGCGGTATTGGATTGGGATTGCAGAGGCGGGTATGGCGCACAAATGGAATGAGCGTCCTATCGGTAGACCCAAGACTGTTAACGATCGCTACATCGAACGTTTGAAAGAATTAGTCAGTAATAGTCCCCGTGAATATGGCTATGCATTTAGTTATTGGACAGCACAATGGTTGAGCAAACATTTAGCAAATGAATTTGGTATTCAAATTACCGATCGCCATATCAATCGTTTACTCAAACAAATGGGTCTTTCCACCAAACGTAAAAACAATCAGCCACAAGAAACTGACCAAAATAAAGATGCTGGTATTACAATTTCTGATTTGCAATCTAATCCTGAAGCTAACGTAAATTGGTCTTTTAATTTAATTCAGTCAAATAACTAAACTGTCATTAAAGCAATTCGATTTAGTTGTAAAAAATGTCGGTGTTGATTGTTGACTGTTGACTTTTAACAGTTAACGTTCAACAACCCTAAGATGTAAAATTCACAAGTTATTTGGGATTTCTATGGTCATTTTTCCTTTGTCATTTGATTAAGCATTAATGACTAATGACTAATGACCAATGACCAATGACTAAATACAGTTTTGGAGATTAGAAAATGTCATCAGCATTTTCTCAGCAATATTTAGCTGAACAAATAACTCGAACTTTAGGTGACTCGCTATCAGATGAACAACTGCAAAAATGCCTCAAAGTAGTAGAAATTATCGAACCACCAGTAGCAAAGCAGTTTTGGGAAGCAACTACAGCTGAGCCGGGAATTTATATTGTTCTCAGTGGTAAAGTGAGGCTTTTGGATAGCTCTAATAACTTAATTACTACTTTTTTGTCTGGAGCATCATTTGGCGAGTTGACTTTATTTCCAGAATATCAATTCAATCCTTACGTTGCTAGAGCTTCTGTTAATTTAAAGCTTTGTTATCTCAAACGAGAGATTGTAGAAGCAGTAATTTTGACCTCGGCTAGCATCAGGAATCGCCTTTTAAAACGTGCAGAAACTTGGGATTTACTTCTTTTATGTTCCCACAATTCCTTAATTAATCTTAATGGAAGTGTAGAGGAGATATTGAAAGCATTATCTTTATTTCATCGTCACATTTTGGAAAGTGGTTCTTTAATGAGTAATCTCATCCAAGATAAACACTTGTGGTTACTTCATTGTGGGGAAATACAAAACTCTGGCGGACAGAGATTAACGCCGGGAAAAATTTATTTAAATCCAAAACATGGAAATTGGCAAGTAACTCAACCAACCATTGCTTATAGTTTGAGTAATGCTGATTGGCAAACAGCACTACAACATTGGCCGCAATTAGTAGAGTTAATAGATTTTCAAGAACGTCAAGCTGAAGTGGCTAGTAGGGAGTCGGGAGTAGAGAGTGCGGAAAGTTTTTCTCAATCCCCAATACCCAGTCCCCAATACCCAATCCCTAAAGTTGAGTCGAAACAAAAGCCAAATAAACAACGACCATACTTTCCTAGTCCAAAAGTCAGGGCTGGGCATTTTTTCGGGCGTTTGACAAAACGATATCCATTTTTTGAACAACAAAGCGCTTCAGACTGTGGTGCATCTTGCTTGGTAATGATTAGCCGCTATTGGGGTAAGCGCTTTAATGTCAACCGCATACGGGATTTGACTAACATCAGTCGTAGTGGCGCATCAATGCGAGGTTTGAGTGTCGCCGCAGAAACTATGGGCTTTGCGAGTCGTCCGGTAAAAGCTAGCTTAGATAAATTAGCACAACAACCCCTACCAGCGATCGCTCACTGGGAAGGCAAACATTATGTTGTTGTCTATGAAATCAATCAAAAACGTGTGATTATTGGCGACCCCGCCATCGGTCAACGTAACCTGACTCATAGCGAATTTAAAACCGGTTGGACTGGTTATGCTTTGTTATTACAACCCACAGATTTACTGAGAGAAACCGACGAAACAATTACACCATTTTGGCAGTTTTTTGATTTAGTAAAACCCCACTCCCAAGTATTGATAGAAGTATTTATCGCTTCAGTATTAATACAATTACTTGGACTTGTGATGCCTTTATTTACTCAGTTACTCTTAGACCGAGTAATTGTCCAAGGTAGCACCTTAACTTTAAATGCCGTTGGTTTAGGATTACTAATTTTTAGTTTTTTTCGGGTTGCCATTACTGGACTGCGGCAATATCTGTTAGATCACACAGCAAATCGCTTGGGGCTAGCACTATTAGTAGGTTTTATTAAACATACTTTTCGCTTGCCTTTAGCTTTTTTTGAGTCGCGTTATGTAGGCGATATCGTTTCTCGCGTCCAAGAAAATCAAAAAATTCAGCGATTTTTAACTGGAGAAGCTCTTTCTATTTGCTTGGATTTGTTAACAGTATTTATCTATGTTGGATTGATGTTTTGGTACAGTTGGCAAATGGCGTTATTATGCTTGGCAATTGTACCACCCTTTGTATTGTTGGCGCTCATCGCTACACCTTTTTTGCGCCGCATCAGCCGCGAAGTTTTTAATGCCTCAGCCCACGAAAATAGTTATTTAATTCAATCCCTCACGGGTATTCGCTCTGTTCGCTCCATGGCAATCGAGCAAACAGTACGCTGGCGTTGGGAAGAACTGCTAAATAATGTCATTAAAAAGACTTAGTGGACAGATAATTAGTAATCAGCTACAAATTTTCAGTTCTGGCATCGAATCCTTAGTGACCACTGGATTACTTTGGTTTGGTGCGTGGCAAGTAATCCAAAACCAACTGACCATAGGGCAATTAGTGGCTTTTAATATGTTGTTAGGCAACATTATTAGACCTTTTCAAAGACTCGTGGTGCTGTGGAATCAATTACAAGAAGTAATTATTTCCACAGAAAGAATTAATGATGTGTTGGAA
>Ga0314816_1000046_pt1 | contig 15638 bp, 15 predicted proteins | sample MICome_6_FD_202353 | JGI IMG/M metagenome (GOLD analysis project Ga0314816, IMG submission 202353) | Metatranscriptome of soil surface biofilm microbial communities from soil inoculated with nitrogen-fixing consortium DG1, State College... ...
CAAGTATAAAAAATCAATGTTAACACTCAACATCTCTGTGTTGAAAAAAGTTATGAGTGATGCACAAAAAAACCGTAACTTTCGTTGCCTTAATGTTAATTTAATTCCTGTCTAGGGAATTATATCTATAAAGGAACTTATCGCTTAACGGTACAAATCGTGAAAGTTTGCTGCTAAACAAATTAATTTAAGAAAACTCGCTCAAAAATATGGAAGTTAAATTAGGATTCGGAGCTATTCCAAAACCTCAATATGTGTTTGTCAGCAGAGAACCCGATCATTGTTGGTATATGCTATCTGAAGATGAAAAACGCATCCCAATTTATGAGAGAGCTTTAACTGGGGCGATAACAGGAATAGAAGTTAATAAAAAGGTTGAAAATACATTTGGAGAAGTTAACAGAACAGATTTATATGTTTTAGCAGATAAACCTTATATTATTCGTTCAGGAAGCGATACTTACTTCTGTAAAAGCTTATTGTTATCTTTAGATATTCTTACTCTCGAACAACTGCGTCATCCACTTACTATTACCGTTAGTCCTGGAGATAAAAAAGTAGTATTCTGCAATATTTACGATCCGGTTAATTATCATTCTATAGGTGTTAGTTGGGATGGACACAAGGAAAATAATTGGCAAAGTATAGGACAAAGAGTAAGTTTAAAAATTAATTCTATTCAAAATAGAAATCAAGAACCAATACAAATACCTGCTAATACAACATCCTCAGAAGTCCATGCAGGTTTAATAGATCAAACTGACAGATATTTAATACAATTAAATTGGACTCCAGAACAAGGTAGGGAGTATTTACAACAGAAATATGGCAAGCGATCGCGTTTACAACTCACTGATACAGAAATTCTCGAATTTATTGATTATCTGGAAGGAAAGCTAACTCAAAATTGCTAAATTTAGCTTCTTAGGTTGACAGTCCTTGAGAGCCAGGATAAGCTCTGTGTGCTGGACAAATTCTGCTGGACTAACTCATTTAAAATCAGGGTTGCCAAGCGTAAACGTTCAGTTGGTGACAAGTTACAAACGACTTAGCTGTATATTTATTGGGCAGTTTTGGATATCATAAACCCTCCTGTCCCTAATCCTAACAGTTGCGATCGCTTTACCTGATGCAATAGAAAGACTGCGGCAACGAAAAGCAATTGTAGAAATTAGTAGTATTTCATAATAAGTAATACTGATGAGCATTAATTTATCTATTTGCAAGCAATTGCCTTTACCCGATCAAAGAGTTGTTCAATACGAGTATCTAACGTCAGAAAATCGTCTGTTGGCCATTTTTCATTAAGTAAACAAAATAGCTGTTTACCAACTGTTGCATCATCACCAAAACCACCCCAATTACAACTAGTCATCACTACAAGGAATATCTCTGCCTTAGGAAAGAATTCTTTTAATTTTTGTTCTCGATATTGAAAATGCTCGTACCAATTTTGTCGATGCCAACCAAGTTGTGTTTTGCATTCAATAATAGCAAGCAATTCATCACCACGCCAAACACTAATATCAGGACGCATAGTGTTACGTTTTCTTTGAATGGGACGTTCAGAAGCGATTTTCAAGTCAAGATTTTCTAAATCATTAAACAACTTGAGAAAGAAAAGTACTGTTTCCACAAAGAAATCTGAACCCGCTTGAGCCACATCCTTGTTAAGAAACTTTTTGACTTCAAATTGAGAACGATAAAAAGCACGCAGACGGTTTGCGATCGCCTGTGAATAATCAAACTCACTAGACAATGTATTGTTATATTTTATTTGCTCGTATGAACGCTGTAATGCTGACGCTAAATTATCCAATGTCTGAACATATTCATCTTCAAACTTTACAGACATAATTATAGATGTGTAAACTATTTGACTGATATCACCATAATGAGCGACCCCAGTACATAGGCGGATGAGGAATTTCACGGAATCAGTGAAAAATTTTAACCATCATGTCTTTGTTTACAATAGACCTGCCTTAAAAATAGGGCATTGGGCATTGGGCATTGGGTATGAGAATATTGATTTTTATTGTTCCTTGTGAGCGCAGCTCATGGAGTAAGAGTGCAAAAGTCCTTCTTTTTGTCTTCTTCTTTGCGTCTTTGCGCCTTTGGGTGTTAGCGTACTCCTACGGAGAAGCAAGCTACGCGGAGCGTCTCGTAGAGAAGCGGGGCGTAGCCCGATAAAAAATTATTTATGCAAGAGTTATAATGCAAAATATTGCAATAGAATATGTTGCAATACAACTTTTACAAAACAATGAGCAAAGAAAACATTACGTTTCGGATAGATAGCGATAAAAAGGCTGCGCTTGATGCGATCGCATCTGGAATAAACCGCGATCGCAGCTACGTACTTAATGAGGCGGTAGCTGCTTATGTTGAAATGTATCAATGGCAAATCGATCAGATTCAAAGCGGGATTACTGAAGCGGATGCTGGAGATTTTGCCAGCGATGAAGAAGTAAAAGCAATTTTTGCAAGACTAACTAATGCGGATTAAGTGGCTGCGCCGTGCGCTTCGGAACTTGGAACAAGCCCATAGTTACATCTCCAAAGAAAATCCAGAAGCAGCGCAGGAAGTAATATTGAAGATTCAACTTGCTGCGAGTCAACTTGAGAATTATCCTTTTATGGGGCGGCCTGGACGTGTAGAAGGCACAAGGGAGCTAGTAATTTCTAGCACGCCATATATTGTTATTTACCGAATCAAAGAAGAGTCAGTAGAAATTCTTCGAGTTCTCCACACGTCAAAGCGGTATCCAGATTAGCGAGTCAAACAATAACTTCATGCTTGCATTGTCAGCATTTGCCGTTCTCTATCAGCCGCATAGCTTAGGCAAGCTAATATATCCTCTCGTGTCAGATAAGGAAAGTCTTCAAGCACTTCCTCGTAGGTCATGCCAGAGGCAAGATAAGATAAAACATCGTATACAGTAATTCGCATTCCTCGAATACAAGGTTTACCACCTCGCTTCCCTGGTTCGATTGTAATAATGTTTTGGTACTGCACAGCTATTCAACCCTCAAAAATCATCATCAACAAAAAATTCAGCATCATCTTGTAATCGAGAATTACTCTGTCCATAATCAGCAAGATTCCAGAGGGGTTGCAGAAGTGCTGTACCAATTAATCCAATAACTGCACTAAAAGCTAAAACTAAACCTGCTGGTATTTGTATTGATTGAAATGTTAAGAATTTTAACGAAACTGGTGTGGCATTTTGAACTGAAATAATTGCGATCGCCACTATCCAAATAGCTACAACTACGATTGTTAATAAAGGAGCTAAAGTTTTCATATATTAATAAAAGTTAGGAGTTATGAGTTAGGGGTTAGGAGTTTTGAGTGAGGAGTTTTGAGTTTAGAATGACGAGTTTGGAGTGAGGAGTTATGAATTCAGATTTTGAGCGAAGTTATAAATTAAGAGTTAAGAATTGCTAATTTACAACTCTTAACTATTAACTCCTAACTCCTAACTATTAACTCCTAACTCCTAACTATTATGCTTCTAGCTTAGCAATGGTACTTTCCATCTCCTGAGAGATTTGGCTGAGTTTTTCGGGAGAATTGGTTTCTAGGTAAACGCGCACCAAAGGTTCTGTACCTGAAGGACGCAGCAGTATCCAGCTACCTTCTTCTAGATAGAGTTTAATGCCGTCTTTGCGCCCGACTTCCTTGACTTTAATTCCGGCGACTTCTGAGGGAGGATTTTTGGTGAAGGAGTCGATAACAGCGGTTTTGTGTGACTCGGTGAGGTGCAAGTCAAGGCGCGTGTTGTAAAGTGGGCCATCAGCTTCAGCGATCGCTTCCTTAACTAGCTGACTTAGGGGTTTACCTTCATAAGCAATGGCTTCTGCCACTAGCATATCAGCTAAAACACCGTCTTTTTCGGGAATATGCCCAATTACACTTAATCCGCCTGATTCTTCCCCTCCAATCAGTACGGCAGTTTCCCGCATTTTTTCACCGATGTATTTAAAGCCTACTGGTGTTTCATAAATTTGCAGCCCATATTTAGCAGCGAAATTATCTAGCAGGTGAGTTGTAGCCACAGTGCGGACGATAGCGCCGCTTTTGCCTTTATTTTTGATTAAATGTCGTGCTAAAACTAACAGCACAGTATTCGGAGTGAGGACGTTACCTTGTTCATCAACAATACCAAAGCGATCGCTATCGCCATCTGTGGCCAAACCCAAATCGGCACGATCCTTGACTACTGCTTCCACTAACTCTACTAGTTGTTCGCCCTTTGGTTCTGGCATTCCGCCGCCAAATAATACATCCCTCCAGGTGTGGAAACTTTCTAATTGAGTGCCACTATGTTGCAAAACTTCATCTAAATAACCGCGAGAAGTAGAATAGAGAGCATCGTATTTTACTTTTAAATTAGCGCTCTTAATCTTTTCTACATCAAGCAGAGTGTAGATAAATTGCAGGTAATCTGGCTTGGGATCGAAAGTAGAAATTGAACCAGATGGATTGTTGCTAGGCAGTTCATCCGATGCAGTTTCTATATTTGCCACAATAGTATCAGTAATCTCTGGAGTGGCAGGTCCAGCATAATCGGGGATATATTTAATTCCACAGTATGGTGCTGGATTATGGCTAGCAGTAAACATTAACGCCCCAGCGGAATTTAGGTGACGGGCGTTGTAGGCAATTACTGGTGTGGGACAATCCCGGTCGGTAATTTTTACAGTCCAACCCAAATCTGCCAAGACTTGGGCGGCTGTGCGGGCAAACTGGTCAGCTAAAAACCGAGTATCGTAGGCTATAAGTACTGGTCTATCTTTTGTATAGGCTGTTTCGAGGTAACTGGCGATCGCTCTTGTAACTTTCCGCACATTGGGGAAAGTAAAGTCATCGGCAATAATGCCTCGCCATCCATCGGTACCAAATTTTATCTTGCTGGAATTGCTACTAGCGCTCATTTTTGCCACTTGCTCCCGTACATCATCAGTACTATTAAAAGCTTCCCGCAAAGCGTGTGTAGCAGCAAGTATCCTCCGGAGTTATGTTCGGTGGAAACTGCCGGACATAATTTATCCCACCGTACTTTCTCTCACTGTTTTCGAGCGATGTCAACCCCCGATCGACCTTTTGCCAGTTATCACCTCTGGTCTTTAGTTGCCCCAGCGTCAGGGCAAGAACGCTGGCATTGCCAGATGAGACGGGGGTTTATCAAAGCGCGGCAACACGAACCAGAAGTCAAGGCACTATTAGCCAAAGCCACTGCACCCCAAAGAATTGGGATACTTGCCCAAAAAGGCGTTTATGAATTTCATAATCACAGACACCTGCTACAGCGATCCGATGGAGTGGAAAAAGTTGCACAGCTACTAAAATTAGGCAACTCCAGCGATTTAGTCCGCCAAAGGGTGCTGCAAATTTTGAAAAAATATCATGATGCGCCCTTGTTGTTGAATAAAAATATTATTCAATTAACTCCCGGCGATGAAGGTTTTCCCAAACCGATTGTTATCGAACAAAAAAATTCTTGTTTTCGCTTATATGCAGCGATGGACTGCGTTTTTATTGAGAGCGATCGCACTTTACATATTTTAGACTTCAAAACTGGAAAATCAGCTTTTGACCACAGACAAGCTTTAGTTTATTTATTAGCTGCTCGTTATCTTTATCCTAGACATAGAGCAGTCGCATCATTTTATAACTTAGAAATTGGTAAAAAATCCGATTTAATTAGAGTTAACAATAGTGAATTAGCATCCTTAGAATTGGAATTAGCTAATATTGCCCATAAACACCAAGAAGATTTACAAAAATATCAACAAAAAACCGATAATTTTAGTGATATCTTTCCCCCAAATCCCGGTTATCACTGTCGTTTTTGTCCATTTAATTCTATCTGTGAGTTTTCACAATTTGACTCAACTCAACCCCATCCAATGCCCAGTTTAAAGGTGCATGAATAAGTAGGGGGCAGGAGAGAAGAGGCTTTTGGGATTTTGCTAAAGACGGGGTAATCATAAGTGATTAGCCAGACATGATATCAGCTTGTAACTAGAGATACAACACCATTCGCAAACCCTCGTCTACCTCCTCCTGCAAATAGTCTGGTAGTGAACCAATACGTTCAGTCAGAAACGCTTTATCGACTGTAAAAATCTGAGATACATTAGCCACAGAATCTCTAGATAAACCTAATACTTCACGAGGCAATAACACATTACCTGGTGCTTCCGCTAACTGAGTATTCGAGGTGATGATGACAACGATAACTGTATTAATACGGCTTTGATTAAAAACATCATCTTGAATTACCAACACGGGACGATGATATCCAGGCTCTGAACCTACTGAGTTAGGTAGATTCGCCCACCAAATTTCTCCCCGAAACATTACCAATCCTCATGAGGCAAAGACATAAACTGCATCTTTGACATTACTGGATCTAGCTCAGAAGACTCTTGGGAATAAACTTGGTTCAGCTTGTGCAAAATTTGATTGCGGTTGTACTTTTTCAAATAAGCTTTTAACGCTTTTGTGTAAAGCTCGCTACGTGACAAACCTAGCTGCTGAGCTAGTGCTTCTGCTTCTTCAAAAACTGAGTCTGGAAGCGAAATTGCAGTTTTCATAATCACCTTACCTGCAAATCTGACTTTTTAAGTTATACCTTGGTTATACCAAGACTGCAAGAGCGATCGCACTCAGAGAATAGTAAATAACTTTTCTGTAGATTACCGTTTGCGAACAACAAAGCAGAAATCAGAATACCAGTATTAAAAATAACACTTTCTTCAAGTTGTATTGAGTTAAAGTATGGGGATTTCCCTCTTATCTGTTCCCTTTTAATGACTAAGCAAACTTTGACGAGAATCGTAGCAAAGTGCCAAGGCGATCGCGAGAAATTATCCTTGACACCATAGCCAAATAAATTTAAAAAGCTGGCAATTCTTTAAGAATTGTGAACCGGATATGATTAATTGCCAGATCCCCAATCGGAATATCTTCTTTGGTTAACCGCGCACCTTGACTAGTCAAAGTTTCAAAGGAGATACCCTTACCAATTTCAATGTGATACCAGCACAAGCCCATAAAAAACCGCGTGGGATAAGGGCCGCCATGACCGACATCATCAGGATTTGATTCCATTGGCAACCAACCAAAATTCGGTACGTAGAATTCCAGCCAAACATGATTAAAATCAGGTTGTAGCGGTACACCTTGGTGTTCGCTGTAAGGTGGACATTTATACCTGCCAACAGTACGACAAGGAATACCATTCAAACGGCATAGAGCAAGTAAAACGCCGACATATTCACCGCAGGAACCAACGCCACGTTCTAAAACTATATCTGGAGCATCAATGTAAGGTTTGATACCATACGATAATTCATCGTATACATAATTACGGATATTATACATTTTCCGTAATAGATTGGTTTCCGAACCAATGGCATCTCTGGCGGCACGGCGGACAATACTAGTATCCATTGCTAAGTCGTCGTCATCTACTAGATAGCGGCTTTGCAATTCTGGTGATAGTTCGGGGATATTTTCCACATCCTTTGGTGTAATGCGATACTTAATTCCGCGAACTTCTAAAAGTGCTTTCCAGCCAAATATGTGGCGTTCCCCTGGGGTAAGGGCATCAAATTTAAATACTGCTACCCGTTGTCCATCTGTCACTTCTTCGGTGAAGGGTATACCAATGGGTTCGACGTTTTTCACCTTTTGACGCTCGGTTTCTGATGGTAGGGCAATGCGCCATTCAACATCGGGTAAATAAACTTCGTCTAAGGGTGCGATTTCCTCAGCATAGGACATTTCTATAAGATAGCCATTGGAGAGGGCGTAGCGCTTATCTGGCTCGTAATGATAATACAGGGGATGAATAAAAGTACGATCGCGGTAAGTTAGCTCGTGGTTAGGATCGGCATTTGGGTTGTCCCGAATATAAGGCTCCTCAGAGGCATAGGCGATATAGAGACTTTCTTTGCCTGTGTCGCCATCTTGATGTATAGCGATACCTGTAGGCGATTCAAAGGGCGTCAGCACGCTAAATTGAACTTCTCCAGTGGCTCTGTCCATCGCGTAAACTGTTTGTTCTGTGCGATCGCAAATCCACAACGTTTCCTCGGTAACTGCCAAATTTTCTACACCAACTCCAGGGGCATAAAACCTAGTAATTTCTTTTCGGGTTTCTCGGTCAAAAATCAAAATGTAGCCTAACCTTTGGCAGCTGATGTACACTGTTGTATCCCAAACAGCAACGCCATTGGCTGGATAAGGCAATGTGACGAAATGTTCCAAGCCCAAAGCATTGAGCTTGCATAAATAAACACTATGGTCGCGGCTCACCCACAGTGTATCTTCCCAAATTCCTAAACCAGTGACATCGGTGAATTCCTTAACTTGATGCGGATTGATAATTTTGCTGTTGTCAGACGTAGGATCGATCTCTAGTAGATGCCCTTTGAGACTGTCAATGGCAATCAGTCTATCCTTAATGAAAGCAATACCGTACAGGGTAGCAGCAGTAAGCGGTCGAATTGTTTTTTGCCCAAACATCTGGCTAACAGTCAAAGTGGGGAGTACAAAACTCATATTAAATATTTATTAAATGGTTTAGCACGTTTAAGCAATTCCAAATTAGTCTGGAAAAGTTTGCTATAAACCCAAACCCAGCTGGCAACTTGACCCAAAATTCCAAATCCAGAAATGCAATGGCGCTATGCATCCTGGCTAAAAACTGGATGCAAATCTAAGCAGCAGCAGCTTAAAATTAATTGTGGCATATCCTTTAGAGCCAAAATTCAGGCTTATAGTACTTACAATTATCAGGACAAAGTGTTTACAAAAACTCTTTCGTAAGAAATAACACAGTTATGTCAGAGATATGTCAACAGAAGAGAAATTTGCAAATTAAAAGCATAGCCTTTACACTCATAAGATTTAATATTGCTTTAATGTAACTTTAGGAGATGGTTTTCCAGCCATCACTAAATTATGATCGAATTTTGTAACCATTTCCTGTGACTTACACGATGTCTGCTAATTCTCTACCTGAAGATGCCGCTGTTTGGCATAGTATAGAAGTTGATAAAGCGCTAGGCCTGCTTGATAGTAATCCAGACAGTGGCTTAACACCCGAAGATATTCAACAAAGGTTGCAAAAATACGGCCCCAATGAACTCGAAGAACATGGTGGTCGCAGCACTTGGGAAATTCTGCTGGATCAGTTCAAGAACATTATGTTATTGATGCTGATTGGTGTCGCTCTGATTTCTGGGGTTTTAGACCTTATAGCTTGGCAGTCAGGGAGCTTGAAGGCTGGTGAAGTACCATTCAAAGATACCATTGCTATCTTAGCAATTGTTATCCTTAATGGCATACTAGGCTATGTCCAAGAAAGCCGTGCAGAAAAAGCCCTAGCAGCCCTGAAGAAACTCACCTCTCCCTTAGTACGAGTCATCCGCGACAACAGATTGGTGGAGGTAGCAGCGAAGGAACTAGTCCCAGGAGATGTGGTGCTGCTAGAAGCCGGGATGCAAATAGCCGCAGATGGAAGGTTGATCGAACAGTCGAATTTACAAGTGCGAGAGTCAGCACTGACAGGTGAAGCTGAAGCTGTTAACAAACAAGCAACAATTAGTTTACCTGAAGAAACAGATTTAGGCGATCGCATTAATTTGGTATTCCAAGGAACTGAAGTTGTCCAAGGACGGGCAAAGGTTCTGGTAACCAACACTGGCATGACAACTGAACTAGGTAAAATTGCTGCCATGTTGCAGTCAGTGGATAGCGAACCTACGCCTTTACAACAACGGATGACTCAACTAGGTAATGTCCTAGTTACGGGTTCTTTGATTCTCGTGGCCATCGTTGTCATTGGTGGCGTTATCCAAGCCGGAGGTTTTAGCAACATCCAAGAGCTTTTGGAAGTTTCCTTAAGTATGGCGGTTGCGGTGGTGCCAGAAGGTCTACCAGCTGTAATTACCGTCACTTTGGCCTTGGGAACTCAGCGCATGGTACGCCAGAATGCTTTGATTCGCAAATTACCAGCAGTGGAAACATTGGGTTCTGTAACCACCATCTGTTCTGACAAAACTGGTACCTTGACCCAAAACAAAATGGTGGTGCAATCGTTATTCACCAATAACAAAACTTTTGGCGTCACCGGACAAGGTTATGTCCCCACAGGAGATTTTCTTTTAAATGATGGAAAAGTTTCCTTAGAGGAGTCGCCAGAAATCTCAGCTTTGTCAGTAGCCTGTGTTGTTTGTAATGATTCAGTGTTGCAAAAAGAAAAAGGCGAATGGGCAATTTTGGGAGATCCCACAGAAGGAGCGTTAGTCACCCTAGCCGGGAAAGCAGGAATCGAAAAAGAACAATGGAATAGTAAGTTACCCCGCGTTGGCGAGTTTCCTTTCTCCTCAGAACGCAAGCGGATGAGCGTGATTTCTCAAGTGCAGGAAGTGGCCACAGGTGAAGGCTCTTGGAATGGCGTTGACCCAGCCATCGCCAACTTTTTAGAATCTGAATCTTACCTCATGTTTACCAAGGGTTCGCCAGAATTAATCTTAGGGCGTTCCTCTCAGATTTATTTGGGCGATCGCTCAACTGAGTTGAGTGAAGAACAACGTCAGATAATTTTGGCAGAAAACGACAAAATGGCGAGTAAAGGTTTGCGGGTGCTAGGTTTTGCCTACAAACCCCTTTCCGAGATTCCGCCAGAAGGTTCAGAAGAAACATCTGAAGAAAATTTGGTTTGGCTGGGATTAGTGGGAATGCTAGACGCACCACGTCCAGAAGTGAGGGCCGCCGTCCAAGAGTGTCGCGAAGCAGGAATTCGCCCAGTAATGATTACTGGTGACCACCAGTTAACAGCACGAGCCATCGCTACGGATTTGGGAATTGCCAAACCAGATGACCGATTGCTCACAGGTCAAGAATTGCAGCGGATGAGCGACCAGGAATTAGAGCAAAACGTCGATTTAGTCAGCATCTACGCCAGAGTTGCCCCAGAACATAAACTGCGAATTGTCCAAGCACTACAACGCCGGGGCAGATTTGTGGCTATGACAGGCGATGGTGTCAATGATGCCCCAGCCCTCAAACAAGCTGATATCGGTATTGCAATGGGGATTACTGGCACCGATGTCAGTAAAGAAGCTAGCGATATGGTATTACTCGATGACAACTTCGCCACCATTGTCACCGCCACCAAGGAAGGTAGAGTGGTTTACACCAATATCCGGCGTTTTATTAAATACATCCTGGGTAGTAACATAGGCGAAGTTCTGACAATTGCCGCCGCCCCCTTAATCGGTTTGGGAGGCGTTCCCCTGACCCCGTTGCAAATTCTGTGGATGAACTTAGTCACAGATGGTTTGCCAGCCCTCGCCTTAGCAGTGGAACCCCCGGAACCAGATGTCATGAAGCGTCCGCCTTTTAGCCCCCGCGAAAGTATTTTTGCTAGAGGATTGGGTTCTTACATGATTCGCATTGGTATAATATTTGCCATTATCACCATTGCCTTGATGTGGTGGGCTTACCAACATACCCATGCCGCAGGTTATCAGGGAAATCCTGAGTCTTGGAAGACAATGGTATTTACCACCTTGTGTATTGCCCAAATGGGTCATGCCATCGCCATTCGCTCCAACAATCGATTGACCATCGAAATGAATCCTTTTTCTAATATATTTGTACTAGGTGCTGTTGTCGTAACCACGATTTTACAGTTGATGCTAGTTTACGTCCCACCCCTGCGAGACTTCTTTGGTACTCACTACTTGAATCTCCAAGAATTGGGAATTTGTATCGGCTTCAGTGCCTTAATGTTTGTCTGGATTGAATTGGAGAAGATATTCTTACGCATTGTGGGTAAGAAAGCCGTTTAAAAAAGTTAGGAGTTGGGAGTTAGGAGTTAGGAGTTGGGAGTTGGGAGTTGGGAGTTAGGAGTTAGGAGTTAGGAGTTAGGAGTTAGGAGTTAGGAGTTAGGAGTTAGGAGTTGGGAGTTAGGAGTTGGGAGTTGGGAGTTGGGAGTTGAAGAAAATTTTGCATTCAAAACTTAAAACTTAATAGGAGTTACGAGTTAAAGAAGATTTTGCATTCAAAACTCAAAATTCCTCACTCCTCACTCTTAACTCCTAACTTTTCTTTTCACTCCTAACTTTTCTTTTCACTCCTAACTTTTCTTTTCACTCCTAACTTTTCTTTTCACTCCTAACTTTTCGCTATGTACCTGAAAACTCTACAGCTGAGACAATTCCGCAATTATCAAGACCAAAAAGTTGATTTTAGTGCTGCTAAAACAATTTTGGTAGGTAATAATGCTCAGGGTAAATCAAATTTGTTGGAGGCTGTGGAGTTATTGGCGACATTGCGATCGCACCGTATGGCACGCGATCGCGATTTAGTTAAAGAAGGGGAAACCATAGCTCAAATAAACGCTCACCTTGAGCGACAAACAGGTGTCAGCGATCTCACTTTAACTCTCCGCCGTAATGGTCGCCGCAGTGTTGCTCTCAATGGCGAGACTCTACGCCGTCAAATGGATTTTCTCGGCGTTCTCAATGCAGTAGAATTTTCCAGCCTAGATTTAGAACTAGTACGCGGCGGCCCTGAAGGTCGCCGCAATTGGTTAGATACCCTTTTGATTCAACTCGAACCAGTTTATGCTCACATTTTGCAGCAGTATAACCATGTGTTACGCCAACGCAATGCTTTTTTGAAAAACAATGTAGAGACGTTTCATGGAACGTCTATACAATCACAACTGGCTTTGTGGGATGCACAATTAGCTACCGCAGGGACACGAGTCATTAGACGCCGCGATCGCGCCATAAAGCGATTAGCTCACATTGCTACTGCTTGGCACGGTAACATTAGCGGCAGTACAGAAATTTTGGAAATAAAGTACGCACCTAATATTCCTTTAGAAGACAACCAACCAGAACAAATCCAGCAAGCTTTTTTAGCAAAAATTCAACAGCGAACCTTAGCCGAATTGCGCCAAGGCACTACCCTTGTAGGCCCCCATCGCGATGAAATAGAACTAACCATTAACCAGACACCAGCTCGTCAATACGGTTCTCAAGGTCAACAACGAACCCTCGTTCTAGCCTTAAAATTAGCAGAACTTCAATTAATTGAAGAAGTTGTCAAAGAACCACCATTGCTATTACTTGATGATGTTTTAGCCGAACTAGATTTATCCCGTCAAAATCAATTACTTGATGCAATTCAAGACCGTTTTCAAACCCTGATTACTACTACTCATTTGGGTTCTTTTGATTCACAATGGTTAAAATCTTCACAAATTCTTTTTGTGAAGGCAGGAGAATTAACAATTCAAAATTCAAAATAACGCTCGCAAACACAGCTAATTGCTGCTTTAACAAAATTCAAAATTAAAGATAGTTGAACCTCAGATATCCAACCGGATTCCTATATTTTGTAAAATAAATTTAGTTTGAAGTATTTTTAATGAGGCAAATACGTAAGAATAAAATTACGTTCATTTACCAAGGCCTTCGGGGTAGGGAATAGGGTTGGTGCAACAGACAACAGTCAAATACATCGTCCAAAACCAGTCTGTTCCCTGTTCCCTGTTGCCTTTTAATCAGTAAATCAGGAACATTCACATGATTATAGTAATGAAAAGTGGTTCTCCAGAGGCAGAAATTAGCCGAATTAATGAGGAACTAACTAGTTGGGGGTTAACTCCAGAAAAAATTGTAGGTAAACACAAAGTAGTTATTGGCCTAGTAGGTGAAACTGCCAGCTTAGATCCGCTACAAATTCAAGAACTCAGCCAGTGGATTGAGCAGGTGTTACGGGTAGAGCAGCCTTACAAACGAGCTAGTCGCCAGTTTCGCCACGGTGAAGCATCGGAAGTGGTGGTTAATCTACCCAATGAAACGGTGATATTTGGCGAACACCACCCCTTAATAGTGGTAGCTGGCCCCTGCTCCGTAGAAAACGAAGACATGATTGTAGAAACCGCACGGCGTGTCAAAGCCGCAGGAGCCAAGTTTTTGCGGGGGGGTGCATACAAACCCCGGACTTCACCTTACGCCTTCCAAGGACACGGTGAAAGTGCTTTGGAATTATTAGCAAAGGCGCGGGAAGTCAGCCGACTAGGTATTATTACAGAAGTCATGGATGCCGTTGACCTGGATAGAATTGCTGAAATTGCAGATGTGATTCAGGTAGGGGCAAGGAATATGCAGAATTTCTCCTTGCTCAAGAAAGTAGGAGCGCAATCAAAACCAGTCCTCTTGAAGCGGGGAATGGCAGCTACCATTGAAGATTGGTTAATGGCAGCCGAGTATATTTTGGCGGCTGGCAATCCCAATGTCATTTTGTGTGAAAGAGGAATACGCACCTTTGACCGTCAGTATACAAGAAATACACTGGATTTATCAGTAGTGCCAGTGTTGCGGAAGTTAACTCACCTACCAATCATGATCGATCCTAGTCATGGTGTAGGCTGGTCTGAGTTTGTACCTTCAATGGCAATGGCAGCGATCGCAGCTGGTACAGATTCTCTCATGATTGAGGTTCACCCCAACCCTGCCAAAGCTTTATCCGATGGCCCCCAATCTCTCACACCAGACCGTTTTGATAACTTGATGCAAGAATTAGCAGTAATCGGTAAGGCAGTGGGACGCTGGCAGCAACCAGCAGTGGCTCTAGTTTAAAAGAAACTGGGGAAGTGGCAGTTATCGGTTAGGCTGTCACGCATTTAACTTGCACATCTTTATAAGGTTGACTGTTGACAGTTAACCGTCAACAGTCAATGAACTTCACAGGTAACCGTGCAATTAAAAAGCGCAATACCCTGTTATCTATATATGTAACGAGCAGGTATCCATCGGCGACCGCGATTTGTTTGCACCCAACGTCCAGGAACAACTATTCTCCTTCTCGCTTGTACAGGAGTACGAACCCTAACTGGTACTGGTTTTCTGATTACTCTCACTGGAACTGGTCGCCTAAACTGTCGTCTGATTTGAGCATCGGCTTGGGAAGGAATAATGGTAACAACAATTGGTAAAATCAGTGCTGCACTTGCAAGCATTCTTTTAATACTCATTGGCAAAATTTCCTTCTGTAATGTGAAGACCGAAGAGATTAAATTTTCGTCAAATGTTGAAGAAAAATTGAGAATTCAGAATGCAGAATTTAGAATCAATTAGTGAAGTATTGGCAACTACTATTCTCTGATAAATTTGAGAAAGTATGTTGACAAACTTCCCCTGCTTAAAACAAACTTTCATCTGTGGCAAAAAAGCCACAACTGAGACTGTGCGCTAATTTGAGACCACAAAATATAAAACTTAGTGGCGGATTGAAACCATATTTATCTATCGCCAAGTCACACAGAATGCAAGCAAGAAAATTCTAGATACTTACTTCTGAATTCTGTTTTGTTAATCTCTTGGACAAGTAAATACTACAATTGAACATAAACATACACCAGTGAAAAAGGTAATTGGTCAAAACATGACTAATGTCATACATAAAAAATCGAATAATGATTCTCTAGTTGTAAAAATTGATAATTTAGAATTTAGATAATTGTAGATTGGGTTAAATACCAATACAGTTCAGATAAGACCAAAACACTTGTAGAGACGGCGATTTATCGCGTCTG
>Ga0314816_1000051_pt1 | contig 15247 bp, 14 predicted proteins | sample MICome_6_FD_202353 | JGI IMG/M metagenome (GOLD analysis project Ga0314816, IMG submission 202353) | Metatranscriptome of soil surface biofilm microbial communities from soil inoculated with nitrogen-fixing consortium DG1, State College... ...
AAAAAAAAAAAAAAAAAAACTGGGGTTAAAGCCTCGCCCGCTTACAAGCAATGTTATTCTACTAAGCGAATCATCGATTTTTAGAATTGTAGTAAAATAGAGTCGGGAGGTAACAAGCGTGTTTAACCTGACTTACGAATTCAAGCTAAAACCAACACAAAAACAAATATTACTGTTTGAAGAATGGATAGAAACTCATAGACGGGTTTACAACCATGCTTTAGCTGAACGCAAGGACTGGTATAAGTCCCGTAGTTGTCAGGTAAACGCTTGTAACCTCCATAGCTGCTATATCATTCCTGCTGAGGCATCGCGCCCAACATTTGCAAGCCAGTGCAAATCTTTAACTGCTGCACGTCAAGAAAATGAATATTTAAAACGAGTTAATGCTCAGTCTTTACAGCAAACATTGAGGCGACTTGAAAAAGCTTTTGTGAGTATGTGGGAACAAAATCATGGGTTCCCAAGATTTAAAAAACCAGGACGGATGCGGTCTTTTTGTTTCCCGCAATTAGGGCAAAATCCGCTAACCAATGGTCAGGTAAAATTGCCTGTAATTGGTGCTGTAAAAGTCCGTCAATCACGAAGCATTCCTGATGGTGGAATTATCAAGCAAGCCCGTGTGGCAAGAAAAATTTCTGGATGGTATGTGATGTTAACCATTCAATGGGATGTATCCATACCAGAAAGGTTCCCACACGGGGAAGCAGTAGGAATTGATGTAGGTTTAACTAATTTTGTTGCAACTTCTAATGGTCTTTTAGTTAAACTTCCAAAGTTTTTTGTTGATGCCGAACGCAAGCTTAAATTGCTGCAACAGCGCGTTAAGAGAAAACGTATAGGCTCGAACAATTGGCGTAAAGCCCAAAGAAAAGTTGCTTCACTGTATGAATACGTTGCCAACTGCCGCAAGGATTGGCACACAAAGCTATCTCATCAAATCTGCAACGATAGTGGGATGGTTTTTATTGAGGACTTAAACCTTGTCGAACTATCCCGTGGATTGTTGGGCAAGCACTGTCTAGATGCAGGATTTGGGCAATTTTTCAGTATTTTGGATCGGATTTGTTTTAAGCGTAGTGTCTATTTTCAAAAAGTAGATAGCCGTAAAACAAGCCAAATCTGCCCAAACTGCCAAAGCGTGACAGGCAAAAAAGATTTATCAAAGCGTGTTCATAATTGCTCAAATTGCGGCTATACAACCCATAGGGATGTCGCAGCTGCACAAGTAGTTCTCCAGAGGGGACTTGCAGCCGTGGGGCACACGGTCAAGATGCTTGCTGAGGGTAAATTCGTCGGAATCCCTATGAAGCAAGAATCCTCAGCATAACGGCTCAGGAGTGTCAATCGTTCGGGTTACCGCACTAGGAGTATTTCAACCAGCATGTTCACCATTTGTCACAATAAGATGACGGTGATATCACTCCAGGAACTTGTTGGCAATAAAATCAGCCTCAGTTGCAAGTCGTCAATGACGACAGTTGCAAACTATGGGGATGTAGTGCCATAAAAAGCATCTGGAATCATTAGACAATGATGGATGAAAATAAACAGATAAACAATACAAGCCAGCAATTGGGTGAACCAACAGAGGTAAAGCAAGCAATGAAAAGCGACTCCCCAGCCCCAATCAATTCCAATGAATCTGGCAGCGAAGTTACTGAGCAAGTGTCAGCCCAAACCAATGTAACGGCGGATACGGCTACTTTTGGTCAAGAAAATGGCGTCGCTGCCAGTGAGAAAGCTGAACTACAAACAGCAGCTTTAGCAGAACTGACTCAACAAATCGAGTCTCTCAAAGTACAACTAGAAGAACGTAGTACTCAATATATGCGGATTGCCGCTGATTTTGAGAATTACCGCAAACGCACTAGTAAAGAAAAAGAAGAGCTAGAGGCACAGATGAGGCGGAACACGATTCTGGAGTTGTTGCCAGTGGTGGATAATTTTGAACGGGCGCGATCGCACCTCAAACCCCAATCCGATGGGGAAATGACTATCCATAAAAGTTACCAAGGTGTTTATAAACAATTAGTAGATACCCTGAAACGTTTGGGTGTTTCACCAATGCGTCCCGAAGGTCAAGAATTCGATCCCAACCTGCACGAAGCAGTAATGCGGGAACCTACGGATGAACATCCTGAAGGAACAGTGTTAGAAGAGTTAGTGCGCGGATATTACTTGGGCGATCGCGTGCTGCGCCATGCAATGGTCAAAGTAGCTGCTCCCAAGGAAGATACACCTGCTGCACCAGACGATCAGTCGAGTCAAGCCTTCAGTTAAACTGTAACGGCTCGCCTCGCTGATGGGTTCTAGCAGAGGCGAGCATCATTACTGAGTATTGGAAGATGAGGGGAATGAGGAAGACGCGGAGAGTGGGAGACGCGGGGACGCGGGGAAAGAAGATGCGGAGAGTGGAAGACGCAGTAGCTCTTAATCAACTCTTCCTGTCCCCGTGTCTCCGTGTCCCCGTGTCAGAGCGTCTTTTTCCCTTACCCCCATTCCTAAATGCTGAAGTTTTGAGCTAACCTTGGTTCGCAGCAACAAAAATTAATCCGCGACATCATAATTACAGCATAAAAACTCAGTAAAAATACTGGTAAATATGGGAAAAGTTATTGGGATCGACTTAGGCACTACTAACAGTTGCGTCGCAGTTTTGGAGGGCGGTCAACCACTTGTAATCTCCAATTCTGAAGGGGGACGAACTACTCCAAGTATTGTGGGATTTGGCAAGGGTGGCGATCGCTTGGTGGGTCAACTGGCAAAGCGCCAAGCGGTAACCAATGCCGAAAACACAATTTACAGTATTAAAAGATTCATCGGTCGGCGTTGGGAAGATACTGAAATAGAACGCGATCGCGTACCATACAACTGTGTCAAAGGTCGAGACGATACCGTTGATGTGCAAATTCGCTCAAAAAATTTTACGCCACAAGAAATATCTGCCATGATCCTGCAAAAGCTGAAGCAGGATGCGGAAAACTTTTTAGGAGAAGCTGTAACTCAGGCAGTGATTACCGTACCAGCATATTTTACAGATGCCCAAAGACAGGCAACAAAAGATGCCGGTACTATTGCTGGATTAGAAGTATTACGAATCATTAATGAACCAACGGCTGCGGCTTTAGCTTTCGGATTAGATAAACAAGAGCAAGAACAGTTAATTTTAGTCTTCGACTTGGGAGGAGGTACCTTCGACGTGTCGATTCTGCAACTAGGGGATGGTGTTTTTGAAGTTAAAGCGACTTGTGGTAACAACCATTTGGGTGGAGATGACTTTGATAATGCGATCGTGCGTTGGATGATCGAACGCTTCCAGCAGCAGGAAAAAATCGACCTTTCCCAAGATAAGATGGCACTCCAACGTCTACGGGAAGCAGCAGAAAAGGCAAAGATTGAACTCTCTAGTATGGTCAATACCTCCATCAATTTGCCTTTTATCACCGCCGATGAAAGCGGCCCCAAGCATCTGGAGATGGAACTGAGCCGGTCGAAATTTGAAGAACTTTCAGGGCAATTAATCGAAGCTACCATCGAACCGATGATCCAAGCCCTTAAAGATGCAGCTCTCAAACCACAAAACATAGATCGGATTATTTTGGTGGGTGGTTCTACCCGCATTCCCGCAGTCCAAAATGCCTTAATTAAGTTTTTCAATGGCAAAGCTCCCGATCGCTCCATCAATCCTGACGAAGCTGTAGCATTAGGAGCTGCTATCCAAGCAGGGGTTTTGGGTGGTGAAGTCGATAATCTCTTACTATTGGATGTCACCCCATTGTCTTTGGGGATTGAAACCTTGGGTGAAGTATTCACCAAAATCATTGAACGCAACACCACAATTCCTACTAGCAAGTCACAAATATTTTCCACAGCAGTTGATGGACAAACTTCCGTGGAAATTCACGTCCTCCAAGGCGAACGGGCAATGGCACGAGACAATAAAAGTCTCGGTAAATTTCTCTTAGCAGGAATTCCCCCATCACCCCGTGGTGTACCGCAAATTGAAGTATCCTTTGAAATTGATGTCAATGGAATTCTCAAGGTTGCAGCCCAAGACAAGGGCACAGGTAGAGAACAGAGTATCAGAATTACCAATACAGGTGGTTTAAGTAATAACGAAGTCGAACGGATGCGCCAAGAGGCAGAATTGTTTGCCGAAGAAGACAGAAGACGTAAAGAACTGGTTGAACTGAAAAACCAAGCAGATAACCTGTTGTTCAGTTACGAATCCACCATGAAGGATAACGGTAACTTCATCGGCGAACAGATGAAAACCTTGGCTAGTGAAAAAGTCACACAACTCCAAGCTGCAATGATTGACTCCAGCATTTCCACGGCGGAATTTCGGCAGCGCCTAGACGACTTTCAACAAACGTTGTTTGCCATTGGTGCCGATGTCTACAACCGAGCTAACAGCCAAACCGACGAAATTGACCAACCTTCAGCTAGTGTGTTTACGCCAGAAATAGACTCAGCCATGAACGGTACACTCATACCCCAATTCAACTTTGATTTTGATGAAGAAAGTACCGCACAAGCTGATTATGAAGCGATAGATTAAAGGTTGGGTATGGGGTATGGGGCAAACTGGGCATGGGGAAAGGGAAAGGGGTAAGGGGAAAAGGGGAAAGAATTAAATTTATTCCTTTTCCCTTTAACCGGTTGGTGAGCTTGTCGAACCATTGACCTTTTCCCCTGCTTCCCCTGCTTCCCCAGTGCCCAATTTTGAGATTTTTCTTAAAACACTTTAATATATTTAAATATATTGATGCTAAATTTAGCGAAGTTTCACAAAACCCCAGCCGTTTGCTAAATTGTAGAAGCAAATCACTGTGGGCTAAACGGTGTGCTAGTTGAGATGCGATCCAAAGCATATGGGTGGTTTTCCACACCTGATGGTGCGGCTAGCCCCTCTGGTTGATGGGCGGGGTTTTCCTCTCCTACGTAGCACAATTGTAAAAGAGACAGCAAACTCGGCAGTGAGAAGTTTGAACAGGGATTTTCTCTGTTTACAACTGTTTCTGTAATTTTTGTCGTCTCCCACGAGGAAAGTACCTGTTGCTCAAGATTTGTCGGTGATTTTTGTAAAAGGTAAAGGGTAAAATCAATTATTAACAAAAATTAATTTTATCTTCTGCCCATTCTCCGGCAAGCCGCCCTCCTAAAGACGCTTTCTAGGCAAAACGCTTTTTTGTAGGGTAGCAAGTAACTGTAACGTTCTACTGCCTCCTGCTTTGTTCCTTCTAACTTTTACCTTTGCTATATGGCCCGCGACTATTATGAAATCCTGGGTGTCTCTCGTGACGCCGACAAAGAAGAAATCAAACAAGCTTACCGCCGTTTAGCCCGGAAGTATCACCCAGACGTGAACAAAGAAGCCGGGGCGGAGGAACGCTTTAAAGAAATTAACCGCGCTTATGAAGTACTTTCGGAACCAGAAACCCGCGCTCGTTACGATCGCTTTGGGCCGGAGGGTGTCTCAGGAGCCGGTGTAGGCTTCCAAGATATGGGCGATATGGGCGGCTTTGCTGATATCTTTGAAAGCATTTTTAGTGGGTTTGCTGGGGGTATGGGTGGCCCGACGCAACAACAAAGACGCCGCAGCGGTCCTGCGCGAGGTGATGACCTGCGGCTAGACCTAAAGTTAGATTTCCGGGAAGCAGTATTTGGCGGTGAAAAAGAAATCCGCATTTCCCATTTGGAAAATTGCGAAGTTTGTAACGGTTCTGGTGCAAAACCAGGAACTCGTCCGCGTACTTGTTCAACTTGTAGCGGATCGGGTCAAGTTCGTCGCGTTACCAGAACACCCTTCGGTAGTTTCACTCAAGTATCTACTTGTCCCACTTGTAATGGAACAGGGATGGTAATTGAAGATAAATGTGACGCATGTGATGGCAAAGGCGCGAATCAAGTAACAAAGAAACTTAAAATCACCATTCCGGCTGGGGTGGATAATGGCACACGCTTGCGGATTTCCAATGAAGGAGATGCAGGTCAACGTGGCGGCCCTGCTGGGGATTTGTACGTTTACTTGTTCGTCAATGAAGACGAAGAATTTCAACGAGATGGCATCAATATTCTCTCGGAAATTAAAGTTAGCTACTTGCAAGCAATCTTAGGTTGTCGGTTAGAGGTGGATACAGTAGACGGGCCAGTGGAACTAATCATTCCTGCGGGAACCCAGCCGAATACGGTGATGAAATTGGAAAATCGCGGCGTACCGAGATTAGGAAATCCAGTAAGTCGAGGCGATCATCTGTTGACAGTATTGATTGATATTCCCAACAAGGTTACACCAGAGGAAAGGGAATTGCTGGAGAAACTGGCTAAAATTAAAGGAGACCGTACTGGCAAAGGTGGTTTAGAAGGATTCTTGGGAAATCTGTTTAAGTAATGAAATCCTCTTCTATTTCAACTCCTGATGCTCAACTTGATTTACGCGGCACCCCGTGTCCGATTAATTTCGTGCGGACAAAACTACGTTTAGAGAAAATGCCATTAGGGGGCTTGCTAGAAGTATGGCTAGACCCAGGAGAACCAATTGAGCAGGTTCCCGATAGTTTGACAATGGCAGGTTATCAGGTGGAAAAAATTACAGATTGCAGTAGTTATTTTTCCCTGTTAGTGCGTCGTCCAGTTAATAACCAATGACAGCGGAAAGTTTTGCCGCAACTGGACATTTATTGGGTACTGTGCTAGCTGTGCAGGCTAATTTTTATCGCGTACAGCTGGATGTGACAGACACGGAGACACGGAGACACGGAGACACGGAGACACGGAGACGCAAAGACACGGAGACACGGAGACGCGGAGATACGGAGACGTGGGGACAGGGAGACACGGAGATACGGAGACAGGGAGACGCAAAGACGCAAAGACACGGAGAAAAGCCTGAAATTGAGATTCCTTCGATCGCAACTTCCGCAAATACAGATAATTCTGTCCCCGCGTCAGAGCGTCCCCCCATCCCCGCGTCTCCTCATCTCCCCCTCCTCCTCTGTACTCGCAGAACGCGGCTGAAAAAAATCGGACAACAGGTGATGGTGGGCGATCGCGTTGTTGTGGAGGAGCCAGATTGGGCTGGAGGACGAGGAGCAATTGCTGAGGTTTTACCCCGCGAAAGTGAATTAGATCGTCCAGCCATTGCCAATGTCAACCAAATTTTATTAGTATTTGCCGTTGCCGATCCGCCTTTGGAACCTTATCAATTGAGTCGGTTTTTGATTAAAGCTGAGTCTACTGGTTTGGATGTGCTTTTATGCTTGAATAAAAGCGATTTAATTTCACAAGAAGAACAACAACAAATTAGCGATCGCCTGCTCAGTTGGGGTTATCAACCGTTATTTATCAGCGTCCAAAATGGCATCAATATAGACCAAGCAGCCAGCTATCTCAGCAATAAAATTACTGTAATTGCTGGGCCTTCCGGTGTGGGCAAATCTAGTCTGATTAATTGGCTAATTCCCGACGCTAACCTGCGAGTGGGGGAGGTTTCTGGCAAATTAGCTCGTGGTCGTCATACCACCCGCCATGTAGAATTATTTGAATTGCCCTGTGGTGGTTTATTAGCAGATACTCCGGGTTTTAATCAGCCGGACATGGATTGTAGCCCAGAAGAATTAGTACATTATTTCCCAGAAGCAAGAAAACGCTTAGCAGTTGCTAACTGTCGATTTAGCGATTGTCTGCACCGAGATGAGCCTGAGTGTGCAGTGCGGGGAGACTGGGAACGATACGAACATTATTTGGAATTTTTGGATGCAGCGATCGCTCTTCAAACACAACTTCACCAACAAGCCGGCCCCGAATCAACTCTCAAGTTAAAAACTAAAGGTAAAGGCCAGAGTCAATACGAACCGAAACTGGAAACTAAAAAGTATCGTCGTGTTTCCCGAAAGACTCAGTTACAAGACTTGCAACAGCTGTATCAAGAAAGCGAAGAATAGAAAAAGAAGCCGTCAAAGTAATTCGTAATTCAAGCCCCCACCTTTAGGTATGAAGTATTTTTGCCATAAATATAAACAAATATAGACAAAAATCAATATTGCTCATTGAGTGATTGACAATTAGCGACTTTATCCATTTTTACGAAGCCCAAAACCCGACGCTCAAACCATCACGGGATGGCGGTTTTAGTTTTTCTACTTGAGTGCAAATCAGTGGCATGGAAAAAGCATTTGCCAAAAAACCAAGATTTTCGCCGGATAAGGAAAGTCAAGTTCTTAATTTTGGATAAAGTTGAGATTAGAGGTTGTTTGGAAAGTGGCAAACTCTACTAAAAACCCCCATTCCCTTGTAGGGAATGGGGGCTGGGGGGTTAGGTTTCTAAGATTTTGATGTTAGCAATAATACTTTTTAAACATCCTCTTGAGCTTGTTTTTTATTCTTAGCAACCAACGCTCCCAAGGATAAACCTAATAAACCTAAGATGCTACCTGGTTCAGGAACAGGGGTAACATCTGCCTGTGCTATCCCCTGATAAGTTCCAAAGCCAGCTGCTGAAAAATAAAGCGATCCGAAACCGGGTTGGAAACTTAAACTACTAGCATTTATAAAATCGATAGACCCTCCGAAGGGGCCACCACCTGAACCACCGAAGTTGATGAAACGATCGCTACCATTAGTTCCGATTCTTGCAAGAATATTAGCCAGTGGCGTTACAAGAGCGGTGTTGGTAAAGCTATTTCCATTAACATTAAAGGAAAAGTTAAAGTTTGGTAAAGACGTAAGTGCGAATGTTCCATCTCCAGGGTCTCCGTCAAAGCTAAACGTTCCTGTTCCTACGAAGGGAGAAGTTACAGTGGCATTAGGCGTATTATCAAATTTAAAATCAAAGGTTAGTGCTTGTGATTTGAGAGGTGAAACGGCGATCGCAGTTACGGCTACTATGCTTGATGTTAAGACAGTAAAGATGTTTTTGCTCATTTTGGCCTGGTGTAGTCCACTATGTCAGATGTACTGAAAATAATGCTAACATCATGTATATATTAAAACTGTAAATTTACTTTGTAATTTGAATGAATTTCAATGACGCTTGTATATAATAATACTTAAATTACTGATCAAGAAAACAGAGCAAGTTCATACTTGAGAAGTCCAGCAATCAAGTTGCAATGTAATCCAAAACTATTTTTGGTTTTACCCAAATAACCAAAAATTACAGGGATTTCACTTAGTGGATGGACAATATCAAGAAATCGAAGTTACTGCTAAAGGCTGATTATGGAGCTAACAGTTAGGACTGTATTTAGGAGTTGAGTCTGGCAAATTGCGCTTTTTTACACCAAATGGGCAGTTGGTAATGTTACCAGAAGAAGAAGCAAACCAGCAGTAACTGCCCAATTAAAACTGATAGCAACTTTGTTGGCTGATGACGAAATCACATCACCACTTTTGCCAGGTTTTAGCGTTCGAGTTCAACGCTTTTTTGTATAATTTTGATTTTGGCGTAGGCGTAGCCCGCCTTAGGCATCGCTCCTGAAACTCAACCTCACCAAACAAAGTAAAAGTAAAATTTTTCTGGAGGCAGATACTAACGGCACTTGGCTAAAAAATAATTACTAAACTCCAAAGGCAAAAAGTTTACAAAAGGACTGTAAGTGAGAAACCCGATTTTTGGGCTGCAACAAGTCAACCCACAACCGGAGTAGGAATGCCCAGGAGTTCAAACATTGGTACAAAGCTTTTAAATTAATTGAAAACTCACATAAACCTAACTGACAATCCCCATAAAGTCTTAAAATATTGTTAATTTCTGGCAAACCCCTCCACCTTCAACTTACAAGTACCACCCCAAAATCATTATGGCTATTGGCTATGTCGCGCTTGTCCTTCATGCACATCTGCCCTTCGTTCGTCACCCAGAAAGTGACTATGTGCTGGAGGAAGAATGGCTCTATGAAGCCATCACAGAAACTTACATCCCTTTATTGAAAGTATTTGAAGGCTTAAAGCGAGACGGTATCGACTTTAAAATCACGATGAGTATGACACCACCTTTAGTGTCGATGCTTCGTGACCCTCTGCTACAAGAACGATATGACGCCCACTTAGCCAAGTTAGAAGAACTTACAGAACTGGAAGTCGAGCATAACGCCCATAACGGGCATATTCGTTATTTGGCGGAACATTACGCCACTGAATTTAACGAAGCGCGTCAAATATGGGAACGCTACAACGGTGACTTGGTGACGGCTTTTAAGCAGTTCCAAGATAGTAATAACCTGGAAATTATCACTTGCGGCGCTACCCACGGCTACTTGCCATTAATGAAAATGTATCCGCAAGCAGTGTGGGCACAAATTCAGGTAGCTTGCGAACATTATCAGGAAACCTTTGGACAAGCACCGAGAGGTATTTGGTTACCTGAATGCGCTTACTATGAAGGTGTGGAGCGGATGCTGGCAGATGCTGGTATACGTTACTTCCTCACCGATGGACATGGTATTCTTTACGCCAGACCCCGTCCCCGCTTTGGTACTTACGCTCCAATTTTTACAGAAACTGGTGTTGCTGCCTTTGGTCGAGATCATGAATCTTCTCAACAAGTATGGTCTTCTGAAGTCGGCTATCCTGGTGCGTCAGAATATCGAGAATTTTACAAAGATTTGGGCTGGGAAGCAGAATATGAGTACATCAAGCCCTACATTATGCCCAATGGTCAACGGAAAAATACGGGCATTAAGTATCACAAAATTACTGGACGTGGTTTAGGACTGTCAGATAAAGCACTCTATGACCCTTATTGGGCAAGGGAAAAGGCAGCGGAACATGCCGCTAACTTTATGTATAACAGAGAGCGGCAATCTGAACATTTATATGGTATAATGCAGCGCCCGCCGATAATTGTTTCGCCTTATGATGCGGAGTTGTTTGGACATTGGTGGTATGAAGGGCCTTGGTTCATTGATTTTCTATTCCGCAAGTCGTGGTATGACCAAGGAACCTATGCAATGACCCACTTGGCAGATTATCTGCGATCGCATCCAGTACAGCAAGTATGTCGTCCTTCCCAGTCAAGTTGGGGTTTTAAAGGTTTCCACGAGTATTGGTTGAACGAAACAAACGCCTGGATTTATCCGCATTTGCACAAAGCTGCGGAGCGAATGATAGAAATATCACATGTGGAGCCAGAGGATGAATTGCAGTGGCGAGCATTAAATCAAGCAGCACGAGAATTGCTGTTAGCACAATCTTCTGACTGGGCTTTCATTATGCGGACAGGAACAATGGTACCTTACGCAGTCAGACGCACGCGATCGCACTTGATGAGGTTTAATAAACTCTACGAAGACGTGAAAGCTGGCAAAATTGACAGCGGTTGGCTCGAAAAAGTCGAAGTAATGGATAACATCTTCGCTAAAATCAACTATCGCGTTTATCGTCCGTTGTAGTAGTAGGGTAATTAATTAAGCAAGAGTAGGGTGGGTGTTATTTACCCACCCTAATATTTTATGCACATTCTATTAAGCTGCCTTTATTGTTATTGAGGCAGGTTGCGGCTGGTGTAAGCATCTATGGCATAAGCAGGAATGCGTTTTGTGTAGTCTATATCTAAGCCAGTGAGGGATTTAGACAACTTTTCAAAAGACTCAGAACGCCAGTTACGCTCGTGGATAGGCTTGCTTTGTTCTCCCAAGAAATAAGCCAGAGAGCCTAAAACTGAAACAGCTACCCAACCCACAACCGCTAATGCAATTACTATAGTCATCGTTAAACCTCTGTTTTAATTTTTGTAAATTTATGTAAATAAATATAACTTTAACAAAATAAAAGTTGCAATCTATCCACGGGTGTGTATGCCGATAGACTAAGTTATGGTATTCCACACTCAACAGTGCTGAGTATTGACTCAAACAATAAGACGGGAGTAACGCCGAAGTATTATGAAACTATTATGTTTAGAGGCTATCTGGGTCAATATTTAATTCTCGGAGTTTAGCAGCTAACCTTTGCGCCTTTTGCTCCGTTTGCTGTCGAGCCTCTTCTGCGGCTTGTCGTGCAACTGCTTCCTCTTCATGAGTTAGGAGTGTTTGACCCGTAGCTGGATTGTAAAAACGCAGTTTTCCTCTCTCCAAGCGCAACTCTAGCCCCAAAACTTGACTGGGTAAGGACACTGTACCATCTGGTAGGGTATTTGTTGTCACTAGGAAATAATTACCTTCGATCAAATGTAAACCTTGGAGTTGGGGATTAAGATAATCGCCTGTAGGATCATACTGAAAATATTCACGCACCCCTAGAAAGGCGTAGATTCCTTTCTTTGCACCTTGGTCTTTGCTACGGGTGGTTTTTGAGGTAATCTCTAGAACGAAATCTGGGGTTTTATTATTTTCTTCCCAGGTTTTGTAAGAACGTCGGTCATATTTTTCTACTCCAAACACCACAAATACATCTGGTGCGACAACTGATTCTGGATTACCTTTTTCGTAATAGATAAATAAATTACCAGCGACGTATACATTTGGGTGATTTTGAAAATAAATATCTAGCACAGTGGTAGCGTATACGAGACACTTGCGCTGTAAATCACCTTCAGCCATTGGCTTACCGTCCTCATCTGGATATTCAATTGGTGTAACAGGGATATACTCAACTGAGGCTGTCATGGGCAAATCCCTCAACTCAACTACGACTAGATTCAATAATATCGCTCAAAATCCTGTTGCCATGACTGGGAGGCTGAGAAATCACGATCAATTTATTGATCGCGCGTAAAACCGCATCCCCTTGTGGGTGCGGATGTAAGCGCGGTTAATTGAAGGGGTGACGCTCGTTCCTCGCTACCGCTTCGCTAACGATGCCCCTTCAATTAACACTCTCCTATTGGGTAAGCGAGTTATCCTCTTTCTTTTTGAGTTTCAATGTACCGCTTCACTGCTTCTTCCGAGACTCCACCGACAGATGAGTAGAATGTGCCATCACTCCACATCCCTGAACCCCAAAAGCGAAGTTTTTTGAGGTCTTTAAATGTATTAAATATAATGAGAATTCTACGACGAATACTAGCAGCATCACTCGCTGCATCTTTTTGTATTTCAGTCAATGCAAAGCCATCGCAAGCAAATCCAATAATCTTGGCTCCTGCCGCTATTTGTGCTGGGACTGCGGGAATTGGCTGTATCTTAATTGGAACTGCGTTAATAGATGGAGGTATCTATTACATCTGGCAACGCTCGGAGGGCAAAGGAAGAGTAGCAGCAGATGAGCGTGGCAACATATTCAAATCCGAATATCTGCAAGATCCACAATCGTCGCAAACTCCAACAAAAAGGCACTCGCAGTGCCAAGCGTCGTTTAAAAGCGATGTCTGGTCGCGAGAAGCGGTTCATGAAGGATACGAATCATTGTGTAAGTAAAAAGTTAGCCAACCAACCAGGAGTAGCAGTCTTTGTACTAGAAGACTTGTCCAGTATTCGCACACAGCGAAGGGGCAAGAAAATGAATAAATGGTTGGGTAGTTGGGCTTTTTACCAACAAGAACAATTCCTGACTTACAAAGCAGAAGCACTGGGTAAACGAGTAGCTCACCAAGACCCACGCTACACCTCCCAAAAATGCAATATTTGTAAGCACATTCGCAGAACAAACCGCCACAAGTCTAAATTCCACTGCAAAAACTGTGGACATCGGACACACGCGGATCTCAATGCTGCCAAGAATGTCAGGGATGACTATGTGCGATTCGTTCACTCGAAACGAGTAGAAATACTCAGGGATGAGTGGCAAGGAAAAGAACCGGATAACCGGGACTCAAACTTGACAACTGAATGACCATGAGGGTGACTAGTCTAGAAAAGTACAGAAAGAAATCCCTCCTCGCAGGTGCAGCGATGAAAGCATCACCCCCAGGTTCGAGACTAGCCATCAACGCTTCAAGGGGTGAAAAAAGAGGTAAAACTGGTAGCCTAAAACTGGTTCCCTCTAAGCAAGAACCCATGAGTAGCATAAGCGAAGATGTGTCTAAACCGTCGTAACCTTGAACCAGCGAAATCAGGCTTTACGCGCTGGAACCAAAAGGTAAAGGACAAGGGACTGGCAAATGTAGTCTCTCTCCACGGGATGGAAGAACGGGTTAAACAATACGCCGAAACACTGCCAATACCAAAAAGAAACAAAGAGCAGAAACGTAGCAGCATATCCTTAATCCGATACGCCGATGACTTCGTAATTCTCCACGAAGACATAACCGTTGTCCAAAGATGCCAGATAATTATATCTGAGTGGTTAAAAGACATGGGATTGGAATTGAAGCCATCAAAGACACGCCTAACTCATACTCTTCACAAGTATGAAGATAAAGAACCTGGGTTCGATTTCCTGGGTTTTAATATCAGGCAATTTTCAGTGGGAAAATACCACTCAAAACAAGGCTTCAAAACAATCATCACCCCAAGTAATGAAAAACTGAGGATACATTACGAGCAAATAGCTAGTATCATCAACGACCATAAGGCAGCACCACAAGTGGCGTTAATTAGCAGATTAAACCCTGTGATAACAGGATGGTCAAACTACTATTCAACCGTGGTCAGTAAACAAACTTACTCAAAACTTGATAGTCTCGTATATCCAAAGCTAAGGACTTGGGCACAACGCCGCCACCCTAATAAATCAGGAAAATGGGTGTCAAACAAATATTGGCACGCTATTGGAGGCGATAATTGGGTATTCGCTACACCGAATGAAGGAAAAAATCCAATGCGTTTAATAAAACACGCACAAACACCTATAGTTCGGCACGTAAAAGTTAAGGGCGAAGCCAGTCCATACAATGGCAACCTGATTTACTGGAGTACAAGAATGGGGGCACATCCAGAAGTGTCTAAAAGAGTGACAACACTCCTGAAGAAGCAACAACGAAAGTGCGCTCACTGCGGATTGTATTTTCGAGAAGAAGACCTGATAGAGGTAGACCACATAGTACCCCTAAGCAAGGGAGGAAAAGATGAATATAAAAACCTCCAGGTCTTACACAAACATTGCCATGATATTAAGACAACTGAAGATGGTTCAATTGGAGGTATGCGCTTAGACAAGCACCAAATTACTGAGGAGCCGTGTGAAGCAAAAGCTTCACGCACGGTTTTGAAGACGAGTCGTTCTGGTGACGGAACGGCTTAGTTTAATATTCTCTTCTCTACCCAAGGGACAGAGGAGCAGGCATCAGTCAATATGCCCTATGTTTGAGCCGAGTCTCTCGGTTAGTTACAAGCCGCATCCCTTTATGGGTGCGGCAGTTGAC